>Ga0302321_100000749_pt1 | contig 28220 bp, 22 predicted proteins | sample Fen_T0_1_FD_202505 | JGI IMG/M metagenome (GOLD analysis project Ga0302321, IMG submission 202505) | Peat permafrost microbial communities from Stordalen Mire near Abisko, Sweden - Fen_T0_1 | ecosystem: Environmental > Terrestrial > Soil > Wetlands > Permafrost | place: Sweden: Abisko... | reverse complement strand
TCGGTCTTCCAAGCCTATGACCAACTTGCCGTCCGGCGACTCGGCCAATGCGATGACCTTGGTGTCTGCCAGCATGGGAATGGCGGGGTGCACCTCGTCCGCATGCTTCTGATCGCGCAATACCCAGAGGCCACGTCCCCCGAGCCACAGCCGCCTGGTTCCATCGCGCATGAACAGGCTAACTTCGTCGCTAAGTCCATCGGGCCTAAGAGGCTCGCAGTTCCCCCACTTGACGTTGAAACCGCACAACCCGTGATCCGTGGCCAGCAGCAATTCCTCCTTGCGGTTTCCCCAAATGGTCAGGTCGCGAATCAGCAGGCGACGGTCATCCAACTTGACCGGGACTTCGTCGATGAGCGGCACGCCACCCGCTTCATTGCTGTCGAGCCGGACCAAGGCCCAGCTCGACGCCCCAGAGGGCAAACCGTAGAAAGGCGAGGCGTAGGTTTCGGCGAAATGCAGCGGATCACCGATGGCCGAGCTGAAGTGGCCGTGTCCCCGTGCCATGGCCGAGCCCTTGCTAGGCGTGCCCCTGGGACTTTCCTCGCCCGCGCGCATGACCATACGCCAATGGCCGCCTGAGAAACTCCACAGCCCCTGATCGTCCACGTTCCAAAGTTGCTTGTCTGGCGTTGCGAACGTGTCGTCGGGCTCGATGGGCAGCTCTTCACGGCCGAGCACGGTCAGAACCTTGCCATCCCAGCGTGCCGTCAGAAACACGTCGCGAAGACCGTGGATGTGCCCGACATAATTGCGGGGCGGTCCGGCTTTCGCGATCACGTAGCTGACAACGCCCTCGATGGGAATGGTGGTCATGGCCACCCACAGTCGCTCTTTCTCACCTGACCTGGGCAAGCCCATGAGCTCGGCCGGCGGCATGATGGGATCGGGCAGCGGAAGCCATCGGCCGCCCTTGTAGAACAGCGGCCCGCCGTCGCCGTAAAACGCCATGCCATTCTCAAGACGAACGATGGCTGAGGGCCTGAAAACGGAATTTTGCCCATCGAGCAGGTGGCGGCGCGTGAAATCGGCGGTGATCTCCATGAATCCGCCGCGCGCCAGGGTGAGCAGCACGCGATGGTCGACAACGTGCGCCTGGCCAAGCGCCTCCATCGCATCACGCTCGCGATGTCCCGCTGCCAGGGCATCAAGAGGCTGCCAGGTGGTCGCGTTCGCGTCGCTGATGGACACCCCGTTCTGGGTGACGACAAGAACATGCGCAGGATCCTGGTCTTCCAGCACGTGCGTGATGGGCGTCGTGGGCACGGCCGCCGCCCGGTTCTTTCCGCCCGCCAGATGAAGCGCGACCGGCTTCGGTCCAGGCAGCAGCCGAATGAGATAGCTCGCCATGTCGCCGGCGCGATCAGCCCCGCCAAAGGCCCAGATTTGGCCGTCAGACAACTCGGCAAAGCCGCGCAGCCCGGGCCACCCGCCTTTCCACGCAACCTCTTTGCGCGTACCCGTGACAAGGTCGAGAGAGCTCACCTTGCCGCCGCTGGCGAACCAGAGCCGATCCTTGCTGTCGAGAAAAAAAATCGGTCTGGGACCCACGTCGTAGGTGCGGCCGACGCCGTCGTCCCTGACCAAGACGTTGCCTTCGGATCCTGCCTCGGGCTCAAAAGCAACGACCAGGGCGCCGTCCTTGGCGCGTTTGCCTATCCAGCGTGGTACACCAGGAACCTCGGCGACCTGCTCGATGGCCAGATCGCTGGCGGCCACGCGAATGATCGAGCCATTCGAAATACCGGCGAGCACGTGCGTTTTGTCGGCCGGGCCAAGACAAGTGGATCGGCGGCGCAGGACTTTCTCCTGGCGCAGCTTGAAGGATTCGGTGGCGAAGGTGACCAGGTTCCCCGACGCCGCCAGCCCGATGATTTGCGCCCCAAGCACGCGGCTGTCCACGAGGGCGTTGCGATCGAAGTGATACTCGATGCCCAACTTGGGTGGCTCGGGCTTGTGCTTGATACGATACACAACACGCCGAGCGTGCTCGCCCGAATCCGCGTCTTCATCCACCCCCGCGGGAGGCGAAAATACGAAGCTGACCACGGCGATGGCGACGGCGCCCACGAGCGCAATGATGAGCCAGCGCCTGCTTCGTCGAGGCGGCTTGGCAGGCTGAGCTGGGGGAACGTCAGTCATGCTGGGATCGGACCAGGATACACCAGCTGGGACTATAGGAAACGAGGCACACGCACATGTTTTCGTGGCCTCAAAACCTTGAAGAATTCCTCCGAGCCCCAGGCCAGGCAGTCCAGCGCATCGTCGTTGATCTCGCCATCCTCGCGAAGAAGGCCATGCTGGGCATGGACTTGCACGATTTCCGCGACAAACAAGTCATGGCTTCCAAGAGGCAGGGTATGCCGGACCTGACATTCCAGATTGATCGGGCATTCGGCAATCAGCGGCGCCGAGACCACGGCAGGCGATGCTTTCCCCAGCCCCAGGGCCGCGAATTTGTCGCTGTCCCGGCCTGAGGTCGTGCCACACAGTTCGACGGCATGGATCTGTTTGGAGGTCGGAATATTGACCACGAACTCTTGGGTCGCGCTGATGGTCCCGTGGCTGTGGCGCGACTTACGCAGCGATACGGTGATCATGGGCGGCGTCGTACAGGCCACGCCGGCCCAGCTGATGGTGACGATGTTGTCTCTGCCATCGCCGTCACGCGTGGACACCAGCAGCACTGGTCGCGGAAAAAACCATGGTCGGGGAACGCTTTTCTTCTTCATGCGAGGCTCAGAAATGTGAACCAGGTTACCAGTCGAACCGGCGAGTTTCCAATCGAAGCACGCGCTTGTTGCACAGCTGGAACCGACTCGGAGCGACGGAAGCCGTCGTCGGAGAATCTGCTAGCGCGCGGATGGGGGCGCAGGCGGTGTCTTTCTCGCGCGCTGCTGTAGGAAATACGCCACCACCCCCACAGCCAGCGTACCGAATCCGATGAGCCCCTCGGAGGGGCGTTGCACGACCGTGAAGACCGTCGAGCCCACCCCGAACGCGAGGAACAGGCCCGGCACCCACGGCCAGCCTGGCACGTGCAGCGCTGGTCCTTCTTTGATGCGAAGGCGGCACAGACCGACGATGGTGGCGACCATGCTGATCCCCAGCGTGAACCCGACATAGGTCAGGATGTGCTCGAAGGTTGCCGTCCAAAGCGCCAGCAACCCCAGCGCCAGCTGCGCCAGCAGCGCCAGGCGCGGCGGCCTGCCAGCCGACGAGGCGAACATGCGAGGCAAAAGACCGTCGGCCGCCATGCGCGCAGCCACTTGCGGGCCGGTCATGGTCAGCGCGGACACGCACAGGGCCAAGGCCAGGGCAACCAGGGCTGACACAGCGGCAGCCAAGCGCGGCCCCCCCACCGCCTCGGCTGCCACATGCGCAACGTCGATGCGGCCGGCTAGCGCCGATACCGGCACGGCAAAGACGAAGAAGGTGTTCAAAGCCAGGTATAAAAGGGTGACAATCGATGTGCCAAGGATCAGCGAGCGCGGCAGATTGCGCTTCGGATCCTTAACCTCGCCGCCGATGTACACAGCGCCGTTCCAACCCAGGTAGCTGAACGACACCAGCACCAGCGCGAGCCCCAGCTTGCCCACATGGCCGGGCGTGGGTGTGCTGTGAAATCCGTCCGGGTAGAGTCGCCCAAGTCCGAAAGACGCGAAGAGCGTGATGAGAACGACCTCGGCCACGACGATAGCGGCCTGGATGCGCGCGCCGAAGGACACCGAGCCGAAGTGGAGAAAGGAGGCGCCAAGCATGAGCAGGGTCGCGATCAGGCGCGGGCTCACGCCAGCAGGCAGCCAGGGCCGCAAGTACTCGGCAAAGGCATAGGCCAAGGCCCCCAGAGGAACGGCAAACCCTACGATGAGCGACAGCCAGCCCGCCACGTAGGCCGCCACCGGATGCAGCGTGCGCGACAAGAAGATGTACTCGCCCCCCGATTCGGGAATGCGCTGGGCCAAGGCGCCGTAGCAGAGCGCGCCCAAGAGTGCAGTAATACCGCCGAGCAACCAAGTGAGCAGCACCAGCCACGGCGAGCCGAGGATATCCATCAGGATTCCGCTGGTGGTGAACACGCCGGTTCCCACCATGTTGGCCACCACCAGCGCCGTGGCGGCGCCTGGCCCCAGTCGTCTCTCTCCGTCGCTCATGCGAGGTGAGTACAGCACAGCACGACACCCGCGGCGACATCGAATTCGAAAAGGAAGGGCGGGCTAGCGCAATTCCCGGCCCTGAAAACGGGTCAAGAAGGCCAGCCACTGTTGCCGGTCAGCCTCGCTTCGGTGCACAAGCTCCACGCCCACGCCGAACTGGGCTTGCTCCTTGGCCTCGCTCTCCTGGACGCGAATCACGCGACCGTGCACGACTATGCCCTCGGCCCCATACGAGACCGCCAGGCGTAGCACATCGCCGATGGCAAGCAGCAGCGACGTCCCGAGTAGCATCCCGTTTGAGCTCAGGTTCTCCGTCCAGCCCGGCATGTCCTCTTGGCCGAGCGACGAAGCCACCGAAGAAGTCACCACGCGCACCGACACCGGCAGCCTGGCCGCCATCCGGATGGGAATGCGCCTGGGGTCGGCGCCCAGCGAGGACAAACGCTTGAAAGTGACGGTGACCGGTGGGCCCGAGGCAACGCGCAGGATGTGGCCCACGGCCGTGAATTGACCCGATTGGTTGCGGTAGCGAACCGTCGCCTGGGCCTCGGATTCCAGCCCCTTGGGCGGCGCGAGCAATTCGGGAAAGGTCAGCAGAACCTCGGAGGGGCGCATGCTAAGGACAAAGCCACTCAGGAGAACGGGGTTTGGGAGGTCTTCCATGGAAACCTCCACCCACTGTCCTGCGACGAGTTGACTCTCCATATTTCCTTTTCGCTTCGACTGGCCGCCAGCGCTGGCCAGCCGAAGCCGGCCGGTGATTTGCGCTACCATGGAGCATCGGCGCTTCAAGGGAAACCTTGACCGGCAACCGTGCGGAATTCCAAGCGTCAGAAGCATGACACTGCACGCTGGAATCGGCGCTTGCCGGGGCCCAACCACCGCCAACGCAACGCAGGTGATTGCTCGCACTTGCTCTATTTTGCAAGGCAGTGCAGTTTACCGCCTCCATCCACTGACCCGATAATCCCCCTAGCAAAGGATCTCAGCCCGTGCAGCAACTCATGGACCTGTTCCACCAGATTTACAACGTCCGAGGGATCATCGAATGGGGCGGCATGGCGGCGCTGGTCGCGGTGGTGTTCTCCGAAACCGGGCTGCTGATTGGTTTCTTCTTGCCGGGTGACTCGCTTCTGGTGACCGCGGGAGTGTTCTGCACGTCGGCCAACCCTACTGGCAAGCCCCTGCTCAACATCCTGTGGCTGATCATCGCGGTCAGCATCGCGGCGGTGGTCGGCGACCAGGTGGGCTTCTACATCGGGCGCAAGACTGGTCCCAAGCTCTTCAACAGGGAAAACTCGCTGCTCTTCAACAAGAAGCACCTGATTCGCACCCACCAGTTTTACGAAAAGCACGGCGGCAAGACCATCATCATCGCGCGCTTCATGCCCATCATCCGCACCTTCGCCCCGGTGGTCGCGGGCGTGGGCGATATGAACTACCGGCGCTTCATCAGCTACAACGTCTTTGGTGGCATCGGCTGGGTGATCAGCATGACCGGCATCGGCTATGGGCTGGCCTCGGTGTGGCCGGACGTGACCAAGCACATCGAGAAGCTTATCATTCTGATCATCTTCCTCTCGCTGCTCCCTGGCATGATCGCGTACCTGCGTAGCTATTTGGCAAAACGGAATGAAAAGCCCGCAACCTGACAAGAAACGCGCCGCCACCGAAACCAAGAGCCGCCCGAAGCCCATCCCGCCAGCGGCCAGCAAGCCGCCCAAGGTTGCCTTTCCCAAGAAGAACCAACCGCCCACGGCGGCCGCCTTCGCTGCACGCTTGCCGCTGACCCTCGGCAAGCGCTTCGAAATGGTGCGTTCCTATCTGCTACGCCAGAAGGACATGCGCGAGGATGTTTATTTCTACGGCCCCAAGACCGGCTGGGCCCTGCGCTACTTGATGGGCGAACAGCCCTTGTGCTCGCTGCTGCTACACGAGGATTCGCCCGTCGGCATTGTGGCCCTGTCCGCTTCCGCCACAGCGGCCGTGGACTGGAAGGCCCTGTCACCAGTGGGACAGCTGGCGCACAAGCATGCCCACGGCAGCCCCGCGATGCTGTGGCTGGATGTTCCCTTGGCCGGCAACGGTGCCGCCGATCTCAAGGCCATCCTGCGTGTGAAGCTGGCGACGTTGTCCAAGGCCTAGGGGCCTATTTCCCGTCGCCGGACACCCGCTCGGCGACGGCCATGCGCTGCCACGACACCGCGGCCAGCGCATCGAAGGCCCGGCTGAAGGCGCGCGGTTCGGTCCCCTCGACCGCGCGCAGGTTCTCGGCCCAGCGAAATCCGATGGGTTGGTAGAGCAGCTCGGCCTCGACCTTGAACGGCGCCGCGCTCTTGCCCACGGGGACGCGCAGCAGGATCCGGTCGCTTCCATCGGAGAAATCCTCGTCGGCAAACGCCTCCCCGCGCACGGCAACGTCGGGCCCCACCGTCTTCTTGTCGAAGCCAACCGGGACAATACGGTTGTCCTTGAGGTACTTCACCGCGTGGAGCAGGCCCGTCGTGACCCGGCCCAGGCTGTCGCCCAGGATGGCCTCGTAGATCTGGACGTCGGCGGGCTTCTCGATGGCCGTGTGGTGCGGCTCGAAGCGCAGCGGATCCTCGTCGTTGTCGTTGCCGGCGATCTTCCCGTCGGCGCCGATGGCGCCGGATTCGAAGACGACGGCCCCTGCCCCATCCTTGACCGTGATGTGCAGCCACACCCGCCGCGAGGGATAGGCGGTGGGCAGCTTGTGTCCCGCCTGGTTCTCGACCGTGATGGGCGCCTCTAGCACGCCGGCCTTGACCTGGATCTCGCCCAGGCCAAGCTTGGCGGCATCGCGCGCCACGTGCGCCCGCGCCCGCTCGGCGGCGCGATCCAGATCCTGTGGCAGGGCCGGCATGGCAGTGCCGAGGATCTTGAGCATGGTGGGCACGATGAAGTTGCCGCCAATGAATTCGTGGCGGGCCATGCCCCGCCGAGGCTCGGCCACCAGGCTGGCGATGGGCGCTGGCTCGCGCACGTCGACCATGTGGCAACTGGCGCACGTGGTGCTGTCTTTGTAGGCGCTCTCAAGCCATTCCAGAAATGGCACCTGCTCGGGCAGACGGCCGATGATCTTGCCATCGGGGCCGAGAGCGTCTGTGAGCAAGGTGTGGCAGGTAGCGCACAGCTCGGAGCTACGGATGTGGGCCGCGGCCGTGGGATAGAATTTCGTCGCCGAGGCCATCAGCCGCGCCAAGGGAGGCTTCACCTCGAACGGCCCCATGGCCTTGCGTGGGGTCTTGCCGCTGGTGTCGATGGAAAATCCGCCACTGAAGCTCTCGGGCTTGCCCAGATTGTCAGGTTCGATTTGGTGACAGACCGAACAGCTGACCCCGTCCTGGGCCAGGGTGGCCTTGGCCCGCGGCGCGTTTCGCCCCAGGTTGGCGAAGACCTCGCCTTGCTTCCCTTCTGCTCTGGCCTGCAGGTGTGCCATGGGCATGTGGCACAGCGAACATTCATGCTCGATAGCGGCACCGGCGACGGCATGGTCCCGGACCTCGCGGCGCACGCTGGCCTGCCAGTAGGGATCGCGGGCCGAGTTGGCCATCATCGACGCGCGCCAATCGACCCCGATGGACACGTCCTCGCCCTTGCTGGTGGACAGGCCGTTGTGGCAGGCCATGCAATTGTCTGAGGTGAGAAACAGCTCGGATGCATGCGCGCGCGGGCCGGCGAAAAGAATCGCAAGCGTGGCAAGAACGAATTGACTGCGTGTTTTCATGGTGCGTCTCGCATTACCAGGCCTCGAACAGGCCGCCATCGAACCAATCCCACAACACATAGAACATCGCCTGCGTGCTGCGCCCCTCGCGATTCATGGTCGGAACGCTGGCGCCCAGGCTGCAAAGCACATGCTGGCGCCGGCTTAGACTGATCTGCATCTGCGGCACCAGATCAAGCGAAGTCGACGCCCCACTCGTCAGCTCGCGAAGGGCCACGGCCTCGACCATGGGGGTGAAGGAGCGGCCGAACTTCCCCCACACCAGGCTCCTGCCCAGTGCCGTGCGCACGAAGCCCTCGCTCTCGACGCCGGGCGTGTCCTTCGCCGGAATCTCCGCCCCGGTTTGCAGGTGCAGGAAGAAGTCCAAGGGCAAACTCTGGCCAAGCGACAAGAATGGCTCGAACACGACCACGCCCTTGCCAAAGCCCTTGTCTTTGTTGCCGGTGGGGATGGCCGCCTCGCCAGCGAGGCTGACGATCGTGCCGGTGTCCCGGCTGGCCACGAGCACGGTCTTGGCGCCCGCTGCGATGTCACCGATACCGGCCTCGCGCGAACCGTCGGCGTTGCGGGCCACGCCGAAGGGCACCATGACCTCGAATTGCCATCGGCGCAGCACGCGCTGCTCGTAGACCAGCTTGCTGTCGATGTTGCGCGGACTCTGTGTCGCCATGGCCGCGCTGACCACGAGCTCGTCCTCGACGAAGGCCTTCTCGGTGACCAGGGGCCGGGGAAAGTTAAGATCGCCGCGGGGAAAGGCCTTGTCGGCGCAGAAGCCACGCACGTAGTCGAGCACTGCCTCTTGCTCGCCTTCGGGCAGCACCTCGCCAAAGGCCGGCATCATGCGATGGAAGCCGCGCGCCGGGCCACCTTCGGCAATGACCGCGTGCCAGTCGTGGTCGGGCTCGCGGTTGGTGCGCCGGCAGTCGGTGAAGTCGAGCGGCCGCACGCTGAGCCCGGACTGCGCGGCGCTTGCCCCGCGGCCGTCCGACCCGTGACAGGAGACGCAGGTGGTGGCGAAGATTTCCTCGCCGCTTCGTTGTGCGGCCATCGCCACCCGGCCGGCGGCGAGCAACAAGATGAGAGACAGGGAAACCGAAAGTGGAGCGGACACTGAAGCGATCAATCGCTTGCGCATGGTTCCTCGCGTTCAAAGAATGCGTTCAAAAAGCACGATAAAACTGTCGGCTACCACCTGCCAGTGCCATTCCCAGAAAACCTCGACAGGCCGGTAGGCCGCGGCAAACTCCGGCTGCGCGACCAGCGCGGTCTCGCCCGCCCAGTAGCCCGCGTGGTACCACACGCCAGCGGTGCCCGGCCGGACGCGCGTGTTCAGCACCACCAGGCGAGGCTTGCGCGACAGCACGTAGGCAGCGTCGAACTTGTGATGAAGCAAGCCCTCGACCGCGTGGGCAATGTGGCGGTCGGAAAGACCGGCCATGTCCAGGGCTGGATTGGGCAAGGCATAGGGCAAGGCGCCGGCGTGGTTCACGGCCACCAGCGCATCCGCTGGGTACCGTTCGGCAATGAAGTGCGCGGCGGCGAGGGCCGCGGGGACCATGGTGCCTTCCTGGTACGCGGTCTGCGGCAAGGGTCGGCCGGCGAAGGCATCGGCAAGAAGCGAGCCGCGCGGCAAGAAAGCCGAACCCGCCAGCGCGCAAGTCAGGGCCAGGACCAAGCGCCGGCTCCGGGGTGCGCGCGCTATGCCCGCAGAAGCGAGTGCCACCAGCGCGGGCAGCGCGGGCATCAGCATGCGGCCGTGCCACATCCAGTCGCCACCGCTCACGACCACCGTCGCGAGCGCAACGGTCAGGAAGGCCAGCGCACAGCGAATCTTCCGGTCCGCGATCCCAGCGAGCTTGATCGCAAACACAACCGCCGCCAGAAAGAGAAGAGCCCACACCGCGTAGAGAAGGCCCGCTTCCAGCCGAAGGAGCAGCGGCCCCGTGGCTTTCGCGTAGTAGGTATTGGGCAGCCAGTCGCCGTAGTAGTCCCTGCGAAATACCAACCATGCCAGGGCCGGCAACAAGGCAAGTGCAACGGCGCTCGGCCGCGCCACGGATCGACCGTGTGCCAGGCGGGCGAGAACGGCCAAGGCGCAGGCAAGCAGCGGCCCCTCGGGCCGCGCCACGCCCAAAAGCGCCGCCGCCAGGAACCAGCGCCACAGCGAAGGCACCACCAGGCTCCAGGCTGCCAAGGTCACGAGGGCAGCAAACAAGGTCGTTTCGAGTCCGGCTGGCGCCCAAAAGTAGAGCGGGTACACGAGTGAAGCAGCCGCGCAGGCAGCCGCGGCGGCGACGCGGCTTTGCGCCAACGTGAGCGTGAACCGATGCACGAGTACAAGGCACAGGGCCGAAAAGGCTACGCCCAGCACGCCAGCGTAGGTGGGCAGCCCGGCGCCCGCTAGCCTGCCCACCACCAAGATCCCGAGCCAGAGCGGTGAAGAATAGCCCTCGACGCGCTCGCCGCGATTCCACACCAGGCCCAGGCCGGCGACGATGTTGTTGGCGTAGCGAAAGGGGATGAAGGCATCGTCGCAGAGCTGCTGCCAGTGGTAGCGGGTCAGGACGACGAAACACAGCACCGCGAACCCGAGCAAAGCCTGCTCGGCGATGCGGGCCGGAGCCCATCGTTGAGTCGCGGCTTCCGGCAATGACCGCCCCTACTTGCTCTTGGGCTTGGGTAGCGGTCGGGTACGTGGATGGTGCACATTGAACGCCGGCTTCTGGTTCGGGTCGCAATTGGGACCAAAGCCATCGGCTTTGAAATCGTAACCCAGACGGCCGCGCATCCCGCCCTTCACCGCTTCGATCTCCACGTTGTGCTGGCCAGCGCGCGCCGGCGAGCAGTACGAGAGCAGGTAGTAGCGCCGGGAGAAACCCTCGACCCGCGCCGCGATCTCGTCGAAGCCCTTGCGGATGTCCGCGGGGTTCTTCGAGGTGAAGGTTCCGTTGCGCCCGATGGCTCGGATCTCCTGGTCGTTGACCTCGGCGCCCACCGCGATGGCGTAGACCTCGAAGTCGACGTCGTTTAGGACCTGGTGAAGGGCGTCCCGCGAGACGCGCGCGGCGTGATCGGTACCGTCGGTGAACACCACCAGCGTTCCAAAACGCAGCGGGAGTGGCGACTGGGTCATCTGGTGATCGAGGATCTTGATGGCCTCGACCACGGCCCCATTGAGATTCGTCGAGGGATCCTTGGACTGGAATCCGGCGAACGCGCGCAAGGTGCCCTGAGGATCCCCGCCGCCAAAGGGAACCACCTGCGCCACGTGCGGACTGCCGTCGAAGGCGTAGATGCCTAGCTTCTGGTAGCGCCCCACCTGCTGGGCGAAGGACGCGGCCCCGGCCACCACCTTGTCCATGTCCGGGGAGCCCACCACGCTGCCGCTCATGTCGACGAGCAACAGGGTGAAGTGCGCGGCGGCCACCTCGGGCTGCAAAATGGTCTGGCGGCTTTCAAAGATCGAAACAGGCTGACCGTCCTCGTAGATGTGGAAGTCGGCCGGCGTCAGATCCGCCACGGGATCGCCCCGCGAGGTGTCCACGGTGAAGTAAACGGCGATGTTCGACGGCCGCTGCACCGAGCGGTCGACCATCTGCAATTTCAAACTGGCACAGCCAGCGACGGACAGGGCCGACGCCAGTAGCAAAAGACCAAAGAGTTTCGCGTGCATGGCGCCGAGTATAGACCTGGCGCGCGCGGGAAAAACAAGGCATCTTTCGAGACCAGGCACCTCCTATCCGACATTCCTCGGGGGAGGGCCCAAAAGAAAAATCTCAAGCGTCGGAGATGCCATGGCCGCATTTGGAAACCTAACGCTTTTAGTCTCTTTTATCGTCGCCACCCTGGCCGGCGTCACCTCGTTCGTGGGAATCCGTCGCAACTCCGAGCGCCTCCTGCGCGCCGGCCGCGCTGCGGTCTACCTGCTTGCCACCACCCTTGCCATGGCCATCGCCGCCATGGTGCACGCGTTCACGTCGAGCGACTTCTCGATCAAATACGTTCAGCATTACTCCGAGGCTGGGCAGCCTTTCGGCTACAAGCTGACCGCCGTGTGGGGCGGCCTTGACGGATCCCTGCTGTTCTGGGTGTTCTTGCTCGCCATTTGTTCGGCCATCGCGGTCAGAAGTCTGTGGCGGCGCGAGCCAGCCATCACCGCCTACGCCATCACCGTCCTTATGGCCGCGTGCGACTTCTTCATCTACCTCGTGGTCTACGAGAAGAACCCATTCGACACCTTCCTGGTTTCGCAACCAGCGACCGGCCAAGGGCTCAATCCTCTGCTGCAAAATCCCTACATGGTCGCGCACCCGCCGTCGCTGTACGCGGGCTTCGTCGGGTTGACCATCCCGTACGCCTTCGCCATGGGCGCGCTGATGGCGGGCAAGTTCGGCAACGTGTGGTACCCGCTGGTCAAACGCTGGTTGCTCTCGGCCTGGTTCGTGCTGACCCTGGGCCTGACCCTCGGCATGATTTGGGCTTATGAAGTTTTGGGCTGGGGTGGTTTCTGGGCCTGGGATCCCGTGGAAAACGCCGGCCTTCTGCCCTGGCTCATGGCCACGGCCTTAATCCACTCAGCCAAGGTACAAGAGCGGCGCGGCCTCTACGTGCGCTGGAATTTCACGCTGGTCATCTTTGCCTTCTTCCTGACCATCGTCGGCACCTTCATGACCCGCTCGGGAATCGTGCAATCCGTGCACGCCTTCGGCAAGGACATCCACCTGGCCTACGTTTTCGGTGCCTTCATGATTGCCATCCTCGTCTTCAGCTTTGGTCTGATGTGGTGGCGGCGCAAGGAGCTGCGCCCCACGGAAAGTATCGGCGCCATCCTGTCGCGCGAATCCATGTTCGGCATCGGCAACTGGTGCTTCTGCATCGCAACCGCCATCGTGCTGGTGGCCACGTTGTTTCCGACCATCTCGGAATCCATCATGCACGAGCGTGTGAACGTGACCGCCGCCTTCTTCAATCGCACCATGGTGCCGGTCGGCATCATCCTGTTGCTCTTGACCGGCACCGGCTCGCTCTTCCAGTGGCGCGGGTTGGAGAAGACCGTGGCCCGGCGGCGCGCCCTGCTGCCCATCTCCGCTGGCGCTGCCATGCTTGTCGTCAGCGGCATCCTGGGCGGCCGCCAATCGCCTGCGGCCGTCATCTGCTTCGCGGTGTGCGCCTTCGTGGCCACGGTCATCGTGCAAGAGTTGGTACGTGGCGCTCGCAGCCGCCAGAAGGCAAGCGGTGACGCCTTCCCCGTGGCCATGGCAGGCCTCATCTTCAAGGCCCGTCAGCCGCACGCCGGATACATCGTCCACATGGGTCTGGTCCTGATGTTCGTGGGCTTTGCCGGCCAGGCCTTCCAGCACGAGGATTCCGCCGTGATCGCCGTTGGCGAAAGCAAGGACTTCGGTTCCTACAAGCTGCGCTTCGACGGCATGACCCAGGGCCGTGACCTGATCAAGGAAACCTACAGCGCGGACATCGCGGTGTCGTCTGGAGGCACGAGCCTGGGCCGATTGAAGCCGGGGCGTGAATTCTACGACCAGCGGCCCAACGAACCGGTCAGCCAAGTCGCCATCCGGCGCGGCATCGCCGAAGATCTCTACATCACCCTGGGCAGCTACGACGAAGCCCGGCGTGCTGTTGCGCTTAAAATCGTAAGAAATCCCCTCGTGGATTGGATGTGGCTGGGCTTCCTGGTCATGGCCTTCGGCGCACTGCTTATCCTGGCACCCGCGCCGCGCGCACAGGAAGCCGGAGCACACCAGCGTTCCACCTGGCTTCACGTCTGGGCGGGTCTCGGCGTGGCGGGTGCTGCCGCGCTGGTGGGCAAGGCTGTTCTACGCATGCCCATCTCGGCGCAGCTTGGAACCCTGGCTTTGTGCGGACTCACCGTCGGATTGGCGGGGCTGGCCTGCTACAGCCTACTGCAGTCGCTGATGGTGCCTGTCGAGAATTCGACCCCGGACGCGCCCTAGCCTCTTCGCATCAGCCTGGGATGGCCTTGCGCCCCATGCGCTTGACATTCGCCCACGATGGCGCAAAATTGCTCTTCAGGAAGAGCCAAACTGCCATGACCGTTCTTCAACTCATCGACCAGCCGCCCGCGGTTCAAGTAGCCGCCATCGAGAAGGGCCTACCCAGCCACGTCCTGCACCAGTTGGTGAAGCTGGTGGGCCTGTCGCAGAAGGTTCTGCTCGACGCGCTTGGCCTGGCCCCGCGCACGATCACCCACCGGATCCACAAAAGTCAGCGTTTTTCCGCGACCGAATCGGAGCGCCTTTTGCGCGTGATGCGTGCACAAAAACTGGCACGCGAGGTATTCTCGACGGACGCTGCGGCGGCGCAGTGGCTGACCGCGCGCGATTCCGCGCTTGGGAATCGCACGCCGCTGGCCATGCTGGCCACCGACGTCGGCGCGGCCCAGGTGAACAATCTGCTCTTGGCGATGATCCACGGCGTTCCGCTGTGAAGGCCTTTCGCATTGTCCTGCAACGCTACGGAGACACCGCCCGTGCGGCCTTCAGCGGCAACAGCGGCTATGTGACGGACGGGCGCTGGCACAGCAAGGGACGCTATCTCGACTACGCGGCCGAAAGCCAGTCCCTGGCCACACTCGAACGACTGGTCCACTACAAACGCCTTGATGCCCTTGCACCGCACGTCCTGTATGTCCTCGATGTACCAGATGCCCTAATCGAAGTTTGCACGGAACGGCCCAAGGGTTGGGACGGACCCGATCTCCTGCCGGCCGCCCAGAGACTGGGCAACCATTGGTGTGACGAGCGCTCGGCTCCCGCGCTCAAAGTGCCAAGCGTGGTGACTCGCGGCGAATCCAATCTGCTACTCAATTCGAAACACCCGGCCTGGAAATGGGGCTGGGTTGTGCAGCGCGCGCCCTTCGTGTTCGACGGGCGGTTGAGGGAAATCGTGGAATCGGCTAGCAGAAGGCCCTAGCCCGGCGCTCCAGCTACGGCGAACGCATCAGCGAGCCCGCGTCGAGGGCGCGCTCGAGGTAGCAGTGGTCATTCTATTCTTCTTCACGGAACAGGCACCTCGAACGAAACGCAGTAATTGGGGTTGGCTTGTTTCGATGTTGAACCGACGAATGGATCGGAGTCGCACAGTTGACCCCAGCGGACCGCCATCGCATGGTTGGACAGTTGCGCGCCCTGATTGGCCATGGCGTACCCCACCACCAACCCGCGCGCGGGCAAGTCGCAACTTGCGGTGATTCGAACAGCATCGCCGTCGATGACCGCGGATTCAATCCCGAGGCGCGCGACGGGCGTCCGTAACTCGAAGCCGCGGCCCTGCGCCCAGACCGCCGTGGCTGGACGGCCAAAGCTCCCATCCCACCGCAAGGGTGGCACCGGGACGTGCAGGCGCACCGTCACTTCCCGCCCGCTGCGATGGACAGCGACCGGCTGCAAGGGTTGCCAATCGCGACCAAGCACGGCCCGCTCACAATAGATCTGGGCAGCCTTCTCGCCGATCATCTGATAGCCGGTTGCCGACAAATGAATGCCGTCGCCCATTTCATTCGCCGGGTACTGATACTTGGGCCCGGTGCACACGAAAGCGCCTGCTTGCTCGATGCCGATCCGCCACTGCACTTGGGTCGCCAACGAGCCCTTGCCCACGCTGTCGGGGCCGTTCGGCAAGGCGTGCTGCTGCGAGAGGTACATCGGGATCTTCCGGGACTGTCCGGTGATGGCTGACAGATCGGCATTGTAGTCGGCCAGAAGCTGGACCAATTCGTCCATGTAGGCTGGATTGTCGAAGTCAGTCTCGCCGTGGGTCATCAAAATGAGTCCCACGCCAAAGGTCTTGCCTGCCTCTCGCGCGAGCCGGGCAATGGCAGCGGTCTCGAACAGCGAGGCCGCGTACGCTCGGCCCGTGATTCCCGTCGTGCTTCCACTTCGTTTCTTGAGCTCGACGATGCCCTGGCCGCTCTCACCCACCAGCGAATGCACCGTCACATAGTCGCTCCCCGGCGACAGCGCCTTGACCAACCTGGTGAGCTCGTTGGCCATCGCGGAATGCGGACTCTCGCCAAAGGGATTGAGCGGATAGGGGCTGGGATAGTCGACCTGGAGCGCGTGCACGGGCTCGACCAGCGGAACCAAGGCAAGTCCGGACAAATTGGGATCCCAGGGATTTTCGCACGCGCCTGGCACCGCCGCATCGCCGAGCGACAACTTGAGATTGCCGTAAGGCTGCGTGACCGACGTGATAGGCAGGGTGCCCACCGCAAGGCTTTGCCCGGTCCCGATGACGCCGACCCAGTCCCAAGGCGCGACGACTTGGCAACGGTCCGCCCCGTCGCTACCACCGGGCTGTGCGCTACGCACGGTTTGGCGATTGGGACAAGACGATGGATCGGACATCGGGGACTACTTTCGAACGGGCGCTCTTGGCGTTTCCTACGCACGCTCGCCCGTCAAAGGGAACACACGCACAGGACCACGCATTGGGACCGAGCTTTTCAGAGTGCGAAGTGCAAATCTTCACAATTGTGGCAGGCCGTTCGCATTTGTGGCGACGTTGTCGAAAACAAGCATGGCAGTGTCACGAGATATTGCCCTAGACGCAAAGATGGCGTCTCAGTCCTACCTGGAGACCGAGACGCCAATCAAAATCAAGTGGCCAGCGAGGCTGGCCGGCTCCACAAGCGACTAGCCGACGCTCTTCCTGCGGCTTCGAAGGACAAGACCAACAGCCGCGAGCAGGAACAGTGCGAGGCCTTTACCTGAGCCCGTCGTCCCGCCAACAGCGCAGGAGCAGCCATTGCCAGTTGTGCCACCAGCCTCCGTCGAGCCACCGGTGCCCGAGCTGCCACCGGCGCTGCTCGTTCCGCCGTTGCCAGATCCGCCGGAGCCAGAGCTGCCGCCCTTGGCAGAGCTGCCGCCGCTGCCGGTGGTGCCACCGCCGGAGGACGTTCCGCCGCTGCCGGAAGTGCCACCGCTGGATGACGTTCCGCCAGCGCCACTACCGGCGCTGCCACCGTTGCTCGAACTGCCGCCAGTGCCAGTTGCGCCACCCTTTCCGCCGACGCCACCACTGCTTGAGGATCCGCCGCTACCGATTGTTGTGCCGCCGCTGCCGGTTGTGCCACCGCTGCCCAACGCACCACCGTTGCCCGAAAGGCTATCGCTGCCGGAGTCCTTGCTGCCACCTACTCCGCCGTCCTTGGCCCCGGTGGTGCCACCCGTGCCGCTTCCGCTGTCGGTGCCGCTTATGCCCCCAGTTGCCCCAGCGCCACCGTCACCGGGGTTGGTGCTGGTAATGCCACATGCGCCGGTGGGCTTGTCGAGGCCAAGGAAGGAAATGACGTTGCCAGCCAGGCCAGAGCCAGTCAGGTCGTGCGCCTGTCCTGGCTTGACGTTCGATTCCAGCCTCACATTTCCAGCGGTGTCCTTGTACACCGTCCGCGTCCACCCGCTAGGCGCGCCGGTCCCTGAAGCGGCGCTACCCAGACCCCCGAGGATTTGGAACTGCGAGAGCACAACGGGGAGCCAGTCTGCAAAGTGGTATTGGTCGGCACCGCCGGTCCATTGCTGAGAGCAAGGACGTGTGCCGCTGAAGGAATAGACACCCTTCACCAAGTCGGCATATTTTTGGCCGGTGTCGGAGCCTCCCGGCCCCGACCCACCGCACAGCTGACACGAAGTATCCCCCTTGGGCCAAGCCCCTGCTGGATAGCCAGGTAGCGCAGAACCTCCAGCGAACACGTCTGGGTAGACGGCGATGAGCGTATTGGTCATGCACCCGCCCGAGGAAAATCCTGCGGCGAAGACTCTGCTCTTGTCCCCGCCTAGGGCCACCACGGTATCTACCATCTTGACGATGGCTGCCTTATCGCCATCGCGGCTGGCGCTGGAATCGAAGCAATTCTTGCCCGCATCCGGAGCGATAACATAGAAGCCGTTCGTGTCAGCGGCGCTCTGGAACCAACTGTGTGCGGCCCCCGAGTTTCCGCCGCAGTAATGAATCGCAACAAGGATCGCAGGCGGCGTCCCCAACTTGGTGGGGGTGTAGAGATCCCCCTTCAGGGTGGCACCAAAGGCGTAGCTGGACTGCCACGAACCTGCCTGCGCTGGCGTGGCCATCAGCAATCCAAGGGTGGCCACAAGTATTGCAGGAACGCTGTTGCGATTTCGATTCATGGCGAGGAAACCTCCGCTCGATTCAATGGATGGCTATTGCGCCGACAGAGTCAGCGTCCCCGCATCCAGGGAGACCTCGTAGTAGCCGTGGTCGTCCCATTGCAGGGTCGTGCTGCCTTGCTTGAGGATGCCGCCATCGGTCGTCACGCGCAGGTAGTGACCGGGCGGGAAGGGGTTGTTGAAATCGGAGGTCTTCCAGGTCCAGGTCTTGTCGGTGCCCGAGGTTGTGGGCGTGAGCTTCGAGAATTTGTACCCGCCGATCCAATAAGTGGAGACATTCTCTACGGTGTCGATCCAAATGTTTCCCTGGTCCTTGGCCCATTTCACCGCACCAGTAAACTGGGCGATGTCTACGGGTTGATAGGCACTGTCCGATCCACCTGAAAATCCGTGGACCAAGAATACGTTCCACTTTCCGCCGCTGATTCCCGAGCTGATGGAGCTCGTCATGGCACTCGTCGCAGCGCCCGTACTAGGAATGATGCATGGAAGGGCCCATTGCTTCGAGCTGGGGTCGGTGGTCATTGCAATGCCCCCGCTGTTTCCAGCTGTACGATTGGTCAAGAACTTGTTCATGGACGGGACCACGGTTTGATACGAGGCATCTCCGTTCGGCGCGGCGACCGAGTAGGATGTCTTCCCGAACATGCTCTTGATGGTGTCTTCTGCAGCCTGGATATCGCTCGCGCTGGCAGCCGACTGATGGCTCTTGGTGTGGTTGCCCATTTCGTGTCCGTCCTTCACGGCTTGCGGCCATACACTGTTGCCGAGCTCCGTGGCCTTGCCGGTCTGCATGAAGAACGTGTAGCGAACGTTGTTACCCTTGTCGTTGAGCGCCTGCAGCTCACTGTAGTGGGTGATTTGCGATGAATTGGTGTCGTCGAAGGTGAACGAGATCGCGCCCCCTTTGAACCCTGCCCAATCGAGCACGGTGACCTTCGACGCGGCCCCAGTGGGTGCGGCCTGGCCGCTAGCGCCCGCTGCGGGATAGCCGGAAGCACTGATGACGACGGTCGTGCTGCCGCCCGTGCCGAGCGAGCCGTCCTTGCCTGTGGCGCCGCCTACTCCGCCGTCCTTGGCCGAGTTTCCCCCGGTCGCGCCCACGCCGCCGGTGCCCTGAACGCCACCGGTGCTTGCAATCCCACCCATGCCCGTGACGCCGCCCTTCCCGCCCAGGCCGCCCGCCCCGCTGCCGGCTACCGGTATTTCCCCACCGGTGCTCGTCGTGCCACCATTGCCTGCCACGCCGCCGTTGCTAACGCCACCAGCCCCGGTCTTGCCGCCCGTGCTAGGGACTCCGCCTGAAGCGTTGCCGCCAGTGGCGGTGGTGCCGCCGTTGCTCGTCGTTCCGCCGTTGCTCGTCGTTCCGCCCAAGGCGGGAGTGCCGCCGCTTCCGCCCTTGCCACCTCCGGAATTGCCACCAGCTTGCGATTCCCCGCCGGTGCCAGAGCCGCCATGGCCGCCGGTCTGTTCGGGTTGGGTGCTGCTGCCATTCGAACAACCGGCCAGCACCAGCATCGTGGCGAAACATAGCGAGGAGAGCTTCGATTTCATTGGATCAACTCCTTGGGATCGAGAACAGCCAGCCATCCACAAATAGGCGGGTTCGCTGGCGACTTGGATCTAGTTATGCAGTGTACTTCGCTGCCTGGAATCGGCTCATGCCGACTTGTGCAAAGAAAGGGAAACGCTCTTTCCAATCCCGGACCGACCGCGGTGCTGGCGATTCCCGCGCCGAGACATTCGGACGATGACCGGCGGGCATCAAGAGCTACCATGGCGGGAGTCTTTCAGATCGAAACGCGCAGGTCTTCGCATCCCTGGCCGCAAGCTCGCATTAATGACCCGGGGCCGCCGGTTGCATCCGGTACGCGGCACACAGCGCCCAGCGGACAGCTTGGAGTGATCATGCTTGCGTCGTCTCGCTCCGCTCGCCAGGCTTGCTGATACGCCACTGCCGTGGTACGGCATGCACACATGGAAATTCGCCTGGAGCAGATCGATCCTGATGCGTTACGGGTCGTGCAGCGCTTGCTTCGCTACCAACACAAGGCCTACCTGGTAGGGGGCTGCGTACGCGACCTTCTGCTCGGCCGCAAGCCCAAGGATTTTGACGTCGCCACCTCGGCGACCCCGAATGATATTCGCCGCTGCTTCCGCAACTGCCGCATCATCGGCCGCAGGTTTAGGCTGGCCCACGTCTTTTTTGGCCGCAAGATCATCGAAACTGCGACCTTCCGCGCCAATCCACGCCCCGCCGAGGACGAACCGGGCGAGGCACCGGGACAAGAGAAGGCCGAAGTCGGGGTCGAGGTCGGGGCCGAAGACAAGGTCGAAGCAAAGCCTGCCGACAAACCCAACGACTTGCTCATTCGCCACGACAATGTCTTCGGGACCGAAGAAGAGGATGCTCGTCGCCGCGATTTCACCATCAACGGGCTGTTCTTCGACGTGCAAAGCGCCAAGGTCATCGACCATGTCACCGGTTTGCCCGATCTCGAGGCCCGGCTGGTGCGTACCATCGGCGATCCCGACATTCGCTTTCGCGAAGATCCGGTGCGCATTCTGCGGGCGGTGAAGTTCGCCGCCCGCTGCGACCTTACCATCGAAGCCGAGACCTACCGGAGCATGATGGAGCACAAGGCCGAACTGGCCAAGTGCGCCCAGGCCCGTGTCACCGAGGAATTCTACCGCCTGCTGCGCGCAGGCGCCGCCCGTCGCTCATTCGAGCTGCTTGTCGAAACCGGCTTGCTTGAGTTCCTGCTGCCCGAGATGGCCCAAGCGTGGAAAAGCGGCGATGACGATCCGGAGGTCAAGCGCCGCATCGAGCGCTTCTGGGCCTATCTGCGCGCGCTCGACGAATCGATCGCGACGCGCGACCAGCCGCCGTCCGATGCCATGATTCTGGCCACCCTCCTCTTGCCTCCGCTGCGCGACGCCCTGTCGCCCGATGCCGTGCCGGTGCAAAACATGGCGAAGGTGGTCGCCGATTCTGTGCAGCCTGTCCTTGAGCGCCTCAAGGCCTCGCGCCGCGACTCCGAACTGTGCCGGCAGATCTTGCTTACCCTGCGCTACCTGCTGCCCTCGAGCCGTCCCATGCGCCAGCGCGCGCGGCTTGCCAACCGGCCCTTCTATCAAGACGCCGCGTGGCTGGGCGCCATCGTGGCCAAGGCGGAAGGGTTCGAACCGCCCGTGGCCATCGACGCAACGGCGGTCGAAACGCCGGCGGATGGCGCTGCCCCAGACGAAGAGCTTCCGCCCGAGTTGATGGTGGATGTGGACAGCGATTCTGGCCGTGGCAGGCGAGATCGGCAGCGCGGACGCAACGCCCGGCCCGAGACGCCGGCGTCGACCAGCACACCCACTCCGGTGCGAGAGCCGCGCAGCGAATTGGGAGCAGCCTGGCAGCCTGGCCCGCTCGTGCGTACGCCCATCCCCAACCTGGAAGATCTTGGTCTCTTGCCGCTTCCCGGACCGGCCTTCCTTGGCCGGGGCGGTTTCGGCGGGCGATGGGCCGTGCGCTCGGATTAGGGGACTAACCCCGGTACTTGGTCGGATCCTTCTGGCCCGCCTGCTCGAAACCCAGGCGGCGCAGGATGCACGCATCGCACGCCCCGCAGGCAGCGCCCTCGACCGTCGGGTCGTAACAGGAAAGCGTCATGCCGTAGTCCACCCCCAGCGCGGTGCCGGCGCGGATGATGTCCGCCTTGCTCATGGCCACGAGCGGAGCAACCAACTTCACCGGCTGGCCGGAGACACCAACCTTGGTGCCCAGGCGCGCGACCTCCTGCATGGCCGCCAGCCACTCTGGACGGCAATCGGGGTAACCTGAATAGTCGAGCGCATTGATGCCGAGCGCGATTTCCTCGGCCCCTATGAATTCGGCCAAACCAAGCGCGTGGGCGACGAAGAGCGTGTTGCGGGCAGGGACGTAGGTCGACGGGATGCCTTGGCCGATGGTTTCCTCGCTGCGGCCCTTGGGAACGTCGCCCTGTCCCGTCAGGGCAGATCCCGCCAGGCACTGGACGTCGATACTGCAAGTGCGATGCGAGGCCACGCCCATGCGCTGGGCGATGCGAGCGGCGGCCTCCAGTTCGACCTTGTGCCGCTGCCCATAACGAAAGCTGAGCGCGTGGCACTGCCTGCCCTGGGCCAGGCACATGGCCAGCACCGTCGCCGAGTCGAGCCCGCCGGAAAGCAACACGATGGTTTGCATGGCCCAAGGTTATTGCATACTCGCGCCCATGACGAAGGACCGTGATCGAATCTCGCACGAGGACGCGCAGGCTGGCTGCCGCGAGCCCTTCGTCGACGCCGAACTGTACGATCACGAGTACCGCCACCGCCGCGCCGACATCAACTTCTACCGGCGCCTGGCCAGCAACCGCATGGAGTTCGCTTCAGGATCGATCCTCGACCTCGCGTGTGGCAGTGGCCGACTGCTCTTGCCTCTGGTACGCGACGGCCACTGTGTGGTGGGCATGGATCGCTCCGCGGAGATGTTGGCCGCGGCCGCGCGGCGAATCCGCCGACTGTCCGCCAGCCGTCAACGCCAGTGCACGCTCGTGCGCGCCGATCTGCGCGCCTACCAACTGCACGCCCCAGCCACCTTGGCCGTTGCCGCCTTCCACAGCGTGCAACACCTTTTCACCGACGAGGATATTGCGCGCTTCCTGCGCACCACCCGAGCCAACCTGATGAAGGGCGGCTGGCTGGCCTTCGACGTGCTACCACCCGATCCTGACTGGCTCAAGCGCGATCCGAATCGTCGCTGGGGACGAACAACCTTCCGCCACCCAATCACCCAAGAGCGGCTGGTCTACACCACCAACCATGTTTTCGACCCAGATTCACGCCTGCTTCACATGCGGCTCTACTACCAACCCATCGACGACCAAGGTGGCCCCTCGGACTTGGAACGCACGATTCGGCTTTGCCATCGCCAGCTCTGGCCCGACGAAGTCAGGGGCATGCTCAAGGCCACCGGATTCCGTCTCATCGAGACCTTTTCCGATTTCGATGGCAGCCTCTTGGGTGACAATCCCCAGACTGCGGACGAGCACATTTATGTCGCTGTAGCCGTGTGAACCCCAGCGCCTCCGACGGAAACCGCTTGACAGTGCTAGGCCCGCAGATACGATGCGGTTGATCTCCTTTTCGCCACAACTCAGACGGAGGGCGGAGTAATGGCCGAGAAAGTCAAGAAGACAGGGATTGTTCGCAACAAGGACTTCATGCTCTACGTGAAGGACGGGGATGTATGGCAGGTTCGTCGTAAGCAACCGGGTGTGCCCAAGGGCAAGCCGGAAAAGGTCGCCGAAGGCGGCTTTACGATGGACAACAACTACATCTACTTCGTCGACAAGGACGGCGACGTGTCTCGTGCCAAGCGAGCCGTTGGTGGACAAAAGCGCAAGAAGGCCGCCAAGAAGAAGGTCGCCAAGAAACCGGCCAAGAAGAAGGCCGTTAAGAAGCCAGCCAAGAAGAAGGCTGTCAAGAAGCCATCCAAGAAGAAGCGGCGCTAGCCAGCTGCAATTGCACTTCGACTGACGTCCGTTGCAAAACGGGCGTCACGGGGTGCTATCCATGACAAGGGACTTCGACAGTCCCTTTTTCATGTGTTCTGCTGGCCCCAAACTGGAAAGATGGGTTCGCCCTGCGTTAGCGGTAGCCCTGCCTAGCGCCGTCGACGTCGCTTGCCACCGTGCATGCGGCGATCAAGTCTCTCGCGCCAGACCGGTTGCTCGGACTTCGAGGCCTCGCCGTCGTCGTCCTCAGCAACCTCATCGGGCTTCTGCACGTCCGCAGATTTGTCCACGACGGGGGAAACCTTGGCGGGAGCCAGGGCCGCTTGTCTTGCGACCATCATGTCCCAGGCGATCATGACGAACCCGAACAGGGTCGCCAGCGCCATCCAGGTGTACTGCTCGTCCAGGCCCGTGGGCATGCCGAAGTTCTTTAGCGCGGCCGCGTTCCGCATCGAGGACGGCAGAATTCTGCCCAGCCAGTCAGGCATGCCCTGGATGGGTGCCCAGCCAATAAACTGGGTGAAGGCCGTTACTCCCATCAGCCACCTCCCCGCCACCTCGTGTTTGGCGTACAGCAAGGCCACCACGATGATGAAGGCATAGTAGTAGCACGTCAGCTCTACGCCGAAGGCGATCATGGTCGCGGACAAGGCTGTCGCTACCCAAGGATCGACCCCGCGTACTGCCAAGCCCATGAGCACGAGGTAGCAGAGGATGATGCCGATGTAGAGCGGGCGCGCCTCGCGGAAGCTCTTGAGACGGGCATCCTTCCAGCGGCTCCACGGATCCACGAGCTGATCGTTGCGCATGAGGCGCCCGACCTCGGAAGGCCGGTAATTCACCACCGTGCGCAGCCCCATGTAGTTGGTGAGCGGGGTTTCCGAGTGCTTGATGGTATTGCGCACGAACGCCGGGTAAGCCTGCGGTCCGCCCGCGGTCACCACGCTGACCGGAACCAGGATCGCCACTGCCACCGCCGCGCCCATGAAGAAACGCAGGAAGCGCTTTTCAAGCTCGCGGTGCTTGACGTAGTGGTAGACCGCCGCAATGAGCGGCGCCACGAACATGAAACCTGGAAAAATGCGCAGCAAGGTCGAATAGGCCAAACACATGCCGGCGTAGAAGAAGCGCTCTTTCTTGAGCAGGCAGACCGACGCCACCATCCAGAACAGCCAGTCCCAGCGCAAGAGCGATCCGCCTGTCCAGTACCAACGTGATGGAAAGTTGGTGGAGAAGGCGATGAGCGCCACGGTGAGGGTTCGCCAACCAAAGGCCCACCAGATCATCAACGAAAGCAGGACCACCAGAATGCAGTCGATGCTGTCGAGTACGAGCACCTGCATTCGACTGGCCGGCCCTAGATTGGTAAGGATGGTCCCCAGGATGTTCCACACCGGCGTGCCGTTGTAGCCGTGGTCGGTCTGGGCGTCGTCCCAGCGCCGGGCGTTTTCCAGGGTGCGGAAGTAGCGCAAATCGTGCTTGAGGGATTCCCAGCGTTCGGGGGTGTAGTGCGACTTGCAGCGCTCGGGGTGGGCCAGGATGTCGGCCGTGGTCTCGACCAGGTTGGTGCGCAGGTTGGTCATCTTGCGCAGTTCGACCCGGCGGCGCAGGTTCGGCTCCTCGCTGTCGGCGATGGCCACGCATTCGTACAGGCGTTCGTAGCTGTTCTCTTTGAAGTACTTGGAGCCGATGTAGTAGTGGAAGGTGTCCCAGCCGTGGATGAAGTTGGGGAAGTGGAAGAAGCCGAAGTTGAAGTAGGTGAGAAAGGCCAGCACCCCCATGACCCCGATGAGGGCATTGCGCACGCGCTTCTTGGCCGCCAACCGGCCAGCGTCGCTCAGCTTGCGCTCCCACCACAGGAACAGGATGCCCAGGATAGCCAGGATCATCTCCCAGTGCGCGCTGGCGTCGTTGTCCCAGTAGTCGAGAAGCTTCTTGGGCGGCACGGCCGCGGCCGGGGCATCCACGACTTTCATGGCGGGCGGGAAGGGCGACGGCACCTGGCAGTAGGCCGCGAACTCCGAAATCGAATAGAAGCTGTCGCCCACGCCTTCACCGACGCGCAGGAAGCGCGCCGCCATACCACCCACGTTGAGCACGCGCGTGCGCAAGCCGTGGTTGGGCACGGGATCGAGCTGACCAAAGACCTTGTAGTCCTTGCCGTCCAGCGAGCCCCATACCGTGTAGGTGTCGTTGGCGTCGGCCTGCAGGACAAAGGAGCGCACATTGGTGACGGCGCCCAAATCCCAGGTCACGGTCGAGGCGCCGGTGTCGAGGATGACCGCTGGCGAGGAGTCCCACATCGACCCCTCGGGTGCGACGGCCTCGTCGGTGAGCAGGCTCAGCTCGCGCCGCACCTCTTGCCAGTTCACCGGCGTCTTGTGGGCAAGCAGGTTCCCCTCGGGGCAGGACGGCACCGCGGAAAGGTTCTGCGCGCGCGCCGATGGGGAGGAAATCAGGATGAAAAACAGGGGCAGAATGCCCGAAACGAGACGTCGCATGGCCGTTCAGTTTATCCTGCTCGTGGCCTCGGCGTAACCCGCCGCGAACACCTTCGTGTAGCCCAGCGCACTGTAGTAGCCAGCGGCGATGCCCAGCCCAACGGCCAGCCTCCCGAAGTGCCCCAGGTAGGGCTCGGCCGCGGGCACCAGCGCGCTGATGGAGAGATAGGTGGGAAAGAATCCCCACATGATGAAATTCGTCTTCAACTTGCCCGCCAGGCTGCTGGGGATGTTCATGCGGGCACCGGCCATGAAGCGGCGCAGGCACATGATCCAGAACTCGCGAAACAAGTACAGAAAGATAAAATACGGGGGGAAGAAGCCTTGCAGGGTGGCGATGCTGAGGATGAAGGACTCGAAACACAGGTCGCAGAACTGGTCGAGAATCTCACCCAGACGCGTTACCTGTTTCGTGCGCCGGGCTACGTAGCCGTCAAGGTAGTCCGTAACGCCTGCCAGTATGGAGAGCGCGATACCGACGCCGTGCGAGACGTAGAAGTAGACCAACACGCCTAGCCAAAGAAGAACGATTCGCGACAACGTGATGATGTTGGGAATGGACCGAAGGTCCTGCCTGATGGTCGAGCCCATGGCCTTTGATACCACGATCTTGACGTAGATTGGCCGTCCCCCCGCTCCTGCCTGTACTCTTAGGGGATGTTGAACCCGAGCACAGCTTTGCTCCTGGCCGCCGTGATGGTGCTGGCCAATGCCTTCTTCGTTGCCTCCGAATTCGCCATTGTGAAAATCCGGCCCACCCGGGTCAAGGAGCTGGTGGCGGGCGGCGGACGGCGCGCCCGGATCCTTTCGGGCGTGACCCGACACCTCGACAGGTTCCTTTCGGCCAACCAGCTCGGCATCACGCTCGCCTCCTTGGCCCTGGGCTGGGTCGGCGAGCCCGCCTTCGCGCACCTCATCGGTCCCCACATGGCCGCGCTAGGCCGGCTGACCGGTGCCGCCACGCACTCGCTGGCGCTGGGCTGCAGCTTCGTCGTCATCACCTTCCTGCACGCCGTGATTGGCGAGCTGGTGCCCAAGGCCATCGCCCTGCAAAAGGCCGAACCCGTCGCGCTTTGGGCGGCAGCACCCTTGCGCGTGTTCGCCATCATCACCTTCCCTTTCATCTGGGCGCTGACCTCGGCGGCGAATCTCATTCTGCGCATGATGCGGCTGCATCCGGCGTCGGGCGCCGAGATGCTGCATTCGTCGGACGAGCTGCGTTTGGTGCTCCAGCATGTTGAGCTGGATCCCGGCGCGCGCCGGCTGATCGACCGCGTGTTCGACTACACCCACCGGGTCGCCCGCCACGTGATGACCCTGCGGCGCGATGTCTCGGTTTTGGAGGAAGGACGTCCCTGGCGCGAGAACATCGAGATCGCGCTGGCCAACCAGTACACCCGCTACCCGCTGGTCGAACCCGGCACCGACAAGGTGCTCGGCTACATCCACATGAAGGACATGATGGCCGCCCTGGCCTCGGGCCAAGAGCCCAAGCGCATGCGCGAGCTGGCGCGCGAGCCCATCTACTGCTCGGAAGAAACCCCGAGCGAATGGCTACGCCGCGAGTTCCAGCGCCGGCGCGTGCACATGTCCATCGTGCTTGGCGCGGGCAACGCCTTCGTGGGCGTGGTGACACTGGAAGATCTGCTCGAGGAGTTCGTGGGCGAGATTCAAGACGAACAGGACGTGGGCGAGATCCAGCCTATCGTCAGAGGCACCGAAGGTCGCTTCGAGGTGGACGGCCGCCTGACCCTGGACGTTGCCGAGCGCGAGCTCGGCGTCGAGCTGCCCGCCATGCCACCCGAGATCGACACCCTGGGCGCCTACGTGCAGTCCCACCTGGCGCCGCCCCTGCGCCCTGGCCGCGGGGTGGATATCGCGGGGTTCCGCTTCACCACCATCGAGATCCGCGACGGCCGCATTCGCCGCTTGCGCGGCGAGCCCCTGGCGCGAGAGGTAGGCGAGGATTCGAGCGAGGGCTGAGCGCGGCCTTCCCACATGGGTCCGGGTTGGAGTTAGTAGATCGTCACAGGAAGGAATCCAGATGACCCACCGACCGCATCACCTTGTCGCGCTCGCGCTCGCGTCCTTCTCGGCCGCCTGCGCGTCCAACCCGATCGCAA
>Ga0302321_100000748_pt1 | contig 28228 bp, 17 predicted proteins | sample Fen_T0_1_FD_202505 | JGI IMG/M metagenome (GOLD analysis project Ga0302321, IMG submission 202505) | Peat permafrost microbial communities from Stordalen Mire near Abisko, Sweden - Fen_T0_1 | ecosystem: Environmental > Terrestrial > Soil > Wetlands > Permafrost | place: Sweden: Abisko... | reverse complement strand
GAATGAAAGCCACCGGCGGCAGTTCCGGTGGTTCCACGTCCATTCCTCCCACCGTGGACAAACCCAGCACGGACACCACCTGGAGCCAGGGGCTAACAGCGGGCGCGAACGGCCCCATTCCGCTCATCGTCGTGGATCAGTTCGGCTACCGTACTTCGGCCGCGAAGGTGGCGATCATCCGCTCTCCGCAGACCGGCTATGACAACGTGGTGAGCTTTGCCCCCGGCGCACAGTACGCACTGGTGGACAAGGCCTCGGGCAAGACGGTCAAGCAGGGCGCGCCCACCGCCTGGAACGGCGGCGCAACTGACAGCTCATCGGGTGACAAAGTCTGGTGGTTCGACTTCTCGGATGTCACCACACCGGGCACCTACACCGTGAACGACGTCGACAAGAAGGTTCGCTCGGTCGAGTTCGACATTGACGACAATGTCTACCGAAGCGTGCTCAAGCACGCCGTGCGCATGTACTACTACCAGCGCGCCGGATTTGCCAAGTCAGCCGCAACCGCGGGTGCCGACTGGGCCGACGGGGCGAGCCATATGGCAGCAGGGCAAGACTCCCAGGCTCACGCCTGGACGGCAAAAACGGATGAGTCGTTGGTCAAGGATCTCCACGGCGGTTGGTTCGACGCCGGCGACTTTAACAAATACACCGCCTGGGCTGCTGGTACCGTGATTGCGCTTCTACGAGCCTACGACGAAAATCCGACGGCGTTTGGCGACGACTATGGCATAGCCGAGTCTGGGAACGGCATTCCCGATCTTCTCGACGAGGCGAAATGGGCGCTCGACTGGATTGTCCGCATGCAGAACACCGACGGATCCCTGCTGTGCGTGATGGGACTTGCGTCGGCCAGCCCTCCGTCCTCCGCGACGGGACCCAGCTACTACGGCCCGGCGACCACCAACGCCAGTCTCATGGCCGCGGCGGTCTTTGCATACGCCAGCAAGATCTATGGGGCACGGTCCGAGGCGACCTTGAAGACGTTCGCCGCCGACCTCCGAGCGCGCGCCGTCAAGGCTTGGACCTGGGCAGATGCCAACCCAAGCGTGCTCTACTACAACAACGACGAAAGCAAGCAGACGGGTTCTAGCGGTCTGGCTTCGGGTGACCAAGAAACAGACGACGCCGGACGACTGTTCTCGAAATTCCAGGCCGCCGTGTACCTCAACGAGTTGACTGGCGATGCCGTCTACAAGACCTTCGCGGAGTCGAATTGGAACAAGGTCTTGTCCTCCAGCGGCCCAAGCGAATGGGACATGGAGCGTGGGGATGCCGTGATGTACCTTGCACATCTCAGTGGTGTCACTGCCAGCGTTTCCTCCGCCATCGCGAACCAAGTGACCACCAACGTCGGAAATCAAATGTCCTCGGTCACGGGAAGCAAGGATCCCTACCGCGCCTACCTGAAGGACTACACGTGGGGCAGCAGTCAGATCAAGATGGCCCAGGCACGCCTCTACCAGCTACTCGCAAGGTCTGGCAGTGGCACGACGGCCAGCGCAGCCGCGGCAGCAGCGGAGGATTACGTGCACTACTTGCACGGCGTGAACCCAATAGGACTGGTCTACTTGACCAACATGCAGCGGGCGGGCGCCGAGAATTCGGCCAAGACGCTGTTTCACACCTGGTTTGCCGACAAGTCGAAGTGGGACGAAGTCTCAAGCTCGACACCAGGCCCAGCGCCCGGCTTTGTTCCGGGCGGTCCCAATCCAGGCTTCTCTCTCGACAGCTGCTGCACGGCGCCCTCGGGGGATTCGGCGTATCACTGCTATGGCGCCTCCGAGTACGCGCTGTGCAGCCAGAGCTGGAGTCCGCCGCTCGGACAGCCGGTTCAGAAGGCCTATCTGCAATTCAACTCGGGTTGGCCGGCGGGCTCATGGCCCATCACCGAACCGAGCACCGGCTATCAAGCCAAGTATGTGTTGGTCCTGTCGGCCTTTGCGCACTAGCGCTCGAAGCCGCAGGATAACGCGGGGCGAACCTGGCGGTGCAGAAAGATGAACCAATCCCCCGTCTTCACCACCGCTGCTAGTCATCTCCTGATCTTGATAAATCCATGCCAACGCGTCGTTCTCACGTCCCCTTGTCCCTGGTGGTTGGCGGCAACCGCCGCGCCGCCAGCGATGGTGATCTGGCGCGGGGTCTGACCGCAGGCGAGGCCTGGGCCATCGCGGAGACGTGGCACCGTTTTGCACCCATGGTGCTTGCGATGGCAGAGCGTGCCTTGGGGTCGAAGTCCGAGGCGGACGACCTCGGCCAAGAGGTTCTCTACTGCGTGTTCCGCAAGATAGGAACGCTGCGCGAGCCCGACAGTCTACGCAGCTTCGTCTATTCCGTCGCCGTCCGCGCCTTGAAGTCCGAGCTGAGACGCAAGCGACTGAGCGGCTGGCTTTCCTTCCACCCGCCTGATGCGCTGGTGGATCTGGGCAGCCGAACCATGGACGTGGAGTCGCGCGATCTTCTGCGCAAGTGCCATACCCTGCTCGACCGCTTGGCGCCGCGCGATCGGCTTGTATTCATCCTGAGGCGCATGGAATCGATGACAGTGGAAGAGATTGCCGCTGCCATGGATCTCTCGCTGTCCACGGTCAAGCGATCGATGATCCATGCTTCGAGCCGGTTGTCGCGTTGGATAGACGCCGACCCAGGGCTGGCCGGCCTCCTCGAGGAAGGACGGTGTCGACGATGAAGACCACGTCTGGCAAGCCGGAAGACACTCGGGCGCTTGCCGCGTTCACAGAGCTGACACGTGATGGTATTGAGCGCCGCACCACGGAGGAGCTCGACCAGGGACTCAACGTGCTTCTGGCGCGCGTTGCCGCGGGCCGCTCGTCGCCTCGACGGGGAATTGTTCGCTGGTCACTGATGGGGGGAGTGGTGGCGGTGTGCGCCCTGGTGGGACTGCAAGTCTCCACGGGATCCCACAAGCATTCGCAGGTTCTTGAGCCGTCGGTGCTGGCCTACCAGATCGAGGGCGGCAGTGTCATCGAAGGCGGGTACTTGCGCGAATCCGGCCACGCCGGCATCAAACTGCTCTTCAACGAGGGAAGCCAGTTCGTGTTCTTGCCTGGTACACGTGGGCGGCTCCGTTCCGTTGCCCCCAAAGGTGCCCGCGTGGCCATCGAACACGGCAAAGCCTCTTTTCAGGTCACGCCAAGCACTGACCGGCGGTGGTTGGTCGAGGCAGGTCCATTCCTGATCACGGTCAAGGGCACGGTCTTCACGGTGGCTTGGGATCCGTCGAGCGAGCGTTTCGAGCTCAGTCTGCGTCACGGTCGTGTCGAGGTCAGCGGACCCGTTTCGGGCGGAGACATCGTGTTGCGGGCTGGCCAGCAGCTGGTCGTGAACTTGGCGAAGGCGGAAACCCTCATCATGGAAGAGAAGCCGGAGGAGACGGTCGTCGAGTCGGTTGGCGCTGCCACTTCCCGCGCTATCATCCCGTCCGCCTTACGAGCGCCGCTCATGCGAGACAAACCCGCCCTTCCCAGTCCGTCGGGGGCACCCGTTCCGGCGACCGTCGCCAAGCTAGAAGGCGAGCACCGCTGGACCGACGAGCTCGCGAGCGGACACTGGGACCATATCCTCGAGGAGGTCGAGCGAACCGGCATCAAAGCGGCGCTGGACAAGGCTTCCAGCGAGGATCTGTTCGCACTCGCCGATGCGGCTCGCTATCGACGCCGCATGGATCTGGCCCGGGAGGCACTCCTCGCCGAGCGTCGCCGATTCCCGGGCTCGCCGCGCGCGCTCGATGCCCTCTTTCTGCTTGGTCGCGTGGCCGAATCCGGGGAACGCGGGGCCACGCGAGCCATCGCGTGGTACGACGACTACCTGTCCCGAGCGCCGGCGGGCGCCTACGCCGCAGAGGCTTTGGGCCGAAAAATGACCCTCACGAGCGAGAGCGGAGGGTCAGAAGAGGCACGGCCCCTCGCCGAGGAGTATCTTCGCCGCTTTCCCAAAGGAAGCTATGCTGGATCGGCGCGCGCGTTGCAGCGCGCTCCATGAGGCACTTCCCGCGGATCGCATGCGGATTACCATCTTATCTTCGATCTTGCTGTTTTGGACGGCCCCCCTACACGCGGCCACCGTCGCCATCGTGCGTCCGCAGAGCGCTTCCCCGGACTGGACCGAAACCCTGTCGCGGCTCCACGGGGAATTGCTATCGGTGGGACTCGAGGTCGAAATCACCGAGGGCCCGGCTGGCCGCGGGCTGGGCACCACCGAGGCGCGCGCTTGGCTGGAAAAGCTGGCGGCCGAGCGGGGGGTCGACGCCATCATTGACATCATCGGCGATGTGGCACCTGTTGCAGTCGACGTCTGGCTCGTCGATAAGGCGTCCCGAGGACGCGAAGTCTCGCTGCACGTCTCAAGAGTCGCCCTCGAACCGAACACCGAAAAGCCGTCGGAGCGGTTGGCGATTCGTGCCATCGAAGTCTTGCGCTCGAGCTTTCTCGAGCTTGATTTGGCGGCAAGAGAGCGTCGCACGGGGACCATCGCAAAGCAACCGACGACCAGTTTGCCCCTCGCTGAGGAGAACAAGCAGGTCAGTCGCGCCGAGCGCATTGGCATCGAGGCGGGCGCTGCTGCACTGACGAGCCTGGATGGCGTCGGACCCACGTTCTTGCCCATCCTGCGCATCGACTGGGCAGCACGCTCATGGGTTGTTGCTCAGCTCACACTCGCAGGCCTAGGGAACAGCCCCACCGTCGCGAGCACAGCGGGTAGCGCACGGGTTACCCAGCAATACCTGGTTCTGGGTGGATGCTATCGCTTTCGCGCGGACACGTGGTTGCGCCCCTTCATGGCGCTCTCGAGCGGTGTGCTGCGCACCTCGGTCGAGGGCCAGGCCAACGCACCCAAGCAAGGGCACGCAGAAGGCCGATGGTCGTTCCTGCTCGACGGGAGCTTGGGGGCGGAGATGCGCCTTGGCGGTCGCTATTACGCGGCTTTGGCGGCGCATGTGCAGGTGGCCGCGCCGTACGTAGCCATTCACTTCGGGGATGAAGTTGTGGCCACATCCGGGCGTCCCAATCTCCTTATGACCCTTACCGTCGGTGCCTGGCTATGACCACGCCAAGCCAGGCCTGGCTACTCAGCATGCTTGGCGTCGTTATTGGCGCCAGCGGCTGCTGGCGTACAAACGTGTATGCCATCACGGGCGAGGCCGCCCTGGACGGCGGCGGCGACGACGCGGCCAAACCCGTGATCTGTCCGTCGCCCGCGCTGCCGTCGGGCGACACCAGCCAGACCATTCGGGTGGGCTCCTTGAATCGCAGCTACGTGCTGCACATTCCCCCGGCCTACGACGGCAACAATCCGGTGCCGCTGGTCGTGGACTTTCATCAAGTGGGGGAGACGGGGTCGACCGAGTTGTCGAGCTCGCCATACCCTGCCGTCATCGATCCCGAAGGTGTGATCATGGCCTTTCCAGACGGCAAGAAGGGGCCTGGCGGCACCGGGTGGAACATTGGCCCTTGCTGTGTTGCGAACGTCGACGACGTGGCCTTTGCCAAAGCCGTCGTGGCCCAGGTCCAGACCACCGCCTGCATCGATCCCAATCGCGTGTATGCCGTCGGCCCTGGGCCAGGTGGCGGAATGGCCTACTACCTTGCGTGCCACGCGGCCGATGTATTCGCCGCTGTGGCTTCTGCCGCGTGGGATCTCTTGGCAGAGAACGAAAATGACTGCTCTCCGCCGCGTCCGATCACGGTGCTTTCCTTCCGCGGCACCGCCGACGTCGTCGTGCCGTATGCCGGCGGCTTTTCCTCAGCCATACCTGGCATGTCGATCACGTTCCTCGGAGCCAAGGCGACCTTCGAGAAATGGGCCGAGATCGATCGATGCACCGGATCTCCATCGGCCGAGGACAGCAACGGATGCTCGACGTACGCAGCCTGCCAAGGCGGCGTTGAGGTCATCCTCTGTACGAAACAAGTCGGTCATGAGGAGCACGGCGATGCCAGCGTCGCTTGGCCAGCGCTCAAACGTCACACCCTCTGACCGGACTGCGCGCCGAGACGCTACTTTCTTGGACCACTTCCTTGGACCACAACGTCTGCGGGACAGAACTGGGCAAAAAGTACCTCGCTACGCAGAGGAGCGCATCCATGAGAACAGAGCATCCGTCGACGAAGATCTTGTTCGCTGGCATCCTGAGTATGGCCATCGGGGGCTGCGGAAATTCGGGTACTGGAGGAACCCATACCGGTGGAACGACGGACTCCGGCGGCGCACCCGCGGGTAGTGGAGGCGCTGGCTCGGGCGGCATCACCGGCACAGGTGGTGGTGCCTCGGGCGGAACGACGGGCACTGGCGGAAGCACGGCTTCGGGCGGGACGACCGGAAATGGCGGAATCACAGCCTCGGGCGGTTCCAAGGGTACGGGTGGGGGGCAGGGCACGGGTGGCCGCGGTACGGGCGGCTCCGCTGGCTCGTCGGCACTGTCCACCGGCGGCGCGGCCGTTAGCGGTGGTGTGCTTGGCACTGGTGGTGGTCTGGTAGGCGAGACCGGAGGAGCGGGAATGGGTGGGAGAATGGGAACCGGTGGCCGCGTCACCGACGCTGGGGCCGGCGGTGCCGCCATCGGCACGGGTGGAAGCATGGGCACTGGCGGAAGCACTGGTACCGGCACCGGCACCTGTACCGCGTCCAAAGGCGCGGGCAAGACCGTCTCTGGAAGTGGGCCGCACAAAGTGACCGTCGAATCGAATTCCGACGCAGGGATCAAGTGCGGCACAATCTACCGGCCTACCGACCTGGGGGGCGCCGAGAAATACCCGATCTTCGTCTGGGGAGAGGGAGGCTGCTCTCAGGATGGATCCTCGAACCAGGCGGCCATGGGCGAGATCGCCTCCCACGGATACTTCATCATTGCAGATGGCGTGGTCAGCGGCACCGCCTGCAGCAGTGATCAGAGTGGGAAACCCTTCCTCGACTACATCACCTGGGCCATCGCCGAGAACGGGAAGTCCTGCAGCGCCTACTACCAGAGCCTCGACACGACGAAGATCGCAGCCGATGGGTTCTCGTGCGGTGGATTGATGTCCGAGGGCGTGTCCGGCGATCCTCGCTTCACCACCATCGGGATCACCAGCAGCGGGCTGTTCAGCGCCGATCAGAATGTGTACAAGAAGATCCACACGCCGTTCAAGATCCTTCTCGGTGGCACTGGCGACATGGCGTACACGAACGGCGAGAGGGACTACGACCAGATCAGTGCCCTTGGCATCCCGATCCTATTGCTCAGCAAGGATGGTGCCGGCCACGGTGGGGATTTGGGCAATGCCAAGGGGGACTTCAACACGGTCAATCTGGCTTGGCTGAACTGGCAGCTCAAGGGTGACGAAACAGCGACAGGCAAGGGCCTACTCGTTGGCTCGAGCTGCAAGTATTGCAACGCCAGCGGCTGGGAATACAAGTCGAAGAACCTCCCGTAGCTACCGGGGAGGCGACGAAGGCCGCTATTGAACTGGCAGACTATCGACGGCCATTTGGTCCGGGCCCGTATCTACCGCCCAAACCACCTGTTTCGAGTTGGCCCGGATCAGGGTAACGGTCTCGCGGGGACCGTGCCATAGAAACCTTGTCTCTCGGGTGTTTGCTAGAATCTCGAAGAGGCCCTCCACGCGGCCACAGAAGATGTTCGTAGCCTCGACGATGGGCGAGCACACGAAATCCTTGAGCAGCACATGCTCGCTCTTGAGATCGGGCGTCAGTTGCCGAATCTCGGACCGCTCCATGTCGTAATAGACAATGTCTTCCATGCCGGTGAGCAGCGCCGGGGTGGGACCAGTTCTCGCATCCGTGTATTCGGGTTCGCCCCGCGCAATGTGAACACGGCCAATGCGCCAAGAATTGTCTTTTGCACGCAGTACAAAGAAGACCCAGTCGTGAAGCATGTTGAGGGCGCTGATTTCGCCTTGGTCAGACACAAGCACACGCGTCTTCTGTCCCATGAGCGACTGAATCCTGAAAAAGCCGTCCTCGGCTCGGTCTAGCCAAGCAATGCCCGCACTCGATGCGACGAGGTATTCGGGTTGCCTGGACACGGCTGCCACACGCCACACCGAGGTACCATCCTTCGAGGCATTCCAGATGGCCCCCTTGGACCAGAAGACGATACCCGAGTCCGCGAGCACAGGACCGATTCCAAGATCCAGCGCGATCCGTTGAGGAGGCTTGCCGGCCGCCAAGCGATAAACCGCGTTTCGGGTAAGGAGGTAGGCGAGATCCCCGTCTAGCCCGAGGAAGACCGAATAGGCAGACACCGGCAAGGACACAAGACGTGTCGGTGCGACCAGCTTGCTTGGCGGCGCGTTAGGCGCGGAGTAGGAAGAGCTCGACGCTGCCGCCGCTGCCCGCGAGGTAGGGGCTTCGCTTGGCGTCCGATGAGAACCACGCGTGCAGGCCAGAAGCAACACGAGCGCGCTGGCACTCACAACTCTACTTGTTGCTGATACGGACAACCGCCCAAGTATGCGCTGCCCATGCGCCGCGAGGCAAGCAGGCGCGAAAGCAATGTGGCGCACGAGGGGCGCAAGCACATTGTCGCGAATCGACGTGACGGAATTCGACCTCCCATTCCACTGCTAGGCACGATGTCTTCTGCCTTGGATGTTCTCACGCGCGCAAGACGATTCCATATGGTCGCCCTTCCCCTACTCCTCGGGTTCCTAGGCTGCGACGCAGGTGGCAATGTCAGCGGGCCGGGGAACTCCGGGAAGGCGGGTACGGGCGGCACAGCCGACCAAGGAGGAGCCAGCGGCAGCGGGGGCGTCTTGGGCACTGGCGGAGCGTCAGCGACAGGCGGTGCGACGGGCAGTGGCGGCGCGACAAGTAGCGGCGGCACGCCGGGGACTGGCGGTGCGGCTGGAGCGGCTGGTGGCGGGTCTGGCGCTGGCGATGCTTCGGTGACCGATGGCCAGAGCAGGCCAGACAGTTCGACCGGTAACGGCGATGCATCGACGGTTGCTGGCGGCAGGACTGGCAGAGGCGGCGTTTCGGGATCTGGCGGTCAGGCCGGCACTGGCATAACTGGAACGGGTGGATCGTCCACGGGTGGCACGACGGGGACGGTCGGCACGACCAAGAAGTTCGTCGGCAATATCGATACCCGCGGCTCCATTCGGACGGATTTTTCCAAGTACTGGGATCAGTTTAGTCCGGAGAATGCAGGGAAATGGGGTTCGGTGCAGGGCAGCTCGCAGAGCTCGTTCAGCTGGAGCTCGCTCGATGCCATGTACAAGTACTGCGGCGACAACAACATCATTTTCAAGCAGCACAATTTCCTTTGGGGCTCCCAACAGCCCAGTTGGACAAGCAGTCTCACCACCAGCACCGGCCCTGCGGCGGTGCAGAACTGGATGACGTCCTTCTGCGCGCGCTATCCGAACACGAAAATTATCGACGTCGTGAATGAGCCACCTCCGCACACGACCCCGGCCTACGCCAATGCCATCGGCGGCGGCACCAATAGCACATGGGATTGGATTGCCAATGCCTTCAAATGGGCGCGCGCGGCCTGCCCGAACGCCATCCTGGTTCTGAACGACTACAACAACGATGAGCAGTCAGGCGATGCCCAGCACACCATCGATATCGTGACCGCCATCAAGAAACTGGGCGCGCCCATTGATGCTGTTGGTTGCCAGACCCATGGTGCGGGGAGCATGCCGGCGACCACGCTGAAGACAAACATCGACAAGATCGCCAGCGCGACGGGTTTGGGCGTCTACATCACCGAGTACGACATCAACCAAGCGGACGACACCAAACAGCAAACCCAGTATCAGGACCACTTCACGATGTTCATGAGTAACGCCAACATCAAAGGCGTCACGGTCTGGGGCTACGTCGTTGGCGCTACCTGGGAGACGAGCTCAGGAATCATGCAGAGTAGCGGAACCCTGCGGCCGGCGATGACCTGGCTGATGAACTTTCTCGGCCGCTGATCGATTTGCCCATGCCCCTTTCCATGAATACAAAACCCCAATCATGAGGTGATTCGGTGCCTTTGGAAGACAAGACGGTGCTGGCTGACCACGGTTCAAGACTTGGCCGCGTAATATTCATAGAACTGTCGAGAGAGAACCTGCCCGATGAGCGAAGGCCTGGGAGAATCGGGTTTGTCCAGCCTTCCTTCATCGACAAGGTCGAGGACTACTGCCGGAAGAATTACGGGCGATCTATCAAGGTCGCGCAAATGGCGAATGTGGCGAAGTTGAGCCGCTTCCATTTCTCCCGGCTCTTCCGGGAGGCGCGGGGGATCTCTCCTGGCCAATACCTCAATGGCTTGCGCCTGGTCATGGCCATGCGACTCGTTCGGACTGGCGAACACGCCGTGAAAGACATCGCAAAGCAATGTGGCTTCGCGAGCCCGAACTACTTTTGCAAAGTCTTCCGGCAGACGTTTGGCGTCACCCCCGGAAGTGTCGCTGCTTCCCGCCTGTTGCCTGTCGCGCCACCCACGCCTCGGGCTTCGGGCCAGCGCGCGCGTCGCCCGACGAGGCAACGCAACCGTCCGAACTGAACAACTGTCCATCCTTTGGACAGCTCACCGGAAGCCGAACCGAAGGCTCGGCCGCAGGTGGGGTGAAAAGCCACTCGAAAAGGGTCCATTGATGGACACAGCTTGAGCGGTTCGGCGAAACGGAAACCTCCGGCCCATGCCACTGCATGGGGGATGACGTTGTTCCACCGAGCAGCCCTGAGCAGGCTTTGTGCGCAAGCGTCTCTCATCTTGCTCTTTCTCTACCAGGAGGTTCTTCTGTGAGAAGCCGAATATTTTCCGTAGGTTTTGCTGGTTTGCTGGCGATGGCAGCGTGCGGAAGCAGTGGTCCGGCAGGCGCTAAACAGACGGGCGGAAACACAAGCGCTGCAGGCACCGTTGGCTCCGGCGGGTCAACGAGTAGCGGCGGTACAAGCGCTGCCGGCGGGTCAACGGCCTCCGGCGGGGTTGGGGGAGGTGGCGGCGCGACTGGCAAAGGTGGCGCGGCCGGGTCGGGCGGTGTGACGGGGTCGGGTGGCAAAGGCGGCGGCGGAACGGGTGGCCAAGCTGGAAACGCCACCGGTGGCACAGCCACGGGCGGCCAAGCCGGCAACGCAACGGGTGGCGTAGCTACGGGGGGCAAGGCCGATGGCGGATTGGCGGGCGCGGGAGGCCAAGCTGGCAATGCAACGGATGGCGCTGCCGCTGGCGGCCAAGCTGGCATCGGAACCGGTGGCGCGGCCGCTGGGGGTGCCGGTGGCCAAGGCGGAGGAAGCGCCGTTACTGGCACGTTGGTCAACAACTACGATGGCGCACGAACCACCACCGTCAGCTTCGACCTCGGCTGGAAATTTCACCTCGGCGATGTCAGCGGCGCCCAGGGCGCGACCTTCGACGATTCGGCCTGGACGTCCTTGGACGTGCCCCATGACTGGAGCATTTCGCTTGCGTTCAACCAAAGCTCGGCGGCCACCTATGAAGGCGGGTACCTCGATGGCGGCCTGGGCTGGTACCGCAAGACCTTCACCCTGCCCGCGAGCTCGGGACAGAAAGTCTTCGTCCAGTTCGACGGCGTCTACATGGACAGCACCGTCTACCTCAACGGCACGCAAGTGTGCGCCCGGCCCTATGGCTACGCCTCCTTCGAGTGCGATCTGACCTCCGGCGCCAAGGCTGGCGCCTCCAACGTGCTCGCGGTCAAGGTCAACAACCAACTGCCGAGCAGCCGCTGGTACTCGGGTAGCGGCATCTATCGTCACACCTGGCTCAAGACCGTGAACCCAGTCCACGTAGCCTACACGGGCACGCAAGTGACGACGCCAACGGCCTCCGCCACCAGCGCCACCGTGAACATCGCGGTGACAGTCCAGAACGATGGGACAACCGACCAATCGGTGACCGTGGCGAGCTCGGTTGTCGATGCTGCGGGAACGGAGGTGGGCAAAGGCTCTTCGGCGGCGACATCCGTGACCGCCGGGAAGACCGCCAACGTGACCCACACCGCGACCGTGTCCAATCCCAAGCTGTGGTCTCCGTCGTCGCCAGCCCTATATTCCGTGGTGACAACCGTGTCCGTGGGCGGCTCCGTAGTCGACACCTACACCACCCCTCTCGGCATTCGCACCTTCGCGTTCGACGCGAATACGGGTTTCTCGCTGAACGGCACCAAGATGAAGCTCAACGGCACGTGCAATCACCACGACCTTGGTGCCTTGGGCTCGGCCGTCAACTCCCGAGCCATCGAGAGGCGCCTTCAGATGCTCAAGGACATGGGCGTCAACGCCCTTCGCACGTCCCACAACCCCCCTGCGCCCGAGCTGCTCGATATCGCCGATCGACTCGGCCTGATGGTCATGGATGAGGCCTTCGACTGCTGGTACGCGGGCAAGCACACCTACGACTACGGACGATTCTTCAACGATTGGTACGACAGGGACGTTCAGGGCTACGTGGCCCGCGATCGCAACCACCCCAGCGTCATCATCTGGAGCATCGGCAACGAGGTCGCCCAGGCTGGCGACAAGGCCACAGTGCAGAAGCTGATCACCTCGGTGCATGCCAAGGACACGACCCGCCCCATCACCCAGGCCTACGCGGCGTGGGTCGACGTCAGCAGCATCACCGGCCTCGAAGACCTGGTGGGCATCAACTACGCCCCGGATCGCTACGACTCGGTTCACACGTCCAACCCAACCTACAAGATGCTCGCCAGCGAGTCGTCATCGGCCCTGCGCAGTCGAGGCATCTACAATAACAACAACAACCAGGAGTCGTCCTACGACGACTCCGCGGCCGGCTGGGGGCATACCGCAGAGACCTCGTGGAAGAACGTCAACACACGAGCCTGGATTGCGGGCGAATTCATTTGGACCGGCTTCGACTACATCGGCGAGCCAACGCCCTACGAGTGGCCCTCCAAGAGCTCGTATTTCGGCGCCATCGACACCGCGACCTTCCCGAAGGACGTCTTCTACTTCTATCAAAGCAAGTGGAACGCCAGCGGGCCCACGATGGTCCACATCGTTCCCATGAACTGGACCAACTGGACGAACGGGCAGGCCGTGAAGGTCCTGGTCTACAGCAATGCCGACAGCGTCGAGCTGTTCCTCAACGACAAGTCGCAGGGTTCGAAGACCGTGGATCCAAGCGTCTCCAAACTCCAGTGGTCGGTCCCCTTCGCTTCCGGGACGCTCGAAGCCAGGGCCACCAAGGGTGGTTCGGTGGTCGCCAAGGACACCCTGAAGACAGCGGGCGCGGCCGCGGCCTTGGTGCTCAAGGCCGACCGGGCTTCCATCACGGCGGATGGGCGCGATTTGTCCTTCGTCGAGGTGGACATCGTCGACGCCCAGGGGATCCTCGTGCCCCAAGCCAACAACCGGGTGGACTTCACGATCAGTGGGCCTGGTGCCATCGTGGGACTCGACGGCGGAGATGCGACGAACCACGATTCCTACAAGGGCACGTCCCATGCCGCCTTCAGCGGCAAGCTGATGGCCATCGTCCAATCGACGACCACCGCTGGCAAGATCACCCTGAAAGCAACTTCCGGCTCGCTCACGGGCAGCTCGGCGGACATCACCACGGCGGCACCCTAGACACGACGCTCGAAGGTTCTCTCCGCTCGCTGGTTGCAGTACTTGCGACGGTGGGCGGAGAACGGCGCCTTGCCCAGTGGTCGACCAAATCGGCGTTCGTGATTCGGGATCGGCCATCCATGTCCGGAATTTTCACCACAGAGGACACAGAGGACACGGAGATCGGAAGGGGATGGGTTTACGGATCCGAGCCCATTTCTTTCCGGTCTGGGCTCTGTGTTCTCTGTGTCCTCTGTGGTTCATCCCGCACCGACCTGCACACTTCACCCGGTCGATGGATTCGCTGGCCATCGTGCGGTTCAGGAATCACGCTCGCTGATTTAGACTGACCACCAGGCAAAGCGATCGGCGAAGTCGGCGAAGATGCGCTCGGAAGGCCCACAACGTGAGCACGCCGCTGCACCCGGGGATTGTTCAACGACCCGGCCACCGACGCCCCGTGACCGCAGCAGGATGCGATCAGGGTTACAGGAGGCGTGCCGCCCTCGGGCGCCGAGGGAGTCTTCTTCGCAAACCAAGCAGCAAGGCCACGCCGATCACGGCCCACACGCCGAGGCTGCTCGATCGTCCGCCGACTGCACAAGAGCAGCCAGAGCTGCCCGTGTTGCTGGGTCCTGAACCGCCGGCTCCGCCGTTCAGCCCGCCGCTTCCCGCGCCGCCGCCTCCTGACGTACCAATTCGGCCACCAGCGGTGCTGGTGGAGGCGACCCCAGATCCAGCGGAGCCAGCCCCTCCTGGAACGGCACCCGAGCCGGCAACGCCGCCCACTGCTGCGCCTCCCTGTCCAGTCGCTCCGCCGGAGCCGCGCGTTCCGCCCGCACTGGTTCCACCACTGGCCGTACCAGTCTGGCCCGCCGACCCGGTAGTTCCCCCGGACCCCTGCGCAGCCCCGCCCGATCCGCCGGCGCCAGCAGCGCCGGTCCGGCCAGCCGCCCCGGTAACGCCGCCGGTCCCCGACGCAGCACCACCCGAACCGCCGGCTCCACCAACACCGCCGTCAGTCGTGCCCGCCGAGGTTGCGTAGCGTGCACGCGTCTCGATAGCCTCGAGCTTCACGCCCGTGGGCGAGCTGCCGGACGCATCGTAGATGACCACGGTGTTGTCCGTGGTGAGCCAACACTCGGGAACGTAGAGCAAGGTGTTACCGGAGAACCGCCCAAGGTTGTGACCATTGAGCCAGACGGACCCGGACGACAAACCGGACGTTCGCAGGCCCACGGTGGCGAACACACTATTCTGAAGCGGGCTTTTGAAGGTTCCGCGCCAGAAGGCCGGCCAGCTCTTGGTTGCCTGGCTATCTGCCCAGGTACCAGCGAGGAATGTGGTCCAGTTCTTCACCAGTCCGACCACCGCGGTTTCGTCCATGCCTCCGAGGCCGCCGCGGAATCTCCACGACGACGCGAGCGCGGCGCTGCCATTGGTCACGTTGCCCCAGATGCCGGCATACTGCCCAGTCCCGGTCGAACCGGTGACGTTGTACATCTTGTCCAATCCCTCGTGCTTGGCGAGGATTGCCACGGTATTGTCGCCTGCCACTGCACTGAAGCTGAAGCTGCTGTTGTTGAGCGCCACCTGCTTGCCGTTGGCGAACGCCATGGCAGACGCGCGCACACCGCCACCGATGGCCGCCGTCACGCTACCTGCCGATGCCGCCGTGAACTTGGCCCGGTACCACCCGTAGCCGTTCTGGAAGTTGTTGGCTCCGAACGGCTGGGGCTGCGCTGATGAAGCCCAGGTCGAATCGTCGTAGCTGGGCGCGGCCTCGGCGGCGGCGTCCCGCCATTGCCAGGTTGCGATGGTGGGGATTGGCGGTGCCGTCACCGCAGGCACGGTTACGTCCGAGCGGGCATCCGCCGCGTAGACCGCGACCTTGCCACCCGCCGTCGGTACCTGGATGCTCAGGTCGTCGTCGATATAGGTTGCTCCGACATAGAGCGCCTTGTCCGTGAACCAGGTCCGGTTGGCCAAGGGCGTGTTTACTACGAGGAAGACAGCGGACGATCCGTCGCCAGAGTCCAAGGGCAGCTCGGTGATGGTGTCGCCCGTCGGGTAATTGAAAGTTGCGCGCGCGACCTTGCCCTGCGCGTCCCAGGTCCAGGGCGTTGCAGGCGTCGTTGCTGGCGCGGTCCCGTACTGCACGGCGATTTCGCCCGCTTCACCCGAGCGACCGTGAAGGACATAGTAGGTCTTGCTTCCAACCGTGAGCTTGCCGAGCACGTTCGTCGCCAAGTAGGCGAAGGTCGCGTTGGCTGTCCATGGCGCAGACGCCACCACCGGGCGAATCTCGTTCGCGGCCACGGTGATCTGCGTGCTCCCGACCGGAAACTGAATCGCAGGACTGCTCAACTTGACCTGGGTCTGGACCGAGCCAGTGCCCTGATTGTCTAGGAACACGGCCACTCCATCGCTCGGCGACTTGCGCACGTAGGTCTTGAGCCCGCCCGAAACCGTGGCACTTCCGCCGTCCTGCGAATTTGCCATCAAGGCCTCGAAAACGCGCGAGAAGGACGCCGGCCCCCTGACCGCGAAGTAGGCCTGGCGCAGTTGGCTCTCCTCGCCCAGCGGCGCGCGGTAGTCGTACGAGGTCGTCGAGGTATCGCCCCCGTAGCCGAAGTTGGTCCCGCCGTGGAAGACGTAGAATGTATTTCCGCTGCCGCCAAAGGCGATGACCTTCCACGCCCCGCGCGTGAGTGTATTGAGATCGCCAGCGCTCATCTCCCCGAAGGGCAGACTGTACCAGCCGGACCAGAACTCGCTCGAATACCAGGGATAGGTGCGATTGCCGAAGGGTGTGCCACCCGCCGGGTCGCTGGCGTGGTGCAGGCTCGAATAGTAGAGCGGAATATCGAGCCCGAGCGAGCGCGCCTTGTCGTAGAGATGCTTGAGGTACGCATCGCCGTCGGTGCCCGACCCGGCGGGGTGCTCGTTTTCGAGCTGCATCCAGATGACGCTGCCGCCCTTATGGATTTGGTGCTTGGCAACGATGGGGATGATCCTCTCGTAGTAGGTGTCCGCCGCGGCAAGGTAGTCCGCAGAGGTATTGCGAATCTGCATGTCCTTCGCCGTGATCCACTGCGGGATCCCTCCGGCCAACCACTCGGCGCAGTTGTAGGGGCCCGGCCGCACGATCGCATACATGCCGACGTCCTCGATGGTGGTCAGCCAGGCATCGAGGTCGAGGTTGTCGCCGAACTCGAAGACGCCGGGGGCGGGCTCCTGCGCGTTCCAGAAGACGTAGGTCGAAACGGTATTGAAGCCTGCACGCTTCATCTTGACCAACCGCTCGCGCCACAGCTCGCGCGGCACGCGTGCGTAGTGGATCTCGCCGGCTGACACGACGATGGGCTTGCCGCCTACCACGAAGTAGTTGTTCTTCCAGCCAATGCTGCCTGCCGCAGCGGTCTGCGCGGGGAACATGGCGTCGTTGGCCAGGACCGGTGAAGACGCCACGACAAGTGCCATGGCGCTGGCCAGCAGCCCGACCACAATGCGACTAGCATGCAACATCACAATCCTCCTGTTCACTGTACGGGCAAGGCAGGGCGCCGTTCGAGCTTGGAGCGACACCAGACGCTATCGAGCAACCACGCCTGTCGGCTTGCCGGACCGGCATGAGCTCGCCTCAAGTCCTACTGTTCAATGAGCGTCGGTTGTTGAAGGGAAATCAGGAGACAGAGCGCCTTTCGCTCTGTCTGCGCGCAGCTACTCGACGATTGTCTACGTCACATGCTCGTGGCGTTTGGCGTTTGGCCGGTGATGGTCTGTCCATTCAACCAAGGCCACACGTCGTCCGGGGTCCAGGTACAGGGGCACGAGGTCGAGCAGGTCTTGGGAGGTGACGCGCAGGAATTGTAGAGGTCCGAGTTTCCATCTATTGGGCCCGGGCCGTGACCCGACTGGCTTACGCACCAGCGGACGGGATGCCCGGCCGAGCATCCGGCGTAGTCGGTACAGATGTGCCCGCCGGGGTTCAAATAGGTGCCAGGCGTAGGTGGCTGCGGCGGAGTCTGCACGGTGCAACCGTTATTCTTGACGAACCTGTCGCGTATCGGTGTGGCCATGCTCATGCCAACAGTACCGTCGGTAAGGCCTTCCACCTGCCACAATGCGATGGGATCGTTGCCACCGTCGCACCCGCTAAGCTGCCCTCCTTCGTAGACCGCAGCAGCACGGAAGACCTTTGCACGGGCGCACGCGAGCTCGTAGCTCATGCCGCCGCCATAGCTGAAACCCATGGTGATGAGGTTCTTCGTGTCGACACAATAATTGTCCTCGATCAGCTTGACCATGTCGTCGACGAACGTCAGGTCGTGTCCGCTGGAGTTCGCCCAGCCGGCGTTGAGCCCATCAGGCGCGACGAAGATCGCGTTGTTCTTCGACTTCCGCTGCATTCCATAATAGGACCACCAGTACCCATTGGTACCGCCGCTATCGACTTCTGCGGAGTTGCCGCCGTTCCAGTGAAACCCGAAGATCAACCAGTAGGGCTTGGTGTTGTCGTAGTTGTCTGGAAGCCTCATGGCGAAGCCCCGGCTCTGGCCGCTGCTCTGAATCGTCACGTAGCCTCCCTTGCCGGTGCCTACCTTCGTCCCCGACTCACCCGGGACCGTCCCGAAGGTCAGCGTCGAGGTCTTGCCACAACCGTTACTCCCCACAGCCGTGCCACTTGACGTGGTTCCGCCCGTGCCGCCAGTGCCGGCCGTGCCACCACTGCCAGAGCCGCCGCTCGCGGAGCCGCCAGTGCTGAGTGCGCCGCCGCTGCCAGTGCCACCGTTGGCCGACGCGCCACCAGTTCCTTGCTTGCCACCACTGCCCGTGACACCTCCGAGGCCCGTCGCACCGCCAGTTGCTATCGCACCGCCAGTTCCCGGAGCACCGCCACTGCCCGAAACCCCGCCACTCCCAGTTGTGCCGCCCGTGCCTGGAGAACCTCCACTGCCCGTGGCACCTCCGCGGCTCGTTGTTCCGCCGTTGCCCGGCGCACCGCCACTGCCCGAAACCCCGCCACTCGCGGTTGCGCCGCCTGTGGCGCTGGATCCACCTTGGCTGGCTGTGCCTCCTGTGCCTGCCTTCCCATTCCCACCCGTACCGCCAGTGGTGATGGGGTCGGCCCCACAGCCTAGGAACCCGACAAGGAGGGGAAAGGCGACCACGTGGAATCTTCTTACGTACATGCAACACTCCAATTGAACGACGTCATAACTAGCAGTGGGATCAGCTCACGAATTCCGTTGCGTTGGCTTGGATCTACGGCTTGCCCACGAACGTGGTGACGCTTTGGGCATCAAGCGTTGCACTGAAGCGAGCGTTGCTGACCGTAATAGGGCTCTTGGATGCGAGGCTGTCGGTGGCCGACGTCACCCACGGCGTAATGCTGCAGGGGACGACACCGGAAACGAAGAGAGACAGCGGCGTGGCGGAGCTGTTGGTGTTGATGGCCACCACGGCCACAGTCCCATCTGCCGGGTTCTGGTAGGCACTCACATAGGCCCCCGACGGTACGGTTCCCGACGTGGACACCCGCACGTAGCCCGGCCGCACGAAGCGCGCATAGTTGCCGAGGACCCACAGGCGCTTGGTCCACACATTGTTGGTCGTGTCGTAGAGGCAGCCGCCGTTACCGCTGGCGTTGTACAGCCACCAGAGGTGCCACGCGTTGAGGTTGGCTTTGGTGAGGTCGTTGTGAATCGTCGTGGCCATCTTCAGCGCGCTGGCGATACCATCGCCGCTCGAGTCGCCCGACCCGGTTCCCGTGTCGACCTCGGTCTCCCAGTATTCCTTGCCGGCGGCCGCGATCGACGGTTGGGACGGCAGCGTGCCGCAACCGTATTCGTGGCTCGCGAAGATGCTGACGGCGTTCCAGGCGGCCGTGTCGGCCTTGATGGCGTTGAAGTAGCTGGTAAATCCGCAGGCATTCATGGTCTCGGGCGCCATGAGCTTCACGTTGATGGCGGCCAACGCAGGACCGAGGACATCGATCCATGTGGCCAATTGCGCAGCCGAGTAGGAGGTCGTGCTGTTGATACCGCAGCTGTCCGGCTCGTTCTCGGCGGACACAGCGTAGATCGGCACCCCCTGGGTCTTTGCGTTGTTCACCCAAGTCACGAGAGCGCTGGCCAAGCCTTGTGCGTCGCTGAGCACGGGCATGCTGCCGGTGCAGCCGTTGGGATTGCTTTGGGTGGTGGTGAAGCTGCCGCCGGTAGCACCGTTGGTCCCTGTTCCCCAAGGAGTCATCCATACCGTCGCACCATTCTGAGCGGCCGATTTGGCAATCGAGAGCCCATCGCCGTACCGGATGCGGAGTAACGTCAAGCCGGCCCCCTTCGTGGTGGACCACAGATAATCAGCATCCGACGCATTTCTGTAGCTCCCCGCCCACGCACTGGAAACGCCGAAGCCGGTGATTTTCTGTTGAACACCAGAGAGAGTCACTGTCACATCACCGCTTTGTGCGGTGCCTGTGCTGCAAGCCGTGGGGTTGATGACAGCGCCATCCGTGCCTTCGCCCCCTGCCCCGGTGGCACCACCGGTCCCGGTTACCCCACCGCTGGCGCCGCCCGAACCGCTGCGACCGCCGCTCGCGCCTCCGCTTCCTGGCCGGCCGCCTGAACCAAGTCCGGCGTCAGACGAAGTCGTGTTGCTACCGCCCGAACTACTCCGACCGCCGGTTCCCGGCTGGCCACCCGAGTTGGGAACGCCAGCGTCGGGGCTGGTACCACCCGAACCACTGCGGCCGCCGGTACTGCTCGTACCACCGGTGCCCGACTGGCCGCCCGAGCTGGTCACCCCACCGGTTACCATCGTACCGCCCGAACCGAGCACGCCTCCACTCCCCGTGGTCCCGCCTTCGCCAGATTTGCCTCCGACTCCCGATCCTCCGGTGCCGTTGGAAATGACTGTCGTGCCCGATGAGCAAGCAGTGCCCGCAATCGCGAGTACAGCAACCGTTGTACGCAAGAAGTGGCTTGATGTCATGCGTTCCTCTTCATTTGGAATTTCGGCGGTGGGCGTCTGCATCGCGCCTAGGGGCGAAACATGCAGACCCTCAGGGCAGATGCCGTTGTGGTCTGCAGTGGCGGCAGCGCCTGAATTCCGTCTAGGAGCGCTTGCGCAAAGCGTTCGTGTCCCCGATGACTTCCGCGTCCGCGACCTATTGGGCGCTAACGACCACCGCCGAACCATCGTACTTCACGACCTGATCGGCGGTTGCAGTCACGTCCACGCCATTGCCATGGTTTGCCGCGACCCAAACAATGTTGAAGGTTCGACTGGCTGGCATTCCGGTGTAGCTTCCCGTCCTCGCGCCTACACTTAGCTGTTGGGCGGTGTCGTCCCACGTGAAGGCGATTTGCGAATACTTGCCGGTCTCGTAGTTGTAGGAATCGCCCTCATCTTCATAGAGGGTAAACGTCGCGTTGGCGCCCTTATAGACGCGGATCTCCAGCGGATCGATGCTTTGGGTGGCGTATTGAATATTGGGTCCCATAGGCACGATGGAGCCAGCCCTGACGTACAGCGGAATCTTACTCAGTGGCGCGTCCGCCGTCACAGTGGTGCCACCAGTCGCAGTCGAGCCGGTCCAGAAGTCGTACCATGTCCCTGCCGGTAGATAGACGGACCGGCTGGTGGCCCCGGTGGTGATGACCGGGTTGACCAGCAGGGCCGGCCCATACATGAACTGATCGGCTATGCCGAAGACCTTGGTGTCCTTCGGATAGTCGAAAACAAGGTGTCGCATGATGGTGTAGCCCTCGTTGGTGGTCTTCCAGGCCAGCGAGTAAAGGTAGGGCATCAATCGATAGTGCAGGGTATCGACGGCGAGCAGGTTTGCCTTGCCGGTGGCACTCCACTGGGAGCCATAAAGTTCCTTGGGAGCTTGCCCATGGATGCGGAAGACGCTGCAGAAGGCCCCGAATTGGAACCAGCGGGTGAATAGCTCCTCCGAGGGCGTGCCGAAGTACCCACCGATGTCGGTGGTCCAGTAGGGCATCCCGGAGAGCCCGTAGCTCAAACCCGCGGGAATCTGCTTCACGTAGGTTCCAAGGTCAGCTTGGATGTCGCCCGACCATTCGGAGGCGGAATAGCGCTGAATACCCGCCCAGGCGCTGCGGGTCAGGATGTAGACGCGCTTGGTGCTCGGCCCGACCTTGCGCCACCCTTCGTACAGTGCCTTGGAGTGTTGCAAGGGATAGGCGTTGATGAAGAGGGCTCCCTTGCCGAGCGCAGTGTCTTGCGAGGCCACGTCCACACTGTCCGGATAGGCCTGCGGCTCGGTATTGTCTGCCCAAATCGCGTCCCAGCCGTACTTCCCGATCAAACGATCATAGATCTGCTGGTACACCAGCGTTCTGGCCGCGGCGTTGAAGGTGTCGTAGAAGTGGTGCGAGGCGCCACTGGAATAGAGCGCCTTGGTTGGGCTCGTCATGGCATTGAGCGCGTTGAAGTTGTCCTGGTCATTCTCACCATCGACGGCCGCGGGTGGGTTGGACATCTGTTGATACTCCGGCCAGATCGAGATCATTCCGTGGATGTTGTTGGTGTGCATCGTGCTGACCATGGTCGCCGGATCCTTGTAGCGGGACGGATCCATGATGTGGGAGCCCCAGGAATAGGGATCCCAATAGTCCCAGTCTTGAACGACGACATCGACCGGGATCTTGGCGTTGCGGTAGCCGCTAACGACGTTCAAGACTTCGGTTTGACTGCCGTAGTGGTCTTTGGACTGAAAGAGCCCGTAGGCCCACTTGGGGAACAATGGCGCAGGCCCGGTGGTCGTGCGGTATCCAGCGATGACTTGGTCGATGGTGGGACCATAGAAGAAGTAGTAGTCCACCATCTCGCCAGCTGCGGATGTGTAAGTGGTCGTGGTGCCCGTGCTACTGAAGTCTCCGGCAGAGGGGTTATCCCAGAAGAGCCCGTAACCCTTGTTGGAGACCAACACCGGAATGAAGATATTCCCGTTTGAGTTGGCTAGGTGTAAGGACGAGCTCTTGCGGTTAGACGTAGTGCTCGGCTGTTGCCCGAGACCAAAGAGGGCCTCGTCCGAGGTCGACGTGAACGCGGTCACAATCTTGAAAGTGCTCGTACCTTGGACCGTCGTCGCCGTGGTGGACTTGCTGGATTCCGCCACAAGAGCGTTGTCGCTCAGGTCAGTGTAGCTGACGATGCCCGTGCTCTCGTTGACCTTGACCTTCATTCGAGCCGTGGTGATGGTTAGCGTCCCCGCGGCCTCAGTAACACAGAACGTGGGGGGCGTGGCCCAGGCATTGCTGACGGACAACGAGGTCTTAGTGGGAATGGAAGCGGCGCTGGTGTACGCCACGCGGATGATGTCTGCCGTGCAGACCTGTACTTTCATCTTGCCACTGCCCACCGTGAAGGTCACTCCAGTCGCATCGACGGTGAAGGTCGTCCCTGTTGGCGCTGGTCCCGAACACGTCACCGTCGAACCGCCGGCTCCAGTTTGGCCGCCGGCGCCCTGTCCTCCTGAGCCGATCGGCGTTCCCCCCGCACCACCCAATTGGCCACCCGTTCCGGCGCCACCCGCGCCTGCGGCACCGCCGCTCGCTGTTGCGCCACCCGAGGAGCGACCGCCAGCACCACCGGTTGCGACCGAAATACCGCCGCTTCCCGAAGCATCTGCCGGTCCGCCATCGGTGGCCCGGCCGGCAGCTCCCGCACTTCCCCCGGCACCAACCCCGCCCGCAGCGCCGGCTGCGCCGCCTATACCCGCCGTCCCGCCGCCGCCAGAACCGCCCACGCCGCCTGCCCCAGTGACTCCCGCCGTCGTTGTCATTCCTGTGGTCATTCCCCCGGCACCCGAGGTTCCTGCTCCGCTGCTGCCCCCAGTTCGGCCACCGGACCCGCCACCGCCCGAGCCTGCAGATTGGCAAGCGGCAACGAACAACACTCCGACGAAAATGATGGAACGCCTGATGGACAGGTTATTTTGCCTCATGAATGCTTACTGTCGCGAGGAAGGTATGGTTGTAACGAAAAGTGCGTCTGGGCAGGATTAGGCAGTGTAAGGATGGAGATATGATCGTCCGGGCCATGAGCTGTCTCGCTTGTGTCGCCGCCGGTGTCTGCCTACCGGCGGTCGCACAGGGCGAGAGCCAAGCCGACGCTGGGGCGTTCGCTGTGGCTTTGGAATACTCCGCGGCCCCTGGCTGTCCAGACGTCAATGACTTCAAAGCCATTGTGGTCGGCCGGCTCGGCTACGACGCGTTTCGTGGCGACGCGCGAGAACGCGTCCTCGTCGAAATCGCGGCACACGGCGGCTCCTTCGAGGGGCACATCGAGCGGCGCAACGCTGAAGGACGATGGGCGGGCGATCGGACCTTCCCCTCGCGCAGCGACGATTGCGACGATCTTGGGCGGGCGATGGCATTTGCGCTGGCGCTGCAGATTCAGCTTTCCGCCAGTGCCTCGCCGGGAGCAACCAAGATCGCCGTGGCGAGCGAAACTCGCAACACATCCGAGACCATGGCTTCCTCGATGCCTGTTCCCCTGGCCACCACTCCGCCGTCGAACGTGCAGGAAAAGGCCCCTACCCCGTCAAAAGATACGACATCCCCCCACCTCGCGCCGCGGCCGACCTTCGCCATCGGGGCTGGTGGGTCGCTGGGCTTTGGACTGTCCACTCAAGTCGTCCCCTCCGCTCGCGGGTTTGGAAGCTTGGAATGGCAGCAATCGTCGCTTGAGCTTGCAACCGAGATCGCCTGGCCCACGACAACACGGCGAGAGGATGGCGCTGGCTTTTCTCAGCAGCTGCTGCTCGTCGGCGTGGCCGGTTGCGGAGCCCTCCAGCGATGGAGCGCGTGCCTGCTCGCCAAGGCGGGCGAAATCCGGATCGTTGGCAAGAACGTCGATAACCCCCGCTCCCTGTCGGGGCCCATCCTGGAGCCAGGTCTTCGTCTCGCGGTGTTGCAGCAGCTTGGACGCTACCTCTATGTGGCGGCACGGGTGGAGGGGTTGGTCAACGTAACCCGCTGGCGGGTGACCCTTGACCAGAACCTGGTTTGGACCGCGGATCGCTTTGCTGCGACCATCGGCCTTGATATGGGTGTACGCTTTCCTCAGGCGAACCGGTCGGAGGATGCGATTGCCCAGGCTGCTGGAGAACGCGATGAATGATCTGGATCGCGAAGTGACGACCCTTCGCCTGCCCGGAGAATCCGCGATCGAGCGCGCTGCCGGGTGGACCCGTGCTGCGGGGATCGTGCTCGCCATGGTGGCCGCGGGCTGCACAGAGACCTACTCTGCCGGATCGAATTCCCCGCACGGACTCCTTCCTGTGGACGAGCGCAACCCAATCGTGCTGGTCAATGACGGCGAATCCGACAACTGGCAGGGGGAATACGCAGTGTTGCTCGCGAACGGCGGGGGCCCCAAGATCGCCGGGATCATCGTTGACACGGGTCCGAACGCGTCCGTCATTGACGACAACGTCGCGGCTTGGCGGAAATTGGTCGAGGCGGCCCGAGCGAGCGGCCTGCGCAATATCCCTGACCCCATCGCGAGCATCGGCGATCCTCTTGTTCGGCCGTCGAGTGGCGATATCGATGCAACGCAGGCCAACCACTCCGAAGGCGCCAACCGCATCATCGAGGCCGCCAACGACTTCAGCCTTCCCTATCGGCCTCTGGTGGTTCTGACGGGCGGAAGACTGACCGATGTGGCGGATGCCTATCTGATCGATCCTTCGGTCACGAAACGCGTGGTTGTCGTTTCCTCGCTCGGAAGCTTCACCTCGACGGGCGGAGCCATGGGCCCTCCGAATGGAGAGATGGACCCGTGGGCCGACACCATCGTTACCTCTCGTTTCCGCTACATTCAAGTCAGCGCCTTCTACGACCAGCTCACCGACGTGCCCGCTGCACGTGTGTCGGAGCTCCCCGCCAATGCGTTCGGCAAGTGGATTGCCGAGAAACAGGCTGGCATTTGGAACCTCCCGCAAGCGGCAGACCAGGTCGCGGTGGCCGCGGTTGGCATTCCGAGCTTCGCGCTTGACGTCCAGTCGGTTTCCCCGGTCGGCCCCACCGAAGCCGGCGCGACGACTGGGCCAGTTCTCAAGGACAATCCGGGTGCCCCCGGTTGGCTGGTCCGCCAGAGCGACGGCGCTGCCGCGACGGCACGCTTCTGGCGGTTGCTCCTCGATCCTGCAACCTTTGCGCAATGATGCACTCAACCCGCCATGGACTTGCAATTCCGGTGAACAATGACCTCGCTCGCGACAGTAGAGGGATAGGATGAAGATAATCAGGTGATCGCATGGGCTATTTACGACTCGCCCATTCCGCCCCGCCCGCGCCAACCCCAGAGAGCGCCTGCCTCGCCGCGTTCGAGGGTGAGATCGATTATCTCTTCACCACGCTTAAGCGACTCGGGGCTGCGCCGCACGAGATAGAAGATCTCGCGCAAGAAATTTTCGTGGTGCTCTACCGCCAGTGGCGAACCCTCGACACGGATCGGCCCATCCGCCCGTACCTCTTTGGCGTCGCGTTTCGCATCCTCTACGCCCACCACCGACGACGAACCAGGGAAGTCCTGTGCGCGGACGTGGACGCTGACGACGGCGCGCTTAGTCCGGAAGGATCGTTGCAGAGCAAGCAAACCGTTGCCTTGTTGATGGCAGCGCTCCAACGCCTGCCCGTGTCCCGACGAGCCGTGGTCGTCATGCACGACCTCGACGAGGTTCCCATTACCGACATCGCGCGCAGCCTAGCCATCACGCGATTCGGCGCCTACGCCAGGCTTCGCAAGGGCCGAAGGGAATTGGCTGCGGCCGTCCGACGGCTGTCGAAGGGAGAAGCAAGAATATGAAAAGCCACATTCCTCAAGCGGATCCCGAACTTGACGTGCTGCTGGAGGACGGCAGAGTCATCCCGCGTGTGTCGGAGGTTGTCCGCGCGCGCTCGCTTTCTCGTGCACGCGCGACCATGGCGGCGATGGCGGTCATTCCGCGCGAGCCGCTCTCCTCCGTGCGAAGGCGCAGTCTGACCATCGCGCTGGCGGCCTCGCTGGCCATGGGCGTCGGCGCAGCCGTCGCAACAGCGGCCCTTCGGGGCCGAGTACCAAGTCCCAGCCAGCCAGCGCCACCAGCCGTCCTACACACGCAGCGGCCGATGCACACACTGGATGTGCCACCGTCGCGACCAAGCATCGTTCCACCACCCGCCGTGACTGCAAGGCCCCAACGCTGGGCGCATCCGGCCACTGCCCAGGAGTCCTACGCCGCCGAGCTCGACTTGCTAGCGCGGGCTCAGGTTGCGTACGCGGCCCGGGAATTCGCCGACGTACTCGCGCGGGTCGCTGAGCACGGCCGAAAATTCCCGAACGGCCGTCTCGCTGAGGAGCGGGAAGCCTTGCGCGTGCGTGCGCTGGAGGGTTCAGGCCGCACGGAAGAAGCACACCGAGCCGCTGCTACCTTCGCGGATCGATTCCCTCGCAGCATCATGCTGCCGCGCCTGAGTAGAGAGCCCAGGTAGTCGAGTCCCGTCGCTCTATTTCCCGTAGCCTGCAGCAACGATGTTGGCCTGCACAGCGTCGTCGGCAGAATCCGGCGGATTGCCGGACGTAATGCACCCTTCAAAGAAGGTTCCCTTGCCATAGTCACTACCGTCGCCGCCTGTTCCCAGGATGATGGAGCCTTGCTTCAGCATGGGCGTGTAGCCGGACGGACGCTTTCCGTTGAACATGGTCACGAGAGCACCGGACTGCGCATTCCCAGCCTTGATCCCCATCGCGTTCCCGGAGGGACCCTTGAGCATGCCCGTAGCGAAGGCCCATGTAATGGAGGTATTGGTTGTACACACGGCGTTCGGGGTATCACACTCGAACATGCCGTTTTCAAGATCCGCCGCGAACCACGGGCCGGTCCCGGCGCCCCCCTTCTGAAACTGCGTGGAGTTGCCCCAGTAGAGGGCCTCCATCGTCTTACTGCCGGCGTCGGAGTTGGTCGTCTCTGCATTGCCGTAGTCGAAGCAGCAGGTTCCGCTAAAGCGCTTTCCGTCTAGCACCATGTACATGGCCTCTGCCTGGTCGCCGGTTGCCATGCCCTTGGTGGCGTTGTTTCGGTAGGCGACATCCTTGGCGGTGCCCCCGTCGTTGTCGACGTAGATACCGTGGGCGACGTGACCACCCACCGTGATCTTGCCCAAAGAGGCATCCGCTTCGTTGCCGCCATTCTTCAACCACAACGCCGTCCCCGATTTCTTGAGATCGTTCTTGTTCGGAGATTGGTCGTAGAGGATGGAGATGGTGCACGCGGTGCCGGAGGGGCAGAACGCGTCGTGCACGGAGATGTCCACGAAGCCTCCCGCACCGACCGGGACATCCTTGACGCTGCTGTCCGACTTCTTCCTGAGCTGGTAGAGGGGGCCGGTGTACGCTGCGTAGAGCGCGCGAACCGTGCTGTGGGCTGCTGCACAGGGCGTGCTAGCGGCCGCGTAGATGTCGCAAGGTCCCTGCGGGCCTGTCCCGCTCGATCCACCAGTTCCGCCCGAAGCGCTTGCACCACCTGAGCCCGGAGAGCCACCCGCTGCCGTCGTCCCCCCCGCCGCCGTCGTACCGCCCGTTGCCGTCGTCCCCCCCACTGCCGTCGTGCCGCCCGAGCCTATCGTCCCCCCACGAGCCGTGGTTC
>Ga0302321_100000747_pt1 | contig 28314 bp, 22 predicted proteins | sample Fen_T0_1_FD_202505 | JGI IMG/M metagenome (GOLD analysis project Ga0302321, IMG submission 202505) | Peat permafrost microbial communities from Stordalen Mire near Abisko, Sweden - Fen_T0_1 | ecosystem: Environmental > Terrestrial > Soil > Wetlands > Permafrost | place: Sweden: Abisko... | reverse complement strand
ACACCTATGTCGATCTCATCAACAAGCTGACCCTCAGTTCGGTCCTCGTGCACACGGGGACGGCCATCAACGCGCAGATTGCCATCGACCTGCTCACCCTCGACGATAACGACGGCAACATCAACAACGGCACGCCCCACTACAACGAGATCTGCTCCGGATTCTCAGCGCACGGACTGGCCTGCCCGCCCATCCTCACCGGCATGAACGTCAGCCCGACGACGACGCTGGCCGCGGAAGGTCCGGTCGGCGGCCCCTTCGCGCCCGCCGGCATGGCCTACACCGTTGCCAACCTGGGCCCCAGCGCGCAGGTGCAGTACCAGGTATCCCTGGTCGCGGCAGCGCCGTGGTTGACCATCAGCAATCCCTCGGGCCAGATTGCCCTCGGATCCTCCGTGCAGGTCACGGTTGCCATCGATCAAGCCGCTGCCGCCAGCCTGGCCAAGGGCGGCTACGACGCCACCCTGCAATTCACCAACCTCACCGATGGCGTGGGCTCGACCACCCGGGCCGTGCACCTGCAGGTGGGCGTTCCGCAGCCCATCTACACCGAGACGTTCGAGAGCGGCATCGGAACCTTCTCGCTCGGCACCGAATCGTCGAATCTGTGGCACGTGAGCGCGAGCTGCGCGTCCACCCAGACCGGGCACTCGGCGCCGAACAGCCTCTACTTCGGCATCGATTCTAGCTGCACCTACAACAACAGCTTGACGGATGCCGGAACCGCAACCTCGGTTCCTATCTCCATTGCCGACACCTCGGCGGTCAAGCTGCGCCTCAAGTACTTCCTCGCCACCGAAAAGATCTCGGTCTACGACAAGGCCACGGTCCAGGTGTCCATCAATGGCGGCAGCTATTCCATCGTGGCTAGCAACACCGGAACGGGCGTCGCCCTACAGGACGGCACGGGAGGCTGGCAGTCGCTGGATGTGGACCTGACCTCGCTCTTCGCCGGGCTGACCACAGCCACGCTGCGCGTGCAGGTCGCGTTTGACACCGTCGACGCCTATGTCAATTCCTACATGGGCTTCGTTGTTGACGATGTTCAGGTACTGGCCTTCGCAGGCGGAGTCTCCAACAGCGCGCCCACGGTCAACGCGGGCCCGGATCAGACCATCACCTTGCCCGCCGCCGCCAACCTGGTCGGTACGGCCACCGACGACGGTCTGCCCAATCCTCCCGGCGCCTTGACCATCACCTGGACCACGGTCAGCGGACCAGGAACCGTCACCTTCGCCAATGCCAGCGCAGCCTCGACCACGGCGACCTTCTCGACCGCAGGCACCTACGTCCTGCGGCTGACTGCCAGCGACAGCGTCCTGTCCACCAGCGACGACATCAACGTCATCGTGAACCCGGCGCCCGCTAACCAAGCACCCGTGGTCAATGCAGGTGCAGACCAGACCATCACCTTGCCAGCCAGCGCAAACCTGGTCGGAACCGCCACCGATGACGGATTGCCCAATCCGCCCAACGCTTTGACCTACGCATGGTCGAAGGTCAGCGGCCCAGGCACCGTCACCTGTACCCCCAACAACACCCTGGCGACCACGTGCACCTTCTCGGCCGCGGGTGTCTACACCCTCCGCCTCACGGTCAGCGACAGTGCGCTCACGACGACCGATGACATCGTTGTCACCGTCAATCCGGCAGGACCCACCAACCAAGCACCGGTCGTCAATGCGGGTCCGGACCAGACCATCACCCTGCCCGCCACGGCAAACCTGGTTGGAACCGCCACCGATGACGGCCTGCCCAACCCGCCCGGCGCGCTGACCATCTCCTGGTCCATGACCGGCGGCCCCGGCACCGTCGGCTGCATCCCCAACAACGCGCTGTCGACCACGTGCACCTTCTCGGCCGCGGGGGCCTACACCATCCGCCTCTCGGTCAGCGATGGCGCGCTGACATCAACCGATGACATCGTCATCACCGTTAACCCGGCGCCACCCGTCAACCAAGCACCCGTGGTGAACGCTGGCCCGGACCAGACCATCAGCCTACCCGCTGCCGCCAACTTGGCCGGTACGGCCACCGACGACGGGCTACCCAATCCGCCCGCCAAGGTCACCACGACCTGGTCCTTCGTGAGCGGTCCAGGCACGGTCACCTTCGCCAACGCCAACGCGCTCTCGACGACCGCCACCTTCTCGGTCGCGGGCAGCTACACCCTGCGCCTCACGGCCAGCGACAGCGTGCTCTCGACCACCGATGACATCGTCGTCACCGTCCTCGCCGCACCCACCAACAAGGCGCCCGTCGTGAACGCGGGTGCGGATCAGACCATCACCCTGCCCGCCGCCGCCAGCCTTGTGGGCACGGCCACCGACGACGGTCTACCCAATCCGCCCGCCAAGGTGACCACCACCTGGACCAAAGTCAGCGGCCCGGGCACGGTCACCTTCGCTAACGCCAGCGCGCTCTCGACGACCGCCACCTTCTCGGTCGCGGGCAGCTACACCCTGCGCCTCACGGCCAGCGACAGCGCGCTTTCGGCCACCGATGACATCATCATCACGGTCAATGCCGCGCCGACGAACAAGGCACCGGTCGTGAACGCGGGTCCGGACCAGACCATCACCCTGCCCGCCACCGCCAGCCTGGTGGGCACGGCCACCGACGACGGGCTGCCCAATCCACCCGCCAAAGTGACCACCACCTGGTCCAAGGTCAGCGGTACAGGCACCGTCACCTTCGCCAATGCCAGTGCCTTGTCTACCACCGCCACGTTCTCGACCTCGGGCAGCTACACCCTGCGCCTCACGGCCAGCGACAGCGTGCTCTCGTCCACCGACGACATCATCGTCACCGTCAATGCCGCTGGCACCACCGCCTGCACTGGCCTGTGCTCCAACCCAGTCAACTTCAGCATCAATGGCAGCTACCAATCGGGCAATCTGGGAACAGGGGCGATCTGCTACCAGACCACATCCACCATCAATGGCGGCAACTGCGGCAATTTCGCCAGCGGGCGCACCTTGAAGGTCAACGGAACCACAGAAACCTGCAATGGCGGCAACTGGTCGTCGGTGCCCGCCAAGCGAAACGGCGGCTACTGCATCCAGACCACCGCAGGCAACTACTCGTACGCCTACTTCACTGCCTGGTAGGCTGATGCGCGTGAGCCGTCGGAAAACTCCCGACGGCTCACCAACTTCGTTGTAACAAAAACGCGCAGCCGTACTGCCCAAGGATCTTCCGGGCAGTGGCTGCGCGTTTTTTTCTAGCGGGCTAGTTCTTGGGCGTTTCGGTGTACTCGGCGTCGATGACGTCGTCCTTCTTGCCCGCGCCCGCTCCGTTGCCATCGGCGGGCGGCGTTCCCCCCGCGTTGGCTTGCGCGCCCTCGGTACCGCCAGCGGCCTTGTAAAGCGCCTCGGCCATCTTGTGCGACGCCTTCTCCAACTTCTCGAACGACGTCTTGAAGACCTCGGCCTCGGTGGCCTCCTTGTGCGCATCGAGCGTTGCGCGCGCTTCCTTGAGCGCCTCTTCCAGTGCCCCACGCTCGCCCGCCGGGATCTTGTCCTTGTTCTCGTCGAAGTGCTTCTGCACGCTGAATTGAAGGCTCTCGAGCGAGTTGCGCGCCTCGATGGCCTCGCGCCGCTTCTTGTCCTCGACCTCGTGCTCCTGCGCCTCCTTGGTCATGCGGGCAACTTCGGACTCGGATAGACCGGACGAGGCGGTGATGGTGATCTGCTGGGCCTTGCTCGTGGCCTTGTCCTTGGCCGACACGTTCACGATGCCATTGGCGTCGATATCGAAGGTCACCTCGATCTGGGGAATGCCACGCGGCGATGGCATGATGCCTTCCAGGCCGAACTTGCCAAGCAAGCGGTTGTCGCCCGCCATGGGCCTTTCACCCTGATAGACCTTAACCTCGACCGAGGTCTGATTGTCGGCGGCGGTCGAGAAGGTCTCGGACTTCTTGGTGGGAATCGTGGTGTTGCGCGGAATAAGCGTGGTCATCACGCCGCCCAAGGTTTCAATACCAAGCGACAGCGGCGTCACGTCGAGCAGGAGCATGTCCTTGACCTCGCCCGAAAGCACGCCCGCCTGCACCGCCGCGCCCAGCGCGACGACCTCGTCGGGATTCACGCCCTTGTGCGGCTCCTTGCCGAAGAAGTCCTTCACCACCTGCTGCACCTTGGGGATGCGGGTCGAACCACCCACCAGCACGACCTCGGCGATTTCCGAAGGCTTCTTGCCCGCGTCGGACAGTGCCTTCTTGGTCGGCTCGATGGTGCGCTGGATGAGGTCGTCGATCATCTGTTCGAGCTTGGCGCGCGAGAGCTTGATCTGAAGGTGCTTGGGGCCCGACGCATCCGCGGTGAGGAAGGGCAGATTGATCTCGGTCTCCATGACTTGCGACAGCTCGATCTTGGCCTTCTCGGCCGCCTCGCGTAGACGTTGGATCACCATCTTGTCTTTGGACACATCGATGCCCTGATCCTTGCGGAACTCGGCGATCAGCCAGTCCATGACCCGCTGATCGATGTCGTCGCCGCCGAGATGGGTGTCGCCGTTGGTGGAAACGACCTCGACCACATTCTCGCCTACTTCCAAAATGGAAATATCGAACGTCCCGCCGCCAAAGTCGTAGACGGCGATGATCTCGTCCTTCTTCTTGTCGAGACCGTAGGCCAGTGCTGCCGCGGTCGGCTCGTTCACGATGCGCTTGACGTCGAGGCCGGCGATGCGGCCTGCATCCTTGGTGGCCTGGCGCTGGGAATCGTTGAAGTAGGCCGGCACGGTGATGACCGCCTCGGTAACCTTCTCGCCCAGGTGATCCTCCGCCGCCTTCTTGAGCTTGCCGAGCACCTTGGCCGCAACTTCAGGCGGCGTGACTTGCTTGCCGCGGATTTCGAAATCCACTTCGCCGTGGGCACCGCGAACGCTCTTGAACGGCATGCGCTTGATGTCCTCGCCTGCCTCTTCAAAACGGCGGCCGATGAAGCGCTTGGAAGAAAAAACCGTGTTCTCGGGGTTGGTGATGGACTGCCGGCGCGCGATCTGGCCGACCAGGACCTCACCTTTGTCGTCCCATGCCACAACCGACGGGGTCAGGCGCCCGCCCTCCTCATTCGCGATAACCTTGGGCTCCTTGCCGTCCATGATGGCAACGACAGAGTTGGTGGTCCCAAGGTCAATTCCGATAATCTTTCCCATGATTTGCGTCCCTTTGTAGGCGGTGATTCAGTTCCAGCGAATTAGGTAAGCACCCCACCCACCGGGTCAAGCGCCCGAGATGCGTGCGTCGCCGCGATTTTACCGCATCAGGACTACTTGCCAGCGCAGGGTCCGAGCTCCAGATCCGGACGAAGGCCCTGCGCGCGCGCTAAGTAGAAGAGTCCGTCCATTTCCGCTGTCCCCGGACAGACCAGCGACCCCACCTCGGCGCGCAGGAGCGCGCGATCGAGCAGCCGCACGGGCGCGTTCGCCCGGCGCAGTCCTCGCCGGCTGTCCATCGCTGGCGAGAGCACCACCATGGCTGCGAGCGCGAAGGTCGCGGCCAAGCGCGCCCGGCCGAGCCGGCTCCCCACGTGCAGAATTCCAACGCACGCGAAGATGCACGTGATGGCAATGGCCAGAGGCAGGGCGGCCCGCGTGGGACCCCACATCACGGCTGCGCGTTCGGCGGAATGGGTGAAAAGCAAGGACGTGAGCACGGTCAGCGCCAGCCAGGCCGAGAGCACGGCGGCGCGGCTGGCAAGTACCACAATGCCAATCGCGGCCAACAGCGAACCCACAACCCCGACTTCATCCGCAAGCTCAATGGCGCTCGTCCAAAGCTCTGCGCCGTGGTGCATGCCCAGTTGGGACACGCCTGAAAACAGCCAAACCGCCGACTTTGGCACCGACGCGGCGGCGACGCATGCAAGCGCGGAAGGCCCCCACGCTGCCACGAAACAAAGGGGTGCCAGGAGCGGCCAGCGCGCGCCCTTGCGCAACGACCAAATGGCCAGCCCGACCAGCGGCGGCCAGAGCAAAGGTCCAGCCACTGGATCGACCCCAGCCGAAAGTCCCGCCACAGCGGCCAGCACGTATCCGGCCGTCGATTGACAGTGGTCTCGCAACAGAACAAAGCCAGGTACGAGCGCCGCGACTAGGACGGCAAGTGTCGCCGCCGCACTGCCGGCCGTGGTGCCAAGATCGAACATTGCGAGCGAAAATGCGGTGGCCAGGGCCGCCCCGATGGCGGCAATGGGCTCGTGCGCGAAATCCCGCGGCTCCTGGCGGGCATGGGTCGGTGGCCGCAAGAGCGCGCATGCCAGCATACACAGACGGCTGACCAACGCGATGGCCAAGGAACACAGCACCGCTGATGCCAGATTGGCGCGCAAGGGCGTGTCCCCGAGCGGCAGAAACTGGCCGGCCCGCATGGCGAGAAGCGCGAAAAACGCGGGCTGCGTGCTGGGATCAAGCGCGATGCCGGCCGCCACCTGGGAGGCGCCCTCCACGCGGGCCAGGCCGAGCGGCATGGCCGAGGCATAGAGCAACAGCGCCCCGGCGAAGATCGCCGGATCCAGCAAAGGCCAGTCGCGCCCCTTCCAAACCCTGGTCATGGGGGGATCTGAAGCGAAAGTGGGTCAGAAGTCGAGAATGAGGATATTTGACGAAGGGGGGTGGGCCCGGTATCCCGGAAGGAGTGCATTTCATTCGGGGCCGCAAACGCATCACCTTGGACCTGGGTCGAGCCCTGCGCGAGCCCGCCGTGGCCATCGGCAACTTCGACGGCGTTCACCTGGGCCACCGCGCTTTGCTGGAAGAAGTTCTGCGCATCACGCGGACATCCGGGGGCGATGCCGTGGCGCTCACCTTCGACCCACATCCTGCGCGCTTCTTCGCCCCCAGCCTCGCGCCGCCCATGCTGACGCCGCTTCACCGCCGCATCGAACTACTGCAAGAGGCCGGCGCGGCTATCGTCCTGGTCGAGCCCTTCACCGCCGAGTTCGCGGGTTTGTCGGCCGAGGACTTCGTGGAAAAAGTGCTGGTCAAGGATCTCGGCGCGCGCCACGTGGTGGTGGGCGCAGACTTCAGCTTTGGCAAGAATCGGCGCGGGAACACGACCCTGCTAAAGAGCGCTGGAAGCCGCCTGGGCATGGGTGTTTCAGTCGTCCCCCAGGTGACCGCCAACGGCCTCGTCTGCTCCTCGACCAAGGTGCGCGAGTTCGTGCTCGAAGGCCGTGTCGAGGGGGCCAGCCTCCTGCTGGGGCGTCCCTTCGAAATCGATGGCAAGGTGGTGCACGGCGTGGGCCGCGGCCGCACCCTGGGCGTGCCGACCATCAATCTCGCCCACGCGGGAGAAATCCTGCCCAGGCCGGGTGTCTACGCTGGCCGTGCCCGCCGCGTCGACCGCATTCAGGGCGAGCCGGCGTGGTTCGCCGCCGCCATCAGCATCGGCACCAATCCGACCTTCACCAAGGCAGGCGATCCCGAGCTGTTCATCGAAGCCCACCTGCTCGACTTCGCGGGCGATCTCTATGATGTCGACATGCGCCTGGCCTTCGTGGCCCACCTGCGCGACCAGCGCCGCTATGCCAGCGTGGACGAACTGGTCGCCGCCATCCAGAGCGACATCGCACGCACGAGGGAAAGCTGCACATGACGACCGATCATCTCTATGAAACCGAAACCATGGCCGAGCTGTGTGCCCGACAGGGCCGCATCGGCGAGGCGATTTCCATCTACCGCGCGCTGGCCGAACGCGAACCCGACCCAGCCACCCGCACACGCGCCCAGACCCGACTGGCGACGCTGGAGTCCACCTGGCAGCCGCTGCGCGAAATCGAAGTTCCGCCCGCGGATATTGCCCTTCCGCCGCTGCCCGGCGTGGCCGTGCTGGTGGGCGAAGATCAGGTGACGATTGCCTGGGCCTTGCCCGGCGACACTTCGCCCTTGGCGCTCGACGTGCTGGTGCTGCAGAAGACCAGCGCGGGCATCGACGCGCAGAAAAAGCTTCTGCCCCTTGAAATTGCCTCAGGCCGAATTGGGCTTGCCGTGCCCGCGGTCCATTCCGCCATCGCTGCCGCCGGCACCGTGCGGGCCGGCAGGTTCGTGGCGCTGGCACGATCTGGAACTTAATTCAGCAAGACATCTTCGCACCTGTCCGGCATGGCCGGGGCGTTCTCGCCGGGGGCTCCGCGCTTGGCCGCGGTCTTGCGCGCGTCCTCGGAAAACCACCACTTGATGGCGTCGCAGCCTTCGCCGTCGGGCAAAGACGCTGGTAGCGTACAGTCGGGGCTATCGTCTGGGCAGCGCAGGCGCACGTGGAAGTGATCTTGGTGTCCCCACCAGGGCCGCACACGCCCAAGCCATGGCCCGCGCCGCGCTTTGTCCTCACACAAGGCGCGCTTGACCGCGGGATGTACGAAGATGCGATCCACGGCCGGACTCGACGCCGCCGCTGCGAGCAGCTTGGCCACGCGGCCATTCCAAGCCGACGTCATCTTGTTGGTGCGCAGATCCACGACAGAGGGCGCGGGCGGCGACGGTGTCTTACCGGGCGAGAAGGACTTGGTTGGCGGCCCGTACCAAAGGTCGACGTCGAGACCGCTCTGATGGCTGCGGTGTCCGCTCGGCGTCGGGCCGCCACGCGGCTGCCCCAGATCGCCGACTGTCAGCAACCCCAACTGCTCCTTGCGCGCGATGGCCGCAAGCTTGCGCACGTAGGCGATCAGCGACGGATGGCCGAACTGACGGTGCCGCTCGGGGTGCACGACCAACCAACCCGCCCCTTGCAAAGGAAGCGCGAGCGCGCCTTGCACGCAGCCAGCGCCGGGCTGACCGATGGCGAGCGCTGGCCCCTTCTTCGGCGTGGCCATATGGCTCCAGCGCGGATCGAAGGTTGGGACGGGACGCTCTGCCCCGGCGTCTGGTCCGGAATCGTTCGCGCCACCATCGGGCATGGCCTGAAAGGAAGGGAAGGAAGCCAGGAGAGCGAAGTAACACCACATCGACCTGCCCAATCTGCGCGCATCTGTGCCCCGCTGCCAATTTCCGCTCTTCGCCTGATGATGGCAACGGCGCCACGCCCCCAACCTACTTTAGGTCACGTGAGCAGTGCCCGGGGCCAGGAAGGAAATAGCTCGTTGGTGCCCAACAAGGATATGTCGTACGGCGCACGCACGCGGCGCGTCTTGGCGCCCAATATTCCAGTATCTGCGGTTCACGGGCGGCGTATCCTTCGTCTTCGCGGGAGGGCTCGGTGACGGCCACCGAAGAGCGATGCTGCTTTCACGTGTGCCAGGCTGAAGAGATCGGCCAGCTCTCAAAGGAGTGTTCATGACATCGTCGTCTGCTGATCGTGCGGTCTTTTCGTCGACTCACTTCCTGGCGCCAGCGATGGCACTCCTGCTCGCAGCTGGCTGCTCGTCGAAAGGAACCGCCGATGGGACGGGTGGTAGTAGCGCGGGAGGAACCACCAGCAACGGCGGCACCACGAGCAACGGCGGCTCGACCACCTCTGGCGGATCCACGGGCAGCGGCGGCGCGACCGCCAAGGGCGGCACCACGGGTAGCGGCGGTTCCAGCGCCAAGGGCGGCACGCCTGGCACTGGCGGAGAAACCGCCGCAGGCGGAATCATCGGTGCGGGCGGCACCACCGCCAAGGGCGGGAGCAGCGGCAGCGGCGGCGCGCCTGGCACCGGTGGCATCCCGGGTACAGGTGGTGGCACCGGACCCGGCGGATCCCCTGGCAGCGGCGGCAAGCCTGGCAGCGGTGGCACCCCAGGAAGCGGCGGCACCCCAGGCACAGGCGGCACCCCGGGCAGCGGCGGCGTCCCGGGGACTGGCGGGACCACCGTCATCACAACGACCCCTGCGACTTGCGATCCCACGTTGCCCTCCACCGGCACCTACTACGTCGCGTCCTCAAACGGCAGCGGCAGCACGTGCTCGGCCGCCTCTCCCTGCTCGGCCAGCACGGCCGTTGGCAAGCTCAGCGCCGGGCAGACCGCGTACCTCAAGGGCGGAACCTACAGCGCCAGCATCATGGTTTCTAAGTCAGGCGCCGCGGGCAGCAATATCACGATCGCCGCGTACCCCTGCGAACTGCCCATTCTCGATCCGGGCAGTTTCAACATCTCCGGCACTTACGTCAGCATCCAGGGCATCGCGACCCGCAACAGTGCGACGGGGTTCGGCAACGGGTGGACCGGCGGCGGAACGACCAATTCCAATGGACACCTCGAGTACATCAACTGCATCGCCGACATGCACTCGAGGAATGGCATCGCCTTCTACAGCGCCACCGGCGTGCACATCAAACAATGCATCGTGGCCCACACCGGCTTCAGTACGTCCAGCTCCTGGTCAAGCGCCGTCAACATCTTCGGCGCGCAGGGCACGTACCAGGACAACATCGTCGAGCAGACCATCGCGTTCGAAAACATGGACAACCAAAAGCACACCGACGGCAGCGGCTTCATCGTCGACGACATCGGCACCGGTACCACATTCGTCAACAACATCGGCTTCCGAAACGGCGGCTCGTGCATCCGCCTGACCACCACCACGGGCACGCACATCATCAACAACAGCTGCTACAACAACGGACTCGATCCGGCCGCCACCGGTCCATCGACCCCGGACGAGATCTTCTACTCAAGCTCCGCCACCACCAGCGGGGCGGTCTTGGCCAACAACATCGCGGTAGCCACCGGCAAGGGCGGAGACACGCAAGCGTTCTTCGGCGCACCCGCAGGGGCCTCGAACAACGTCACCAACAACACCGGTACCATCGACTTCTGGGTGGACGCCGCGGGCACCAGCCCCGACTACCATCTCAAGTCCTCCGCATCGACCATCATCGGCAAGGGCACGACGACGGAAGCGCCTACCGAGGATATCGGCTTCGACCCCAAGTGCATCACCAAGACAGCCCCAACCGGCAGCGGCGTGCAGAGCTGGTGGCTGTATTCGATCGACTACGACTACATCAAGAGCGTTGGCGGCGTCGCCCAATGCTTCCACCCGAAAGCGCGCACGGGCGCACCTGACATCGGCGCCTACGCGCTCTAGGCCCTTCGCTACAGGCCAGCCCCTTTGGGCGTGAAGAATTCTTTGCCCGGCACGAGGTGTGCCTGCAGGTTCTGGTATTCGACGTACTCGCTTCGCCCCTTGTCGTCGAAGACCTCGATCTTCATCGGCAGCGCCAGCTTGCCATCGATGCAGTAGCGCAGCCGAGTCGCGTACAGGCCCTTCGCTCCCGCGGGCGCCGCGAAGAACATGCAGTAGAGCCCGCGCGCATCGAAGCCCTCATCGCTGCGACGGAAGCCACCGGCCGCCGCAGCCTTGTCCTGATCCGCTTGCATTACGTCGATCATGGCTCCGAACCCTACTTCGGCAATCGTGTGGTTGGTGTAGCGGCGGGCGATGCTGCTATCGAGGGCGAGCCACATGGAAAAGAGGCCCAGCACGCCCGACTCGCGTGCCAGCATTGCGCTCGGTCGCAATTCGGCGTTGTAGAAGGCGCGCCGTCCTTTGTGCTCGCCTGCGATGAAAGCAAGGACCACCGCACGCGGTTTCTCGCGCACGGTCACCTCGACCACGTCCGGACCGTAGAGATGATCGCGTACGCGCTCCTCCCTGGTCACACGCGCTTGGTAGACACCGAGGCTGGCCAGCGACTGGCGGCCAAGCGCGACGATCTCGGCCACGTTCAGCGAGCGAAAGAACAGCTCGCGTTCGCTGACCGGCAACACCGCCAGCAAACGCTCGCGCTCGGACTCGGACATGGCGGACGCTCGCGCCGCCAGAGCCTGGCCGGGAGACAATGGGGCTGAAACCGCGGGCGCACCCGGGCCCATGGCGAGTGCGAACAGGGTCACGGCGGTTTTCGCTTTCAACGAGGGCAGCATAGCGCGCCGCGAGCATCCGGCCACCCTGTCCGGTAAAGCTGTCGTCGATGTGGATAGCCCGGTCGGCGCTGGATCCTTCCGCTCGGTTCGGACATCCAAAGTGCGTATCTGGGCCCTGCCCGTGCCTAGCGCGGGAGAAATGAAGCAATGATTCGGCAATACCCACTGACGCCAGCCGCTGGAAAGCGGCTCATCGCCAAGGCCCTGGCAAGACACCCGACCATCACGCAGGCCCTGCACAGCGGCTGTTTGGTTATCGTCGCCGGCACGACCAATGGCTATGTGGCGGAAGAGATCCTGTCGCAGCTCGGCCAGGGCGTTGGATTTTCCCGCCGCCATTTCTTCCGTGGCGTCACGGTTTCGCCGGCCTGGATCACCGCCGCGCAGGGCCGGCCGCCCGACAACAGCGGCTTCCCCGGCGATGTAGTCATCGACAAGGGCGTGTGGAAGCGGGCCAAGACCATTTTCGACGTGGCAGGCGATCTCGGCGAAGACGACGTGATCGTGAAGGGCGCCAATGCGCTCGACGTGGCCTCAGGGCACGCCGCCAACTTCGTCGATCATCCGGACGGTGGCCCCATGGCCGCTGTCCTTCCCGCCGTCATGGGCCGCCGGGCGAAGCTGCTCATTCCCGTGGGGCTGGAGAAGCGCGTTTCGGGGAACCTGCTGGACCTGGCCAAGCGGCTGTCCGCCCCCCACGCAAGGGGCCCAAGGTTGTGCCCCTTGCCAGGACAGGTGTTCACCGAGCTCGACGCCATCTTCCTCGCTACTGGCGCCCGTGCCGAATTGGCCGGCGCTGGTGGCGTCAGTGGCGCCGAGGGCTGTGTTTGGCTGGCGGTGGAGGGTGACGAGCGTCAGATGGGTGAGGTGGAGACACTCCTGCGCAAGGTTCTGGCCGAGCCACCCTTCGCGTCCGAAGCCTAGGTTCCACCCCATGCCGCCATCGGTGTTGCAGGGCAGAGCTTTCCTGACCGCGCGCCGACGACTATGATTGGCGTCTCGTGACCGCAATGCGCGTGCCCGGCAGCGGCGACAAGTCACCCATCCTGTGCCCCGGCAGCGGGCCAGCGGGGCTGTGCTTGCACGGATTCACCGGCACGCCCTACGAGGTTGCGCCGCTGGCGCGCGGTCTGGCTGCCGCTGGCTTCTCGGTGTCCGCGCCCATGCTCGCGGGCCACGGAGAGAATGCCGCCACGCTCGCCGCCACGCACTGGCAGGACTGGCTGGCCTCGGCGGAGGCGGCCTTCACCAGGCTGCGCGAGACCTCGGGCAATGGTCCCGTGGCCGTTGTGGGGTTTTCCATGGGGGCGCTTCTAGCCCTGCGCCTGGCGCGTTTGCACCCCCACAGCGTCTCGGCGCTGGTGCTCATGTCGACCCCGCTTCGCCTGCGCGACAGGCAGATTGCGCTGGCCCGGGCCTGGACGCATTTGCCGGGTTTCCTTCGCCGTGGGCCCCTGGCCACGCTGCGCAAGCGCGGCGGCAGCGACGTCACCGACGCCCATGTCCGAGCCGAGAATCCCTCGCTCACGGAATTGCCCCTTGCGGGAATCGTCGAGCTGATCGAGCTTGCCGAGGTGGTTCGCCGCGATCTCACCTTCATCCACATGCCCACGCTGGTGGCGCATGGCGAACGCGATCAAACCATTGCCATGCAAGCTTCCTTCGAGCTTGCGGGAAGCATCGCCTCGGACGTGGTCGAGCGGCTGTGGCTGCCGCGCTCGGGCCACCTGGTGGCCGTCGACGTCGAACGTGCGCAACTGTGCGAAGCCGTCGTGCGATTCTTGAACTTGCACGCAAGACCCGCGGACTGCGAGGAAGCGACGGAGAACAGCCCGTGAATGAGCAACTGATACTTGCCATCGACCAGGGGACCACCGGCACCACGGTATTTCTGCTCGACGACCACATGCAGATCCGAGGCAGGGGCTACTGCGAATTCCCGCAAAGCTACCCGGCGCCGGGGCTGGTGGAGCACGACCCCGAAGACATCTGGGGCTCGGTGCTGACGGCCTTTGCCAAGGCGCGTGCGCAAGCGCCCGCGAACCCCATCGCTTGCATCGGCGTGACCAACCAACGCGAAACCGTGGTGCTGTGGGACCGCACAACCGGACGCGCGGTGGCGCCCGCGATAGTTTGGCAAGATCGCCGGACCGCGGGGCGCTGCGAGGCCTTGCGGCAGGCCGGGCACGAGCCCATGTTCCAGCGCACCACGGGGCTGCTCCTCGACCCCTATTTCTCGGGCACCAAGATCGCCTGGATGCTGGAAAACCTTCCCGGGCTGCGCCAGCGCGCCGAAGCTGGCGATATCGCCTTCGGCACCATCGACAGCTTCCTCGTGTGGCGGCTCTCAGGCGGCAAGTGCCATATCACGGACGTCACCAATGCGTCTCGCACACTGCTTTTCGACCTGCACCGCCTCGACTGGAGCCCGGAACTGTGTCGGCTGCTCGGCGTTCCGCTGGCGCTGCTCCCGCGCGTGTGTCCGTCCTCGGGCAGCCTGGCGACCAGCCTCGGCATGCAGGCGATTGCGGGCGCCCTGCCCGACGGCACGCCCATCACCGGCATCGCTGGCGACCAACAAGCCGCCCTGTTCGGCCAGGAATGCTTTTCGCGCGGAGAAGCCAAGTGCACCTTCGGCACGGGATCGTTTCTGCTCATGAACGTGGGCGACCAGCCGGTGCTTTCACAACACCGCTTGCTCGGCACGGTGGCCTGGCAAACCGCCAGCGGCACCCGCTACGCCCTGGAAGGCAGCGCCTTCGTGTCAGGCGCGCTGGTACAGTGGCTGCGCGACGGACTCGGCATCATCAAGACCGCCTCCGACATCGAGCCCCTGGCGGCATCGGTGCCGGACACGGGCGGGGTGACCATCGTCCCAGCGCTGGCCGGCCTGGGCGCGCCGCACTGGCGGCCCGAGGCGCGCGGAATCATCTGCGGCATCTCGCGCGGCACCCATGCTGCTCACATCGCCAGGGCGGCGCTGGAGGCCATGGCCCTGCAGAACGTCGATCTGGCCCTAGCCATGCAGCTCGATGCCAACCACCCCATCACCTCCCTGCGCGTTGATGGCGGCGCATCAGCCAACAACCTGCTGATGCAAATGCAAGCGGATTTGCTTGGCGCGGACATCGTCAGGCCCGCCATGGTCGAATCCACCGCCCTCGGCGCCGGCCGCCTGGCTGCTCTCGGTCTGGGCCTCGGCTTGGGGCTTTACAAGGACCCAGGCTTGCAGCCAGACTTGCAGTCGGAGTCAAAGGTGTCGACGTTCCACCCCCGCATGGATCCTGCTGAACGTGAGAGAACCCTGTCCCGCTGGCGAACTGCCCTGACAAAGTCCTGAATGCCGCCCTCGATCAAAACCCAACCCGACGGATCCCATCAGTTCCTTCCAGTCTCACTGCGCCTGGAAGCCGGGGGGGCCAGCCATGCCGGGCAGGTGCGTGAGGTCAATGAAGACGTCTATGGCATCTTCCCTGAGCAGCGGCTCTTCGTCGTGGCGGACGGCATGGGTGGTCGCTCCGCGGGCGAGGTGGCCGCGCGTATCGCCGTGGATGCCCTGGAGGCCTTCTGCCGCGACCATCGCACCTCGGCACCTGAAACCTGGCCGTTCCCCCTCGACCAGCGCTTCTCACGCGACGTCAACCTCCTGCGTGTAGGGCTCAAGGTGGCGAACCAGCGTATCCGGGAAGAGTCACGCAAGGATCCCGCGTGGTACCGCATGGGCGCCACCATCGCCGCCCTCACCTTGGACGAAGACAACCTGGTGGCTGCCCACGCTGGTGACGTGCGCATCTACCGCATCCGCAACGGCGTCGCTTCGCGCCTGACCCGCGATCACTCGATCATCGAAGAAATGAAATACGCCCAGCCCGCCATCTCACCGCAGGAAATCGCGGCCTTGGTCAACCGCAACGTCATCACCCGCGCCCTGGGCAGCAAGCCGGACATCGAGCCCACCGTCTACATGAACGCCTATGCCGACGGAGACATCTACCTGCTCTGCTCGGATGGCCTGTGGGACTGCGTGGCCGACGACCGCATCACGGATATCATCCTGTCGCAGCCGGATGCGGAATCGGCTTGCTACGCGCTCATCGACGCGGCCAATGCCGCGGGCGCGCCCGACAACGTCACCGCGCTGGTTGTGCGTGTGAGCCGATGCGCGTGAGCCAATGCGCGTGAGCCAATGAAAGATCGGCTCGCCACCAAGAAGACGCTCGTATGCGTGGGGCCAGGCGGCGTGGGCAAGACCACCACCGCCGCTGCCCTGGGTGTGATCGGTGCGCGCAACGGCCTGCGCACCCTGGTGTGCACCATCGATCCGGCGCCGCGCTTGGCTGACGCCCTGGGCGTGGCGAACCTGGGCCCCACGCCCACCGCCATCGGCGCCGATACCGCGGCTGCGCTCGGCATCACCTCGCCCCACATGCTGCACGCCATGCGCGTCGATCCAGCCACCGCTTTCGCCCATCTGGTCGAGGACCAGGTGGCCGACCCGGAGCTGCGCAGACATATCTTCTCGAACTCGCTCTACCGGCACGTCACCACCGACCTCACCGGGTCGCAGGAATACGCGGCTACCCTGGCTCTCTATGAGCTTCGCCGCGACGGTGGCTATGATCTCATCGTGCTCGACACGCCCCCCACGGCCAACGCGCTCGAGTTCCTGGAAACCCCCGAGCGCCTGGCCGCGGCCATCGCCAGCCCCGCCATGCAGTGGTTCGCCCGCCCCGATCCCCATGCCAGCCGTTTCTCGCTCAAACGCCTGGGCGTGGGCGGCGCGATGATCATCCGCCGCGCGGGCAAGCTCATGGGCAGCCAATTTCTCGACGATCTCGGCGCTTTTCTTCTCGATATCCGCGAGGTGCTGGGGGGATTCCTGACCCGCGCACGCGAGATCGAATCGGTGCTCAAGCGCCCCGACGTGGGCTTCATCTTGGTCATGACCCCCGAAACCGCGTCCGTGAACGAGGCCCTGTATTTCGCCCGCCGCTTGCGCGAGACGGGCTCGCCCCTGTGCTGCTACATCGCCAACCGGACCTTGCAGGAGCCGCTGCCCTGCACGCCGGGCGTGCTGCGCGAGCAGCTGGCCGCCATGCTGCACGGTCTGTCTGCCGCAGAGATGGACGGCGCCGCCCTCAAGCTCGATGAGCTGGCGCAGTACCTGACCAAGATCGCCCACGCCCAGAAGGGCGAGCTCGATCGCCTGTCCCAGGAATCGCCCGGCGTGGAAATCACCACCGTGCCCCTCCTGCCCCACGACGTTTCCAGCATCGACTCGCTGCGGGCCATCGCGGATCGGCTGGAAAACGCCTGACCGAAAACGACTGACGATGTTGCGACTGTTCCTTGCCGTCGACTTGCCGGATCGGGTTCGGCAAGAAGTCGTGGCCCTGTGCACGCAGGTGACTGGCGCCCGCTGGGTCAAGCCCCACCAGTTGCACATCACCTTGCGCTTCATGGGCCAGACGCCTGACGACACCTTGGCCGAGCTGTGCGACCGGCTTGCGCGCGTGCAGGTTCCCGCGTTCACGCTGGCCTTGCGGGGCGCGGGTGTCTTTCCGGCAGGAGCAAGCGCGAGACGCGCACGCGTGCTCTGGCTTGGTCTCGATCCCGCAGACCCGTTCGCCGACCTCAAGCATGCGATCGACGCTTGCCTGGGTCCGGACACGGAGCGCTCGAACTTCTCGCCCCATCTCACGCTGGCGCGCTTTACGAACAGTCCCGATCCAACCCTGACGCAGTTCCTTGCGCGACATCAAGCCTATCGCAGCGCCCCCTGGACCGTGACCTGCTTTCACCTCTATAAGAGCACGCTTTCTTCAAGCGGAGCAGTACACGAGGTCGTAACGACTTATCCCCTCGCCCAGTTCTGCCGAGAACCCTAAGCTTGAGATTCTTGGGGAAATTTTCGCATCCATGACCGTCAGCGAGTCAGCCACGCCCGCGCCCCTCGTCATCGAGGGTCCACTGGCCAAGACACCCCTGCCGTTCATTCAGCCAGAGCTGGGTTTCACCCTCGACGCGGCCCTGTACCACGGCATCCTCGACCAAATCGACGACGGCGTGTACTTCGTGGATCGGCAGAAGCGAATTCTGCTGTGGAACCGCAGCGCCGAGAGAATCACGGGCTTTCTGCGCAGCGAAGTTGTAGGTGGAAGCTGCGGCGGACGATGGCTTTGCCACATCGATGCCAGCGGCCGCATGCTGTGCACGAACGGCTGCCCACTCCAGCGCGCGGTGGACACCGGCGTGCCCATCGAGGCAGACGCCTTCTTGCAGCACAAGCAGGGACATCGCGTGCCCGTCAAGATTAGGACTATGCCGCTGCGCGATCAACAGGGCCATCTGGTGGGCGCGGTCGAGATCTTCCGCGGCACCGCAGACGACCAGCGCCAGGAGCAGATCATCGAGGAGCTTTCCCACCTGGCCATGATCGACGACCTGACTCGGCTGCCCAACCGGCGTCATTTCGACATGCAGCTCGACCGCCGTCTGGCCGAACTGGGCCGATTCGGCTGGCCCTTTGGCGTGCTGATGATCGACATCGACCATTTCAAACTGATCAACGACCGCGCCGGGCACCAAGCTGGCGACGAGATCCTGCGCCTGGTAGCCCGCACCTTGTCGGCGAACTGCCGCGGTTTCGATACCATCGCCCGCTGGGGCGGGGAAGAATTTACCGCCATCATCACCAACGTGCACGAAGACGAGCTGCGCCTGGTGGCCGAAAAGTTGCGCGCCATGGTGGAAGCCAGCGAGCTGCGCGAGTCCGCGTATGCCCCGCTGCAGATCACCGTCTCGATCGGTGGGGCATTGGCGCAGGCCAACGAAACCGCCGCCGAGGTGGTCAAGCGAGCCGACGAAATGATGTATGCTGCCAAGCGCTCGGGGCGCAACCGCGTGTCCATGTAGGCGAAGCCCGTCGGGTCGCAAACCCGTCTCTGTGCCTGACAGCCCGGTTGTGGTAGGGGTATGGCCTCGATGAAGCGAGAGCAGAGCACCGACGATGCTGCGCCGCCCGCCCGCTGGCCGTGGTGGCTGGCCCTGCTTTTCTGTCTGGCGGGGTTGGTCCTGTCGATCGTGCTCGAACAGCTCCACTTCAAGCTCCACAACAATCCCGCCTTCCACAGTTTCTGCGCCATCGACCGCACGGTGAATTGCGACATCGTGGCGCGCAGCCGCTATGCCGTGCTCTTCGGCGTGCCGGTGGCCGCATGGGGCATCTTCGGCTATGCCCTGGCGTCGGTCGTCTCGCTATGGGGTGCGCTCCGCCGCAGGTCGCTGCTGGCAGCGGGCTGCGCTATCTACCTCGCTGTCTTCTTCACGGCCTCGAGCGCGCTCTTGGGCGCCGTATCTGCCTTCCTGGTCAGCGCGGTTTGCATCCTGTGCATCGGTACCTACGCGGCAAACCTGCTCATTCTCATCTGCGTGCTGATGGCGGGCCGCCGCCTGGGCCTGCGCGCTGCCCTGGCCGAGCCCTGGCGCACGCTGCGCGCGCGGACTGGACGGATGCTCGTCACCTTCGCCATCCTCGGCGCCTGCGCGGCCGCCTTGATGATCGCGCACCCGAAGGCCGTAAGCGAAGCGAGCCGGCCAAACCCCACCGCCCCCACTTTGCCCCACGGCATCGAGCCCGGTGGCGGACACTTCATCGGGGCGGAGAAGCCAGCCGTCACCTTGGTCGAATTCAGCGACTACGAGTGCCCGTACTGCCGCCAAGCCCACACGCAGCTGCGTGCGCTCCTCGAACGCTTTCCCACGCAGCTACGCTTGGTCCACCGCCACTACCCGCTCGATCAAAGCTGCAATTCATCGATCAAGGCCCCCATGCATCAGAACGCATGCTTTGCCGCCACGATCGCCGAGTGCGCGGACCGGCAGGATCGCTTCTGGCAAGCCAACGACTATCTGTTCGCCGAAGCACGCGTGCTGCACTCGCGGCCCAACCACGAAATCGCTCGCGACCTCGGCCTCGACCCGGCCGCCCTGGAAACCTGCCTGCGCGAACAAGGACCTCGCAGCGTTGCCCTGGACGTGGACGAGGGCAACCGCCTGGACATCCAAGGCACGCCCACCTTCTTCACCGAAGGCAAGCGCTACACCGGCACCTATCCGCCCTGGCTGCCGAGCCGCCTGCAAAACGCAGCCGTCGGTGTCGACAGCGGCGCCGCCAAGACCGCGCCTTAGATCCTGACGGTACAGCGTCGCGCCTATCCTGGCCGGTGCGCCCAACAAGCTCAGGGTCGGTGGCTCGATCGCTCTGGCGCTCCCCGGTCTTGAGCACGTCCAGGCACGGGGCGCCGTCGAGCTTGAGCTCGCCTAAGGATTGCACCGACTCGGTCACGCGGCCGACGCCGACGTAGCCTTTGCCTGGCATCTTGACCCACACGCGGTTGCCGGGAGAAAGGGCCTTCAGGATTTGGGTGTACTAGGCCCACCTTGGTCGGCGTCCGCCATGCACAGTGCGCGTTGATGGGGCCGGCTGTCCTTGGCCTCGATGACCGCGATGGGCAGGTTTGGCTTGCAGAACAGCAGGTAGTCCGCCTTGTTGGCCTCGCCGCGCGCCACGGTCTTGCCGCGAACTCAGACCCGGCCCTTGGTGAAGTAGGCTTCCTCGCGAAGCTGGGTCATGAGATCCCACCCGCTGGCGAGGATGGCCGGGGTGATGAACTTGGTTCGGATGTCCGCTTCGGTGAGGTCTTTCTTGTTCACAGATCACTAGAAGCTAGAGGGCACGTCGGAAAGCTCGAACCGGAGGATTCTCGGCCACTTCCCGGCCAAACACAAACTGTGCTTTGGGGCGTCAACAGCGCTGGCCGTCGACCGGCGCCCACCTTGCCCTGTTCCCAGCAGAGTTCGGGAATAGGGCCGACGCGCGGCGCGTTCTCCAGGGGCTGGCCCCTCTGGCGAACGCCAAGGCTCCCGTCTATAAGTGAACCCAATGCGGAATGAGTCCCAAGTAGGTCGGCAGCATACCGGAAAGGAGCCCAGGCCATGACGGGCAAGGACAGTGGCTCAATCTTGCGGGCATCGGACTTCCGGCCTGTCTCCTTGCAGGGCGTTCTGTTCACCAAACCCGAGGACTTCTCGTTCTCGCGGTCGATGAACGCGATGGCGTCTCTGTCCACGCCCTTCGACACCGAACCCAAAGTTATAGGCGAGATGCCAGACGTTCCCCCCGAGGTTCCTCGCCTCCTTTGTCTTCGACCGGCGAATGGCGCCTAAGCATCGCGCCGGCACGATGGGATGTGGTTTGGAGCAAGCTGGATTCGTCCCGGGCGTCCATCGCAGAGATTGCCGCGAAGATCTACGACACCTCCGAGCGATATCGTCGCGCGGGCAAGATCGGCTGTATGCGATGCGCCCTTGTCGTCACCCGAGTGGCTGAACATCCCACGCCAGGACGATTCCTGGCACAGCACTTTTGCCAGGATCGCTGGCTGAGCCAGCCGCTGAACCGTCCCGCCAGCTTCGAGCTGCACGCTCACAAGCAGTACGAGCTTTTCGTGGCTGCGAGCCAAGAGCGGGGTCATGAAGCGGGGCAAAGCTGGCGATGAACCTCTCGTGCTGGTCGAGCAAGACCTCAACACGCCCGATGCGAATGAGATTCTTGTCGACGACAACATCCGTCGCTTCTTCCAAATAGTTCCCCCCGAGCTCGATCGGATTCTCGATCTATACTTTCCAGGTAAGCCATGAGTTTTCCCCAATACCAATCCAATGCCGATCTCACTTCGGTGATGATTCCGTCGATGGTCGTCGACAAAGTCCTGGCGGATTAGTGGGAGCGCGCACGCTACGTCAGCGATGCGGACGAATCGAGTGCGACCAAAGGGAGCAGCAAGATTCGGTGGCAGGATGTTCTGGCGTTCTTCGCAGTGATTGCTGTGTTCTTCTGGGCATTCAAGGAATACACGCGAAAGACGAAGGCAGCAGCATCGCCCAACGCTGACAAAGGCACCGGAAAGCCTGATCTCCTCTCGCCTATCAGGTCCGCCATCGCGCGCATCGGCGACGCCACGATCCAGTTTAGGGCCATCGGGATCCTTGAAAGGCTTTCTGACGTGATCGGAGGAGAATGGGCAAATGGTCTTCCGTTGCCTGCTGCGGTGGTGGCTGATGACGGGGCCTTGCTGGTCGAATGGACGAAGGGAAGTCGCCGGGTGGGCCTCAACGTCGAGAAAGAGGCAGCCGAGTCAGGTTGGTACTTCGTCTCGTTGGAACCGGCGAGATTCTCCTCGGCTTCGGGCACCATGGCCGATCTCGATCTTCCTGCCCTCCTGCGCAGGTTGTTCGACTGATGCCTGCCGAAGAGGGCGCGCAGGAGTTTACCTGTCTACTGCCTGCGGGGAATTCGAAAGCGGGATTGGCTCTATCAGTCATCCGGTGGCCCCTGCGTACATCAAGAAGCATTCATGCCGGGCGAGAGACCCTCGATGGAAGGGGATTGCACCGGCTGGTTGGAGACGTCGATTAATTGGGAGATCAATTGGGAGGATGACGAGCACGTATTCGCATTCACGTGAGCCCAGAAAAGCGAGAAGGGATCGCCACTCAATCCGCACGGTGTTGTATGACTTCCGCTCGCGGCCATCGAGAATTGCATGGCCAATACGCCCATCCCGAAAACCCTCACGCACGAGCGTCGTGCACTCATGGACAACCGCTACCACGGCAACCTGCTTTTCGAGCCTTCTCTGCCAAAGCAGATGATTCGGATGCTCGCTGGAATGCTCGCATTGGCCAGCAAGCTCGTGCCGGAATCTGGCGGCGAGAGCGAACCGTCTACCCGCTGAGCGATCGACGACGACGACGCCCCCTCGCGCAAATGGTGCTTCTTTGGCAAGCGTTCTTTGCCAGTTGCGTCGCGACGGCTACAAAGCTTCGATAGTACCGTCGGCCACGATGGTCATCGCTTGGTGGCAGCCGACGGCTCGGCGTCCCGTTTGCGGATTTGCAGCGTGATGGTGCTCGGAACGGCACTCACCATCTCGACGCCGGCTGGTGCATGGGTCTGAACCTTGAAGACGCGCGCCCCGCTGCTACTGCCCGAGACGTCAATGTAGGCCTCTACCGCGTCGGGGGCCATCAAGTCGAGCTCCCGGCTGGAACCGCGCAGCTGCACGACGACGCTGGTGGTGCGTGGTGGATCGAAGCGTAGGCTGTCGCTGACGCCGCGGATCTCCAGCGGAACGACGCGGCCGACCTCGTGCGAACGATCCGACACGATGGCGGCCCACGCGGTGACGACCCCGGCGAAGATGAGCAAGCAAGCCAACGCATCCGCCACCCACCGAGTGCGGTTGGGGGCGCTGCCCTTCTGGGCCTTGACCTTGCGGTTGGCGCACAAGCGCTCAAGCGTGTCGCGCAGCTCGGTCTCACTGCCCGCCAAAGCTAGCTGGCCATCGTGAGCGACCGCGACGGCATGCCGTTCTTCACTGACACAGATCACCACGGCGTCCGAGACGTTGGCCAGACCCAGCGCCGCACGATGCCGGGTGCCGTGCCTGGCATCGCCGGTCTCGGCCGCCAGCGGAAGGATGGCACCCGCTTGCGCCACCCGGTCATTGCCGATCACAATGGCGCCATCGTGCAGGGGTGCGGTCGCGGTAAACACGGCTTCGATCAGGGCCGATGAAAGACACGCGTCGAGGGGCGTGCCGCCGGTGACGTACTCCCCGATCCAGTCGAGGCGTGGGATGACCACCAGGGCTCCCTTGCCGGCCTCGGCAAGCGTGAACGCCGCTTCGGCAATCACCGCTGACGGACCCACCGGCCACTGCCGCCGATGCCAGTTGCGGATCCAGCGCAGGGGGCTGACCTGACTGAGCCCACGACGGATCTCGCGCTGAAACACCACCACGAGCACCATGGTCGCGATGGCGCTGACCGCCGAGAGCAAGTAGGACGTCAGGATCAACCCGAAGTGATTCGACAGCCAGGTGCCCACGACCAGGATCACCATCCCGAACGAAAGCTGAACCGCGATGGTCCGCCGCATCCACGAGTAGACCCACGAGAACACGGCCGTCATCACCAGGATGTCGGCGCAGTCCTGCCAGCGCAGGCCGTGTATCAAGGTTGCCATGAATCCTCCAGACATCACCCGACATCGTACACAGTTGAACGACGAAGTTGGGCCTGCGTTGTAACGATCTTGTTTCGCTGGCTTTTCGCTGTCGCCGTGAGCAATGAATTAACCAAGGATATTCAGCATGAAGGCCAAGGGAAAAGTTTGGATCGCGACGATCATCGCCCTGGTCGTGGTCGTCGTTGTGCTTGTCGGAGTCAAGGTGGGGCAGATTCGCGCCATGATTCAAGCGGGACAATCGTTCGTTCCGCCGCCCGAATCGGTCACCTCGGTGAAAGTGGCGGCCTCGACCTGGCAGTCGCGGCGAGCCGCCATCGGTTCATTGATCGCAGTTCACGACGTCATGCTAGGCGCCGAGTTGCCAGGCCTCATTCGCGAGGTCGCCTTCGATTCGGGCAAGACTGTGAAGCGCGGCGCGGTTCTGGTCAGACTCGACACCACCAATGAAGAGGCCCAGCTCGCCTCCGCGGTGGCGGACGCTGAGCTGGCCAAGGCCACGCTTGAGCGGGCGCGCGCCCTGCGCAAGGGCGGGGCGAACACCCCGGTGGACCTTGAAGTCGCGGAGGCCCGCGCCAAGCAGACCCAGGCCATCGTCGCGAACATTCACGCGACCATCGCCAAGAAAACCATTCGCGCGCCCTTCGACGGCCGCGTGGCCATGAAGCAGGTCGAACGTGGCCAGGTGGTATCGCCCGGGACGCCGATTGCGACGCTGCAATCGGTGGATCCCATCTTCGCCGAGTTCTCGCTGCCCCAGCAGGCACTTGCCGATCTCAAGACCGGGCAGACCGCCACCATGCGCGTCGACTCGTTCCCGGGCAAGACCTGGCAGGGCACCATCAGCGCCGTGAACTCGGAAATTGACTCGGCCACGCGCAACATCCGCGTGCGCGCGACCTTCCCCAACAAAGAAGGCATTTTGCGACCAGGATTGTTCGTGAACGTGGATGTGAACGCCTCGGACCAGCGCCAGGTGCTCCTCGTCCCGGCCACCGCCGTGGTCTATGCGCCTTATGGCGACACCGTCTTCGTTCTTGACCAGATGGCCGGGGACCATCCAGCGCTCGTCGCGCAGCCACGCTTCGTGCGCCTGGGCGAGCGTCGGGGCGACTTGGTCGCCGTGGTGTCTGGCTTGAGCGAAGGTGAAACGGTGGTCAGCAACGGCGCCTTCAAGTTGCGCAAGGGCATGTCGGTCATCGTGAACAATACCCTCGCACCGCCGGTCGAGCTGGATCCCAAGCCGACCGATAAGTAGGCACGAATCATTGGTTCATCGTGAAGATCACCGATCTCTTCATCCGGCGCCCGGTTCTTGCGATCGTCGTCAACCTTGTCATTCTCATCGCGGGATTGCAGGCTGCGCGCTCGCTGAACGTACGGCAATATCCGCGTAACGAAAACGCGGCCATTTCTGTCACCACCGTCTATGTCGGCGCCAACGCCGAGCTGGTACGCGGCTTCATCACGACGCCGCTCGAACGCTCCATCGCGGCGGCCGATGGCATCGACTACATCGAGTCGCAAAGTCAGCAGGGCGTGTCGACCATCCGCGCGCGTCTGCGGCTCAACTACGATTCCAACCGCGCGCTGTCCGAGATCAGCGCCAAGGTGAACCAGGTGCGCGGCGACCTGCCCCCAGAGGCCGAGATCCCGGTAATCAACATCGAAACGGTCGACAGCCAGTTTGCATCCGCATACCTAAGCTTCTCGTCCAAATTCCTCAAGCAAAACGAGATCACCGATTACCTGGTGCGCGTCGTGCAGCCTCGGCTCTCGGCCATCGAAGGCGTACAGCGCGCGGACATCCTGGGGGCGCGCACCTTCGCCATGCGCATCTGGCTCAAGGCCGACAAGATGGCGGCGTTCGGGCTGAGCCCCAGTCAAGTGCGGCAGGCCTTGGCCGCGAACAATTACCTGGCGGCCGTGGGCCAGACCAAGGGATCGCTGGTTCAGGTCAATCTCACCGCCAACACCGACCTGACCTCGGTGCACGAGTTTCAGCAACTGGTGGTGCGTGAAAAGAACGGCGCCGTGGTGCGACTGGGCGATGTGGCCGACATCGTGCTGGGCGCCGAGGACTACGACGCCTCCGTCAATTTCACAGGCCAAACCGCTGTCTTCATAGGCGTGTGGGCGCTGCCAAACGCGAACGCGCTGGATGTCATCGGCCGCGTACGGGTCGAGATGGGCAACCTGCAGAAGGAGATCCCCGAGCAGATTTCCGCGGTCGTCGCCTACGACGGAACCAACTACATCAAGAACGCCGTTCACGAAGTGGAACATACGCTCGCCGAGACGTTGCTCATCGTCGTCCTGGTCATCTTCCTGTTCCTGGGCTCGTTGCGCTCGGTACTGGTCCCGGTGGTGGCCATTCCGGTGTCCCTGATTGGCGCCGTGGCCCTCATGCAACTATTCGGCTTCACCGTCAACCTGCTGACCTTGCTGGCCATCGTGCTTTCCGTGGGCTTGGTGGTCGACGACGCCATTGTGGTTGTGGAGAACGTGGAGCGGCACCTGCGCGAGGGCATGACTCCCCTTGCGGCGGCGATGGCGGGGGCACGCGAGCTGGTCGGCCCCATCATCGCCATGACCATCACCTTGGCGGCCGTGTACACCCCCATCGCGCTACAGGGCGGGCTGACCGGCTCACTGTTTCGCGAGTTCGCGCTCACCCTGGCGGGGGCGGTGACGATCTCGGGCATCGTGGCCCTTACCCTGTCGCCAGTCATGTCCGCCTACTTGCTCAAGGCCGGGCACCAAGACCACGGATTTTCCGGCGTGGTCAACCGCGCCTTCGATGCCATCAGAAACATGTACGCGCGGCATCTCGATATGGCGCTCAGCTCTCGCCGCGCAGTCTACACGGCTTGGATCGTGGTTAGCGTGCTGGCGTTCCTGATGTTCGCGCAGTCGCCCAAAGAGCTGGCGCCCGCCGAAGACCAGGGCGTGGTCTTCGGCGTGGTCAACACACCTTCCAATTCCACCCTGGACCAAGTCACGTTCAGCACCCGCGAGGTGAATCGCACGGTGATGCAGATACCCGAGGCGGGCTTCACCTTCCAACTGACCTTCCCGACGGGTGGTTTCTGGGGCCTTGGCCTCAAGCCGTGGGAGGAGAGGAAGCGCTCGGCGTTCCAGCTCGTCGCGGAGGTTCAGCAACGGATCGCGGTCATCCCCGGCATCCAGACCTTCGCCATCTTGCCCCCTGCCCTGCCCGGAGGTGGCCAATTCCCGGTCGAGTTCGTCCTGTCGTCGACCGCCGAGACCGCCGAGATCCTCGGGTTCGCCACGACCCTTCAGCAGAAGGCCGCGAAGAGCGGCATGTTCGCGTTTCCACCGCTTATCGACGTGAAGGTGGATCAGCCCGAATCGCGGATCGAGATCGACCGCGACAAGGTGGCCGAGCTTGGCCTCAAACTGGAAACCGTGGCACAGGATCTGTCAGCGGCCCTGGGTGGCAACTTCGTCAACCGCTTCAGCGTGGCTGGACGAAGCTACAAGGTCATTCCCCAGCTCTTGCGCTCGGAGCGCCTGAACCCGAGCCAACTCAGCAACATCTATATCAGCGGCCCAAACGGCCAGCTCATCGCGCTCGACGCCATCGCCAAAATAAACAATGCCGTCGTCCCCCGCTCGCTGAACCGTTTCCAGCAGCTCAACGCGGTCAAGATTAGCGGCGTGGCCATTCGTCCGCTCGACGAGGCGCTGACATACCTGGAAACCGAAGCCGCCCAGATCGTGCCCAAGTCCTACTCGGTGGACTACACCGGAGAATCGCGACAGCTACGCACCGAGGGCAACAAGTTCCTTCCCGCCTTCATTCTGGCCATCGTGCTGATCTTCCTGGTACTTTCGGCGCAGTTCAACAGTTTCCGCGATCCCTTCGTCATCCTGGCCGGGTCGGTGCCGCTCGGCATGTTCGGGGCCCTGGCGCTTGCGTTCCTCAAGATGCCCAACCCCAACATGCGCTACTGGACCGATGGCTGGACCACGACCATCAATGTCTACTCCCAGGTCGGCCTGGTAACCCTGGTGGGGCTCGTGTCCAAGAACGGCATTCTCATCGTCCAGTTCGCGAATACGCTGCAAGAGAAGGGTCTTTCTAAGCTTGAAGCGGTCAAGGAAGCGGCCGTGACCCGGCTGCGCCCCATCCTAATGACCAGCGTCGCCACCATTTGTGGCCATTTCCCGCTCACACTGGTAAAGGGGCCCGGCGCAGCGGCCCGCAACAGCATTGGGTTGGTGCTGGTCGCCGGCATGATTTTGGGCACGGCCTTCACGCTGTTCTTCGTTCCCGCGATCTATGTCCTCATCGCCCGCGAGCGCCGTTCAGCGAAGCAGGAAGCCACTGCCGGTTCGGTGGAA
>Ga0302321_100000745_pt1 | contig 28339 bp, 23 predicted proteins | sample Fen_T0_1_FD_202505 | JGI IMG/M metagenome (GOLD analysis project Ga0302321, IMG submission 202505) | Peat permafrost microbial communities from Stordalen Mire near Abisko, Sweden - Fen_T0_1 | ecosystem: Environmental > Terrestrial > Soil > Wetlands > Permafrost | place: Sweden: Abisko... | reverse complement strand
GCACCTCGCGTGCGCACCGCGATCGGCGCTCGTACGTAGGGTCGCACCTTGTGTGCGCACCGGGTTGGAGATCGAGGTTCGGAACGGCGAGCAGGGACCGTGATTGATATCGGAGCGGCGCGCCGACCAGCGGCGGCCTTACGAATACGGAATAGGGGTTCGTGTAGGGTCGCACCTTACGTGCGCACCGCGTTTGGCCTGGGGAGCAACCGTCTGGTGCGACGCTCGAGCGATTTGCCCGAGCCGACACGCGAAGCACGGTTGCTCCCCTGAACCCCTTCACCCCAAAAACCATTCGCAACTAGGCACCTTACTCTCGCCCGGGCCCGATTGGACCCGGGAAATTTTTACCCCTTTAATCTTTTAGCATGCGTAGGAGGGCAGGACGGTCTTCCAAAGTGATCTTGGCGATAGTGCGTAGTTTTGTGACCCACGCGACCAGCACATCAGCAGCGATGTCCCTTGTCTTAGTCGCCACCTTGACCTTGCTCAACGCGTTCTCATTGGCCCTTTCGGCGGTGTCCAGTTTATCGAGCACGTTGAGAGCTTTGGTCAGCCGCTGACGGTTGAATCCGCAGTTCGACAGGATGCTAACATACGGTTCTTGGATTCCACGGTTATAGGCTTCGCGCGCGGTGGCGCAGAATTTGGCGCTCTGTTTTGGAGTAGGCCTGCTGGAACCCAGTCCGGCCAGCCCGGTGTCGCGGTGGTTGGCCTTTATCGCCGTTTGGAATTCGGTGAATTCTTTTTTCGCGATGTCGAACGCCATGTCGCGCGCCTTCGTCGCCAGCTTTGTCACGGCCAGCGCTTCCTGCCGCGCCGTGAACTTCGATTGCGCGGTCGTGGCCAACGTGAGGCCTTTGTTCAGCTCCAGCTCATTATAGCCTTGGGGCGCAAGTGCCAGCAGCAGATCGGGCGAAGCGAGAACGGAGCTTGTCGTGCGCTCGGCCGCCGCGATGGTATGGGCGAGCGCTTTGCAATGCAGGTCATTGCCATGTTCAGTTCGTGCGCTTGAGGGGGATTCTGTATGCGGCCTGTCCGGGGGGGAATCTGCCATTTTAGAGCTGGAGCTAGGTTGCGGCGCGAAAAAGTAACGCGTCGGAAGCCACCGGAATCTCTCAAACCCGAACGGAATCGTGCAAATCTGAGGAGAAAGCCAATGGCTCTAGTTCCTGTTCACAAAAAAGTGCTTCGGTATTACAGAATTGGTGTTGGCTATTAGTTTGATGTGCAGACCCATGATGGGTGCTTATAGACAGGCGCTTACGGCTACACCGTAGGGACGCCGCTCGTCGGCGTGCCGCAACCTGAAGACACGGTGCGCACGCGAGGTGCGACCCTACATACGAACGCCGATCGCGGTGCGAAAAGGTATTCGGTATCTTTAGCGTCAATCAGCGTGCATTAGCGGTTCAAATGGTTCGATCCCCCAATCCATTTTAGCGCAAAGATCGCGGGGGGGACCGCAGACGCAAAGTTGACAAAGCAAACAGCCCTTCGTGCCCTTCGCGAACTTAGCGTTTAAACAGTTTCGAACCAGACTTTCCGATTCCGATCTCGAACCTTTTTGAACACCAAGAAAGCTAAGGACCGCCAAGAGGAGGCGCCCGCCAGTTACGCGCCGCCGCAGTGAATTACATCATGAATTCAGTCTTCTTCGCGTCCTTCGTGTTAAGATGCCTGGGGGTTATCTTGGAGGATGGTAAGCAGCATCGGCTGAGTGTGTTGATTGGTACCAAACGCGTGCCTGCAGCCATCGTGCAAACGCACCAGGTATTGCTCAACGGTTCTGATGGTTTGGAGTTTCAGACCATGGTCAATTGCTCATTGGTTTACATGGTAAAAAAGCCTCGATCATTCGTACGGCCGGCGTGGTTGGTTTTTATAGACGGCAGGAGATCCAGAGAAAAATAAGGGCGCATCTGGGCCTGGGTTAGGCTGCCGATGAAGACAGGCAGGAGGTAAGGTCCGAACACATTTTCATTGCGTTACCAAGCTCCCTTTGGGTCAAAAAAGCGGGTTTTGAATTGCACTCGCGTGTCACGAAGTCTCGCCGGGCCGCGCCACCGGCCCGCAACCGTCGCGAATCGCCAATCTGGCCAAACGCGAACATGAATTTGGTCTTCTTCGCGCCCTTTGCGATCTTCGTGTTCAAGATGTTTGGAGATCGTTCCAGTTTTCCTGAGTTCCACATTAACCCACCATTCAGCATCCTGGGTTCATTTATTCTTGAACTCACCGCGACGGCCCGCTCCACTTCGCCTTTCCACTGCCTCATGTTATCGGGACGAACAGCACCTGTCTCTTCATCTGAGCCTACCGCGAATGGTAGCTTTGAGGCTGAATGCGTGTCCTTCTTTGCCGAGGTAGTGCAGCTCTTTGGAGTACCAAAGTCAGTCGGCCAAATCTACGGCCTCCTCTACGCCTCGCCCGAGACATTAGGCTTTCCTGACATCGTAGAGCGCTTGGAGATCAGCAAAGGTTCAGCCAGCCAAGGCCTGCAATTGCTCCGCTCGCTCGGGGCGATCATTGAGGCTGAAGGTTCAGAAGCGCGTGGGGTTGCCTACGAGCCCGAAATGCGTCTCCGCCAACTTGTGACGGGTGTTCTGCGTGAACGGATTGAGCCCATGGCCAGTACCGGTGCCGACCGCCTGAAGCGGCTGAGGAAACTCGCGGAGCGCGCTCCCGAAAATTCAAGATTTTATTTGGACCGTGCGAAGCAACTCGAGACCTGGCGAAAGCGGTTTACTACCGTAATGCCCCTTCTCACTGCTCTGCTTGGTCCGAAGAAAAAAACGAAGTGATCAAGTTTTTTTGGTTAAGAAACACTGACTCCTTCGCGCTCGCTCTCCCGACGCGACGGGGCGAAGCTGTGAGCAACTTTTCAAGAGTAGAAAACTGAATCTACAATAATGACAAAAGCATTTATTACCGGTGCCGCTGGCTTCATTGGATCAAGCCTTGTTGACCGCTTGCTAGGATACGGCAAAACTGTCGTCGGTTGGGATAACTTCTCCACCGGACAAGAGCGCTTCTTGGCCGAAGCCTTAAAGAATCCGCGGTTCATACTCATCCGTGGTGACAATCTCGACCTCTTCGCTCTCACGCGAGCGATGCAAGGCTGCGATTTCGTTTTTCACCTCGCTGCAAACGCTGATATCAAGGACGGTTGGAGCCACCCAGAGAAAGATCTTCAGCAGAATACGATTGCGACCTTTAATGTTCTTGAGGCGATGCGTGCGAACGGTGTACGCCGTATTGGTTTTTCCTCTACAGGTTCGGTTTATGGTGAGGCGTTGGTCACACCGGATAAACCCACGCCGGAAACGGACGCGTTTCCAATTCAGACTTCGCTCTATGCTGCTTCGAAAACGGCTGGCGAAGGGATGATCTCGTCCTACGCCGAAGGTGGCCAGCTCGATGAAGCGTACATTTTCCGTTTCGTTTCAATTTTGGGAGAACGCTACACCCACGGACACGTTTTTGATTTCTATAAGCAGCTTTTGGAGCATCCAGATTGGCTACGCGTGCTCGGTGACGGCAAGCAGCGCAAGAGCTACCTCTACGTGCAGGACTGTATCGATGCGATCCGTCATGTCGCTGAACGTGGGACCGCCCGCTCTGCAAAGCATCATACCGTTATCTACAATCTTGGCACACCCGAGTACGTTGAGGTCAGCCAAAGTATCGGTTACATTTGCAAAGCACTCGGACTCAACCCGCGCATCGAATTTACGGGAGGAGATCGCGGCTGGATTGGAGACAATCCGTTCATTTTTCTCGATACTAAGAAAATTCAAGACACAGGCTGGAAGCCAAAGCTTACCATTGAACAAGGCATTATGCGCACGCTTCAATGGCTTCAGCAGAATCGTTGGGTGTACGACTCACGCGGCTGATTTTTGTCCCCCATCACTCAATCGTGAAAATAGTTGTTCAAGGCCTCTGGCACCTAGGTTGCGTCACAGCGGCGTGTTGCGCCCGGTATTTTGATGTCGTCGGTCTCGATTTCGACAAAGCCAACATCGAGAACCTCAAACAAGGCAAGGCCCCACTCGCCGAGCCGGGCTTGCACGAACTAATCGCCACCGGCCTCGCCACTCAAAAGCTTTCTTTCACGTCTGATGAGGTACAGGCTTGTGCCTTAGCTGATGTGCTTTGGGTGACCTACGACACCCCGGTCGATGAAGACGACAAATCTGATGTCGCCACCGTTTTGATCTCGATTCGGCGTGCGCTTCCTTTGCTGCGGGAGGATGTCATCGTGCTTATTTCCGCCCAACTTCCCGTCGGGACCTGCAAGTCGCTCGAGAAGGATTTCCCAAAACTACGTTTTGCCTCCTCTCCCGAAAATCTTCGCCTTGGTAAGGCAATCGACGCCTTTGCAAAAGCCGAGCGGGTCGTTGTGGGTACGCGTGATGATTCGCCACGCGGGATCCTCTCCGAGCTCTTCGCGCCCTTCACTCAGCAGGTGATTTTTATGCGCACGGAGTCGGCCGAGATGGTGAAGCACGGGATAAACTCGTTTCTCGCGCTTTCGATTACGTTCATCAATGAGGTAGCCCGCCTCTGCGAACACACGGGTGCGGACGCGAAGGAAGTTGCCCAAGGATTGAAGAGCGAACCGCGCATTGGCCAACGCGCCTATCTTGGACCTGGTGGTCCGTTTGCCGGTGGCACGTTGGCGCGGGATGTTGTCACTCTTAGCGAGCTCGGCGTATCTGTAGGCGAAACGCTCTCGGTAATTCCCTCGATCAAGCAAAGCAATGACCTTCACCGCTGCTGGTCGCTGCGTCGGCTTCAATCCGTGTTTGGCGACCTTCGAGGGCACACGATTGCGGTGTTGGGTTTGGTCTACACACCGGGGACGGACACCTTGCGCCGTTCGGCTGCGGTCGAATTGTGCCACGCTTTATTCGCGGCTGGTGCCCGCGTACAAGCCTACGATCCGGCGGTGCAGATACTGCCGTCTGAATTTGGATGCATCGTACTCGCCACGAATATTGCTGAGGCACTTATCGGCGCCGACGCCGTGGTAGTTTGCACCGAGTGGCCGGATTTTAGGCAAGCTGACTGGGTTTTCCTTACGGCCACAATGCGGCGTAAACTCGTTATCGACGCCAACCGGTTTCTCGAAAAGCAGCTGACGCCTGTTTGGGGAGTTGAATTGATTTCGGTCGGTCGCGCCTGATCTGCCTCTGGCACTAAAACATGAAACTCAATGGTCTCAACGCGCTTATTACTGGCAGCAGCCAGGGATTGGGCCGCGCTATCGCTGAACACTATTTGCGCGAAGGCGCCAACGTCGCCCTCTGTGCCCGCAGTCAGAAAGAGCTGCAGTCCACTCGCGCAGAACTCGCCGAGCAGTATCCCGGGCGGAAGATCGTGGCCCGCTCCTGCGATGTTTCTGATGAGAGACAGGTTGACGAACTAGTCTCCTTCACTAAACGTGAACTTAGTTCCATCGATATCCTTGTGCTCAATGCCGGCATTTACGGCCCTATGGGGCCGACCGAGTCCGTAGATCTCCTCGAGTGGCGTCGCGCGATCGATATCAATATCTTTGGAGTACTTCTGCCCTGCCGTGCGGTGATCCCGGGATTCAAAAAGGCTGGCCGTGGCAAAATCGTTATTCTTTCCGGTGGTGGCGCCACTAATCCACTGCCCAACATCAGCGCCTACGCTGCAAGCAAGGCTGCGGCCATCCGTCTGATGGAGACGCTCGCTGAGGAACTCCGCACTGATCACATCGATGTCAACGCGGTTGCCCCTGGCGCGCTTGCGACGCGGCTCGTCGATCAGGTTTTGGCTGCGGGACCCGCAAAAGTTGGGGCGGCATTTTTTGAGAAAAATAAAGTTTGGAAGGAAAAAGGCGCGGTGCCGCTTGCGCTCGGCGCCAGCCTCGCCGTGTACCTCGGTTCGAGCGAAAGCGACGGCATTACGGGGAAATTACTCAGCGCGCAGTGGGACCCTTGGGCCAAACTTCAAGAGCACCGCGAGGATCTCGCCAAAACAGATATTTATTGCCTGCGCCGCATCGTTCCTGAAGACCGAGGACGTAAATGGTCATGACGTCCGCTTCGCCCCAAATGCTTCAATTCGCCCAAATCGGCTGCGGCCTTATCGGTCGCAAACGCGCCGCTGCCCTCGGCAAACTCGCGCGTCTTCGCTATGCCTGCGATCTTGATCTCAATCGCGCCAAGGATCTCGCCAAGCCTATTCCCGGTTGCGAGGCCATCGCCGATCTGCAGCAGGCACTGTCTGATCCTGGCGTCGATGCGGTGATCGTCTCGACACTCAACGCAGCTCTTGCGCCCGTCGCGCTGGCTGCTGTCCGCGCGGGCAAACACGTGATCGTGGAAAAACCTGGCGCCCTCAACGCCGCGCAGCTCCGCGTTGTTCAAACCGCCGCGGTCAAAGCCAATGTCCGTGTGCGTGTCGCGTATAATCACCGTTTCCATCCGGCTTTGCAGAAGGCGAGGGCGCTTGCCGATGCCGGCGAACTCGGTCCTCTCATGTTTTTGCGCGCGCGCTACGGCCACGGCGGGCGCAAAGGCTATGATCGTGAGTGGCGCGCGGATCCCGCTCTCGCTGGCGGTGGCGAACTGATCGACCAGGGTGTACATCTGATCGACCTTGCCGGTTGGTTTTTGGGTGACCTGCCGCAGGTTGACGGACATGCCGCGAGATATTTTTGGGACATGGAGGTGGATGATAATGCCTTCCTCTCGCTCCGCAGCGTCACGGGGCAGACCGCGTGGTTGCATGTCAGCTGTAGCGAATGGAAAAACTTGTTTTCCTTCGAACTCTACGGACGTGATGCGAAAATCGCTATCGACGGACTCGGCGGCAGCTACGGTGTGGAGCGCTGCACCTTTTACAAGATGCTCCCTGAAATGGGTCCGCCCGAAACCACTGTCTGGGAATATCCGCGTGGTGACGATTCGTGGGTGTTGGAAACTGCTGCGTTTATTGAGGACATCCAATTGGGACGCGAACCCACGCCTGGCCTGAATGAAGCCATTCGTACTTTGGAGATTGTTGAGGCCATTTACCGCAAGAGCGGTTTTCCAGTGAACGCCTCGATGCTCTGATATCCCGAGACAACCGACATCGGCACCATTTCTTTTCCATGATCATTACCCGATCACCCTTACGCATCTCGCTCGGCGGCGGCGGTACCGACCTCCCGTCCTATTACCGCGAGCATGGTGGCTTCCTCGTTGCGGCCGCGATCGACAAGTACGTCTACCTGACCCTGCACAAGACGTTCGTCCCGGATCTGATCGTGAAGTACTCAAAACTCGAAAGGGTTGACGACGCTTCCAAACTCGAACATCCGATCATTCGCGAAGCATTCGGACTGCTCGGCATGAGCGGAGCCTCACTCGAGCTCACGTCAATGGCTGACATCCCTGGAGGCACCGGACTGGGCTCGTCGGGCAGTTTTACGACCGCCTTATTGAAGGTGCTTCACGCCTCGAAAAAAAACCTGCTCTCGCCTTCCGAACTCGCCGAACAAGCCTGCCACATCGAACTGGATCGCTTAGGTGAACCCATCGGTAAACAGGATCAGTACATTGCTGCGGTAGGCGGCATTACGGCTTTCACCTTCCACAAGGATGGTCGCGTCGAATACCGGCCCTGCAAGATTTCCGAGGAGACGCTCTTCAACCTTGAAGACAATTTGCTGCTCTTCTTCACCGGCTACTCGCGAAGCGCCTCTGCCATTCTCAAGGACCAAAAAACGCGCAGCGAAAAGAATGACCAGGCGATGCTCGACAATTTGCATTTCACGAAAGAGCTCGGCTACAAATCCCTTGACGCCTTGGAAACAGGTGACCTAGAGGAATTCGCCCGGCTCATGGACATCCATTGGCAGCGGAAAAAAGCCCGCTCCAACGGCATGAGCAATGATCACATCAACGAATGGTACGATTACGCTATGGTAAACGGAGCACTTGGCGGAAAAGTCATCGGTGCCGGCGGCGGCGGATTTCTGATGTTTTATGCTGGCGACAAAAAGCGACTTCGCCATGCCATGCGCGAAAAGGGTCTGCAGGAAGTGCGCTTCCGTTTCGACTTCGAAGGCAGTAAAGTGGTTGCGCAGAACTGAGGATGAAGCCGAGGGATTTACCTGTGGCGATTTTGGCGGGCGGCATGGCCACTCGCCTGCGCCCGATCACAGAGAAAATCCCCAAGCTATTAGTTGAGGTGGCGGGCGAGCCGTTTTTCTCTCACCAGATTCGTCTTCTCAAGAAAGCCGGACTTCATCATCTGGTTCTATGCGTAGGTTACTTAGGCGAACGCATTGTGGCGCAGTACGGCGATGGCTCGAAGTGGGGCGTTAAGATTGAATACTCTTTTGACGGCCCAAGACTGCTTGGCACCGGTGGCGCGCTTATCCAAGCGCTGCCTAAACTCGGCCAAGCATTCTACGTTCTCTATGGCGACAGTTACCTACCGGTCGACTACCCAACCATCGGCCAGGCTTTTCTCGGCTCAGGCAAGCTCGGCCTGATGACTGTCTTTGAGAATCACGAACGCTATGACACCAGCAATGTCTGGTTCGGGGAAGGTGAGATCAAGATTTACGATAAAAAAAACAAAGTCCCGCAAATGCATCACATCGACTATGGGCTGGGAGTTCTGCGCGCGGATGCACTTGCTGCATATCCGAAAGATGAAGTTGTGGACCTTGCCGCAGTTTATGGTCAGCTCGTTTCTGCTCGGCAACTAGCAGGTTACGAAATCCCAAATCGATTCTATGAAATAGGTTCCCACACTGGCCTCAACGAACTCGACCAACTGCTCCGCTCCAACGCACCTATCCACTGATTCTTTCCATCCATGTCTTACTCCATCCAACACCTCAAAGAGACCGCCGAGATCGTTTCCAAGATCAACCCCGATGACTGCGAAAAATGCGTGCATGAACTCGTAGGCGTGCGGCAGCGCGGTGGCCGCCTCTTTATCCTCGGAGTGGGTGGCAGCGCGGCCAACGCTTCCCATGCGGTAAACGATTTTCGAAAAATTGGCGGTCTCGAGGTTTACGCGCCCACCGACAATGTCTCCGAACTCACCGCTCGCACTAACGATGAAGGCTGGGCCAGCGTATTCATTGAATGGTTACGCGGCTCCCGCCTCAATAGTAAAGACGCCGTCCTCGTTCTCTCCGTCGGTGGCGGTAACCTAGAAAAAAATGTCTCCCCCAATCTCGTCACCGCCTTGCAGCTGGCCAAGCAGGTTGGCGCCCGCGTGATTGGAATCGTTGGTAAGGATGGCGGATACACCGCCAAAGTCGCCGATGCCTGCGTGATCGTGCCCACTGTCAATGCCAACAACATTACGCCACATAGCGAAGCATTCCAGGCCGTCATCTGGCACCTGTGGGTTTCGCATCCGGACGTGAAGGTGAACCAAACCAAGTGGGAAAGTGTCGCAGTTCCGGCTCCGGCCCGCTGATGGCCTTGCAGCCCGCCATATTTCTTGACCGTGACGGAACGCTCAACGCCCCGGTCGTCCACGATGGCAAGCCGTATCCTCCGACTAATGTTGACGAGTTTGTTTTGCTCGATGGCGTCATTGAAAGCTGCGCAAATCTCCGAGCGGCTGGTTACGTTCTAGTTGTTGCGACCAATCAACCTGACGTCGGCCGCGGCACCCAATCGCGCGAATCCGTCGAGGCCATGCACGCCAAGCTGCTCAGGCTTTTGCCCTCGATTACGCGTATCGAAGTCTGTTACGAGCCCGGCGGAGAAACCCCGCCGTCACCCAACCGCAAACCCGCGCCCGGCATGGTGCTGAACGCAGCGCGAGAACTCGGCCTCGACCTCTCCCGCTCTTGGATGATCGGTGACCGCTGGCGTGACATCGATTGCGGACAGAATGCCGGTCTTCGTACGATCTTTATCGACTGGGGGTATGACGAAAAACTGAGAGCCCAACCCAGCTTTGTGACGAAGACATTTGCCGGTGCGGCTGGAATCATCCTTGCCGAAGTTAACTCCTAAAGGATTAATTGTTTCAAAAATGAAAAGCCTAAACGACCTCAAGGTACAGATCTATGCGGACGGTGCAGACAAAGCCGGCATACTCGATCTCTACGCCAAACCCTATATCAAGGGGCTCACCACAAACCCCACCTTGATGAAGAAAGCCGGCATTAAGGACTATGAGGCTTTTGCCAAAGACATTCTGCAAACCGTTACGGCCAAGCCGATCTCACTCGAAGTGTTTTCCGATGATTTCGTCGAGATGAAGCGTCAGGCGCTCAAGATCGCAAGCTGGGGAAAGAATGTTTACGTAAAGATTCCAATCACTAATTCGCGCGGCGAAACCTCGATCCCGCTCATCCGCGAACTTGCCACTCAAAAAGTGCAGCTCAACATCACGGCGATTCTTACCCTGGGGCAGGTTCGCGAGGTGGCCAGCGTGCTAAACCCAGCAGTACCTTCGGTGGTATCTGTATTCGCAGGACGCATCGCCGACACCGGCGTCGACCCTGTTCCGCTCATGCGTGCAAGCCGAGTACTCCTGGAGGGCCAACCGAAAGCTGAGCTTCTCTGGGCCAGTGTGCGTGAAGTGATTAATATCCTTCAAGCAGAAGAGAGCGGATGCCACATCGTGACCGTCCAGCATGATATCCTCGCCAAAGCCGCCAAACTCCTCGGTATGGATCTCACGGCACTCTCTCTCGATACCGTGAAAATGTTTGCCCGAGACGCCGCTGAAGCAGGGTATAAATTGTAGAATTTGCACGATCGCCGATCTCAGAGCGATGACAATGGATTTGCCGCTTTTCATTGGATCTAGTGACACAATATAGCACTCCCCGGGAAGGTGGGATCCTTGATTGTAACATGAAAGAAGAAAAACTGAATAATGTGCCTTTTCTTGACCTCAGAGCGGTCAATGAAGTTCATCGCTCTGCTCTAATTGGTGCCTTTGAGCGCGTTCTTGATTCAGGCTGGTATATAATGGGAAATGAACTCAAAACATTCGAGCAAGCGTTCGCTGCCTACATAGGGGTGCGCCATTGTGTTGGTGTAGCCAATGGACTCGACGCGTTAACCTTGGTTTTGCGCGCATGGAAAGAACTGGGCGTCTTGGCAGAAGGCGACGAAGTGCTCGTTCCTGCCAATACTTATATAGCTTCAATACTCTCTATCACTGAAAATAGACTTCGACCAGTCCTTGTTGAGCCCGATCCGGCGACCTACAACATAGACCCTATGTGCCTTATGAAGGCATTGACCAAGCGGACGAGAGCAGTGTTGCCCGTACACCTCTACGGCAACGCGGCTGATTTGACAAAAATCAACGCGTTTGCTCAGGACCATGGTTTGAAGGTCTTGGAAGATGCTGCTCAAGCACAGGGCGCATGTCATGCAGGCCGTCGAGTGGGAGCGCTGGGAGATGCAGCGGGTTTCAGCTTCTACCCCGGAAAAAATTTTGGCGCATTGGGTGATGCTGGCGCTGTTACGACCGACGATGATCAGCTTGCCTCATTATTGCGAGCGCTCCGCAACTATGGATCGGAAAAAAAATACTATAATGGCTATCAAGGGCCAAACAGTCGGCTTGACGAACTGCAGGCTGCTTTGCTACGGGTAAAACTTTCCACGCTCGATCACGAGAATGCACGGCGCCGCGAGATCGCACATCGCTATCTCACGAAGATTAAGCATCCTTTGGTCAACCTTCCCATCGAGCCTTCTGAGTCGATGGCTCATGTATGGCATATTTTTGTCGTCCGCAGTGCGAAACGCGACGAATTGCAGCAGCACCTTACAGGCAACGGTATTGGTACGGTAATCCATTATCCTTTGCCTCCACACCGGCAGGCCGCCTTTCGCGGTAGTATATGGTGTAACGTGACACTCCCGTTGACAGAGGCCATTCATAATGAGGTCCTGAGCCTGCCACTCAGTCCGGTTATGTCAGATGTGCAAGTGGATCAGGTGATAAAGAGTGTAAATGCGTTTACGCCCTATAATTGAATCTTTGCGATCATGACACATACTCCCACGCTTCGAAAACAATTTCACGGTAAACGCGCGCTCATAACGGGTGGGCTTGGCTTTATCGGATCTACTTTGGCACGTCGTTTGGTATCCTTTGGTGCGAAAGTGACCGTGGTTGACAGCCTGATTCCGGAGTACGGCGGCAACTTGCGAAACATTCGAGGAATTGAGCGCAAGCTATGTGTGAATATCTCCGATGTGCGCGATCGTCATAGCCTACCTATTTTCGTGCGCGAACAAGACTATTTGTTCAACCTTGCTGGCCAAACAAGCCACATGGATTCGATGAGCGATCCTGAAACCGATTTGGAAATCAATGCTCGGGCGCAGCTCTCTATTCTCGAAGCATGTCGAAAATCTAATCCTGCGATCAAAATTGTGTTTGCCAGTACACGCCAGATATATGGCAAGCCGGACTATTTACCTGTCGACGAAAAGCATCCTCTCCGCCCGGTTGACATAAATGGAATCAACAAGCTCGCAGGAGAAGAGTATCATTTGCTCTATCATAGGGTTCATGGCATTCGCAGTTGTGTTTTACGGCTGACCAATACGATTGGCCCTCGAATGCGTGTGAAGGATGCGCGGCAGACGTTTGTCGGTATTTGGGTTCGGCGGGTCTTGGAAGGCGCTCCCTTTGAGGTATGGGGCGGCGAACAGTTGCGAGATTTTACCTATGTGGACGACGTGGTAGATGCATTCTTACTTGCTGCTCATCATCCTGATGCGGCGGGCAGGATATTCAACCTTGGCGGAAAGGGGCGGGTTAGTTTGCGTGAACTTGCCGAACTTCTAGTGAAGGTGTCGGGTCAGGGTGAATTTGCGCTTCGCGACTTTCCCGCTGACAGGAAAAAAATAGACATCGGCGATTTCTATGCCGATGACCGTTTGATCGGTGCCGCTTTGGGCTGGGTTGCGCGAACGAGCGTGGAAAAAGCTCTGAAACAAACGGTGGATTACTTCCGGCGTGAATTAGGTTTCTATATTTGAATGTTTGTGAGAGCAAAGAACTCCTGTTTTTGAATACGCAGTCTCTTGTTAGTTTATGAACCGTGTATTGATTCGACATTGAAAGGTCGTCGTGTTCCTTGCGGTGGTGTTGATCGTAACGACATCACTATTCGGTGTAGCAGCACACGGAGTTTCGCCCTGTGTCGCGGAAATAAGTGCGAACACATAACCTTGTTTAATTTTATAATCGACATCCGATGAGTGACGATCTGTCCGAACAGAAAGAGACGGGAGTGGACGCAGGCGTTCCGTTGGGCATATCTCGGCGAGGGTTGGTGGCGAGGAACGCGATTTGGAGTCTAGCTGGTTGGGTCTGTGTGTTGTTACTCGGGTTCGTCGCTTCTCCAGTGTTGATTAAGTCATTGGGTAAAACCCATTATGGTTTATATATACTTCTTTCCAGTTTGATTGCACCATTAGGGCTTTTTGATTTTGGGGTTGGAGAAGCAACCGTCAAACATGTGGCGGAGAGCTTAGGTCGAGGTGATCAGGCTCAAGCAGAACGTTTTTTACGGAGTACTCTATTCTTTAACCTCTTGGTCGGTGTCGGAGGGGCATTGTTGGTTTGGGCAGCGGCTCATCCGCTCGTAGCTTCGGTGTTTAACGTTCCGTCAAACGAGCAGGCGACGGCCACTCTTTGCGTATATGCGTTGGGTGCGACCTGGGCCTGCAATCAAGTTTCTCAGACCTATATGGGGGCAATGATGGCGATACAGGAATATCGATTGCTGAGTGTGGTGTCGTTATGTATTCAAGGGGGGACACTGGCGGGGGGCGCAGTTGCCGCTGTGATTTCTGGACAGGTCGAAAAAGTAATTTTTGTTCAGACACTAATCGCAGCTTGTGGAACGGCTGCTTGGTGGATTTTCACCAAGCAACATCTGCCTGGCTTTTGTTTAGCCCCTAGCTTTGACAAGCCTTCTTTAAAGGTAACTTTTGGTTTTGGAGCATGGCAGACTTTTAACAAACTTGGAGGACTGTTGGCGCAACGCGCGCAATTGTGGATTCTCGGTGCTTTTCTGACTGCAGCAGTGGTTGGCTATTTCAGTTTGGCCCTTCAGATCGCGGTTGTTGTATATCTGATTACCTATAAAATTGGGCAGGTTCTTTTTCCCATGGTCAGCCGGTTGCAGGGAGAAGGCGAAGAGGAGGAGGCCGCCCGCTTAACGGTTTTGACCACTTGGCTTTGTGGTGTGGCCGGGTTGGCTTTGCTTGTGACTACGGCGTTGTTCGCGAACGAGTTTCTTTCGTTATGGATAGGGGCGGAGGTCGCTCAGGAGATTGCTCCGGTTATGCGCATACTTCTCGTACACGTTGCTATATCTATGATGTTCGCTATCCCGAATTTCTATCTGTTGGGCACGGGGAAGGTCCAATGGCTGGCTTGGCTGGCGATCGGTCAGGGATTGGTTGTAGTGGGCGCGGGTTGGTGGCTAACGCCTCGATTCGGCATTCAAGGGGCCGCATGGTCCGTGGTGATGGGCTCGGTCCCACAGGTTGTGGTTTTGATCATGTTATGGCGTCGCTTGCTCTCGCGGTGGATATCGGCCGCAGAGTATATTGCCACGATTTTTGCGCCTATTTTGCTCACATTTGCTCTTATCGCATTTTACCGGTGGATATGGAGCCTGATTTCTTTCCCATTGGGCTGGGTTTCACTTGGCAGTTTTTCGATGGTCGTTTGGACAATATCCGCGGCAGTTTTAGTTGGGGCGACACGTTTGTTGCGAGGCGGTGACCGGAGGTGGGCTTTTTTCAAAAGCGCAATGGATTCGGTATTGCTTCCCCTGAAAACGAAGTGGCATAGTCGGTTTTTTTAATGAAACAAATCTCTTGGAGAACCTTGCAGCGAGTCAAAGGATGGTTGGGCCTTGAGCGTTTCCATGCGCTCAATATGCTGGATAAGAAACTACTGCAGTGGCTGGATTATCGAGACGGATTTTTTATTGAATGCGGGGCGAATGATGGAGTGACCCAGAGTAATACACTGTTCTTTGAGCGTTACCGCGGGTGGCGTGGATTGCTTGTAGAACCAGTGCCCGAACTGGCTGCAAAATGTCGAAAGAATCGCCCGGACGCAATTGTGGAGCAGTGTGCATTGGTTGCCGATTGTGATCGCGGTAAATCGATCAATTTTACTTACTGTGATCTAATGACCACTGCAGACGGTGCTCTGGGTGGTGCTGAAAATGTACAAGAGCATATTTCAGTCGGAGCCAAAGTGCAGAGTATTGAACCGTATCGTTTCGAAGCGATCGGATGTCCGCTGAGCGATCTACTGGAGCGCCATCACGTTGACCACGTGGATCTGTTTTCGCTCGATGTTGAAGGCGCAGAATCGGCAGTGCTCGACGGGTTGGACCTAAAACGTCATGCACCCAAGCTAATACTGGTCGAAACGCGTTCTCAGCCAGAGGTAGACTCACGTTTACTTCCGAGGTACGAACTGGTCGGGAAATTGAGTGTACATGACCTCCTTTATCGCCTGCGGAGTTGATTGCGATTGGATGATATTAAATAATGGAAAATGCGCCCATAGCATTGTTTGTTTATAACAGGCTGCCTCATTTTAAGAAGACGATTGATTCGCTTAGGCAAAATCTGTTGGCTGCCGAGAGTGAGCTCTTTATTTTCTCCGATGGGCCTCGCACTTCAGTAGATCAGGCGAAGGTGTCGGCGGTCCGAGAATACGCGGCCAATATAGATGGTTTCAGGCGAGTGAGTATCGTTGAACGATCTGGCAATCTTGGCCTTGCTCGTTCGATTATAGATGGAGTGACTCAATTAACAAAATCCCATGGACGCGTGATTGTATTGGAAGATGACATGGTGACTTCACGTTATTTTATTCAGTATATGAATGATGCTCTGGATTTATATGCCGATAATCCAGAAGTTGCTAGCATACATGGTTACGTTTATCCGGTGGATGAAGCATTGCCTGAAACCTTTTTCCTACGTGGCGCCGACTGTTGGGGATGGGCGACGTGGGCTCGGGCTTGGGCTCTGTTTAGCGAGGATGGCGCTCAGCTTTTGCAGGAATTGCTCAGGCGTGGTCTTGTTGACGAATTCGATTATTTCGGCAAAGCGAAATACACCCGAATGCTGGAGAATCAAATTCAAGGAAAAAACGATTCTTGGGCTGTGCGCTGGTATGCATCGGTATTTTTATTGGGTAAATTGACTCTTTATCCCGGTCGCTCTTTAGTCCGTAATATTGGCAGTGACTCAACAGGTGAAAATTGCCGGTCAACCGATGTATTTGATGTTGGCGATGTCGCTGACGTAAAAGTCGTTCTTGAACGGCAAGCGTTGGTAGAAAACCGTGAAGCCAAACAAACGTTCGGTGTTTTTTTTGATCAGCTAAAATGGCGCAAGCTGCAGACAAAAGGCCGGAATTGGCGGGTTAAGGGCAGATTAATACTCGAACGAGGGATTAGGGGATTGCGAAAACTTCTTGGGCTGGCGGCGGCCTCCTCCAACTATGTGATAATTAATGGAGCCCCGCCATTGATCGGAAGCTCTGGTTGGGAGAATGTTGCAGTGGCGAAGCGTCAGCACGAGTCGTTTTTACGACTTATCCACCGAATGCAGGCCGGCCATTCCCGTGAGGACTTTGTGGCGCTTGCGCAAGCGGTCGATGAGACCGGGCTGCACTCAATGAAGCTTCTGGAGATTGGATGCGGTAGTGGCTGGAACATTGAGGTTCTTCGACTACTTAGTAAGTCGAGCATTAAATACACTGGGTTGGATTGTTCCGAAACAATGCTGGCGCTAGCCAGTGGTGATTTCCCTGGTGGGGAGTTCGTTCAAGGTGATGCGCAGAAAGTGCCATTTCCTGATTGCAGCTTTGATGTCGTTGTTTCTGGAACCGTCCTCATGCATCTCGCAGACTATCATGGTGCGATTGTTGAGACCATTCGGTTAAGTCGGAAATGGTGCATATTCCATACCGTTCCGATTGTCATAAAGAGGGCGACGACATTTTTGATAAAAAAGGCTTATGGCGGTGATACTATCGAGATTGTCTTCAACGAAAATGAGCTCCTGTGTTTGTTTGCATCTTGTGGACTCAAGGTTGTGAGGACAATCGACAGTATAGACTATGATCTCATTAAAGTCCTTGGCGAACATTCGAAGACCAGAACCTTTGTCTGCTCAAAAAATCTATGAAGTCGTACTATAATCTTGGCTGTGGTAAACGGTATCATCCCAGTTGGACGAATATCGATATTGCATCACGCGGAAAAGGCGTAATTCGACATGACCTGAGCCAAGGCATTCCGGCCGCTGATTCATCAGTGGATGTAATTTACAGCTCGGCAGTTCTTGAGCACATTAGGCTTCAGCATGTTCAGCCATTTTTGCGAGAATGCTTTAGAGTGCTGAAGCCTGGCGGAATTATCCGTATTGCGGTTCCGGATCTTGAGATGATTTGCCGGCAATATCTTTCAAAGCTCGACGCAGCTGTGGCTGGCGAGGCTTCGGCAGAGCATGAATATGATTGGATGATGCTTGAGGTTTGTGACCAGTTTGTCCGTGAGCGACCTGGCGGTGAAATGGGCGCGTTATTATTGCAGAAATCTTTGCCGCAACTGGATTTCATTCTGTCTCGCACCGGGGAGGAGGGGCGATTGCTTCGCGAGCGCATTCTGCGAGGTGATCCTTGGAAAATAAAAGTATTGCGACGTTTACGGTCGTACTTGCTACGGCTTCGACAGGGTGCCCTTTCTCTGATTCTTGGCCCGTCGGGTTCAATGGCTTATGAAATAGGAAAATTTCGGCTTTCTGGGGAGGTTCATCAGTGGATGTATGATCGCTTTTCGTTATCCCGCGTATTAAATAAAGCTGGATTCATAAAACCCGAGATAATGGAAGCAGGCAGTAGCGCCGTGCCTGGGTGGAAAGAATTTTCCCTTGAAATTCTCCCTGGTGGGGTGGTTATAAAACCCGATCTTTTTTATATAGAAGCAATCAAACCGCCACTTGTAAGTAATTCGGTTCGCTGATGCGTTCGCACGAAATATTAAACGACGGAAGATGACACCTGTAGCTTACGGCATACTCTGGTATGCATATCTGCTGCTGGTCGTGGTTTGTTTGCAAAGATTGACACATCTTTTTACCGAGCTGAGTTTGTTTACGGTTGTGTTCGGTTTTTTTTTACTGAGATATGGTATCACTGTCCCGTTTGATAATGATGTGAACTTTACATTTACCGGTATCGAAATGAGCCAAGTTGCATTGGCCCGTTTTTATAAGAGTTTGGTGGTGATGTATGCTTTTTTGGTTCTGGGTATATTCGTTGGCCGTATCGGTTTAGGTTCGGGCATTACGAATATTAGGCGGTTTCGGGTGGAGATGGGATATTCTTTGCATTCTGGATTTGGTGCGGGCAAGATGGTTTGTTTCGCAATTTTAATCATCGTGCTGATTATCTTTTTCCAGATCAATTCTGAAGTCAGTGTTTGGGACCTGCTTTCTGGCAAGGTTGATGCTATTCAGTATCGGCAAAATAGAGAGGCTTCGGGAATGGCGACGCATTTTTCTCTTGGCCCGGCCTATCGGCTTGCGAGTATTGCCCGGATTGGTTTGCTGCCGATGTTTGTTGCCACTCTCTTCCTTGTAAGGAATAAAGGACTGATTTGGAAGTGGATGTTTTGGGGAATGACTGCATTGGGTATGGTAGCAGGACTTTTGTCGGGTCAAAAGACCCCGGCTATTTTCCTCATATTGGCGGTAGCACTAGCGATGTACCTCAGGCGAGGGGATTTGCGCCTCAAGCGGATGTTAATGCCTTTCGTGGGACTGGCTTTGGTCATGTTGTTTTGCGCGCTACCGTATCTATATAAAATTCAATATCCTCAGCTAGACTATGAAACACGATTTCAACTGACACTTTTTCGGTTAACGAGTGAATACGATCGGAGTTTGCAGCTGTATTTTCAAATATACCCTGACATCAAACCGCATACACACGGAATGAGTTCCACCTTGATTCGATCATTCCTTGGAGGTTCGACGGACGAAATGGAGCCCGAGCGCTTTATTCCGACGTATTATCTAGGTGATGATTATAAAAATACCTGGAATGCTGGATTCATCGGACAGGCCTGGGCGGACTGGGGATATTGGGGGGTGGCCGGCGTGTCTCTGGGTTTGGGTTTGTTGCTGCAAGTCTTCGCTGTATGGTTTCGGCGTTCTAAAAAAACTGCTTTAACCTTGGGAACACAAGTTTCGCTCATGATCGCGGGCACGAGATTATCAGAGGTGGGTTACACTGCGTGCCTTCTGAATTACGGGTTGCTAAGCAGCTTCCTTGTTTCATTTTTTTTGCGAAAATCTAAGAAATGACCTTCGCACAATCACAACTTTCTAACCGCAACCGGTTGCGAATCCTGCAGGTGGTGCCACGCTATGCCCCAGCTTGGGCTTTTGGTGGTGGTGTACGCATCACTTACGAATTGGCGAAGCAATGGGTGGCGCAGGGGCACGAGGTGACGGTTTTTACTTCCGATGAAGTAGCAGCGGGTATAGCACCACTTCTCTCGAAAGAGATTCTGGATGGTATATGTATTGAGCGATTCCCCGTTGCTCGCCATCCTTTGGCGCGACGCTTTCCTTTTATGTTCTTTAGGCCGCGCGGATTGAAGCATGCATTGCGGCTACGTTCAAATGATTTTGATGTGATTCATTTAGCCGAAGGTCGTGGTCCACACAATCGTTGGTTATTGGCTGGATCACACGGTATGAGGGCTCCGGTTGCATGGTCGGCCTATGGTTGTTTGGCCGAGGGTTTGGGGCTGCGTCGAGGTTATCGTTGGGGGCACGATCTAGCCTACAATACCAAACGTTTGGTTCGGTCAGCGGATCGATTGGTAGCGCAGACAGAACACGAGGCTGATGTTTATCGCTCTTTCGGCGCTGTAAACGCGCAGATTGCCCTATTGCCTCTGGCTGTTAGCCGGCAAGACATAATGGCTGGCATGGCGCTGGCACCAGGTTCTTTTCGCACAAAGCATGGTATTGGTTTGGATGAGGAGTTGGTTGTATTTGTGGGACGTCTGAGTTATACCAAGGGACTTCAACTTCTTATCCCGGCTTTTACAGAGGTGTTGAGGGCTCGACCCAAAGCGCGTTTAGCTATAGTCGGATGGGATCAAGGCTACGAATCTGAGGCGAGGACCATGGTGCACAAATGCGGATTAGGGCATGCTGTTGTTTTTGCGGGCCCTGTTTTTGGTGCTGAAAGATTCGCTGCTTATCGTGATGCTGATGTTTTCACTTTAACCCCAGGCTTTTTTGAAGAAACATCCCTTGCGGCATTAGAAGCTTGCGCTGTTGGAACGCCCTGCGTGATTACGCGGCAATGCGAAATCCCTGGTTTAGAGGCGGCCAGTGGCGGATTAATGGTTGATTATAAAAAGGAAGCAATTGCAGGGGCTTTGATTCAAGTCTTGGCTGGCGGGGGGAGGGCTGTTTGGGGTGTGCGCGCGTGTGAACTGATAAAGAATCGCTTTACGACTGAAGTCGTTGCAGCAAGTCACGTCGATCTATTTACTAGTATGCTTGCTCCCACCAATGTTTAGGCGGTCGTTACGGTGACTGTTCCGATAGATTCAATATTTAATATGCCCTCGCGTCCATGCAATCATCTGTTTCTACGTCGAGAAATGAAAAAATGAAGCAGTATGATCTGTTCACTGATCGACACGTTCTTTTATTATCGATCAATTACGCACCGGAACCGACAGGGTTTGCTCCGCATGTAACGGCATTGTGCGAGTTTTTGGTGCGGGCGGGTTGCGCAGTTACGGTATTTACCGGATTCCCTTTTGCGCCTCGCTGGGTGCGTTGGCCGGAATATTCCAAGGGCTATATGCAGAAGGAAGACGTAAATAGCGTGTCGGTCGTGCGCCTGACCCATTTCATCCCTCGTTCGCCTAGCCGGCTGATCGAGCGGTGTTTGATGGAGGGAACTTTTTGTTTGTCGGCTTTGATTGGTTTGATAAGGTACAGGCCGCGTTTTGACGGTGTGATTTATGTGGGTGCTCAGCCGTCCATTGCATTTTTGGCGCGCGGTTTGGCTTGGCTTAAAAACGTTCGCTACGGTATTTTTATCAATGACCTCGCCACGGGAGCCGCAGCCGATGTTGGTATAATAAAGCATGCTTGGTTACAGCGGCTCTTGCATGCATTCGAATATGCGGCTTACCGCAAGGCCTCCCACGCAGTCGTGCTTTGCCAAGCATTTAAAGATGCTTTGGTGGCAGATGGATTTCCAGAAGGCCGGATATCGATCGTTCGCAGTCCCGTAAATTTGGAGCAAATAAGGCCCCTACCAACAAACCAGGGTTTCCGCGTGCTGCACGGATTAGGCCCGGATGATTTCGTCGTGCTATTTGCCGGAAGCATGGGTCTTAAGCAGGGCATGGGGAATGTCATAGCGGCAGCGCGCTTGCTGACCCCGTCCTGTCCGAGAATTAAATGGATTTTAGTTGGCGAAGGGGAAACCCGTACCCAAATCGAGAAATCGATTCAAGAAAGCGAACTCTGTGAAACCGTATTTCTTCTGCCATTTCAGCCTGCCGCTCAAATGAGCGCTATGTTTTCAGCAGCCGATGTTTTGCTTTTGAATCAGCTGAAATCCGTAAAAAACACAGTGGTTCCCTCCAAGCTCCTCACCTACATGGCGGCTGGCCGTCCTGTGCTGGCGGCGGTTAACGCGGCTAGCCAAGGTGCAGAGATTATGCGGGAGGCACAGGGCGGCATCGTAGTGCTTCCCGAAGACCCGGAAGCTTTGGCGGAGGGAGTCTTGGAGCTAGCTAACCTTTCCTCATTGGGACTCTCGGCAATGGGCCAAGCTAATCGCCGTTATGCCCTGGAACATTTCGACGAATCCAAGATTTTGCGCCATTTGGAACGATTTGTTTCGGACGTTATGGAAGATCCCATTGAGGCGAAGGGCTCTGCCGCTTGAATTTGCTTTTACTGGAAGCGGCTAGCAGCCATAGATAGACGTTTTCCTACTGGGTGCGTCCTTTGCATGTAGGTTCATAAATAGGTTTTCTACTATTCTCCTCATCCATGATTCCGCGGCGTTTTTTCTGGTTGTTTGATGCTCTGGTTTTGGCTGTAGCTTTTGCTACTGCTTACGCGATTGCGCCTGAGGTCCAACGGCTTTTTACTCCCCAAGGGCCGCTGGCGTTTGAGTGGATCAGACGCCACCTCATGCCTCCGACGGATGCCATCGCTTTCCCGCCTGCCACGGCGTTTGTGTGGGTACTTCTCGCCACTATACCGGGTGTTGTTCTGTTTTTAGAACTCTGCGGTGCATACAAACGGACTGATCGCAGCGGCTGGCTTACCGTTGCGGCGGGAGGCATTGCCCCCATCTTTAGCTTGGGCCTTGTTGCTTTGGGACTTTTAGCGATCAAGGAGGTCTCGTGGAGTCGTCTCTTCTTTTTCCTATATGGTCTGGCAGCGTCTACGTTTCTCATGCTCTTTCGTTGTACGACGATCATTTGGCGACAACAGCGTCGCGCTGCTGGTGCTTACGCACAAAACGCGATCATCATCGGTTCGGTTGTCGGGCTTCAACGACTTGCCGAGTATTTCCGAGAAGGCTTATCCGAAACGGAATATCGTCTGTTTGGATATCTGTTACTAAGTCCTGACCAGCCCTGTTTGTCTCCGGAGGCAGCGCCTTGTTTGGGAACGATTGAACAGCTTGGTGATCTGGCGGTCCACCAGCCGATTCATGAGGTTGTAGTCGCAATTGGTGCGATTGACGACAAAGCGCTCGAGCAGGTCGCGCGTGACTGTGATTACTTTCACATGGCGTTGCGTCTCGTACCCGAGGCGCTGCTCGCTCGTTCGCTGCACGATCTACAAGTGCCTCGCAGTGAAGATCCCTTTCGGCTTCCGTCTGTTGTGATGCGGCCCCGGGAGCTGAACTCTGACCTTTTGTTCGTAAAGCGGATGGTGGATTTGGCCGCTTCTGGTATCGCTTTGGTGCTGCTGGTGCCGTTGTTTTTGATCATTGCTGCAGCCATCAAGTTAACGACGCCGAAAGCGTCTATATTCTATCGGTGGAAGGTGGTCGGTAAGAATGGAGTGGATTTTACCGGCTACAAATTCACGACAATGGTGGCGGACGCAGATGACCATAAAGCGAGATTAGCGTCGAGAAACGAGATGACCGGTCCTGTATTCAAAATCAAAAATGACCCCCGCGTGACGACTTTTGGTCGGTTCCTGCGTAAGTTCAGTTTGAACGAACTGCCACAGCTTTGGAGTGTATTTAAAGGTGATATGAGCCTCGTTGGTCCCCGACCTGCTTTCCGCCATGAGCTTGATCGCTACGAATTGTGGCACAAGCGCAAGTTAAGTGTTAAACCTGGACTGACCTGCCTATGGCAGATCCGGGGGCGGAACAAAATTAGTAACTTCGACGATTGGGTTAAGATGGATTTTGAATATATCGACCAATGGTCCATTTGGCTGGACGTCAAAATAGTATTTAGAACGATCTGGGTGGTGGTGCGTGGCACTGGAAGCTAAGGGCATGTCGGTGTTTTTAGTATGCTTGTCTCTGCTGCCAAATTCTGAAGCGCCAATTCGTGTTAGAGCGTTCTTTAAGACCTTTTCAAATATCCACCATTAAGGTAATAATTTGAGATTGTACTATTTTCTGTGAACTTAAAACAATGTGCTATCGAAGCACGATGAAAGAACTAATTTCGATGCCATCGCTTCAATCAATCGCTCCGAGATCATGTGTTGTCCTGGCCGTAATGATCTTCGCCTTGCTGATCTCCTTCGCTTCGAGAGCGTACTTCATCACGCACACTCCTGAAAAGGACGAATGGATCGACCTTTGCATTTATGTTGACGGTGGACAATTGGTTGAAAGGGGCATTAACCCATACGACTATACGGATGGCCGAGAGGAGCGCCAACGGTTGCGGACAGACAAAATCGCCTATAACCCATATGTTTGCAGCGACCAAGCGCGCTGGGATTATTATGCGAGCAGTAATCTTCCTCTAAGTCTTCTGTTTTACGGTGTAATTAATAAAATAGCCGCTTCCAATTTAGTAACATGGCGTTGGTTACTTATGGCTTGTGACTGCCTGCTTTCTTTGGTCATAGCCTATTATGTATTATGCCTTTGGCCGGACCGAGGAGGATTAGGGAAATGGATTCCAGCGCTTTTGCTCGGTGCTCTTTCCCCTTTGCTAATCGCGTGGGGTGTAGTGCTTCCTGAAGACAAGGGGGTCCAGATTTTACTAATGCTTTCGGCTATACTACTTGCGCGATCGCCAAGCCGCGGTGTTCGCCTTTTTCTAGCCCCGTTGGTACTTGGAAGCTCGATCAGTTTTAAAGGCCTAGGGGTTTTTATTGCCCCACTGTGTCTCTACTATGCACTCCAAGTGGCCGCTCCGTTAGGGCGCCAAAATTGGAGGCGAATTGCTTTTGATGCCTGTAGCTTTGGCGGGCTGACGTTTTTGAGCTGCGCAATCTGGTTTATTCCCTTTGGCAAGGGTGTCATCGATATGATGGTCTACCGACTGCAATCGAACTTAGGCACAGCGATCGGCCATGGTTCAATGTGGCGCTATTTTCAACGTATATATCCGGAATCATGGGCTGGAATTCGTATAACATATCTTATCGCTATGGCCGTTATCATTGCCTACGGTTGCTGGCGAAAACGCTTTAAACTGGAAATAGTGACAGCATTGCTCTTACTTGCATTCACGATTATCCTTTTGCTAAATGGAAGTATGGATCGAATGCATATTGGCATAATTGTTTCCCTTCTGCTTTTAGGCGAAACTTGGGGCGGGTATATTCACACTTTGCTTATTTACTACGTTCTTGGTGGACTAGTAATTTTATGTAACGTTTTCCCTCCGTGGAATAAGTTTCTCTATGGTATTCAATTTGTCGACGCTGAATTTCCCGATGCGCTATTTTGCTTAGGCTTCGTGGCACTCGTCACTTTGGGTTGTGCATATTATTCCTTTTGGCCAAAGGCAGTTAAGGACGATAGGCAGGACACTGGCTTAGGTGCAATTAATCCAACCGAAAAGAGATAATGTGCGGGTTTTGCACTTTGGGCTTTGTTCTCAGCCTATATAATTTATATCACTATTAATGTGTAGCTAACCTTGTAGGTTTGTGATGGCCAAATGACGTCGCCGATTATATCAATATTGTATAGCCCATGTTCAGGAAATATAACCTCGAAAGCGTCGGTTAACCAAAAGTCGCCCCCAAGTGGCCTTGGATGAGGGTTGAGTTTGTGGAATTGGCGTTCTAAGCCATGTCCAGAAATGATGATAGAGATGCGTAGTGCGGAGCCATCGAGCGTCCTCAATATCGGCTGCAAAATGACGCGATGCTTGGCAATGGGTGGAAGGATGTTCTTGAGCAAGTTGAGATCGCCACGATCTTCGTGGGTCGAGGTCAGTGCCGCTCCTGCTCCGGCACCAAAATAGTGTGTATTATTGGGCCCGGAAAAAAGTTCCAACCACAATTGTGGCGGGCAGCGATCGTGATTGGATCGTAGATGGGTACTGAAAAGCTCCATCTGAGCTGAATGTGCAATGGCGACTGCATTGGGAATCCAATGCCCTGTTAAATAGCCGGCGCGTGATTGTGATGTGTATAAAAACTTTGTTGGTTCAAAGGCCAACGTTCGCACGTCTCTGGGGTTAATATCTCCTATAGCATCGAGTAGCATTGGAGTTGCTAGCGAAGGGACTGCAGCGAGTTCTTTGCGTGCCCACGGAATGCATGCCATTCCGGTCGACTGGAGTACATAGCCGATACTTGGCATTACTAAAAAAGTGGCGTATCTCGAAAATTCATTTTGAGAGGCAGTGGAGTCGTCACCCGGGTAGGTGGGGGTGTTAACAGCGGTTGTCGTGCCTATTGCTTCAATCACGTGTCCCATTGATAGATCTTTGGGCGGAACAGAAAGCACGTTGTAGAGACGGTTATAGTATGGCCGGTCCGCTGGAATTAGGGAAATCGCAGCCATGGCCACTACCAGCAGGAAGTAGGACGAAATACTCGAAGCGCGACTAAAGTAATTCGTTCTCCGTTCCTCAAATTGGTGTTGAAATAATTCCATTACGCTGCTCACCGATACGACAATAGCCAATCCGGCTGGTATGCCTAATAATAGGCGGGTGAAAGAAGCCAAACCTTCTACAGCGTTGTGCTTTAGTATTACTGCCGAAAAGGGCATAGCAACTAATGGCAGGCTCAATGCTAACGGTGGAAGAACGGTAAGCCAACCTGCAACATGATTTCGACGAAGCAATATCAGGCCGAGGCAGATATTGATAATACCGAGAATGCCGATAATTGCCATTGTTCTGTCGAAGGGACCCAAAGGGGCAGACTGGGGCCAGAATAGATTGAATCCATGCCATGGGGTGAGCCAGCCTGTGTGATGATATACCGAATCCAACGCCATGGAGCGAGGAAACCAAAGGACCGTTGCAACACTTAGCGTTAGCGCCGTGCCTCCTAACCACCAAATCATCGAGCGCCTCCAGGTGATCATTCTCCAGACGATTACTGCTGCGATGCCGAATCCCGCGATGCCAAGGCCTTGGGGGTGATTGAACGCAGTGAGAAGAAGGAGGCAGGGGATGCAGAGAAGTAGCGAGTAGCGAGTAGCGAGTAGCGAGCATATCCTGTGAACGGAGAACGAACGGGAGGGATGATGAGCGGAAGCGGATCCATGGGCCAAAGGTGTGTTCGTGAGTAGCTGGGAATGTGCAGTCGGTAGCGAGTAGGTGGTGCTTCGCAAACTTTGCGTCTGCGGATTGTCCTTCGTGCCCTTTGCGATAAAAGGATCGGACTCTTGTTTGTGCCGTGGCGGCACACGCTCCGCCAACCCCGCGCTTTGCTCCGGGCCAGCCGCTTGACGCATACCGTGCGGTTTACCATCTCCGCACTGGAGTGTTCCGCCTGTGTCCTTCTGTAGAGCGGGATCGAGCCTGGTTCCTCTTGCTGCGAATTCGAGAACGATCCTTGTCAGCGCCACAGCGCCGAGTTGGGCGAAGAGCGTGCTGGACATGCCGTAGTACCGATAGAAACCGAACACAAAATTTCCAAAGAGAAGAACCTGTAGAAGGACAAAACTGAACGACGCCCGCCCCCCAAGACCAATTGTCCGGGCCAGACGGTTATATTGCCAGCAAAGCAGCAGGCAACACGCGGTATAATATAGATCAAACCATCGCAATTGAAGAGCTGGAAGGGCGATAATATCAGTGAGGCTATAGGCAAAAAAGTAACTGGACTTAGTCCAAGTCGAGTGTTCACCGACTGCCTGCAGATTTGCCCACTCGTTAGTACGAGCATAATGTTGCCACGGGTCCGAGGGCCATTCCAGGTAGACGCCGGGGATGTAGAAGAGTAGGGCGAGGAGGAGCCACGGCGCCAGCGCCGTGAGGAGTGAGTAGCGAGAAGCGAGTAGCGAGGAGGAGGGCTGGTAGTTGGTAGTTGGTTGATTGGCGGCGGTCGGGGCAGGGGAGCGAAGGAGCTCTGGGGCGGGTGTTTCGCTGGTACTCTGGTTTTGGAGTTTGGAATCTGGCTTTTGAGATTTGTGTTCCTTAATCCAACTCCACAGGGCACCGCCTGCGAGCACGGCGTGAATCGCATGCAACGCCCAGTAGACGTGCAGCAAGCACGGCATCCAACCATTCTGCATTCTACCTTCTCCGTTCTCCATTAGCCGCGAGGCGTTAACTGGCCATCTCGTCACGTAGTACAGCAGATACGCGAAAATGTACGGGATCAGAAACGCCCAGCCGCTGTAGAAATAACGGCGCAGCCAAGGAGCGAATGGTGAGGAGCGAGGAGCGAGCATGCGCAACGAAGAAGCGAGGAGTTAGGAGCGGGGAGCGGGCGTGATGCCGAGGCGCATCAGGGTGTTATTTTTAACCGCTAATGCACGCTAATTGAAGCTAATCCAGCGGGCAGATTTTAAGCACGGCTGGCCTCAGACTGGATGAACACGGATGCTGGGTTTTTCAGACGAAGAACGCGAATGCCTGAGGGGTTGCGTTGCGATCTTTCCGTTAAATAGAATTTTGAGGTAGGGAAGATGTGGCCTGACGGGCAAGACGGCAATGAACACGGATTCGGAGTTTTGAACACGAAGGACTCAAAGGTCTGGGCGCTTACTTTGTGAACTTTGCGCTCTTTGTGTTAAAATGGATTGGGGATGTTGTTTGTTATCGTCGCGGCTAGCTTACTATCGCACCGACACGATG
>Ga0302321_100000743_pt1 | contig 28368 bp, 19 predicted proteins | sample Fen_T0_1_FD_202505 | JGI IMG/M metagenome (GOLD analysis project Ga0302321, IMG submission 202505) | Peat permafrost microbial communities from Stordalen Mire near Abisko, Sweden - Fen_T0_1 | ecosystem: Environmental > Terrestrial > Soil > Wetlands > Permafrost | place: Sweden: Abisko... | reverse complement strand
TGACGATAACCCAGACGAGCGTCGTGATGGCGGTCGTGGTCAAAGCGGTCTTCGCGAAAACTACGGGCTGAGTCCCGACAAATGGCGCCCACCAGCGCAGTAGGAGTGATGAGGCCAAAGCCGTAGCCATCGCCGAAATCTCGCTCCACGCATTGATTCGCCACCAATACCAGCGCAGCAGATAGACGCCTCCGGTACCCGCACCCGCTTCCAAAACGAACTCCCAACCGGAGCGGATGGAAGCAAGTTGTGCCGAGACATAGGCCGATGCGATCACCAGGATCACGGTTGCGAGCCGCGACACCGTCACGTAGTGGGAGTCGCTGCCATCCTTCTTCATGAATCGGCGATAGAAATCGGCTACCAGGTACGACGCGCCCCAGTTCAATTGCGTCGCAAACGTGGACATGAAGGCCGCCATGAATCCGGCCACGACAATTCCCCGCAGTGCCGGAGGCACATGCTGGGTCACAACCATCATGTAACCGGTTTCCGGACGCTCCAACTTCGGATAGAGCACGATGACCGAGAGAGCAGTCAAAATCCACGGCCATGGACGAAGAGCATAGTGTGCGACGTTGAACCACAGAACGGACAGAAGGCCGTGGCGCTCGTTCTTCGCGCTGAAGATACGCTGCGCGATGTAACCGCCGCCGCCCGGCTCCGCGCCGGGATACCAGAACGCCCACCATTGCAAGCCGAGGTTCACAATGAAAGTGAGTGCTGGCAAGGTCCACAACATCTCGGTGCTGAGAGGATGCGAGAAATTCGGGAAGAACGAAGTCGCGTCGCCCGCGTTCGGACCGGCGGCCGCGCGCATGGTTGCCAGTTGGCTGAGCAGGCTGCCCATTCCGCCACAGGCGCGAACTGCAAAATAAGCCACTCCAATCACAATGCTCATCTTGAGCACAAACTGAAACAGGTCTGTCCAGAGGACGCCCCACAATCCACCGAGCGCAACATAAAGACCGGTAAACGGAATCAGGAAGAAGACGCAGACCGCCAGCGCGCCGCGATCGCTCAGGCCGAGCGTCGTCGCGACAATCGTCGTCATCGCCTTTGTGACCCAACCCAGGATGAGGCAGTTCATCAGCAGCCCTAGATAAATGGCGCGAAAGCCGCGCAAGAAAGCCGCCGGCTTGCCGGTGTAGCGCATCTCGGCGAATTGCACGTCGGTGAGAAGGCCAGAGCGCCGCCACAAGCGCGCAAACAGAAACACCGTCATCATCCCGGACAGCAGGAACGCCCACCATAACCAGTTGCCCGAGATGCCCTGCGAATAAACCAGGCCGGTGACGACTAACGGCGTGTCGGCGGCGAACGTCGTGGCCACCATTGAAGTGCCCGCCAGCCACCAACTGACGCTGCGGCCCGACAGGAAATAGTCGTCCATGCTCTTGCCCGACCGGCTGCGAAAATACAGCCCTAAGAAGAGCGTAATGAGGAGGTACCCGACGATTGCGGTCCAATCCAGTATGGTGAAGTTCATGAGTGCGGAAAGCATACTCCAAGAGAGCGCATACGAGAAGTCTTGCACGGGGATTTACGTCGACGCTTACTCAACGCCAAAATGCATTCACTGGACCGGGCGCCACTCGCGACTGCCATTTTGTTAGACTTCATGAACTTGTTTTGAGGAATTTGCATGCGCAATTATTGCTTGATCCTTATGGCCATTCTGACCACAACTTTCGCACTCTCTGAAACATTGCCCGCGCCCCAAGCCATCACGGACCCGAAGCAGATTGCTTCCAAGCCAGATGCGAAGGTCGAGAAGAATCTCTCGATCGAGAATCTTTACATGACGCGGCAGGTGGGAGGTTCTACGTGGTCACCAGACGGCAAGACAGTCGCCTTTGTCAGCAACATCAGTGGCCGCAACAATATTTGGCTGGTGCCCTCCGAAGGCGGCTGGCCAACGCAACTCACCGTGAGCGACCAGCGGGAGATTGGCCCGACTTGGTCTCCCACAGGCAAGTGGATCGCCTACGCGTCCGACTACGATGGCGACGAACAGTGGGACATCTTTCTGGTTTCACCGAAGACCGGGCAAGTCGTAAACGTGACGAATACGCGTGAGATTTCGGAGGAGAGTCCAACATGGTCGCCCGACGGCCGCTTCCTTGCCTACACCGTCAAGCCGAAGACGTCCTCCTCGTTTGAGATCGATGTTTACGACACAGCCATGCGCGAGGTAAAGCACCTCACGACCGGAACCGCCGCGGATCGCATGAACGTCAATCCGATCTGGTCCGCGGATGGGAAGTTCGTCTTCTACACCCAAGATCAGGCGAAAGGCACCGACTCCAACATTTTCGTGGTTGATGTCGCGACGGCGCAGAGTACTTTGCTCACACCGCACGCGGGCGAAAGTATCTATTCTGCCGAGGATGTCTCCTCCGACGGCGCACATCTCCTCATTACCTCGAACGCAGCGAATGGATACGACAACGTGGGGCTGCTCGAAATTGCCAGCAAGAAAATCCACTGGCTGACTAACGACAAGTGGGAGATTTCGGGAAGCAGTTTCTCCCCGGATGGGAAGTCGCTGCTCTATACCGCGAACGTCGATGGCAACGTCGAGATCTACAGATACGACATCGCTACGGGCAAGACGAGCGCCTTGCCTCTACCAAAAGGATTGAATCGGCCAGCAGGTAACGGAACGCCATTCACGCGCGACGCTTCGCGAATGCTCTTCACGCACACCGGGCCGACCTCGCCGGGCGACCTGTGGGTTTACACCGTGGCCGATCACAAGACGAGCCAGTTGACCCATTCGCTGGTCGGCGGAGTTCGCTCGCAGGACATGGTCGAACCCTACCTCGTGCACTATCCGAGCAAGGACGGAAAGTGGACGATCTCAGCTTTTGTTTATGCGCCATACAATCTGCCGCGCAACGGGCAGCATCCGGCCATCGTCTTTGTCCACGGAGGCCCGACTGCGCAAACCATGAATGGCTTCAACCGATTTATCCAGTACATGGTGAACCAGGGATATTTTGTGATCGCGCCAAACTATCGTGGCTCGACTGGATACGGAAAAGAATTTCAGCAGGCGAACTTGTTTGACATGGGCGGCGGGGATCTTCAGGACGTCCTCGGCGCAGCTGACTTCATCAAGCAGACGGGCTACGTGGATCCGAAAAAGCTAATCCTGATGGGCGGCAGCTACGGCGGCTACATGACGATGATGGGCGTGACGAAGGCTCCGGACCTGTGGGCCGCCGGCGTCCCGATTGTTCCGTTCGTGAACTGGTTTACGGAAATTCAGAACGAAGATCCGGTACTCCAGCAATCCGACATGGCGACCATGGGCGATCTGGTGAAGAACAAGGCTCTGTATGAGGATCGCTCGCCGATCAACTTCGTGGACAAGATCAAGGCGCCGCTGTATCTGCTCGCCGGAGGCAACGACCCGCGCTGCCCCAAGACCGAAGCGCAGCAAGTCGTGGATGCCGTGAAGAAACGCGGCGGCGTGGTGGAATTAAAGGTCTATGAGAACGAGGGCCACGGCTTCGCGCGAGTGGAAAATCAGATTGATGCGTATAAGCGCGTGGCGGATTTTCTGAAGGCACACGTTCCACCTGCGGACTGCAGTTGCTCCCTGAACGAGTAAAGGTTCACATGAGATTGCAGAGCAACTGCCATCTAGCGGACCCATGTAACCCAACAACCAAGCAAGAACTTGGAAGAAAAAAGGCACCCTGATGACACTCAGAGTGCCCGGCGTTCCAGTTCCGCAACTTTTGGCGCAGCCCCCTATTCCTCTGGAGGCTTCTGGTCCTTTTTCTGCTGGTCCTTTTTCTGCTGGTCCTTTTTCTGCTGGTCCTTTTTCTGCTGGTCCCTTTTCTGTTGGTCCTTCTTCTGCTGGTCCTCTTCTTGTTTTTTCTGCTGAGGCGTCTGTGGCTTGGGCTGCTCACGTCGAGGCGGCGCTACTGGCCTCGCCTCGTCCGGAGGCGTTCGTTGCGGTGGACGATCACCCGGCGGAGGCGGCACTCGTCGGGCAGGTTGGTCGCGGTTTGGCTCGGGACGATCGGGCTCCGGACGATTGTTCGGCGGAACTGCCCTCGGACGCTCGTTGCGGGCCGGCGGGTCCGTTGGACGATTCGTCTGCGGACGGTCCGTTTCCGGCTGATTCTGCCGGTCGTTCGTGGGCGGTGTCACAGGACGATTCATTTCCGGGCGATTGTTTGGTTGCGGCGGCGCTGGTCGGTTCGGCTCTGCCGCAGGCAGGCGATTCATCTGCGGACGATTCGTCTGCGGACGGTTCGCCTCCGACTGGTTCGGCCGGTTGTCTGGGTGCTCGGTCGACGGACGATCTACCGGAGGACGATCGTTCCGTACTGGCGGTTGGGTCGGACGGTTCGCGTCCGGTTGATTTTGGCGGTTTGTAGGCGGTGTCGGGGGACGGTTCATGTCGCGGCGGTTGTCTGGTGTCGGCGAGTTAGGTTCCTTCGCAGGTAGACGATTCGAATTGGGACGGTTGTTTGCCGGATTGACGTCGGGACGATTACCGGGTTGCGGAGGCTTCATCTGATTCGGTTGACTAGAGGCCGGCTCGTTCGGCCGCCCCGGATTCGCCGCGCCCGGGCGATCGTTTGGAGGCTGTTGATTGCCCGGACGATTCCCCTGCTGATTCGCAGGCGGCGTGACCGGCTGTCCCGGTCGGCCAGCATTCGGCTGGTTGGCCGGCTGATTCTCAGGACGACCCACGGTTGCCGTTGCCGGTTTACCCGGAGGCGCCTGCTTCACCATCGGGTGCGGAGCGTCGGCAGCAACTGGACGCAACTTTCGCACCTCGCTCCTCGCCAGTGGCTCACCGGGATGCGCCTCCAGCGCCTGCCGTTGTTTGGCAAACGATACTGGTGGAGGAGGAGGCGTCCGCTTCGCGATTACCTGCCGATTCATCACGGCTGCGGGTGGCGCGCTCACGCGATTCGCGGTCGCAAACTTCGCTCCCAATACGCTCTCACGCGTCGGAGCCACCGCTACTCTCGTAGTCACCGATGCGCCAGCGATTTGCTGCGCGTTCACAGCAACCGCCGCTCGGCCTACTGGTTGCGCGTTCGCGAAGGCGCGTTGCGGAACCGCTGTCACAGCACCATGGACATTGCGGTTCGCATATGTCACGTTCGTGATGTTCGTGGTTTTGTTAATGATGGTGGTGTTGTATACGTTCGTGATCTGGACGTTATTGACCGTCGTGTTGCTGACGTTCACCCGATTTACATACTCCCGGCTAACCTGGTACGACGGTACATAAACTTCCCGCGGACCCAATGGAAACCAGCCCACGTTGCCGCCGAAGCCGCCACCGCCGCCAATGAACACGACGAGCGCAGGCGCATAGACCGCACGCACCGCGACCGGCCCCGCCACCCAACCCCAGCGTCCACCGACCGTAACCCAACGTCCATAATGAAACGGCGCGTAACCCCAGGACGAGTCATCCACCCACGTATACCCCCAAGGGGCAATCCAGTCCCAATGGCCTTCGCGATAGGGAGCCCAGCCTGCGGCGACGCGATTGGGGAACCAGACATGACCGTAGTTTGAATCGTCTCGCCAGTCGCCGTTGTCGTCCAAATCCTCGTATCCGACTACGTCGTGCGATAGATACTGTGCCGAGCGCGAGCCCTCGTAGCGGCGATCACGATCGTAAGCCCAGCTGTCGAATTGGTCCCGTCCGCCGATATCAATGACCTCAGCGTTCAGCGAGTCGGTCCCGTCGAAGGTGCCCCGTTGTCCGGCGTGCAGCGTGTAGGTCTGGCCGTTACCGGTCGCCTCGCCTCCGCCCTCGCGTACGCTGACGACCGAGTAGGTTCCGTCCTCACTCGCCTCCACTCGATAGCTTCCCGGCTGAGAAACCGTAAACGCCAGATTCGGCGTGTCGATCTCGTAGACATCGTCCCGGTCCAGCCGGCGAACACGAAGATTGATTGCGCCTGACGTAAGTTGGATCTGGGCCGTATTGTCGTCCAGATTCAGGAAAGAGAATCCGGTGTTAGCACTCAGACGAATGACGGCCGACCCTAGTTGGAGCTCAGCGCGCGCGTCTTTGTCTGCCCAGAGTTTGTCTCCCGTGGTCATGGGCCGATTCGGCACGGCCTGCACCCAGTCCGGTTCGCCTGCCGGCTGGAAAGAAACTGAACCCTCCATGTAGCCAAGCCGCGCAACTCTGCTAGGCGGGTCGTCCTGTTGTGTTTGGTAATCTTGCGCGGCTACCCCTGTCGTCAGAGCAATTGTTGCAATCGCAATCCCGAGGATTGCGCTCCAACCTTCCAGCTTCCTAATTAGGTCATTCATGATTGACTAGTAGTCCCCCAATGTTTGTAGTCCGACATCGAACCGTTATCAGCAGCGCGTTTTGATGCGAGTAGGGTTGGTACGGTTATCTTGATTGTCTAGCCGCGACCGGACGGCCACAGCGGACGGTAGCTCGGTCGATACAACTAGCCATGGGATGACGGTACTCCACAGAACAGCGCCCAGTCTGAGCAACATTGCTCATCTGTCAGACGCCAAAGACTAATCCGCAGAGTAGGCAATTCACTGACTTTTGGAGCCGACCTCTATCAACCGCTTGGTCATGAGGACGAGTCCGAGAATCTGAGTCCACTCCGACACAATGTTGCCGACGACCTGTCCCCACTTGCTCCCAGGGTCCATCGCCCTGAATGCCAGCACCCAGCCGATGCCGGTAATCGCAAGAACCAGAGTTAGCGAGTGTTCGCGGAGGAACTCCACCGCCGCCGATGGCACCTTCCCTTTGGGGCTCTTGCTCTCGGCGGAGCCTTTTTCGTAAAGATACTTGGTCATCACCACAGTGACGAAGACGCCCGTCCAATCCGCGATGGCGTTGCCGAAGAATGAGCCGAGATGGGTAGCCGGGTCTGATCCGAGATAGAGTACGAACAACAGGGCGACAATTCCCAATGCAGCCAGACTTAGGGAGTGTTTATGAAGAAACTGCTGAGGCTTTCGGCGTGGCTTCATGGGGCTACTCTAAACGATCTGACTTGACAGACGCGGTCACGACCGGACCGCGCATCGCGGGCGAAACGTGGGGGCGCGTCCGAGGGCCTGCTCAAGAGCATGCCCTCGAAACGCTTCTGACTCAATCGTTCTTACCCTCGGCTAGTCCTCATCCCCATCGTTATCCGGAGGCACCATTGCTCCCTTTTGCGCCTGTCCCAGGAAGAAGCTGGCAGGCTCGACCGCCGGAACCGCCGAATACGAGCGGAACGATCCCGTAAAGAAATTGCTGAGATCAGTGCCAGAACGCGCATCGGCAAATCCCAATGCACCTTGCGGGATTCCGTAGATGCCCTGGATCGTGCGCAGAATGCTGCCGAAGTCGTAGTTGCCGTTGTCAATGAATCCCTGCGGTGTGTAGGCGGAAACTACCAGCAGCGGAACGCGGAAGCCGAGTTGATAATCGCCCTGGCAGTCGTTCGAACTGCACGGCAGACTCCCTCGAATAATTGCCGGCTGATTATCGGACCAGCCGCCCCAATCATCCCAGGTAACGATGATTGCAGTGTCATTCCAAAGCGTCTCGCCAGCATCGCTCGTGCCTGCCGCGCAGGTTGGGTTCTGTCCGATGGCATTGATCACCGCCGTCACCCATGAAGGCCCATATTGATTGTTCGGACCAGGATGATCGGACCACGAGCCGTTCGGAATCACCCAACTCACGCTCGCTAGATTACAGTTTGCGATGTCGTTCAAAACATCCGCGCCCTTTAGTTTGAGGTCAACATTCGCGTTCCATTCGGCGCCCGTGCACTTCAGCGTTGTTTGCTTTTTGTTTGCAAATTGCGGCACGCAAATGTTTTGAATGGAGTTTGGAGCCGTCCAGATAGAACCGGCGGACGGTGCGTAATACTTCCAAGTGATGCTGTGCTGATCGAGCGCAGCTCCCATGTTGGGCTTGTCGTAACAGAAGCTTCCTACCGGATTGCCGGGCGGATTGTTGAGGGCGCTGTTGGGGAGCGGACACTCTTGGACGGTATTGTTGTCAAAGGCCTTGCCGCCCGTGCACAACGTGTCGCCCGGAAGCAGCGGTGAAAGCAAAGTATTCGCCGTCGTGGCCGCTGCCAGACAACCGACCGCTCCCACTTTCCCGAAATTCTCGGAGACGAATGTGGAGTTCGCATCCTCAGCCACGGAGCGAGCCGAGGTTCCGCTGAAGATAAACTGATGTGCCGGATAGCTCGGTCCCTGGTTCGTCTGATACATGAAGTTTGCCCAGCCATACTGCTTGGCATACGTGAGATATGGGTCGAGCAGATGACCGGCTGAGCCGTCGTAATTCGTGACCGCCGGGTTGTCCACGTATCCATACGAACTGCCACCCTGGAGGCTCTGCTTGATCTTCCATGCACCATCGTTGCGGCAGGCATAGCCATTCGCCGGATCCGGGTCGCACATGCTCTCGAACGCCGTGTGCGCATGGCTTGGATCGGTGCTGCCCGCCAGCGGAACCGCTGTCAATGGAACGGGCGCAACGCTTCCGGACTTATTCGAAAGGCCACACGGCGAGATGTCATAGCAACTGGTAGTGACGGGATTGGGCGTACACGCTGCAAGGCCTTTGGCTCCTTGCGGAATCGGACACTGCGGAGTCAGGAAGTGGAACAAATTGTCAGGCGTGCGATTTTCCTGAAAGATGACAACAACATGTTTGATCTGCGAGGGAAAGCCGGTTGGCTTGGATTGGGCAATTGCGGATTGCGCGAGTAGGGTTCCTGATAGAGCTAGAGAAAGTAAGGCGGCAGTGACCTTCATTGGTTCCTCCTGGGAGAGCTTAGTTGCAATGCGCGGCAACGGGGAGCGCACCGGTTTGGGGAAACAGGCGGGCGAGTAATGCAGCCAAGCGTCCAGTCGACTGCGTGCCCACGAGTATTCATCCCGTCAAACCCGGAGGTCAAATGAAAGTTTCGTGACTGTTGATTTCAGCGCAAGAAAACTTGCGGGCGCCCATATCGACTACCGGTCAAACTCCGCGCTACTCGAGCGATGTGGGGTGCCGGTGGGCGGCACGGCGTTTCTTCCCCGCCTCCAAACGCAGAAACAGCATGTAGAGCACGACGAGAGAATTAATCAGAAGAACGGCCAGACGAAACCAACTGGGCCGCCGAATCAGGTCCGCGGCTTCGAATGGGATGTAAATCGCGCCAGTAAAAAACGCCATCCACTCCGCCCAGGGCAGCGCGTACCACAGTCCGTAGGCTTCGACAAAACGCAGGATTGTATAAACCGTAGCGGCCAGCGCAATCTTCCAGAGGTGGATATCGCTGACTTTGGACACCAGGTCAATGAAGAATCCAACGTAGTGGTGGTAAGGATTTACATGGAAGAACTCGAGGAAACTCTCAGCCACTCCCCAGATATCGCGATGCCGCATGGAGAACAGGCCGAGTCCGGCCAGGAGGACAACGATGCCTTTGGCGAACTCGACGGTGGCAACCGTGCGCACGCCTTTGATGTGTTTGGGATCGCGAACGACGGGATGCATGCTCACCTGGCTGGCACGTGGTTTAGTTCCCGCTACGAATACTGGCGCGAAGTTCCTCGACGATTTCCTGCGCCGCCTTACGAGCAGCCTCGTTCTGGGTCACGTCAAACGAGATCGCGCCCACACGCGCGTGTCCGCCCCCGCCATATCTCTCGCACACCTTGGCAAGATTGACAGTCGGTTCACGCTTGGACCATGGGTTGGAACCCACAGACACTTTCACCCGGAACGAACTCTTGCTGAGACCCACGCTATAGACCGACTCCGGATGCAGGTAGTACGGGATAAACTTGTTGTAGCCCTCAAGATCCTTATCCGTGATGTCGAAGAAAATTGTGCCGTCCTTCTCCGCCGAGCGTTCACGCAGAATGTCGATGGAACGACGATGGCGCTCCAGTAACGGCGGCATGACGGTGGCTACGAGCGGATGTTCGAGAATCTCGGCCAAGGGATGGTAGGCCAACAACGGAATCAACTTCTTCACGAAGTCTGCGTCGCTCGCGGCTTCGATGGCCATGGTTAACTTCATAGCCGGAGCCTTCATTTCCACTGCCGACTTGGCGTCCTCGTACATGGCTCCATCCACAATGTCGGTCCAATGAACAAGTTCGGCTACTGGACGTGGATCGAAGCCAAAATGTTGCTCGGCGATCATGGCAATGAAACTGGTGCACGACTTGAATGCTGGGTCATAAAACTTGTGATTGCTTTGATCGTGCTCGAAATGCGCGGCATCGGCCGGAGACAGAAATGCGCTCTCGTGATGGTCAAACCACCAGGTGATTCGTGGCGAACTCGAATACTTGAAGTCCACAATGACATTTTCGTCGCCATCGAAGTCCACTTCGTTAAAAAGAGCACCCGCGCGATGCAGCAAGCCCGAGTAGACAAATTCCACGTCGCCGCGAATGCGCTCCTTGTAGAAGCGGCAGAACAGCGCCGCCGATGAGGCCCCGTCAAAGCATTTATCGTGATAAAAGACCCTTACTCGCAAGGTTTCGCTACCCGCTTCCTGAGTGAAGTGAAAACAATTAGGGTTGCTGGTTTGGAGGTTTATGTCAAGGCCGGAATTTCGCTTTGTTGTTAGCAAGTCAAAATGTCCGCTTTTTGTAGCAAGTGAAGTGTCCGGTTTCGTTAATCTCCCGTAGCCGTCGCCGAGGCGGTGGGAAAGTGGGAATCCCGCGTACTGGGCGGGATTTCCAAGCGCGGTGGGAAAGTCGGGGTCTGGACTTTTCCAGCGCGCGTCTTTTCCACGGCCTTGCCGGACGCCAGTTTCCGGTTGAGAATCGGATCGCCGCGCTCGTCATAGCGACCGAGACAGTGCGGTCCATAGCTGAGGCTCAAGGTCCCGTCCAAGTGTTGGCGGGCAATCACGGCGCAGCCCGCCAGCGTTCCGCGCCAGCGCGCCGGTTCAATCTGCAGCGTCAGGTTCTGAAAGCTGACCGTATTGTCCCGGTTCACCGTGCGCTCGAATTGCAGTGAAAAGATGCGCTCCAGGTCTTTGCCCCGATAGGGCACAAAGGCGGTGCCCGCTTGCGCCGCTGCGACTCGGAAGCGGCGGTTGAACTCCCCGATGTAATGCTCGCGCAGAAAGGCATTGGCTGCCTCCACCGTCCGGATCCCACGCAAGCGCAGTTCCTGCGGCAGTCGGCCTTGCCAGGTGCCGAAGCTGCGTTCGCTGCGCCCGCGCGCTTGCGGCGAGTATGCCGGAATCATGCGCACTCCCAGCTCGCGCAGCGCTCGTCCCACCTGCGTGAGACGGTCGTGGTCTACTGCCTCTCCCGCCTTCGCCGTCAGCCAGAAATGACGGGCGCGATCGCTGTACAACGCGCAAAACACGCCCTGGCATTCGACCACTTCTTTCAGCCCCGCCAGCACCGGAACCGTCGCTTCCTCTTCCACCAACTGCGCGTAATAGATCTCGCTGTTGGCGTCGTCCATGATCACCAGCAGGTCGTACCAGCGCTCATCTTGAAACCAGCGATGCTCGCTGCCGTCGATGTGCAGCAGCATCCCGGGCAACGGTCGCCGCGGACGCAACTTGCGATGCACTCCGCGCTTGCGCCCCTTGGCCACCATCCCCGCCCCTTGCAGCAACCCTTTTACCCAGCTGTAGCTGATCTCGACCTGGTGCTCCTCCTGCAACTTCTCGTGAAAGTGCCGCACGTTCAGATCGAAATACTTCTCCCGATACAGCCCCAGCACCTTCTCCACCACCGCCCACGGCACTTTCTTGGGCGACGGTTTCCCCCGCCGCCGGTCAAACAAACCCCGAAACCCGAACTCTTCATACCGTTCGTGCCAGCGCCGCATCTGACGGTCGCTGATCCCGATGATCTCAGCCGCTTGCCACCACGTGATCTTCTTCGCCACCGCCCGCAAAATCACTTCCTGTACCTTCATCGTCCGCTCCATCGCGGCCTGCGTGTAGGAAAACATGCCTTCCATGCTCTCCCACCCTCGCCGCCTGCAAAGCGGACACTTCACTTGCTATCTCAACCGGACATATCATGTGCTAACGACATGCAAATCTTTGCAGATTGACAAGTTAAGTGGCAATGGGCTAGCGTCTTTCTCACAGTACTGTGGCCGATAGTAGTTGTCTCGATTGGCCTCTTTGATTTCCCGTTCGCCAGCCCCGGCGAGTTATGGATTTCTTTGTTTTACCTGAGGCGAATGAAGTTCAACGTGTCGTTGCCTCGGCAACGAATGGAAAGTTACGGAGAATCGGATTTGATTCGACCGCGATATCGGTATCTTTTGGCGGCAGCCTTTCTCACGGCTGTCAGTTACGCTCAAAATTCGCCAGCCGCCGGTTCACCGGACACCTCAGTAAAAACCACGTCCACCTCGTCGGATAAGAAAGGGCCAACCGGGGGCGGGCGTGTCGTGCTTCGGGTTGGGACTCAGGAAGTCACGGAAACTGAGTTCGAGTCTCGGATCGGAGAAATCGAGGGCCAGGGAGATGCCGATCACGAAAGTGCGCTGGAAAAAGAGCGCAGACGCCTCGGTGACGACTACGCCTCCGTCCTCATGCTTTCGCAGCGGGCGGTAGAAACGCACCTGGATGCCACGCCAGAAATCAGGAAGAAGTTGGAAATTGCCCGCATACAAATTCTGTCGGATGCCGAGTTTGCCAGCCTGATGGATCAGGAAAAGCCGACGCACGAAGACGTCACTGCCTATTACAAATCTCACACTGTTGACTTTGAACAGGTGCAAGTCCGTCGGTTGTTCCTCTGGAAAAAGGGGGCGGACAGCAACAACACTCGTGGAATGACGCCCGAGGCGACGCGCGCGCGCGCCGACGCCATTCTGAAAACCTCAGCCGAAGGCGGGGACACGACGAAGTTGACAGAGGGATTCAAGAAGTCCGACGAGGGGTTGTTGGACATGCAGCCACTCACGTTCCCTCGCGGGGAGTTGCCTCCAGCGATGGAGAAAGCTGCATTTGCGAGCCAGGAAGGCAAATGGTCGCAAGTGCAAGACACGAAAGATTCCATCATTCTTGTCCAGTTGTTAAAGCGCGAGCAGCGGCAGTTGGGCGAAGTGGAGTCATTAATAGAACAACGGCTTCAAAATCAGAAGTTGCAGACGAAGTTGAACGAGCTAAAGAAGAACGCTGGTATCTGGATGGATGAGAAGTATTTTGGGACTGCTGGCGGAGACACGAAACCGAGCAGTGGTTCCGTGATGCCCATGAAATCGGACGATTCAACAGGAAGTGGGGGAACAAATGAACAAAGAAGTGGGGGAACAAATGAACAAAAGCGATAGCAGGAAAGCGCTTTGGTCTCTTGCGCTGCCAATGGTATTCGGGGCGGCGTGCGTGCTTCAGTCGGCGACGGCTGCAGCTCAAATGACATCTGTGGGCGTTGATTGCTCGCAGGTTGTGAATCAGGGAATCTTGATGCAGGACAATATGCGCGCAGGCCGCGTGTTGATTGAATGCGGAATTGTCCGCGGCGGACAGCCAGCCAATTCAGATGAGACCCCGGCAAGCCCTCCCAATATCCAGGTCAGCAACCGGACTTGCTCCAGTGGCAGCAGCTGTACTAAGAGCGAAAACATGGTCTTCGCCAGCACAAAGGACAACGGAAAAACGATTGTGGTCAACTACAACGATCACAACGATCAGGGTTCAACTCTGAACTACTCTGGCACCTCGGTCTCGACTGACGGTGGCGCGACTTTCACCGAGATCACTCCTCCGCCTTTCGCGAAAGGCCATACCGATAACTTCGGCGACCCGATTGTTGTTTTCAACTCGAAGTTGAACAAATGGTTCGCGGGCGATTTGGCCGATGGCTGTGGCGGGCAAGGCATTGGCATGTGGAGCTCGAAAAACGGCAAGAAGTGGACCGCAGGCGCTTGCGCACACAATGGCGGCGGGGATGATCGCGAATCGATGTGGGTTGACAACGAGCCCACCAGCGGAACCTACGGCCGTATGTACATTTCGTGGAACGACTTCGTCAACAACGGCGCCCTTTCCGTAGTCTACTCAGACAACGGCACGACCTGGTCCTCGCCTGTTGTTCTGAACTCCAATTTCATTCGCGACGTACAGATTACGGGCTCGCCTCGTGGCGCCGCTCGCTTTGAAGGTAACAACAGCACCGTGTTCGTAGCTTCGATGGATGAAGGCGGCGGCGGCAACGCTACCCGTCAGAACGTAATGTACAAATCCTTGGACGGCGGCTTGACCTGGACTTCTTCGGTTATGGGTGCGCGCTTTAAACCCGTGGGCGAAGGCGCTTGCGACAATCCGTATTTCGAGAAGGTGAATCCGATTTGGCGTCACATGGGCTGGGGCGAACCCGCGGTGGGCCCTGCCGGCGTGGTGCACTATGCCTACGCTGGTGCTGGTACCAAGAAGGACTTCGGAGACATCTACTACGTCCGCTCCACCGACAACGGCGCGACCTGGTCGAAGCCGGTGAAGCTCAATACCGACAAGGATGCCACCTTCAAGACACAGTGGATGCCGTCTGCATCTTCCGACTTGAATGGCAAAGTAACGGTATCGTGGTACGACCGTCGTGCAGCCACGAAGGCCTGCACCTTGGTTACGGATCCAGGGTGCTCCTACGAGCGCGTTGGTATTCAGTCCGCTGACAACGGTGCCACGTTCGGATCGGAAATTACGATCAGCACGGCCCTCATTCCGCAACCTGCACAGGCCGATCCTGGCGTTCAGGCTTGCTACGCGGGTGACTACGACTATGACACCGCTCTGAACGGCAACGCTTATGTGACGTGGACCGATGGAAGCGTCGCTGTGGGCGGCACGCAAGTTCAGAACGTTGATTTTGCGAAGGTTCCGCTACCGTAACCGCATCGTCGATCCAGTAACTAATAGAGAGGGCGTCCATTCGACGCCCTCTTTTTTGCTTTTAGACATGCTGCGATCATTCAACCCTGAAACGACTACAATCCGTGATATGGAGCGCAAGGTGTTTTGGGGTGTTTTTACAGTGTTGGGCGTGACGGCGGATATCATTTTGCCCTTGTGGTGGGCGCTGGCGGCAACGATACCGATCGTCTATGTCTCGTGGTGGGTCGCTTATCGCAGCGGATGGCTTGAATGACGCGCTTTCGTGCCTGCGGTGGAGACAGATGCCTGAACTTCGAGATTTCCTGAACCCAAAGACTGTGTAAGTCATCTCAGATTGGGGCGGACGCGTGTGGACCCGTCTGGGAGTTGCCCGGCAATTTTCACCGATGCGGCAAACGTAGCTCAAACAAACGGAGGGAATGAATGAAACGGACGTTGTTTTTCGCTGGAATGGTTTTGATGTTGGCCCTTGTGAGCACAACCGGATTGCTGGCGCAGTCTGCCACGCTGACAGCGGAGGAGCGCGAGGCTGCGCTGAAGAGCCTCCAAGCCACCCATGATGCTTTCTTGAAATCGATCGCTGGACTTTCGGAAAAGCAATGGAAGTTCAAACCAGCCCCCGATCGCTGGTCGGTCGCCGAGGTAGCAGAACACATCGCGGTATCGGAATCGACGATCTTCGGAATGGTGCAAGGCAAGATCATGCAAGGCCCAGCCACGCCCGAGAAGCGAACCGAGATCAAAGTAACCGACGACCAGATATTGAAAATGGTTCCGGATCGTAGCCACAAAGCACAAGCCCCAGAGTTTCTAAAACCAACCAGTCGCTGGGCGACCCGCGAGGAACTGGTAAAGGCCTTCGAAGATAGCCGCAAGGCCACTATGGACTATGTTCGCACCAGCAATGACGATTTCCGCGATCATCTGGGACCGCATCCCGTGTTTGGAGCGCTTGATGGCTATCAATGGATACTGCTGCTTTCCGCCCACAGCGAACGTCACACAAAGCAGATTGAGGAAGTAAAGGCTGACCCGGGATTCCCGAAGGATTAATTTTCTTTAGCGGAATAGTGTGGAATGAGCGCGGGCCGTTTGCCTGCGCTCATTTTGTTTTCCCTTCCTATATGACGTACTTTCCTGCTTCGATCGTCTTCTGAGCAATTTGCTGACGCAAGGCGATCGTGTTGAATGGTTCGTGTTTGGCTAGACGCCGGACAATTGCGAGTTGGGTGCGCAGCATGTCGCCTTCAGCCACGTCAGCGATGACTTTCTTGGCAGCCACTTCCACTTTATCGAACGCCTGCGTCAGGTACACTCGCGTCATCGCAACCGGCAAGGCTGCAGCGGCTTCGCCCTTCTGCTCAACAATCTTCTGTGCGCGGAGTACGGCTGACTCCATGGCGTAGATTTCGATTGTCATGTCAGCGATAGCCCCCATGACTTCCTGCTGGTCCTGAATCGCCATCATGTACTTCTGCGTGGCGGCACCGGCTGCAAATAGGCCAAGTTTCTTGGCGTTTGCTACCTGTTTGCGCTCTTCGGCGAGAGGGCCTTCAATTTCTTCGCCCATCGACGGCCCGCTCAATACTTCATCCATCAGATTCTTGATAGCCGGCATCAGCGCCAACTGACCGCTCATCGCTCGCTTCAGCAGGAATCCCGTGATAATGAGCCGGTTGATTTCGTTCGTACCCTCGAAGATGCGATTGATGCGGGCGTCGCGATAGGCCCGTTCCGCGGGATACTCTTCGACAAAACCGTAACCGGCGTGGATCTGCAGCGTTTCATCAACGACGTAGTCAATCATCTCCGATCCCCAAACCTTGAGGATGGAACACTCGACGGCATATTCCTCGATGGCTTTCCGCATTTCTTTCGAGGTATCAGGCCCGGCCTTGTCGATTTCGCCGAGCAGGGCATCCATCATGCCAACGGTGCGATACACAAGCGATTCGCCAACGTAAATCAACGTGGCCATGTTGGCAATCTTCTCGCGTACCAGACCAAAATCGGCGATTGCCTTGCCAAACGCTTTACGCTGCTTGGCGTAAGCAACTGCGGACTCGATGGAGACCCGCGCGCCGCCGAGGCACATGGCGCCAAGTTTGAAGCGTCCAATGTTGAGGATGTTGAATGCGATGGTCGCACCTTTGCCGATCTCACCGAGAAGGTTCTCGACCGGCACCTGGCAATCGTTCAGGATCACTGGACATGTGGACGAGCCGCGAATGCCCATCTTGTGCTCTTCGTTGCCAATGAAGAGACCGGGAAATGTGCGCTCGACAAGAAACGCGGAGAACTTCTCGCCGTCGATCTTCGCGAAAACGGTGAACAGGTCAGCGAAGCCGGCGTTCGTGATCCACATCTTCTCGCCATTGAGAACGTAGTGCCTGCCATCTGGCGAAAGCGTGGCCCGAGCGCGGCAATTCAGGGCGTCGGATCCGGACGTAGCTTCCGACAAACAGTAGGCGCCAACCATTTCTCCAGCCGCTAACCGCGGTAGATACTTCTTCTTCTGCTCTTCGTTTCCGAAATAGACCAGAGGCAGCAGTCCAATGCCGCTGTGGGCGCCCCATGTGGTCGCGAAGCCCGCGTACTTGGCAATGTGATCGGCGATGATGGCAGAAGTGACCTTGTCCATCTCAAGACCGCCATAGGCCTCGGGGACTTCCACTCCACTCAATCCCAGGTCGCCCGCCTTCTTAAGCAGTTCGCGCGAGATCGCATGATCCTTGTGCTCGATCTTGTCAGCCTGCGGCAGAATTTCCTTGACCGCGAATTCTTCGGTGGTCTGGCCGATCATGCGTTGCTGCTCGGAAAAATCTTCCGGAGTGAAAACGTCGGCCGTAGCGCGTTCTTCCAGCAGGAAGCCGCCGCCAGGAATCTTGAGTTTAGGAACGGCAGTTGTGACCATTGGCAAAGACCCCTCAGAGCAACATGGAAAAAGCCTGTCTCAATTCTAACGAAAACGGAGAGAAACCTTCGATTTGTTGCGACAAGCTCTGCCAGCGGTCACACAAGCTTTACGAGAGCTCACCGAAAGGTCCGGATGAAATTCGGTTCGAGGTTCAAGCTCATCCCCTAGATACTGATTGGATCCGGCATCGTCGTGCGGCACTCGACCGGAACGCCTCCGAGGAAATTCCGATATTCGTTCAGCATTGAACTATAGCCTGCCTCTGCTCGCTGGCATGGCAGCCCGGTGGGGTCCTGCCGACATGCATCGTCTTTTTCAATGCGGGCATTCCTTAACCGCATGATGACGTCTTGCGATCGGGCGTGCGCGGTAGTGCAGTCAGTTCGGCAAGCGTCGCCGACACCTAACCTTGTCTCCCCAGCGGGGCACGAGTCGTAAACACACTGGACTCCGTTCCACCTCTTTCCAGCGGGGCATCCTTCGGGAGCACACTGGACGCCATTCCACGAATTGCCGATCCCGCAAATATGCGTCTGAGCGATCGGCGGGGCTGCACACCCCTTGCCTCCGGTTTGTCCCGGCAGGCAAGCGCACGGTTCTTTCAGACACTTCCTTTTTCGCAGGCCCGGTTCGATCGTAGGCAGGGGCGTGACCACGGGCGTGATCCGTCGTTTGCGCCAAAAAGCGAAGCGGCTGCCTTTTTCGGCCGGGGTAATGCTTGCCGATGGCAGGTTTTTAGCCTTCTTGAATTCGCTACCCGGGGTCTTGGCAAGTTCAGAGTCCACCCTCTTTGTGGCTGGGCTGATACTCGTGCGATTTAATGAAGAGTTCCGTTCGGTTGTCGTGGCACTGTGAGTAGGGGGCGAAATACTCGATGAACTGCGCGACGGAGCACTGGTAGTCGTCGAATGGCTTGGCGTCGAGCTCGTAGCATGGCTCGGGCTGGAACTCGGTGCCGAACTAGGAGTCGAAGTTGTGGAATGGCTCACCGAACTTGTGGTTGATGCAGTCGAAGAACTCGACGTGTGGGTGGTGGCTGCGGTTCCCGTATGCTGCGCGAAAAGGATGGTTGGAACGGCAAGAACAGCTAAGAGAGGCAGACGAAGAATGTACATCGGGCACCTCCGGAGTGAAAGGCCCTGGCACGGATTTTGCTTCCAATCGATTAGAACACGGCCAATCGCGAAGAGATGCCCCAGAAGCCTGAACTCACGCTATTCCTCCGCACTTTAGGTCAGGTTCTCGAAGATTCCGGCAGCTCCCATGCCGCCGCCAACGCACATAGTAACCAGGCCGTAACGAGCTTTACGACGCTTGAGCTCGCGGATCACACTGGCGGTCAGTTTGGCGCCCGTGCACCCGAGTGGATGGCCCAGCGCAATAGCGCCGCCGTTGGGATTGACGCGGTCGGGATCGAGTCCGGCTTCCTGGATGACTGCCAGCGATTGGGCAGCAAAGGCTTCGTTAAGCTCGACCACTTCGATGTCGGTGAGCTTCAGGCCCGCGAGTTTGAGCGCCTTTGGGATGGCAAAGACCGGGCCGATTCCCATCTCTTCGGGCTTATATCCGGCAGTGGCGAACGAGACGTAGCGGGCGAGCGGAGTGATGCCCAGAGCCTTGGCGCGATCGGCGGACATGACAACGGCCGCAGCCGCGCCATCCGACATCTGCGACGAATTGCCGGCAGTAGTAACACCTTTCACGTGAAAGGCAGCCTTCAGGGCAGCCAGGGCTTCGAGCGATGTATCTGCGCGCGGCCCTTCATCGGATTTGAAGACAATCTCCTGGCGCTTTGGCTTCGAGCCATTTGGCACGGTGAAACTGACAGGCACTGGTACGGTCTCGTCTTCGAACTTGCCAGCGGCGATGGAGGCGAGCGCTTTCTGATGACTGCGCAGCGAGAATTCGTCGCAGGCCTCGCGCGTAATGTTGAAGCGCTGGGCGACGCGCTCGGCGGTCAGCCCCATGGAGAGATAAGCGTCGGGGTAGTGCTCAACCAGCCACGGATTGGGAGAAATCTTATTGCCGCCCATCGGAATCATGGACATGGACTCGGTTCCGCCAGCGATCATGACTTCGGCCCCGCCGCTCATGATGCGTTCGGCAGCCATGGCAATCGCCTGCAGTCCGGAAGAGCAAAAGCGATTAATAGTAACGGCGGAGACTTCGACAGGGAGTCCAGCGCGCAACGAAGCAATGCGAGCTACATTCATCCCCTGCTCGCCTTCTGGCATGGCGCAGCCTAGAATCACGTCTTCAATTTCTTTGGGATCCAGTTGCGGAATGCGAGCAAGAGCGCCTTTGATGGCGACGGCGGCGAGTTCATCCGGTCGCGTGGCGCGCAGCGTGCCTTTGTAGGCCCGACCAACTGGAGTGCGGACGGAGGAGACGATAACGACTTCGCGCATGGCGTCATTTTACCGCGTAGGACGCAGAGTGCGCGGAGATTGGAAGGGGCGTCGTGACTGGCGATTGAAGGAAGCTTTCTCGACTCATTCAATTCCTCCTTGTGCCTTGAACTTGCGACATTTAGTTTCTTGGAATCAAGCACTCGGCGGAAATCAGCCCAGTTTTTAAGAGACTATGGCGTATGTTTAACGCATTTATTATTCAATAAGTTAAGCGAGACAGCTCAACAACTAGTTTGGTGCCTGGGCTGCGGCGGCAACCTTCTTCCCTTGAGCAACCAAAGCGGTGAACCGGGGATCTCCCAGCAGCGATTTGAGATCTTCGTCGCGCTCCATATTAACCCCCGTATGGGGGGACAGCCCATGGTGAAGCGCCTCGGCCAGCAGTGATAGTGCCTGATCGCGATGTCCTTGAACGGCCGCCAGACAGGCAAGGTTGTATGTAGAGTTAGCGGCGTTGCTGTCGTTCGGTCCAAAGACGCGCTGCTGAATGACCCGGGTTTCGCGATAGAGTTGCTCCGCTTCCTGGTAGCGCCCTTGTTTGGCCAAAACAATCGTCAGATTGTTTCTCAAAGACAAGGTATCCGAGTGCTCCGGTCCGAGAACACGGCCCAAAACCGGCAGCATCTCGCGATAGACTCTTTCCGACTCGCCATATCGGCCTTCCAGTCGAAGCAGCGCCGCCATGTTGTACATCGCATTGAGTGTGTCTGGGTGTTCCGGGCCAAAAACCCGGCGCTCAGCCGCAAACGCGTCGAGCTGTAACTTTTCCGCCTCCTCGTAGTGGGCCGAATCTTCGGCCGCGTTGTAGATGGCCACCAAGCTGTTCGTAAGCATCAGCGTCTCCGGATGTTCTGGACCGAGGACGCGACGGTCGATTGCGAGCGCCTCGCGTTCCAGTTCCTCAGCCTCCGAGTTCCGCCCTTGCCAGCTGTAAACACCAGCGAGCCGGCTCATGGACCGAACCGTGTCCGGATGTTCCAGCCCCAGGACGCGTCTTCGTGCGGCCAGGGTTTCGCTTTGAAGTCTCTCCGCTTCCGCGTAGTTATTTTGCTCCAAAAGAATGACGCTCAGCAGGCTCTTCGATGTCAGAGTCTCCGGAGCCTCGGGGCCTAGCATCTTCTGTTGCAGATCTACCGCTCGCTCCAGCAGCGATCTGCCCTTTGCCATGAGGCCAAGGCTGTCGTACACCTGCCCCATGACATACATCATGCGGGCCTGTTCCGCGGGATCGTTCGACAACCCGGTGTCAATCTGAGTTGCGGCCTTGTCCAGAATCTCCCGTGCCGTAACGCTGTTACCGTGCGCCTCCGATGGGTCGGAGGTCTTGAACATATCCGTCATGAATGTCGTGATCCGATTGGCGCGGTCGCGCTCACGGAAGGCGCTATCTCGCTGCTGCTCTGCCTTTCGTGCTTGGATCAGTGTTCCAGCCAAACCCACGACAAGCGCTGCCAGGGCAAGACCCGCCAGAGACACAGGTACTCGATTGCGGCGAATGAACTTCCTCGCGCGGTAAGCAAAAGTGTCTGGCCTGGCGCTGATCGGTTCGTGGTTCAGATATCTCCGGAGGTCGTCCGCAAATTCGGTTACCGAGGCGTAGCGCTCTCGAGGATCTTTCTTGAGGGATTTACCAACGATGGGGTCGAGGTCCCCGCGAAGCAGTCGCTGCAGTTTGTCGGGAGTGGTGGTGCGCTGGGCTGCGTTGTCAGTCACCGTCTTAGGATCTGCGTGGGCAGCGGTCACGATCTCGGAGAGTCGCTGCGGTTCGGTATCGACAATCGCCCGGACCAACTGGGCCGGTGACCGCAGGCTCGGGCCGGCAGGATGCTGACCAGTCAAGAGCAGATAAAGCAGAACTCCGAGCGCATAGACATCAGTCGCGGTGGTGACGGGTGCCCCGGCAATCTGTTCGGGCGCTGCAAATTCCGGAGTCAAAACCTGTCCACCCGGCGCCGTGAGGGCCGTAAGCGCGTTCTCGCTGTCCTCGGTTTCGATCAGTTTGGCGATCCCGAAATCGAGCAACTTTACTTGCCCGCCCTTGCTCACCAGAACGTTCGAGGGCTTGAGGTCGCGGTGCACAATCAGGTTGGCGTGCGCGTGTGCCACTGCGCTCGCTACATCGAGAAAGAGCCGAATCCGGTCTTGGATATTAAGCTTTTGCAGATCGGAGTAGCGGGTTATGGGATCGCCCTCCACATACTCGAGAACGATATAGGGGAAGCCGCTGGCCGAGACGCCCGCGTCCACCAGTTCGGCGATGTGAGGATGCTTGAGCCGGCCCAGGATGTTGCCCTCTCGTTTGAAGCGCTCTTCGTTGGTTCCGCAGACGAGCGCCTGGTTGAGGAACTTGACTGCGACCCGACGCTCAAAGCGCCCGTCATTGCGCTTGGCAAGCCAGACCGTACCCATCCCGCCTTGGCCGATTGGCGAAACCAGCGTGTACGCGCCAACTACCTGTCCAGCGAGGCCTTGCCGGGAAAATTGTGGAACCGCGGGGTTCGCATCCATGAAACCGACTTTCGCCAGGCGTGCGTGTTCGGCCAATAGCGGCGACAACTGGGCCGCGAGCGTCGGTTTTTCCCCTGCCAGCGCTGAAAGCCACGCCGACCGCTGGGTTTCATCCATTTCCAGCGCCTGATCCAGGTACGGGGCCAGGGCTCGCCACTGCTCGGGACTAAGTGTGGACATTCAACCTCATGCAGGCAGATCAGTGCTGATTTGACGATGAAGATAGAGCCGCGCGCGCTCCCAATTCCGCTGGATCGTTCGCTCTGAGACACTACGCAAGGCGGCGATTTCGGTAAAGGACAGTCCGCAGAAAAACTTCAGATCGACGATTTCGGCCAGAACGGGCTCGATCTTTCCCAATTCGTCCAGAGCGTCTCCGATTCGGGCGACCTCACTGGCATCGACGGGGTTTTCGATCTCTTTCGTCTCAATGGAGGTAATCTCGAACAGACCGCCGCGCTTCTGTGCCTGGCGTTCGCGGGCATGATCGATGATGAGAGTGCGCATTACCCGCGCGGCATAGCCCATGAATCGCGCGCGATCGGGAAATGACTTGCCCTCCCGTGCCGACATATCAAGGTAGGCCTCGTGCAGCAAGGTGGTCGCGCTTATGGTTACGAAGCCATCGCGCTTGGCCAACTCGCGTTTCGCCATCCGATGCAGTTCGGCATAAAGGCTACCGAAAAGCACCTCGGTGGCAGCCTTGTCCCCTTGTTCGGCAGAGCCGATCAACGCCGAGATATTGGGCAGCGCATTCTCGTCGAGCAATTCCCCATCCTTCGGGTTCGTAGGATTGGTCGGTCTCAAAACCTTGGAAATCGCGATCCCTACTGCCGCACGCGCAGCCGTTAGCGCGGCAACTGCAATAGTCGTCGGTCATCTTGCCATAGAGCCCGGGGTTTCGCCATAGGCGAAGGTACATTCGTCTATTTTGGCTGAGGCAACCGCATCCCGGTTGGGTTCGACTCTGTGCTAGCCCTTCTTCAACTGCTGCTTCCATCCCAGAATTCGGGCCTTATTGGCCTCCTCCTCAGCTTCGGGAACCATCCCCTTTTTCTGATAAATGATCGAGAGGCTGGTGTGGGCGAGGATGTCGTCGGGGTCTAACTCCGAGATCTTTCTGGAAGCTTCAATGGCTTCATCAAGACGGTTGAGGTTTTGCAGGGCGCGGCTGAGCCCATGGAGCGCGTCGGTAAAACTAGGGTCAGCGACGAGGGATTGGCGGTACTCAACGACAGCTTGTTCGTCATGACCTTCGGCGACGTGGTCAAGGGCGGCGTAGTAATGGGCTTCGGCTTGGTCGCGAGCCGGGTTTGGTGTGGCGGGAGAGTCGGGCATTGGGTCTTTTGGGATTCTAGCAAGGACAGTCAGTCCGCAGGCTGCCGTTGGAAGAGCCGCAGGGGGAGGACGCCAGGGGGGCCGCGCGCAAGAGGGCACACCCCTCTCCCGCCCTAAAGTTCTGGCCGGAAATTGCCGATAAGTCGGAAGGCGTGCCGTGCCTTGCTCGCATCCGTGCGTGTGTGCCCGCCGAGTTGGCAATTGCCGGTATGGCCGCGGAAATCTGAAAAAAGAGTGGAAACGTGATCTCACTAAAAAAATATCTCGAGATGGAGATCAAAGAACCTCACGTCAGCGAACCTGACCCCGTGGAACTGCTGCCCGTGTGCGTGGAGTCCTATCGTTCCTCGCTGCAGGCGATGGGGGAGAGCGGGGCGATCGCCTGTCCGGCAGTGGGCGCGGATTTGCAGCAGAGCCTGACCGAGCTTGCCGAACGACTCACAGGAAACCTATCGACCACCATGCTGGCCGAAACCGGGATTCAGGTGGGCGAAAAGCTCCGCCAGTGGGGAGACCGGACAGCGGAACATTTCAAAGCAAAAACCGGGGAAGTGAAAGAGTTGTTGCTGACCCTGGCGCAGACGGCGTCGTCTGTGGGAGAGCGGGACGTCGAATATTCTTCTCACTTCAAGCAGTTGACAACCCGACTCAAGAACATTTCCAACCTGGAAGATCTAACGCAGGTCCGCGCTTCGCTGGTGCAACAGGCTGCGGAACTGAAGACCTACGTGGATAAGATGGAACAAAATAGCCAGAAAATGGTGGAGAAACTGAAGACAGAAGTCTCCACTTATGAGACCAAGCTCAAGCAAGCGGAAGAACTGGCGCTGCGGGATTCACTGACCGGCCTCGCAAACCGGCGTTACGCCGAAGAGCGCATTGAGGGCCGCATCTCGGTGGGCAAGCCATTCTGCATTGTCGTCATCGACGTGAACGGATTGAAATCCGTGAACGACAAACACGGACACCTTGCGGGTGACAACCTGCTTCAGCAGTTCGCGCAGGAGTTGCGATCAAGTTCGCGCGCCTCCGATCTGGTGGGACGCTGGGGTGGCGATGAGTTCATCATCGTCATGGATGGAGAGACGGCAGGCGCGCAGGTGCAGATTGAGCGGATCAAGAAGTGGGTTTTCGGAGATTACACAATTCGCCCGGGAAAAGGCACGGGCGAAGTAAAGGTCACCGTCGATGCGGCGACGGGCTTAGCGGAATGGAAACCCGGTGAGACGCTGAAGGCTGTCGTAGAACGAGCCGATGCGGAGATGTACAAGGAGAAGGGAAGAAGTAGGAGAGGGTAGCCCCGGTCCGCTCCCTCACCTGGGCAAACTAGCTCGGTCGTCCCGCCTCTATTTAAACTTCCGGCTTCCACCGTAGCACCGGCTTCCGCGCTGCGGCCGTCTCATCCAATCGCGAAATACGTGAATTGTGTGGCGCATCCAGAACGAACTGCGGATCTTCCTCCACCTCTTGGGCGACGGACTTCATTGCCTCAATAAACAAATCCAACTCTTCCTTGGGCTCGCTTTCCGTAGGCTCGATCATCAACGCCCCGGGAACAATCAGAGGGAACGCCGTTGTGTAAGGATGGAAGCCGTAATCGATCAGGCGCTTGGCAATGTCCATGGTCTTCACGCCCTTCTTCGATTGCAGTTTGTCGCTGAAGACAACTTCGTGCATCGAGGGCGTCGAGTACGGCAAGTCGTACACGCCTTCCAGTCCCTTACGGATGTAGTTCGCGTTCAGGACTGCATCTTCGGTGGTCTGCCGCAGGCCGTCAGGGCCGTTCGCGAAAATGTAGGCCAGTGCGCGGATGAACATTCCAAAGTTGCCGTAGAAAGCCCGCACGCGGCCCACGGACTGCGGACGGCTGTATTCGAACCCCAGCGTGCCGTCAGCTTTGGTGATGACGACCGGCTTGGGCAGAAATGGCTCAAGAGCTCTCTTAACTGCTACTGGACCCGATCCGGGGCCTCCTCCACCGTGGGGCGTGGAGAAAGTCTTGTGCAGGTTGAGGTGCATCACGTCTACGCCGAAGTCGCCAGGCCGAGCCTTGGCCACCAAGGCGTTCATGTTGGCGCCGTCCATGTAGAGGATGCCGCCCTTTGCGTGCATGAGTTCGGCAATCTTGTGAATCTCCTGCTCAAAAACGCCGAGGGTGTTGGGATTGGTAACCATGAGCGCGGCCACGTCTTCGTTCATCTGCGCTTCGAGCGAGGCGATGTCCACCATGCCATGCTCGTTCGATTTGAGATTCTCAACCGCGTAGCCGACGGCGGCGGCAGTTGCGGGATTAGTGCCGTGCGCGGAATCGGGAATCAGAACCTTCTTGCGGGCATTGCCTTTCGACTCGTGGTAGGCGCGAACCATCAGCAGTCCGGTGAGTTCTCCGTGAGCACCAGCGGCGGGCTGTAGCGTGATCGCATCCATGCCTGTAATTTCGATCAGGCAATCGCTGAGCGTCTTAAGGATGCGCAACGCGCCCTGAGAGATTTTCTCGGGCTGATATGGATGTCCATTGGCCAAACCTTCCACCCGCGCAACAAATTCATTGACGCGCGGGTTGTACTTCATCGTGCAGGAGCCAAGCGGGAACATGCCGAGATCGATCGCATAATTCCAGGTGGAGAGCCGCGTGAAGTGGCGAATGATTTCGATTTCGCTGACTTCGGGCATGGTGCCCAGATCTTTGCGCTCTTGCTTGCCGAGAAGCTTCGCCGTGTCCACTTCGGGGACATCGAGCGGCGGCAGTTTCCAAGCGGCTTTGCCCGGAGACGATTTCTCAAAGATCAGGCCTTCGTTCTGGCTGATGTGGCGTGTGGCTTTGCGGGTCATGTGTTTCATCGCGCCACCTCCTCAACTTCCCTCATACTTCGCAGCGCCCGTTCGCTATCGGCCACGAGGCCGACCGCGGTGTCAATCATCGATCGCGTCGTGAGTTCGGTGCAGCACCAGAGCGCCGCGTGGCCGAGTTCCGGGAAGAACTTCTTCAGCGGCAAGCCACCCACGATCTTGTGCCCGAGCAGTCGCGAGTTGATGGCATAAGGATCTTCGCTGGTTTCGACTACGAACTCGTTGAAGCGCGGCGATGCCGAGAACATAACTTTCGCGTGGCGAGCAAATTGATCCGCAGCGTACGCGGTCTTGGCCAAATTCTGCTTTGCCAGTTCGCGCAACCCAACTTTGCCGTAAACCGTCATGAAGATGTTCACCATGAGCGCGACCAGAGCCTGGTTGGTACAGATATTGGAAGTAGCCTTCTCGCGGCGAATGTGTTGTTCACGCGTGGCCAGCGTAAGCACGAAGCCACGCTTGCCATTCTTGTCCACGGTCTGTCCCGCTAGACGCCCCGGCATCTGGCGCACAAATTTGTCTTTCGTCGCCATTACACCGCAGTACGGACCACCAAATCCAAGCGGTACCCCGAAGGACTGTGCTTCGAGCGAAACGATGTCAGCAGCGCGCGGCGGTTCGACGATGCCGAGCGAAACAGCTTCGGCAATCGAGACGATGAGCAAGGCTCCGCGCTTGTGTGCGATTTCCGCGATAGCTTCGATGTCTTCGATTGTGCCAAAGAAATTCGGCGACTGGATCAGTACGCAAGCCGTGTTGTCCGTAATCGCAGCTTCGAGAGCCCGACGATCAATTTGGCCCGAATCCAAATAGCCGAATGTGCTGAGCGGAATGCCCTGGTGCGTCGCGTAGGTCGTGATGACTTCGAGGTATTCGGGATGCAGCGTGCGCGCAATGACCGCACCATGACGACCAGTGATGCGGACCGCCATCATGACAGCCTCCGCCGCGCCAGTCGAACCGTCATACATGGACGCGTTGGCGAGGTCCATGCCGGTCAGTTCGGCAATCATCGTCTGGAATTCGAAGATCGCCTGAAGCGTACCCTGCGCGTACTCGGCCTGGTAGGGAGTGTACGAAGTCAGAAACTCGCCACGCTGGACCAGCGTGTCAATCACGACTGGCCGGTAGTGCGAATAGGCGCCAGCACCAAGAAAGCTGGTGTACCCGTCGCCGTTTTCCTTGGCCCGCTGCTTGAAAAAGTCCACGATTTCGGACTCGGCCATCTGGCGCGGGATATCGAGATCACGGGTCAGGCGATATTGAGCAGGGATGGGCGCGAACAGGTCGTCCACGGAACGGACGCCGATCGCCTCGAGCATGGCTTCGCGGTCGGAAGGAGATTTGGGCAGATATCTCATAGGAACCTTAATTGGATGATGGATGGAGCCGAAACGATTGCGGAATATGATGTCCAGGACAAAGCGCGATTGCAGAAGTTAGAAGTCAGATTGCAGAAGTAAAACCATCGAACTCCAGCAGC
>Ga0302321_100000742_pt1 | contig 28385 bp, 24 predicted proteins | sample Fen_T0_1_FD_202505 | JGI IMG/M metagenome (GOLD analysis project Ga0302321, IMG submission 202505) | Peat permafrost microbial communities from Stordalen Mire near Abisko, Sweden - Fen_T0_1 | ecosystem: Environmental > Terrestrial > Soil > Wetlands > Permafrost | place: Sweden: Abisko... | reverse complement strand
CCAGCCGATGTTGTAGGTCGGATGCAGGGTATCTTCTCGAGGACCGAAAGGAGTACTTTCGCCGAATTCGAGTTGTCCGATAAGGGTATAGCCGTAGGCATCGGGTCCGCTAATTTCTGACGGGAAGACGAAAACCATCACGCCATACTCGTGATTTACGATCGTTCCTTTCTCCACCGTGACATCAGCTCCCGCCATTGCGAGGCGTCCTCCCATTAGGCTGTAGATTCTGCGAACCAAGCCGTACTTAGCAAAGAAAACTTCATGGTTGTTAGCAAAATCTCCGATTTTTACCTGTACCGCACACTTAGCCGCTCTGCACCAAGTCTTTGCATGGTCGTAGCGAGGATTCCACGAGTCAAGTATTCGCTCAGTCTCCTCAAATGTCGTCGTCCCGTTTTGCAGACGTTGCACATCTTTGAGGAGTTGCTCCGCTCGAAAACGCAGTACATACTGTTGCTCTCGAACGACAACAACGAGCAGGCAGATGAGCACCGAAATGGCAGGTACAGCCATGAGAATCGGTCTTCGATACCGCCGCGTCATACCTAGATTAGACACCAGGAGAGGGCAAGCGGGGTAGTGCGCGTTTTGCGGGACTCCTCCATCATTCTTCATCATTCACCTTGCCGCAAGCGAGGTTTTTTCATATCCTGAAGGCGATGGAAATTGACTTCACTCCCGAGCAGCAAGCGCAGATTGCGCAGGTCGCCACTAAGGCTGGGACTGTCCCTGAGCGTTTGGTGGCGGATGTTGTTGTCCGTTTTCTCGGCGAAGAAGCCCGCTTTTTCGCGGCTGTAGAAAAAGGATTAGCGGCCGCCGAGCGCGGCGAGTTTATCGAAGAAGAAGAAATGGACGCTCGCCTTGAAGCCATGTTTAAGGCCTAGAACGAGTGGCCCTGAACGCGTCAGGGTCTGATGCGCATCCGTTGGACTGTTCCCGCCGCTGACGATCTGCAGAACATCAAGAACTACCTGCAACAGAATCACCCGCAGTTCACAGAACCGACTGTGCGGGCAATCTATCAGCGTATCCGTCTGCTGAAGACTTTTCCGGACCTAGGCAGGCCGGGCCATCGCAGCGGCACAAGAGAATTGGCCCTGACGCCGCTCCCATACGTCGTAGTCTATTCGGCAAAAACCGACACCGTTGAAATCCTGCATGTCTATCACGGCGCGCAGGACTGGCGGTGAGACTTGCGCGGGTGGCATCAACTTCGAGAAACCTGCGAACGTCGCGGTTGACGCCGAGGTTATCGGTACCGTGTCCCTTTTCGAGAGCTTGATATGCGCAACAGATGAAAGTACTTTTAAAACATGTCAAAGATGATTCACCTGCGAAACGTGCCGGATGAACTCCATCGCACTCTGAAAGTGCGGGCGGCGACGGCGGGCATGTCGTTGTCGGACTACCTCCTGGCGGAGATTCGAGGGATTGCCGAGTGTCCCACTTTGCTAGAGTTCCGCGAGCGCCTGCAGAAGCGCGAGCCCGTTTCTGCTTCGCTCAATACGGCGCGACTGGTGCAAGAAGAGCGCGCAGGAAGATCGTAGTTTCGATGACCGGAGACCGGGCGCGATCGATTCTTCCAGTCTCCAAGGGGGGAGCATTTTCCCTTCGGTGCGTATATAACCCCTCGCGCAGTTTGACGGGGTGAGAACACCACGGGATGGAATATGAACCCCCCAGACGCGTGACCGTCTCCTTTTTGACCAGCCTATTTGCTGGCAGCCTTTTTTGAGTGGGACTTCTGAATAAAAACCATAGGTTGGAATCCGACGAAGAAGTCCGTCATGTCTTCCGAATTAGGAAAAAGCTCGCGGAAGCGCGTGACCAGGGCTGGATTCGTGTCACCGCAAAAGATAACCACAATGTAGTTGGTTTTGGGTTGTAGTTCGTGAATTTGACCAACGAGTCGATCAAATTGGGCTTTGTGCTGCAGATTCCGCTTCAGCTCTATAAACACTTCCGAACTGCCAAAAAAACCTGATTCCTTGACATAGACATCAGCAGTGGTCCCGTTGTGTCTATACTCGGTTTCCACCTTGGCGCCTTTCGCCTTTTCACGGATGAGTGCGGCCAGGGAATCGCGGTACTTTAGCTCCGTAGCCATTGGATCTGGCGTCCACTCTTGGACCAGCTTTTTGACAGTATCAAACGCAGACATTCTTCACCGTCCTGAAACGAAATGCGAATTACTTCACTATGGCTGGGATGATCTAACGCTAACAGATCACTGAGGTAATGTGGAAAGGAAGGCAACTAACTCTGGCGCAGGTTCTAATACTTGAACTCTGCCGGATTTGCCGTATGATGGCGCGAATGCTCAACGGAACCTTGAGAAAAGTCTTCCTGGTAGTCGCCGGGGGAAATCCCTCTGCCGAAAAACATTTTGAGGATACGATCCAGCGTAAACGGACACTCCAGGAGGTTAGGGGATTTCTGCCATCCCGAGAGATCGAAAACTTGGAAAAAATCTACCACGGATCGAACTTCATCGCCTGGGGCGCAGTCCCGGGACCCATGAACGAATCACGATGGGAGAAGATGAGCCCCGGAGATGTGGTACTCATTTACAACAGCGGCCACATTCGTTTCGCGGGAGAGATCGCCGCTAAGGTGAGGAACAAGGAACTCGCCCGTTATTTTTGGAGAGAGAACGAAGCGGGTGCCACGTGGGAACTTATGTACTTCATCGTTAACGAGGAGAAAACCGACGTTCCAATCGAGAAACTTAATCCCTTGTTCGGCTACCAATCCAACTACCGCCCGCAAGGATTCTCAATGATCAACGAGGCTGCGGTCTCGAATTTCGCGCAGAGCTACGGAGATATTCTCGGCGTTCTGAAGACTCTCGAACGAGGGGAGGAACTGATCCACCTGCCGACACGGAAAGAGGTCGTGAGTGCACGCATTGACGAGCACATCGATCGTGTCCCCACCGAGCATGACGAAATGCAGTGGAGATTGATTCGACTAGGGCAACTTGCGAGGTGCGATGTTTGGGTGCCCCGCAACGATCAGGCGAAACAATATGAGGGGCACAAGTTTCGTGATTCAGTACTGAGCGAATTCCACCAAACATTGGACGTACCCCGGAGTATCGAGAACATCGACGTCGTCTGGAAATTCGGCCCATACTCGATAAAATCGGCATTCGAGATTGAGCATTCAACTGCCGTCTACTCCGGAATTCTTAGGCTGTCTGACCTCAGGGCAGAAGCGCCGAATTCAAACTATCCCATGTTCATCGTCGCCTCCGAGGAGAGGAGGAAGAAGGTATTTGAAGAGCTGCGCCGACCGACCTTTTCGGGACCATGCCTGCGCCTAAACGAAGTGATCAGATTCTTGGGATATGAAAAGGTTCGGGAGGTTGACGAGTCATCCAAAAATGCCAAAGACTTCGACACTAATATCCTGCTGGCAGCTGGCGAACCCGTTCCGTCGGCTTAACACTCTGAACGATGGCAACCCGGAAGGGGTAGAACAACCGCGCCTAACCATGAGCAATTAGGGTGCTAAATAAATTGATAACGCCACGTCTCTTTACGTACACGATTCCTATCGATGACGGTGCCGCTCCGAATCCGTTTCGCGGGATTATGAGGTGCAAAGGCCAAGCCGTGATTTCTACGACTGCGGCGATCAGAATGGGAAATCCCCGCGCTGAACTGGAGAGATAACTTGACCGGCTACGCTATCCATGCTATCCCATGGGGCGGGAAGACACGAAGGATGGTTCAATCTGTGAAAACGCGTTTTGTTGTTACTGCGTTGTTTCTTGTGACAGGGCTCCTTTCTTTAGGAGCAGAGGCGCAACGAAGCCCTGCACGACCAGTTTGGCCTATTAACAAGGGCGTATATAGCGCAACGTCAACTGAGAGGGTTCCTCTTTTCCCCCGAACGTTGAGCGGCTACCGATCTGAAGATGAAAAGGACTTTTGGAACAAGCCATTCCCCTTGAAAGGATCAGTGCGTGTTTTTGAAGGGGGTGATTGGCAAGGAGTACAAAAGTTTCCTAACACAATGAATGGCTGTGCCGCCGGAGTTTTTATGATCCGTTGGAGATCATCAGATCCCAAGGTAAGTGTTCAGTCGAGCGCGCGTTTCTCAGCTAAGGACACATCCGCGACGGCGAAAAGCGGGACCTTCGGTTACATGTCTGGAAGCAACTGCGAGCAGCCGATGTTCAGGTTTGCTGGCGCGGCTGACGGCAACAAATCAACTCTGGTTGACGTGTATTACGAATTGAAGTTTTGGCAAGCGGCTCCGTAAGTATTGAGGGTCTGAGGCGGGTGGGGACGCACCTTGTCATATTCAGGCTCCCCAGCCCAACTCGATGAATGGAAATTAGCTGGCGAATATGTTGTCAAGCCCGCATTGGTCCAATGCCTCCCAGTCCGCCATCAATCCTAGATCGAAAACGAGAAGCGAACTATTGGTAGTAGCCGGATGCCTGTGTAGGCGTGCGAGACAGCGCCGCTTCTCAACTCGATTACCGAAGTGATCTCTACGTCGGGATAACCTCGGCCTATGCTCAGAAGGGAACCCAGTCAGACAGGGTCAAGCTGAAGGAAAGGCGCTATGAAATGTCAGGCGGCTTTGTGGGTTGCTTTGACGCTGATTCCGCCAGCGTTTTCTCAGCACGTAGCGGATTCATCCTCGACTGTCAATGGCTATCCGGCAACCCTGGATGCGAATCACGTTTACAGTCCCGGACAGACCGTCAAAGTCGATGAACCTCACGGCGTCTACACCGGCGTAATTGTGATGGACGACTACTATTTTCTGCGCCCTTTGACCGTAACTGACACGGAACGGAAAGCGGACGCTGTAGAAGGTTCGCTGTCGGCGAGTGTAAGGCGCGCAACCAGTCCAACATGGCAGACGATTACTCTTGCCTTTGTCTGCGAGAATCGGGATTTCAAGATTGGTCGCAACGAGCTCGCTCGTGTTCCCGATGGGAAGCAAATTATTGTTGGCAGTCACAGTTCTGTTTGTACTCTGAAGCACGAAGCCAGCAACAACGTCCCCGCAGTTAATCCGAATTCTCATGTATTTGTCGAGCCTTGGCAGGCTCTAATTCGCGACACGACGACCGTAAACGCAGGACGAGCAGTGCAATACAGTTTCCCGCTGGTGGCAGGGACGAAATTGTCAGCACAGTTTCATGTACAGGGCGGAATTAACGATAAGATTCAGGTACTGCTTTTGGATGCTGAAAACTACCAGCTCTATTCAGTGCATCGCCCCTTCAAGCGCTATCCGGGAACGTCTGGCTTAATCCAAGGAGTTGGGAAGTACGACTTCAAGATTCCCCAAGATGGCGTCTACTATGTTGTTCTCGACAACGGGCAAGCGTGGCTCATGCCGCGCAATGTTACCGCTCATGTTGACGCTATCCTGCCACAAAGTACGCCAGCGTCTGAACAGCTAGCGACGCTGCTCGAAGCACTGTATTCGAAGCTAAAACAAGTGTTCATTTTCCCTGACTTCCACGTATCTGTCAGGCACTGCGGTGTCGTGAATGCATTCTCAAATCCCAACATAACGCTGTGCGCTGAACTACTAGACGAACTCCAGGCCAAGGGGATGATGGACGCCTTCACATTCGTCTACCTGCACGAGCTTGGGCATACCCTCATGAAGGAGTGGGGCCTCCCGCTTTGGGACAACGAGGACGCAGCCGATGAGTTTGCGACGGCATTCCTGCTCATGGCCAACCAACAGAAAATAGCTCTGACAGCCGCTCAGTGGTGGTCATCTGAAGGGGCTAGCAAACAGGACGCTGTTGCGAAGATTTGGATGGACGACCGCCACAGTCTTTCGCCCCAGCGTGCGCGAAATATCATCCACTGGATAAACAACGCGAGCGAAATTGTGCCGCGCTGGCAGCATGTGTTCGTTCCGAACATGCAAACGCCTTCTCTGGAAAGTATGTTGCGTGACCCGGCAGTGTCCGACAAGGATTTCGTTAAGTCAGAGCTTGTCCGCCGTACCGCGTTCCACTGAGACTCTAAAAGCAAAGATCGTCAACGTGTTCAAATGGGCAAACGGGCCGCAACACGTAGACACTGGAGAGATTTCGGGTGTATCCGTTCGCCGCGTCGTGCGCGGAGGATCGTATTCCTGCTTAATCCGCTCTCCCTCTGTAGGGCATTGAGCGACATTTTCCGCAAACGTTCACGTAAGGACTCGTTCGCGGTGCCAGTGTTCCGCTCATAGCGCTTCAGCGACGGCAACAATGTGCTGATATCTTGAGCTTGATCCCACCCGCGTTCGGTTTCCTTTCCAATCAAGTGAAATTCCGGGTTGGCTGTGACGGGATATCGTCTCAGCAATCCGTGGGTGTCGGCCTCGCACATTCCGCCGTCCGGTGCGAGGCTCTTGTATTCGGGATGTTTGACGTATTGCGAGAAGATTGTCTTAAAGGTTTGCGGCATCGCCATGAGAGTCGGCGGGTCCAGAGTGTGGGCGGTGCCGTCATGAATGTTGATGTACGGCATTTCCATCCAACGCGCGGGGTCTTTCTCAAATGGGCCAAGCAGTGTAATTGGCGAGCCAGAGAGATCAAGGATTACCGGGGATAATGCAAAGTTGTAGGGCCGCGCCTTGTCGCGATCTAGCTTCCTAAGCGCCGTCATTACGTGCGGCGTTGTGATGGCTATGCGCCGCATTACAGGAAGGTTGAACCAGTCGGGTTTCTGGGATGGCAGACCGTGTGCACGGTTGAGAATTCTCTGCCAGCCCTCCTTTATCCATAGAGGAACGTCGCATTCGGGATCACGTCCTTCCTTGGGCCGATAGTACAGGCCGAGTCCGTGCTCGCTAGCTTTGACAATTCTGACTTCCGAGCCGTCGAAGGTGTACACGGCATACCGCTTTGCAGAGATGCCATAGCCGTGAACCTGACGTTGCCTCCCGGTCGAGTCGAAGTTGATCTCCTCCACAACATTAAGGATTGAGCCCGGAACTACTTTCTTGTTGTACGGGTTCAAACTCTTGAACCGGTTCACAATCTCCCGCGTTCCTGACCACGAAAGGGCTTTTATCGCATCGCTGCCATCCGGCATTTTGTGCGGTCCACTATTACATGCAACAAGTCCACCCCGCTCCGAAGCGACAATTGCCATCGAATCGGTATCGCACATCAGGTATGTTCCACCTGTGTCGGCGACCATTTTCTGAAGCATCGACAGAAGCAACCGACCGCCCGAGGTGATGAGGGCCGCCACCGGCGGAAAGTAAAACGGGCCAGGTCGCTCCATAATCGTCGCTCGCTCGGTGATGTGGGCCTCACCTGAAAAGATCCCTACTTGTTTTGCGTCGTTCTTGCCGACCTGGTACCGATTGAGCTCACCATAGATTCCATAGCAACCGGCATTGGCCAGAATCTTAAGAAAGTAGTAGAGCGGGTCTGATTTCTTCTTCCCTTTACGTTCCTCAATCACCTTGCGAAAGAAATCGTCGCGTGCTGGATTGATCGAGGAGTTGCCGAGCTTCACAGATTTCAAACCTTTTTGAACGCCTACGGCTTCCAACCGGATCGCGCGGAGAATCTTCGGAGACTTCCCCGTTTGCAGAACAGAAGCAACAATGTCCGGTCCGGCAAACCAGATGGGTTTCTCCGAAGTGAGCGGATTTAATCCTATGTTGGGTTCACCGCCAACCCGACTTTCTCCATACACCGCCTGAACGGGCAGGATGTCGCCGTCCGGCTGAATCAACGCAAAAAAGTTCAGCTTCGGCCAAGTTTTCGGATCGAGCAGTTGATTCAGGTCAATCGATGTCAGAAACGTCTCAACATCCCTAGCCGCCTCGCGGACTCGTAGCTTTTTGGCAATCAGCAAATGCCATAGACCAAGCAGACTATTCACCGTGGGGTATTGGCTCAGGAAATCGGCGTAGACGATTGGCACAGACGTGTGACGGATGCGAATTTCAGCGCGACCACCGGAATAGGCCTGCATGCAGATGCCGTTTGTTTTGTCATCTAGTTGAAACTTCTGACCTGGTTGAATCACACCCATGTTGTTTAGGAAGGCCTTGGCGATCGAGGCTGCTGAGAATGCCTTCTCGGGGGGAAGGCCTCCGAGCGGATATCTTCCAAATTCGTCGAGCAACGCATTGAGCAATCCGACACTGGCGTTTACGTCCTGACGGCAGTAGTCGATTTCGTCGCGCGTTACTCGCCCGGCCGGCGCATGATCGAGTTTTCCCGGAACGTTGAATTCGCGGCATGCGCTGTCGAGACTGAAGCTTCTGTTGCGGAGAGCCCAGGCCAACGTCTTCAAATCGAGAAATCGCCCGCTCCGAAAGGGCTGATCCTTATCACCACCGGCGAGGCGAATGAACGCGGCTTTGGAATCTTTTGGCCGGAGCTGTATGCGAGGACGATAGCTGTTCGGCTGCCACTTGCCTTTTCCTTTATTCCAGTACCTGGACACAACAAAACTCCAACCTCGTTTCCCTGCGCCGTGGGCCACGCGATATTCCACAGCGATTCGAGACAAATCAAACGGAAGGTTGTAGGCACAGACTGCGGTTCCTGCCTGTATCGCCACGTGGAACACTTTCTCGACAAACGCGTCGCGGCTATACAGTTTGAGCTTCGGACGATCGACGCCAGTCCTTTTTCGATTCTCACTGCGCACGTATTTGCGTAGCACTTCGGTCTGCGTTGTGTCGAGATCATCGGCATAGAAGAGACCCTCCTCAAGGCATACGAAGTTCTCGGCGGGATCGCGTTCGCAAAACTGGTAGGCTCCGAAATTCAGAGTCTGCTTAGAGCAGGTCGTCGTTTCCGTATCCCAGAACAGCACGTACTGGAGATCTGGATAGGATCGATTGAATTGTCGTTTCGGTTCGGCCTTGTCGCCCAGAATCCGGGTATGACAGCGCAGATAAATATCATGCTTCATGGGCGGCGAAATGGATCGAGCGAAGAGCCACCGCGACGAATCGAAGCCCCTTCGGGATCTGCGAAAGGGCGACGATTCAATCTCAGAAGGCTGTTACAATCACCGCCCTTGCTGCTTGGGGCTGACAGCCAAGCTTCTGACCATCTCCCCCGTCTGAGGGTTCTGCACGGTAATAATCACCAATTTGACTTTCTTGCCGATCAACTTGTCGACGCTGTCGCCGAAGAGTTTTATCAGCATTTTCAGATTGGTTTTGTTCACCGCCCACGCCGTCTTACCGTAGATGGGTTTTTTCAGAACGATGATGACTGGAGCGTTGAAATCTTCCGGCGCTTGCCGGACTTCTTCGATCACAATCGTTATGTTTGTGGTTCCATCAGGAACGTCGGAACCCTTTAGCAACGCACCAGCTTGGCCGGAGCGGCGAGATTCAAGCATTACCGTTAAGGTTGTCATCTTTGTTCTCTTTCTCCGGCTAGGCCGGAAGTTGTGGTGTGTGGATACACACGGTTAAACAACACTTGTTAGGCCGATAGCGATTCAGCCCAACGCCAAAGTGCTTCAGCGAGCATCGACAGAAAAACAGCAGTAGCCTGTAGTGCTCTCCGAACTCGTTCGATTGAATTTGCGGTCTTCTTCATATCCACTTCCGCCCGTCGCAACATTTCCGTAGCTTGGGCGTGGCAAGCTTGGCAAAGGGGGGCGGTGAACTCTGGATCGTGCCTACGACCCGCAACATGATGGGATTCCGTGCGAGTCGCTCGCCCGCATTGAAGGCAAAGACTCCGATCTGCTCTGCGCGCAAGCCTCCTGGCGGTGAGGAGCGGGGATCGATTGATCATGACGACGACTCCGGCAGGGCGTAGATGGAATCCAATTGGAGGGAACCGGACTCCGCGAGTTGAGTCAGGGTCGTCGGATCGGTGATGAGTTGATGTCGACCGATTGACTTTCCCTGGAATTCCTCTAGCGCATCAGTGTTGCCTGTCCATACGTATTGACCGACCGCTGACAAGTAGCGGCCAAGTTCGGACGCTTGGACTGATCCGTGAATTAGGGCCACAGTTTTCCCGTGCGATGTTGGAATCCACATATGGCGTAGACGGCGATCAGCTTTTGTTGGCAGTGTCTGCCCATCATCAGCTTTCTTAAATTCGGCACCGACGTACTTCCGGACTGTTTTGGGATCGATTTGTTCATTGCGCGAGGCTGCGGTTAGACTTTCCCCGGTCCGGCGCATTCGTGCCAGAACGTTCATGGCGCGGTTGTAAACTTCTTGTTCGCGTCTTGTTCTTGGATTTGACCTGTCGTCACTCATCACTCGGCAAGGGTCCAATGCACAAACTCGCGAGTCAATGAGTACGAAAGGCCGAAACCCCCGCAGCCTTTGAGCCTCTCCGACTCAAACCTAAGGGAGGTTTGAGTCCGAGAGCTCGGAGGACCTCATGAAGCCAGAATTACTTCGAAAAGTCATAGCGAAGATGGACGCCATCTATCTGGAAACAGCCAGCTCGTTTGCGAGGGGAAATACAGATTTCAGCGAGGAGCGGAAGAAAGATATCCTGCGAGATCTGTTGGCTAAGAGACCGGGGCGCGCACGGTTGGAAGAAATGTACCGCGAGGTCCCGGACGAAGAGTTTGAAAAAGTAATGTCATCTCTTGACACAATCCCACGCGACGCGCAGAAAGACTTCAAAGCGGCTCTCGCCCATTTTCCGAAAGATCGTGGAGGTCGCCCTTCAGAGTTCCCAGTGGAGATTCGCCAGAAGGCTATCCAAGATGTGAGGTTGGAACGCGCCCACTGCGACAGTCTGAGGGATGCTATCGAGACGGTTGCGAGGCGCTATAAGATGACACCGGATTACTTGCGCAAGGTATGGAAGAATCGCAAGCGGTTAAAGCACATTTGAGCTCACGACATTTCGAAGTCAGGCCACACTAATTGGGTGACATATGTTGACATACATATTAGACTTATCTAATGAAGAAGCGCACGACTGTATGGCTTCCGGAGGAATTGCTGGCTAAACTCAAGAAAATGTCCAGCAAGACCGGAGCACCGATGGCTGAACTTTTCCGCCGCGCGGTCGAGGCGTACTTAAAGAAGTTCTGAAACGATAAAACGGGCCTGCCGCTGTTCGAAGCAGACGACAAGCCCTAACCATCATCGGAGGCAGGCTCCAATGACAGCTCCAAAAACCGTACCTCAAATCCCGCAGTCCCACAATTCAATCGTGCCACGGCACGGGGTCGTCACCCTCTTCGGCTATGGCATCCATGTCCGGGTTGATCGGGGGCATCTCCTGCTTCTCGACGGTATCGCTAGCGATCGTCGCCAATATCGGTTGCCTCGGGTGGGGCATCGTCTGTCGAGGCTCGTAGTAATTGGTTCAGACGGTGTGGTATCCCTCTCGGCTCTGCGCTGGTTGGCTGATCAGGGGGCCGCCTTCGTGATGTTGGAACGTGACGGCTCCGTCCTCGCGACTACAGGACCGGTGCGCCCGTCAGACGCAAGACTAAGGCGAGCTCAAGCTCTGGCAAGTCAATCGGGAATGGCTCTCCATATTGCACGGGAGCTAATTGACAAGAAAATAGCGGGCCAAGAGCGGGTTGCACGCTACAAATTGCTTGCAACGCAAACCGCCGATACTATCGCTCGTCATCGTGCAGAGTTGACAAGAGCGGATTCGCCCGAAGCCATTCGCCAAGTTGAATCAAGAGCGGCTGCCGCTTACTGGTCCGCATGGCATACTTTGCCAATCAATTTTCCGAAGAAAGACGAAGCGCGTGTGCCAGACCACTGGCGTGTTTTCGGAACTCGGGTCTCTCCGCTAACCGGGTCGCCACGGCTCGCGGTTAACCCTCCCAATGCTCTCTTGAATTACCTTTACGCGGTTTTAGAAAGTGAGTGCCGTCTGAGCGTGGCAGCCATGGGCTTAGACCCCGGTCTGGGTGTTCTCCATGTAGACACACCGGCACGCGATAGTCTTGCCTGCGATCTCATGGAGGTCGTCCGCCCCCAGGTTGACGCATTCTTGCTCGATTGGATTACGCGCGAAACGCTTCGGCGAGAATGGTTCTTGGAACAACGGGACGGGAACTGTCGCCTTATGGCGCAACTTGCAATCAAGCTTTCCGAAACAGCTCCAATGTGGGGTCGTGCGGTCGCGCCGTTGGCTGAATGGGTTGCAGCAACTCTGTGGTCCGGAAGGCGGAAAACGAGCGGCACGGTATCACTACCAACCCGCCTAACTCAAAGGCACAAACGCGAAGCAAAAGGCGCGTTTCCCCTCGCACCGCCAAGTCCGGCGCCACGCCGGGAGAACATCTGTCGCGGTTGTGGAAAGAGCATTCAACAAGGGTCTATTAACTGTGTGAAGTGCCAAATTGTAGGAGCAACCGAACGACTCGTGGATGCCGCACGAATCGGGCGAGTAGCGGCACGCACCCCGGAAGCGCGTGCAAAACACCAGGCTTCGCGGCGACGGCACGCACAAGCATGCTCGGAATGGGACGAATCGAAGCAGCCATCTTGGCTTACAAGCGAAGTGTTCTCGCAGCGAGTCCAGCCGCTGCTTGCAGACATTCCAACAACCACCATTCGATCGGCTATGGGTGTATCCAAGTGGTACGCGGGCAAGATCCGGCAAGGGTACCGCCCGCACCCGAGGCACTGGCAGGCGCTCGCAGACTTGGTTAATGTTTCCGCGACTGCTTCGTAGCCTGCCTGTTGCCGTTCACGCGACCAAGAACAGAATCACGATATAGCGCAAAAGCACGATTCAATTGATAATTGTTTGGAATGAACGTGTTTATCAGCTCGACGTTCGTAGACCTCCGGAACGAACGCGAAGCGTTGCTGAGAGCGCTTCAAACAGCGGGTCGACAACCTTTCGGGATGGAGTTGTTCCTTTCAACTCCCGAGAGCCCCAGGGCGGTCGCGGAACGAAAGATAAGAGCATGCGACGTGTTCGCTTTGGTGCTTGGCTTCAAAGCTGGCTCTCTCTTGCCAGGAGAGGCGGATAGCACATATACCTGGGCTGAATATCAACTCGCGGTCCGGCTCGACAAGCCAGTCTTTCTATTCATAAAGACACGCGACGGCCGGTGGCAGAACGACGAGGCTGAAACGGAGAAAGGAAAGAGGAACCTCCTCCAAGAGTTCCACAGCTCCGTGATCTCTCGCACAACGCCAGCGTACTTTCAGACTCCGGAGGAACTCGCACTAGCTGCTGTTCTCGCCTTAGGCGATTGGGAAGCTCGGGGACGGCCCGGCGCAAGGAAAGTTTTTGTCGAGCGAAGCGAACGCAAGAAGCTCCAACAAGCGGGCAGTTCTGCCCTGTTCGATCTCCATCAAAAACTGCAGGGAAGAAGCCAAATACTTGACATGCTTAACAGCTTTCTGGCTGACCCACAGAAGGTCCTGGGAGTGCTCGTGGGACGAGGTGGACTCGGGAAAACAAAGTTGCTCAGGGAATGGACGGAAGCCATACAGGGATGGGCAGTTTTGTTTCTAAAGGATAGACCCATTTGGCATGTGGATGTGTACAAGGAAATCCCCGAGGGTAGAGTACTGTTGGTAATTGACGACGCACATCGCTCCGAACATCTTCAAGATGCCCTGGCACTATTGAAAGAGTTTCGAAGTGTAGGCCGTGAGCTCAAAATGGTCCTTGCCGCACGGCCTAGCGGATCTGATCGTATTCGGGAAGCTCTCGCGAGCCGTTTTGACACTGACGAATTTGTTCAATGGCCGCAGCTCACTGAACTGAGCCGAAGAGAAACGAACGCCCTCGCGGAAGAAATGCTCGGCGATGCCACAACTCGCCAAGTCGCTGAATGGCTTGTCAAGATTTCGGGCGGGAATCCTCTGACAACCGTAGTGGGGGGACGTCTACTTGCGCTTGGAACAATTGAAGTGCAGAAATTGGAAACCTCTGAGCAATTTCGCACGGCGATCTTCGACAAATTCCTTCAAGAATTAAAAGCGGAAGACAGATTTGGTCGTGCTCTACTCCATTTGATCGCTGCGACATCGCCGATTCCTCTAAATGCTGCGACGTTCCATACTCGGGCAGCTTCGTTCCTCAAGTTTGCCGAGCATGAAATCGCCTCCGAGATTAAGCGACTTGAAGAAAAAGGCCTACTTGCAAGCACTGGGAGCGGTTTGCGAATTGTTCCCGATGTGCTCTCGGACTTCATACTCGAAGATGCCTGCCTTGATCTGAGAGGCCAACCTCTTCCCTTTGTGACCGAGGTGTTTAAGCACTTTCGCGATGTATTGCTCTCCAATTTGTTGGAAAATTTGGGTGAACTCGAATGGCGAGTAACTGATGGCAAGGACCGCCAACCGTTGTTGCTAAGAGAAGTATGGGAAACGCTATTTCGTGAGTTTCTGCAGTCTGATGCTCATTCTCGTGTTGACCTTCTAGAGGCGGCTAAGGGAGCAGTTGTGTTCCAGCCAGCATCTGGCTTGCGGTTAGTCGACCTAGCGCTGAGCAACCCCGCTTCAACAGAGAAGGTGTTCGGTCGTTTTGAATATGGCCAAGCGGAGATCATGGCTGCGCTGGCTCCCATCCTCGCATCCATTGCATATCATCCGGACTATACGAAAAGAGCGGCTCGCATTCTCTGGCAACTGGCGAAGCAGAACAAAAAAGCACGTCGTACTTGGCACGATCAACCTGCGGGTAAGGTGCTGACTGAATTAGCTTCCTACCGGCTGAACCGACCAGTTTGGTACAACGAACAAATGCTCAGTTTCGTGGAAGAAATAGCGACCGAGAACTCTGCCTACGAAGGCGATTTCACACCCCTCAACATTTTGAGCAAATTATTGGAACGCGAAGGTGACCATACGGAACTGACGGGAATGGCGGTTTCCCTGTCGAGTTTTGGTTTGGCCTATAAGGCCATCAGGCACATCCGGGAGGGTGCACTTTTGATTGTATCGAAGCTCCTTACCGGCCCTGATCCTAAAGCAGCAGTAGATGCAGTGCAAATTCTCGGAACGGTGCTTCACGGTTTTCTTCCGAAGTTTGGGCGGGCTCTCACCCAGGAAGAAATCGCATGGCACAATGACGAGAGGCTGAAGGCTCTTTCAATTTTCGCAGATAGCGTTAGGACCGTGCCTGTATATGTCAAGCAACAGATTCTCGCGACGCTGAGATCATTGACTTTCTGGGGGCAAGCCGACACCGAGATTGTAAGACGTGCGGAAGAAGTGCTGAGTTCGATCTCGATGACAGATGAGTTGTTTGTCTTCGACGCGATCGCAACTGCTGGGTGGGACCTGGATAGGCTAGGTGAAGACTTTGGCACCACCGATACGCGACGGCAACAACAGCTGGAGAATGCAGTCGGCAAGATTTCGGTTGCTCCAGGTGAGGAGCAGGTTAGGATCCTGGAAGAGATGTATTTGCAAGCTGAGCGTCATGGCATCGAGCTTCGTGGCGGCAACGAGTTCGTAGCGTTGCTGTGCAAGGACGCATCTTTCCTTGGTGCTCTAGCAAGTCATGTACTCTCTAGTCACGACTGTCCATCTTCTTTCAAGTTCTTAATGCAAGTTGTAGTCTGTCAGATGCGTTCCCATGATCCTGGTCGTTATGAACAAGTAGGAATCGCAAGCGCCCATCATTCTAACGTGAACGTGAGCCGTGGTGCGGCAGCGGGCCTTTTTAGTGCTGACCTGAGGCATGGTGTGCCTCAGGACGTTAGAGTATTGCGTGAACTTTCCGCACACGAGGACGCATACGTAAAACTAAATTGCTTGAATGCCCTAAGGTTTTTCGCAAAGTCTGACCAATTTAGAGACATCGCAATCGACGTCGCTCTTGACACTGAAATCGGTTCGAACGCAAAGCTGGCAGATGAGCTGTGTGAGATATTTGGGGAGTATGGCGTGTCACCAACCGTCCTCACGGAGAAACGAATTCAGTCACTTCTTTCCAAGCTCTTGCCCATTGGTGAAATTGACGAATATCACATAACCAACCTCCTTGGCTGGGCAGCCCGAGAACGCCCGACATTGATTCTGCAGTTTTTCCTGGACAGGATCCGATACTCACTTAATGAGCACGACGGTTCTTCCTACCAAGCTATTCCATCGAGGTCGACCACAATCGCATATATGAGATTCGCGGGTGATGGGCGACAGATTCATCTTGAAGGTGTTCGCGATCTTCTCGTTGAGGCACAGCGCGGGAATTCATACTCAGAGCAGGAAGACTTGACGAGGCTCTTCTGGATTGTCGGGGCGCTCGACAACACCACATTGTCTGTGCTCGATGACTGGCTACATGAACAGGTTCTCGAACGTGTCGAGACCGTGTGGAGTTTGCTATCACACGCCCCTGGCGGCATTGCTTTGGTTTGCCCTTGGTTTACTTTACAGGTCCTTGAGTCAGCAGCAAGGTTCGGCAACAAGCATTCCAGAGAGGTTATTGGAAGGCTGGTCGCGAACGCGCTGACTACCGGGCCTCAGCAGGTGTCTGCAACCGAAATTGCCCGCTCGCCGTTAGAGGATCAGTTATCGCAGAAGGTAGTTCAATTTGCGGCAACTGAGCCCTTGGCTCAGCTATATTCGGCGATTCTCGAAGCAACGAGGGCGCAGGCAGAACAGATGACCGCGATGCAGAAAGAATTTCAAAAAGAAATGGAAAGCTAGAGAAGATAACGGGAGTGAGACGATTGCGCTGGTCTTCGCTGTTGAGCCAAGAGCGACTTACGCCAAGTCAGGGGGGCGACCCTTGGAGGAATGAGTTCGAGCGTGATTACGACAGAGCAGTGTTCTGCACACCTGTTAGGAGACTGCAGGACAAAGCTCAAGTCTTTCCGATGGAGGAACACGATGCGATCAGAACTCGCCTCACTCACTCGCTGGAGGTCTCAACAGTTGCTAGAACCATTGCAAGAGCTTCCGCTGTTTGGCTTGCGAAGGAAAAAGAAATCGAATGTTTGCCGCAAGGCGACCAAGTAGCACAGATCGAGACCATAGCGGCTACCTGTGGGCTTATACATGATCTAGGCAACCCCCCTTTCGGGCATGCAGGCGAGGAAGCAATTCGCGAGTGGTTCTTGAATAACCACGGCGCGAGAATCAAGAAGATCAGACGCAAGCAACAACAATGTGCTGACGATTTTGTGCACTTTGACGGCAATGCGCAGACCATCAGGCTTCTTACGCGCCTTCAGATGTTTGGTGACCAGCAAGGACTAAATTTGACGTGTGCAACATTGTCGTCTGCTCTCAAATATGTTTCGCCTTCTCACGAGACCATTGAAGCCCGGCATGACGCCTCTAAACCGGGATATTTCGCTTCCGAGAAAGCGATTGTAGAGGTAGTCGGAAAAAAGACGGGAACCGAAGGCGTGCGCCACCCTATTACTTTCCTAGTCGAGGCAGCAGACGATATTGTCAACGCAACCGTCGATGTCGAAGATGCCATTAAGAAAGGCGTTATCAAGTGGGCGGAGTTTGAGGCGCAATTGCGAACCAGTAAAGACAGCCAGGTAGTGAAGGTGCTGAAAGAGACAAAAAAGCTCGCGAAAGGCCGTCAGAAGAATCCGACCGATGAGACGTATGCGCAAGCGTTTAGGGTGGCGGCGATACAGGTTATGGTTGGCGCTGTTTTGGAAAGTTTCAGGGGCAAGTACGAGGACATCATGCATGGGAAGTACCATAATGAGCTGTTAAAGACCTCTGTCGCGGGCGAACTAAGAGGGATATGCAAAACGGTGCTCAAACAGCGTGTGTTTCCGTCGGACCTCATTTTGCGTGTTGAGATGCGTGGCAAGATAGTCATTCATGACTTGCTAGACATGTTTTGGGACGGCGCGGCGGTGTGCGATGAGAAGACCAATAAAGGGACGGAGTTTGACGGGAAAATATACAAGCTTGTCTCTTCAAACTACCGTCATGTCTTCCACAAAGAGAAGAGCGGCTCGCAATTGCCCGAACTTTATCATCGCCTTCAATTGGTTACAGACTATTTAGCAGGGATGACGGATACGTTTGCAAGTACGTTGCATAAGCGACTCCGAAATGGTTGAGCAAAAGCACGGGCCTAGAAGCGATCTCGAACTGCGGATACGTGAGCTTCTGGCGCTCAATTGCGGAGCCCGATCGCCAATCAATCTCCTCCTCGCCGCGTCAGGTTTCCAAAAACTGCCCGCGTTTCTGTTCGGAGGTACGCTCAGGGATTTGCTTGCGTTTGGTTTCCTCCCTCGCGATCTGGACATTGTCATTAGAACCCCAAACCTGGAGCAGCTTGCAACCGAACTTGGCCATCACCTGGTTAGAAGGACCAGGTTTGGAGGTATGCATTTCTTGATCGACGGGTGGCATTTCGATGTTTGGCCACTTCGCGAGACGTGGGCGTTTCGTACGGGGGCTGTGACTCCCTGCAGTTTTTCAGCCCTGCCACGGACTACCTTCCTTAATGTCGAGGCGGTAGCCGCGGAACTCAACCCTAGGCCGACCCGATCTCGAAAACTGTTTGAATGTGGCTTTTTCGAAGCAATAGCCACGGAGACGGTTGAGATTAATTTGGAGGAGAACCCATTTCCTGACTTGTGTGTAGTCAGATCGCTCTTAACGGCAGCGCGGCTCGGGTTTTGCATCGGACCGAGGCTCGCCAAGTACCTGGCCGTGCAGGGTGAGGGGATGACGCGTGCTCGAATGAGTGACGTTCAGCTTAAACACTACGGAGAGATAAAATCTGATCCCGAAGAGATGATGAGCTGGCTAGCTTTTGTCAGGCAAAGCCGAGCCTCAGGCGTTGCACGTGTTAAATTGCCACTTTCGGAGCCTCGGAAGCTTGCGTTACGGGGGGCTTGGATTTCCTGAGCTACTCAGAGGCGTCCACCAACGCTAACTCGACAGTACCTGGGGCGCTCTAGCTCTTCGGCTTTGGGTTCAGTGGCCAACGCGCTTCCACTGCAGCATCATCACTAAAAAAACCACCGAAGGTGTCATCCAGGAGGCAACGCCGGACGGTGTATCGTAGAACTGACTCCAGCTTCTCGCAGAGATCAACGTGCTGGACCCTTGGCAGAATGGTTTCCATGCCAGATAGAAAGCTCTCGGCATGGACCAGCTTTGATCGCAACTTATAAGCACGCCGCAAATCATCATCGGCGAGATCAATTTTGAATTCAGCTGCAAGTTGTCGAACGCGGTCACGGAACTGCCATGAAGGGTCGTTTTCCCCGATGCTTATCAATGCTTCGAGCCCTGATACTACGAGAATCCATCGTGCGTCCAAATAATATGAGCGCATCGCGTACTCATGGTTCCAATATGCACGGTGAACGCGAGGATGCATGAGCTTGTCCTTGGAGACCCACGGCATCAGCCGACGTAAAACCTGCGCATCATCAACAGAAAGCCAATCTCGGTCCTTTCCGCTAAGGAATACATCAGGGCTCATGCCCCTATTCTGGACTGCTTGAATCGCCGAATCCGCCAGACCAAAATGGAAGACATTAGCGCAGTAGCGGTTGCCCGTAGTTGTTGGATGAACTAGTCGGGAAAGGGCAACCGTGGCCATAAGTTGGGTCATTACCTCGTTTTTGGTACCGTCAACTTCCGGGACACGCCGAACGAATGCATACAGGTGCCTATCGTACCCCGCGCCGCTGATGTTGTAGTGCGGAGGTTCGCAAGCCTCTTGAATATGTTTCGCGAGTTGTACATCGAGCCTTTCGATCCAAATGTCGTCGCTCAACGTAAACCGGGTAGAACCGTCGCGCACCACAAGAGGTGAATGACCGTCCGCACCACCTGACGGTCCGCTCCCGATATGCAGGATGACGTAGCACCCTCCCGGCAATGGACCATTCATCACCAATTCCTCCAATCTCTTCTATGATACGGCGCAAGTTCACACGCACCTCCCCACCCATGTGCTCAATAAGAAAGAATGCAGGGAGGGGGTTCATATTCCATCCCGTGGTGTTCTCACCCCTCGCGCAGTTTGACCCTTCTTTTCATCGGACTGTAAGATCAAAGTTCGTCTTCCCTTTGCTCATGATCGTGCCGGACCTGTTCGCCGGACGTGGGGAAGGCTGTCTCTTACGCTGTTTGGGCGGGCGAAACGCACTGCTCCTCAGCGCCTAAGTCGGAATAAAAGATGCCGCACGAATTGCCAAAAGCTTACGAACCGGGCGCGATTGAAACGCGCTGGGCTGAGTATTGGGTCAAGGAAAAGCTGTTTCATGTAGAGACACCGGCGGGCGAGTCGCCCGCCTCCACATCGGCAGCGCCTCCTGTCTTCACGCTTCTACTGCCACCGCCGAATGTGACGGGGCGTCTGCACATGGGGCACATGCTCAACCAGACGCAGATGGACATCATGGTCCGTTGGCATCGCATGCGCGGCTTCATCGCGCTGTGGCTGCCGGGCACCGACCATGCCGGCATCGCCACGCAGATGATGGTGGAGCGGCAACTGGGCAAGGAAGGCAAGAAGCGGCGCGATCTGGGGCGCGAGAAATTCATCGAGCGGGTCTGGGAATGGAAGCGCGAGTATGGCGGCGCGATTCTTGACCAGATGAAGCGGCTCGGCGCGTCGGTGGATTGGGGCCGCGAGTACTTCACGATGGACGACAACCTTTCGCACGCGGTGCGCGAGGTGTTTGTCCGGCTGTATGAGCAGGGGCTGATCTATCGCGGCAAGTACATCGTGAACTGGTGTCCGCGGTGCGAGACGGCGATTTCCGATCTCGAAGTGAAGCACGAAGACGTTGCCGGGAAACTGTGGGAGATTCGGTATCCGGTGGTAGGGACCAACGAGTTCATTACCGTGGCGACGACACGTCCGGAAACGATGTTGGGAGATACCGCGGTTGCGGTGAATGCCGCCGATGAGCGCTACACGCATCTGCACGGGAAAAGTGTGCTGCTACCGCTGATGAAGCGCGAGATTCCGATCATTCTGGACGAGATTGCGAAGCCGGAGTTTGGGACGGGCGCGGTGAAGATTACGCCGGCGCATGATCCGAATGACTTTGAGGCGGGCAAGCGGCACAACCTGCCGCAGATTGATGTGATGGATCTGCTCGCCCGGATGAACGAGAACGCCGGTCCTTATAAGGGACTGGATCGTTACGAGGCGCGCGCAGCTGTTCTGGCGGATCTGAAGGAACAGGGTTTCCTCGTCGCCGAGAAAGACTACACGGTGCCGCTGGGCAAGTGCGATCGTTGCGGAACGGTGGTCGAGCCGCGTTTGTCGACGCAGTGGTTCATCAAGATTGAGCCGCTGGCGAAGCGCGCGATTGAGGTCGTGGAAAAGGGTTATATCCGCTTCTCGCCGGAAAATTACGGGCAGATTTATCTGAACTGGATGCGCAACATCCACGACTGGTGCATCTCGCGGCAGTTGTGGTGGGGGCACCGAATTCCCGCTTGGTATTGCGGTGAGTGCAAGGACGTCGTGGTGGCGCGCGAGACGCCAACCAAATGTTCAAAGTGTGGCTGCGCAAAGATGGAGCAGGATACGGATGTACTCGACACGTGGTTTTCGTCTGGGCTGCTGCCGTTCACGACGCTGGGGTGGCCGGAGAAGACGCGCGATCAGGAAGTGTTCTATCCCAATTCGCTGATGATTACCGGGTTCGACATCCTGTTCTTCTGGGTCGCGCGGATGATCATGCTCGGGTGCTGGTTCATGATGCCGGAGGGCGGTTCGGAAAAAGATCTTGAAAACAGCGTCCCGTTCCGCAAGGTCTATATCCACGCACTGGTGCGCGATGCCGACCGGCAGAAGATGTCAAAGACGAAGGGCAACGTGCTGGATCCGATCGAGGTGATTGGGCAGTACGGAACCGACGCGACACGCTTTACGCTGGCAGCAATGGCTGCTCCGGGAACGGATATTGCGTTCAATGAGAGCCGGACGGACGGGTATCGCGCGTTCGCCAATAAGATCTGGAACGCGGCGCGGTTCATGTTCATGAACGTGGATCGGATTGCGCCGGACTTGCGGCCGTCAACGACCCATGACCCAGGTGTTGCCGGGTTCACCACTTCTTCGCTCGAGGACAAATGGATTCTTTCGCGATTCAACCGGGCTACAAGAGACGTAAATGAATCGCTCGAAGCCTACCGTTTCCACGAGGCGGCGAACCGGATTTACGATTTCTTCTGGGGCGAGTTCTGCGACTGGTACATCGAACTGGTCAAGCCGCGGCTGATGGAAACTGCGAGTGCGGAGACGGCGCATGCAGCTTGCACGAATCTGGTGAACCTGTTCGATTCGTCGTTGCGCCTGCTGCATCCGGTGATGCCGTTTATCACGGAAGAGATTTGGCACGCGATGTATGCAGGCGCGGCGCCCCTGAAGTCAGTCGCGCTGGCGGCATATCCGACGGCGAGTGACGCCCAAATTGACCTGACGGCCGAGACACAGATGGCAGTGTTGCAGGATTTGATCGTCAGCGTGCGCAACCTGCGGGCGGAACTGAAAGTCGAGCCTAAGGTGAAGGTGCCGATCGAAGTGTTTGCGCACGAAGCGGAAATTCGGCGGGTGATTGAAGAAAATCACGGTGCGGTGGAGCGGCTTGGAAACGTGGAGCGAGTCACGTTCGTCGAGTCGTCACTGGCGAAGATCGCTGGCGCTCGAAGCACGGTACGCTTCGATGTGCACGTTGTGTACGAAAAGAAGATCGACGTGGCGGCAGAGTGCGAGCGCTTGAAAAAAGAGCTGGAGAAGATCGAAAAGGAAGCCGCGAACGGCCAACGGCAATTGGGCAATGAACAGTTCCTGGCGAAGGCTCCGGCAAAAGTCGTGGAAGGGATTCGATCGCGCGCGGAAGAGTTAAAGGTGTTGCGGGAGAAGGCTGTGGCTCAGATGAAAGAGCTGGGCTGCGCGTAAAGTTTTTCTATGGACTGGAACTCACGACGCATTACGGCGATTCTGGAGAACGCGCTGAACGAAGATCGGGCGACGCGCGATGCGACTAGCTACGCGTGCATCGATCATAACCAGCGGGCCTCGGCGACGATCATTGTCAAAGAGGAATGCACGCTGGCGGGACTGGGCTGTATTCCCCGCATCCTCAGCGTTTACGAAGCCCTCGACGGGGCGGTGACCGGGCACTATGAAGTGACCAGCCACCCGTCGATTTTTGACGGCGTGAGCGCAAAACAAGGGCAGCAGATCGCAGTGATCCGCCACAATGCGCGAGTCATTCTTTCATGCGAGCGCGTGATTCTTAATTTTCTGCAGCGCATGGCCGGGATCGCGACCGTGACGCGCAAGTTCGTGGACGCAGTGGCGGGTACCCGGGCGCGCATCCTCGACACACGCAAGACAGCGCCGGGACTGCGGGTGATTGACAAGTACGGTGTGCGTTGCGGCGGCGGGCAGAATCACCGGCTTGATCTTTCGGATGGCGTGCTCATCAAACATAATCACATTGCGTTGGCTGGGAACGTGGCGACGGCCCTGGAGCGCGCGGTGCGCAACCGCCGCGGCAACCAGCCAATTGAGATTGAAGTGCGCTCGCTCGAAGAGTTGCAGCAGGCGCTCGAGCACGGGGCGGACGCGATTCTGATGGACAACGTGAAGGTGGAAGACCTGCGAAAGGCAGTCGAAATTTGCGCCCGTCAGTCCCGCCGGATTCCACTGGAGTGCGCAGGCGGTATCAATCTGGAAAACGTGCGCGCCTATGCCGAGACGGGCGTTGACTTTATTTCCGTAGGTGGTCTGACGCACTCATTCGCAACCATTGATATGAGTATGCGGGTTGCTCCTGCCTAAGACCGTCGATAGTCGTTGGTCGTTCGTCGGTAGGACACTCCACTGGAGTCTCGATCCCTCTGCAAAACTGATACGCCTGCTAGGGTGATGGCCGAAGGACTTGGTACGCTGAAATCGCTATAATCCTGCCATCGCTGCTTCCATCAAAACTCGACGCTCGTTGCCTGTCGCGAAAGCCACGGATGTACGGCTGGGACGCATTGTTCGCCTGCTGATGGATCACGCTACCGTAGTGGTAAGCGGGACGAAGATCGCGGGTGAAATCGGCACAAGCCGTTCGGAAGTCTGGCGACTGATTCAGCAGTTGCGCGAGTTGGGCGTAGATGTCGCGGGACATCCCGCGACCGGCTATCAGCTTCGTTCCGTGCCGGATCTCCTGTTGCCGGAGATGATCGCGCCGTTAGTGAAGCGGACGATCTTCGCCAAGCACTTCCACCACTTCTACAAAATTGATTCCACGAATTCCGGGGCTATGGCCTCGGCTGCGGAAGGGGCTGCGGAAGGCAGCGTTTTTCTGGCCGAAGAGCAATTGGCGGGACGCGGACGCGGAGCGCACTCGTGGCATTCGGCGCGGTCGATGGGGATTTATTGCTCGGTGATTTTGCGACCGACGATGCCGCCTTCGGATGCGCTGCTGTTTTCGCTGGCCGCCGGTCTGGCGGTACGCGCCGCAATCACGGATGTCACACAATTGTCCGTGGATTTGAAGTGGCCGAATGACCTGCTGATTGACGGCAGAAAGTTTTGCGGCATCCTGACAGAGATGAATGCTGAAGCCACACGGGTACGGTATCTGGTGGTTGGCGTGGGCATCAACGTCAACCAGGCGAAGTTTCCCGCGGAGTTGCGCGACATCGCAACATCGTTGCGGCTGGAATCTGGGACGGAATGGTCGCGCGTTGAAGTTTGCGCCGCTTTGTTAAAATCGCTCGACCATGAATATCGTGTGTTGCTTGAAAATGGCGATACGGCGCGAGCGTCGGTGCTGAAGCGGTTCGAGGAAAATTGTTCGTCAGTACGCGGCAGACGAGTGCGCGTGGAAGACGATGGACTGGAAGGCGTGACCGAAGGGCTGGATGCGCGCGGGTTTTTGCAAGTGCGAACGCCCGAGGGCTTGCGAACAGTGCTGAGCGGAACGGTAAGAACAATTGGTAATTTGTAATTTTGTAAGTTGGTAATTTAGTGCCTCTGTGTGGGCGTTTTGTGAATGACACAGTTGCAAAATTACCCAATTACAAAATTACAAAATTCCTATGCTGCTAGTCATTGATATCGGCAACACAAATACGGTGCTCGGAGTTTTTGAGCGCGTGGCGCACCGTCCAGGCGAAGATGTGACCGCGGAAGCGCCGCGCTACGAAAAGCTGGTCGCGAACTGGCGCGTTGGCTCGCACCTCGGGCGCACCGTTGACGAATACGGAATCATCTTCCGCAACCTTTTTTCCATCGACAACCTGGATGTTGCTGGCGTGCACGGGATTGCGGTTTCGTCCGTGGTGCCGCCGCTGGATACGATATTGCGGCAAGTCTGTGAGCGTCATTTTAAGATCAAGCCGTTGTTCATTGAGCCGGGTATCAAGACAGGGATGCAGGTTCTCTATGAAAATCCTGCTGAGGTGGGCGCGGATCGCATCGTCAATGCGGTCGCAGCGTTTGAGAAGCATGGCGGCCCTTGTGTCATCGTGGATTTTGGCACGGCGACTACGTTCGATTGCGTTTCGAAAAAGGGTGAGTACATGGGCGGCGTGATTTGCCCGGGCATCGGCATTTCTGCGGATGCGCTCTTTCAACGTACAGCGCGACTGCCCCGCGTGGAAGCCCGCAAGCCGGCGCGTGTGATTGGGACGACTACGGTGGGAAGTTTGCAGTCCGGCCTTTACTACGGGTACCTCGGATTAGTGGACGGAATTCTGGAGCGACTCGTAGATGAACTGGGACCGGAAACGCATGTGCTGGCTACGGGCGGACTCGGCGCGCTCATCGGGCCAGCTTCGCACTTTATCAAAGATATCGACGAGTTTCTAACGCTCGAAGGGTTGCGGATTATCTGGGAGCGGAACCAACCATTCCGCAAGGAAGCGGGAGCGCGAGCATCCAAGTCGGCGAAACCGGCGTCCTCGGAACCGGATGCGAAGCCGTGGCCTTCTCCGAAAACTCCGAAGGCGCACTGACCCCGTTTCTCGGTACACGGCGGGAATTTCTAAGCAAATGCCTCGCGTTCTTATCGTCGGTATCGGCAATCCTCTTCGCTCGGATGACGGGGTCGGCCTGCTCGTGGCGCAGGAATTGTTCCGCGAGCTGCCCGCCCATGGCGACGTTCGAGTCATCGCCACGCAGCAACTGACTCCGGAAATCGCCGAGTTTGCCAGCTACGTCGAGAGAGTCTTGTTCGTGGACGCGGCTGACGGCGGGGAACCTGGAAGCCTCATTTGCAGGAAGATCTCGCCTGGGGAATCGTCCGGCCACTATTCTCACGAATTGTCTCCCGTGATGATTTTGCAGTTGGCCAAGAAACTTTACGGGCGCTGTCCGCCGGCATATCTGATAACGGCTGCCGGGGCGAACTTCGATACCGGGGATACGATGTCGACGGCTGTGAGCGCCGCGATCCCGGCCCTGAAAGCAAAGATTGAGCAGATGACGTCTTTCGAAGATGTTGACGTCGAAGGCTGACGTTTCGAAATAGCAAACTAGATTTCAGTTTGCAATTTCGTCCAGCAACTTCCCGTGTGCATCGACCAACTGGATCGCCATCGCGAGCGTGCCGTCCGCGTGCGTCGAGCAACTCAGGCACGGGTCGTAGGCTCGTACAACCGCCGAGACATGATTGAGCATGCCTTCTGTCAGCTTGGTGCCGTCCACGTAGTGTTCGGCGACCTGCTGCACACTTCTTCCGATGGCGAGATTGTTGTGGCCCGTTGCGACGATCAGGTTGGCCCAGGTAATGGCGCCTTCTTCGTTGACCTTATAGTGGTGAATCAATGTGCCCCGCGGAGCCTCGATCATGCCCACGCCTTCTAACGAATTCACTCCGGCAGTCGCGCGCACGTGGGTGTCGAGAATTTGAGGGTCGTTGAGGAGAAGCTCGATTTTTTCCAGCGCGTGCAGGATTTCGATGAGGCGTGCATAGTGATACAGAAACGCGCTGTGGGCGACGGCGCCGAAGCGTTCGTGGAATTCGCGGAATTCGACATCGGCTAGAGGGGTACCGCAGGCGCTGGCGGCATTGATCCGTCCGAGGGGGCCGACGCGATAGACGCCCGCCGGGAAACCCTGCGGGATAAAATACGGGGCTTTGAGATAGGACTCGCGCAGGCTGGCCTCGCCGATCCATTGTTTGTAGTCTTCGGCGGCAACATGATCTTCGACGATTTCGCCGGAGGTACTGCGGAAGCGCAAATCGCCATCGTAGAACTGCAAGTTGCCTTTCTTGTCCACGAGTCCGGCATACATCGTCGGGAACGAACCGAACACCGCAATCTCTTCCTGGAAATTGGCGAGGGCACCTTTGAAAAAAGTGAGCGTGCGGGTCGTGATGTTTTTGGCCGCTGGGAGTTCCGCGAGAACACGCTCGCGAACCTGCGCTGACATGGGCGTTGCGACTCCTCCGGGGACGATCCACGACGGATGTACGCGCTCTTGCGCCAGACCCTCAACGAGTTGAAGTCCGAATTTTCGCAGTTCAATACCATCCCGAGCAATTTCGGGATGCCCAGCGATGACGCCCATGACGTTGCGCGTGGCGGGGTCGGAATTCATGCCCAGTAGGAAATCGGGCGACGACAAATAGAAGAAGCTGAGGGCATGCGATTGCACGATCTGCGCGCAGTGCACGAGTTCTCGGAGTTTGCGAGCGGTCGGCGGAATGCGCACGGCCATGATCGCGTCGCAGGCTTTTGAGGAAGCCAGCAAATGGCTGATGGGGCAGATGCCGCAAATGCGGGCAGTAATTCCCGGCATCTCGTAAAAGGGGCGGCCTTCCGTGAACTTCTCGAAACCGCGAATCTGCGTGACGTGAAAGTCGGCGCCTGTCACCTGGCCCTGTTCATCCAGATGAATGGTGACCTTCCCGTGCCCTTCGATGCGGCTGATGGGCTCGATCGTGATGCGCTTCATTACGCGCTCCTTATCCAAACTTCGGCTGGCTGACTTCCGGCTTCCGGCCTTCCAGCAAATCGGTAATCAATCCCAAAATCGCTTTCGCCGGGGGAGGACAACCCGGCAGAAAGTAATCAATGGCGACGAACTCGCGCAGCGGGCGCGCCTGCTTCAACAGGGCGGGCACGCGGTCGGTCGGAATCAGTTTCTTCTCTTCGGAGCCGTCCACGTAGACGCGCTGCAGCAGCTTGTTCACCGGAATGTTGTTGCGCATGGCAGGAACATTCCCTGCCACGGCACAATCTCCCAGCGAAACCAGCAAGTGGGTTCGCTGGCGGATCTTGCGAATCTTGTTGAGATCGTCCTGCGAACTGACCGCGCCTTCCACCAGTGTGACGTCCACGTCCTCGGGAAATTCTTGCGCGTCCACGAGCGGACCGTACACGATGTCAATCTTGCGGCCCAATGAGATAATGGCCGCGTCCATATCCAGCAGCGACATGTGGCAACCGGAGCAGCCATCGAGCCAAACGGTCGCTACTTTCACCTTCTTCATACTTGCGCTCCTCTGGTTTGCGCGAGAGACGAAACGATCTTGAACTTCTTG
>Ga0302321_100000741_pt1 | contig 28411 bp, 19 predicted proteins | sample Fen_T0_1_FD_202505 | JGI IMG/M metagenome (GOLD analysis project Ga0302321, IMG submission 202505) | Peat permafrost microbial communities from Stordalen Mire near Abisko, Sweden - Fen_T0_1 | ecosystem: Environmental > Terrestrial > Soil > Wetlands > Permafrost | place: Sweden: Abisko... | reverse complement strand
AGAGGGATGCGAGGAGGGGGCGGAGCATTTTACGCATGGGGTGAGTTAAAAATTCGAGGGGAATCTGTTCAACCGGCGTGCTTGCCTGACAGTTGGAAATAGCGGCAGGAAAAGCGTTTGGTGATGCCAAATGGATGAGTCGAAAGAGCCGACAAAAAAACGCGGCCGGTGAGGGCCGCGTTTGAAGAGGGAAGCGTGCAGGGCGTGCTTAGGCGCGGCCGAGATAGGTACCGTCGGCGGTGCTGACGCGGATGATTTCGCCTTCTTTGATGAAGAGCGGGACGTGGACAACGAGGCCGGTTTCGAGGGTGGCCGGTTTTTGGACGTTGCTGGCGGTGTCGCCTTTGATGCCGTCGGAACTTTCGGCGACTTTGAGGCTCACGGTCGAGGGGAGTTCGATGGTGAGGGGTTTGTCGTCGACGAAGAGGACATCGACACGGCCGTTGGTGGTGAGATAATTTTTGGCGTCGCCGATGAGGAGGGCGCTGAGCTCGATTTGCTCGAAGGTGTCGGGGTCGATGAAGGCGAACGCGTCGCGGTCGGCGTAGCTGAATTCGAGGGTCTTCTTTTCGGTGGGCAGCACTTCGATCGTCTCAGTGGAGGCGAAGCGTTGGTCGAGGGCTTTACCGTACTTGAGGTTGCGCATCTTGATCTGGACGAAGGCGCGCAGATTGCCCGGCGTGCGGTGCTGCGTTTCCATGACAAGGTGGGCTTCACCGTTGAATTTAATGACTTGGCCTTTGCGGATATCGTTGGCTGCGGGCATGACGAGGAGACTGGTTTGGAGTTGGTAAAAGGGTTGGATTAAGGGGCGGCGGTGAGTCGTGTCAAGCTAGGCAAACCATTGAAAACGTTCTTGTGCGCGGCCACAAAAAAGCCAGCGAGGTGGGCTCGCTGGCTGAAGGGTTTGAGCAGGATCGTCGATTAGAGATCGGTGATCGGCCGGTGCCGGGGCACGAAGGCTTTCATGAGGCCCCAGGCGATGAGATAACTCAATGCGCAGGCGATGAACATGAACAGGTACGCGGTTTTTGGCGTTTCTTTGTAGAAGTCGGTTAGGCTGCCGGCGAGAAATTGCACGAGCACGCCGCCGAGTCCGCCAGCCATCGCGCCAATGCCAGTGACGGAGCCGACTGCCTTTTTAGGGAACATGTCGGAGACGGTGGTGAAGAGATTGGCGGACCACGCTTGGTGCGCTGCCGCGCCGATGCAAATCGTCGCAACGGCGAGCCAGGAGGCATAATTGCCGAAGCGTTCAACATTGCCAAAGTACTGCGTGCTCAGCACGGCGAGGGGGGCCAGCGCGATGAGGAACATCGCCGTCATGCGGGCCTTGTAGACCGGCATGCCTTTTTTCATCAAGGTCATCGGAATGCTGCCGCCGTAGACACTGCCGATGATGGCGACGCCAAAGACGGTGAATGTCGGAAGCGTGAGCTCGTCACCTGTCATGCCGAACTGTTTCGTGAGGTAATCCGGCAGCCAGAAGAGATAGAACCACCAGACACCGTCAGTCATGAATTTGCCGAAAAAGAAAGCCCAGGTTTGGCGATAGCCGAGTAGGTTGGGGCCGCCTTCGTCGCCGAAGTTATTTTTCTCGGATGCACCTTTGTTGAAGCCCAGAACGTAGAGGGAATAGAGGGTGCCCACACCAGGGATGAGATTGAGCAAGGTCATCCAGCCCGATTTGCCGATATCGTGCCAGCGCTTGGCTTGGAGGGCGACGAGTGCCCACACCAGAACGAAGGCCGCCACGGCGATGAAAGATTGCAGCTTAAGATCGAAGGCAGCGCCCGCGTCCATCATCTTTACGATGATACACCAGACGAACAAACCGAGAATGATGATCATCGCGCCCAGGCCCCAGAAGGTCGCGATGGAAATGCGGCCTTCAAACGAGAACACCCCGGCGGAAGGTTTTGCGGGCGTTGAGTTCTGGGCAATTTGGTTTTCATCCCGATCGCTGTGGATGTAGTCGTATTCGCTCTTGGAAAGGCGCTTTTGTTTTGAGGGGCTTTCGTAGAGCCAGAACCAAGCGATCAGCCAAAGGAAACCAATGGCACCGGTGAGAATGTACGCCATTTTCCAGCCTTGTTCGCTACCGAACCATCCCATACAGGCCGGCACAAAGAGCGCGGCGATCATGGCACCGATGTTGGAGCCGCTGTTGAAAATGCCCGTGGCCAGCGCGCGTTCGCGTTTCGGGAACCACTCGGCAACGGTTTTGATCGAGGCGGGGAAGTTGCCGGCCTCACCGAGGCCGAAAAGGCTTCGCAGCACCACGTGCATGGGAACACTGCGGCCGACAAATGCGTTGAGAATGCCAAATGTTGACCAAGTGATGAGCGAGAGGGCCAAGCCCAGTTTTGTACCAATCTTATCGATGATCCAACCTACGAGAATCGTCATGCCTGCGTAGAACGCTGTGAAGAAGGCTAGGACGAAAGCGTAGTCGGTGTTCGACCAACCGAAGCCACCCTGCGCTGTGGGGGAACAGAAAAATCCCTTCAGGAAGCTGATGACATTGCGATCCATGTAGTTGATCGTCGTGGCGAACAACAGGAGCCCGCAGATCACCCAGCGGTAGCTGGTGGCGGGTGGAGTGGTTTGGGTGGGGGGAGGAGCGGCTGGGGATGGGATGGTACTCATGGATGTTGGAAAGTGTTATGGGTTTTCAGCAATCTACACGTTCATTCTCTGTTTTTGGGGCTCGGGTTTGTGATATCAATTAGGTGATGCGGGAGGGAAAGTTTGGTTAATGGTGGGCGTCAGTTTGTTTTCTTAATGACGACGTTCGTCTTTTCGAGGCCTTCGACGTGCTGGATCTGGTCGTCGTTTTCCACGCCGCTGAAGGTGCAATTGACGAGGCGGATGTTGCGGATCGGGGCGTTTTTGAAACCGACGAGCGACAGGGCGCGCGGGCTGGAGCGGCTGGTGACGTTCTCCACGACGATGTTGCGCACGGTGGGCAGGTAGTTGCCGCGGTCGCCTTCCTCGTAGTTGAAATCGATTGAGATGACGGAGTCGGCGACGCGGCCGACTTCGACGTTGCGCATGTAGATATTTTCCAAAATGCCGCCGCGGACGGCGTTGGTTTTCAGGCGGAGAGCGCGGTCGAGTTGGAGGCTGTCCATCTTGCAGTTTTCGGCGAAGACGTTGCGGCAATCGCCGGAAATTTCGCTGCCGATGGTGACGCCGCCGTGGCCGTCTTTCATCACGCAATTGCGGATGATCACGTTTTCGGTGGGCATGGCGAGGCGGCGACCGTCGTTGTTGCGGCCGGACTTGATGGCGATGCAGTCGTCGCCGGTGTCGAAGATCGTATCTTCGATCAGCACGTCGCGGCAGGATTCGGGATCGCAGCCGTCGTTGTTGCCGCCGTGGCTGCTAATGGTGACGCCGCGAACCGTGACGTTGGTGCAAAGGACTGGGTTGAGTTCCCACATGGGCGAGCGGAGGATCGTGACGCCTTCGATGAGGATATTCTTGCAGCGGTAGGGCTGGACGAAGTTCGGTCGTAGAAAACTGCCTTCGCCGTAGATGCGCTCTGAAACGGGGACGTTTTTCTCGCCCTGTTCGAAGAGTTTGTTGCGGGCGGCGGTCTGGAGGCTGGGTTTGCCGGTTTTTGACTGTTTGAGGTTCCAGGAGAGCCAGGTTTTTTGGGTGGCGCCACCGTCGAGCGTGCCTTTGCCGGTGATGGCGATGTTTTCCTGGCCGTAGGCGTAGATGAGCGCCGAATAGCTCATGAGTTCGACGCCTTCCCAGCGGGTGAGGACGACCGGCAGGTAACGGGCGGGGTCAGGGATGAACTGGAGCGTGGCGCCTTCGGAGACGTGGAGATTGACGTTGCTTTTTAGGTGGATGGCACCGGTGAGGAAAATACCGGCGGGAATGACGACGCGGCCGCCGCCGGCTTTGTGGCAGGCAGCGATGGCCTGGGTGATGGCGGCGGTGCTGTCGCCAGCGCCGTCGGTAGGCGCGCCGAACTGGGTGATCGGGAAATCGCGGTCGGGGAATTGCGGGGCCTTGATGCGGTCGAGGATGGCGGGAACTTTGTCCCAGCCGGTGGGTTCGATTTTGAAGAGTTTTTCGAGTTCGATGCCGGCGAGGATGAAGGTGCCGACGCCTTTGAGGTCGTTGGCGATGACGTTTTCGCTGATATAGTATTCGAAGGTGCCGGGGCGGTCGGCGCTCAGGCCTGCGACTTCGCAGCACTGGTTGAGATTGACGCGGCCGTCGTTGCCGGTGGTAACGAGTTTGGTGATGAGGCCGGTGTAGGCTTTGCGAATGGCGGGGGTGTAGGTCTCCGGGAGGTAGCCGTGGTTGACGGCTTTCGCGAGGCTGTAGATGTACATGACCGAAGCGGTGGCTTCGAGGTAGTTGCCCTTGCGTGCGCCCTGATCGACGACTTGGTACCAGAGGCCTGTTTCGGCGTTCTGGTGTTTGAGGAGGCCTTCGGCGAGTTGGTTGAAGATGGCGATGATTTCGGGGCGGCGGGGATGATTGCTAGGGTAATAGTCGAGCGCGTCGACGATGGCCATGGCGTACCAGCCGATGGCGCGGCCCCAGAAGTTGGGCGACTGGCCGGTTTCTTTGCTGGCCCAGTTTTGGACCTTTTTCTCGTCCCAGCCGTGGTAGAAGAGTCCGGATTTGGGGTCGTAGGTGTGTTGGGCGACGGTGACGATTTGGTGGGCGATGTCGTCGAAAGCGGTGCGTTCGTCGAAGCGGTAGGCGTATTCCGCGTAGAAAGGTTCGGCCATGTAGAGGCCGTCGAGCCACATCTGCCAGGGATAACGTTTTTTGTGCCAGAAACCTCCGTCGCTGGTGCGCGGGTGGGTGGCGAGTTGGGAGCGGAGCAGAAGGGCGGCTTTGCGGTAGCGATCTTCGCCGGTCAGACTGTAGAGGCGGAGGATGGCTTTGCCGGGAGCGACATGGTCGATGTTGTAGTCGTCGAGTTTGTAACGGCGGATTTTGCCATCGGGCTGAATGAAGGAACCGATGAGGTTTTCCACGAACGGTTGGTAGCGTTCTTCGCAGAGGCGGGCGTCGAGTTGCAGAAGCGAGTGGCCGAGCAGTCCGCTGGTGTAATCCCACTTCGCGCCGCTTTCACCACTGAAGGCGAGTTTGTTGCCTTGGCGGGCGACTTCTGAGTCCGCCATACGGACAGACCATTGCAGTGGTGTAGCACCGCCGAAGTTCTCAGGCGCATTTTCGGCCCGCACGGCGATGACGGACAATAATAAAACGCTAACGGCTAGTTGTGCTAGGAGTCGGGTTGATAATTGTTTATGCGTCATGGAGCGGAAGGAGTGTGGGGCGAACGATGAGCGCCGCGGTAAACTAAGGGCTGGTGGAGGGAACTTCGTTGACCCTGAGGCTTTGATTCAGGGAAACTAAAAAAGAAGGTATGTTCGTAACTGCTTGCGGTCTGCCGTCAACTTTAAGATACGTGTCCGCATTACCCCGTCAGTCCTACTTCAGCTTCCCTTTGTTAATCCAGTCCGGTGAGTACTTCCTCTTCAAAAAAGCCTGCCACGCCCATTCGTTCTTCCACTGAGTTCGCCCAATACGTTGGGTTGGCCCGGACTACGGTGTCGCGGGTGCTCAATGGCCAGCCCGGTCTCAAGCCGAAAACCATCGAGCGCGTGCAGCGTGCGATCGAGGAAACCGGTTTCGTGCCCAATGCCTACGCCCTGCACCTCAAGGGCAAGCGCACCGCCACGGTCGGCATCTGTATGGAGAATCTTTTGACGCCGCCGGTCGTGCGAAAACTCGCCGCGCTTCAGGGTCTGCTGCGGGAGCAAAATTACACGTCGCTGATCGAGGTCGTCGAACCTGATAACAGCGATAAGGTCATCCGCCATTTTCTTTCCATGCGGGTCGAGGCCGTGGTCTTCATCGGACATTTCGACGAAGAGCAGCTGACCCGTCAGGTCGGTGAACTCGTCACTCGCTCCACGCCGCACCTCGTCATCGACCATATCGGTATTCGGGGCGCCAATACCGTCACGCTCGATCGCGCGAAGGGCATGCATGCGGTGATCGATCATCTTTACGCGCATGGCCACCGGACGTTTGGCCTGCTCGCGTTTAACAGCAACGCTCGCAGCGTGCTCGAACGGTTGCGCGGCATCAGCGAGGCGTTGGTCGCGCACGGCCTTGTTTTTGAGCAATGCACCTCAGCGCTGGATGGTGTCTTCCCGCGCGATAACGATTTTGAAGAAGGCCGCCGGATCGCCCGGGCCTACGTGGCTCGCGGCCAGATGCCGACCGCTCTCATCGCGCTTAACGACGAGGTCGCCATCGGCGCCATGCACGGTTTGCAGGAAGCCGGTTTGCGCGTGCCTGAGGATGTCTCGGTCGTTGGTTTCAATAACCAGGACATCTGTCTCATGCCCACGCCGACGCTCACCAGCGTTGACCAACGCGTTGACGACACCATCAAGCTCGCGGCCGACGTCTTGCTGCCACAACTCGGCGAACCGCCACGCATACGTCCTATCGTCAAGCTGATCGAGCCACTGCTGATTGTGCGCGATTCGACTGGTCCGGCCCCGGTTCGCGGCTAGCCGACGTTTACTATTATATAAATGTGAGTGGGCGCGCCGATTCCCTGTCTACCGGCCGTCATTCCGTCCGCCAACACCACTCAGCCCAGGTCCCGGCCACCGCTAATCTCCGCGCTTGCGCTTTTCGCGAGCATCCCGCCAAATTTCCGACCAAATTCCTATGAAGCAACGCACTCTCGCGCGCGCCGTCACCGTCCAAGGCACCGGTCTCCACACCGGTGAATCCGTTACGCTCACGCTCAAGCCCGCGCCTGTCGGCCACGGCATCGTTTTTAAACGCGTCGATCTCAACGGCCAGCCCGAGATCCGGCCCCGCGTCGATCTCATCACCGACCTTGTTCGCAACACCTCGCTCACTTCCGGCCACGCGAAGATCAGCCAGGTCGAACACGTACTCAGCGCCCTTTCCGGCTGCGGTATCGACAACGCGATCGTCGAACTCAACGCCAGTGAGCCGCCCGTGCTCGATGGTTCGGCCAAACCCTTCGTCAACATGATCATCGAGGGTGATCCCGTTGAGCAGGACAAAGAACGCGAATACTTCGTCCTCGATGAAGCCGTCTCCGTCACCGACGGCAACCGCTCGATCATCGCGTTGCCTTGCGACACGTTGCGGATTTCCTGCACGTCCGCCGACGACCGCGGCGTTCACACGCAGCATCTCTCGCTCGACATCGATCCCGACACTTACATGACGCAGATCGCCGCGTCGCGCACCTTCACCGTTTACGAAGAGATCGAAGAACTGGTGAAAATGGGCAAAATCAAAGGCGGCAGCCTCGACTGCGCCGTCGTCATCAAAGGCGACAAGATCCTCTCCAAAGAACCCCTTCGCTTTAAGGACGAATTCGTTCGCCACAAGATCCTCGATATCATTGGCGATATCATGCTGCTCGGCATGCCGCTGAAGGCGCACATCATCGCCACGCGCCCCGGCCATAATATCAACTCCCAGCTCACCAGGAAGTTGACCGAGAAACTTGAAGAGCGCAAAAAAGGCCCGAAGAAGAAAGCGCGCCCCACGACCGTTCTCCCCACCGAGACCGCGCTCGATATCCGCCGCATCCTCGACACCGTGCCGCACCGCTACCCGTTCGTGATGATCGACCGCGTCGTCGAGTTCATCGGCAATGACGAACTGGTCGCCATCAAGAACGTCACTTTCAACGAACCGTATTTCCAAGGTCACTACCCGGGCAATCCTGTCATGCCGGGCGTGCTTCAAATCGAATCCATGGCCCAGGCCGCCGGCATCCTCATGCTCCGCCGCGTCGGCAACGAATGCAAAACCGGCTTCTTCATGAGCTGTGACAAAGTTAAATTCCGCAAAGCCGTCCGCCCCGGTGACCAACTCGTGATCAACGCCAAAATGACCAAGGTCCGCGGAAAGATCGGCGTTGCCGAGTGCAACTGCACCGTTGACGGCATGGTCGTTTCGTCCGGCGAATTCATGTTCGCCCTCGTCGACGGCACCGAAGAAACCTAAACCAGCCATGGCAGCAAAGATTCATCCCACGGCGGTTGTTGAAACCTCGGCCGAGCTAGGCGAAGGCGTCGAAGTCGGCGCGCTCGCCTACGTCGGTGCAGGTGTACGCCTCGGCGCCGGAACCAAGATCCACCACCACGGTGCTGTCGAAGGCAACACCACGCTCGGCAGCGCGTGTGAAGTTTTTCCTTTCGCCTGCATTGGCGCGAAAACCCAGGATCTCAAATACAAAGGCGGCAGCCCCGGCGTCCGCATCGGTGACCGCAATGTCTTCCGCGAATACGTTAGCGTTCACGCCGCGACCAAGGACGGTGACAACACCGTGATTGGTTCTGACAACCTGTTCCTTGCCTACACCCACATCGCCCACGAATGCGTGCTGGGAAACCACATCATCATGAGCAACTACGCCGGACTGGCCGGCCACGTGCACGTCGAGGATCACGCTCTGATCGCAGCTTATGGCGGTGTGCATCAGTTCTGCCGGATTGGTCTGCACGCCATGATTGGCGGCGCCTCGAAAGTGGTGCAGGACGTGCCGCCCTATTTCATTATCGATGGTTCGCCCGCGACCGTGCGCACGATCAACAAAGTCGGCCTCGAACGCAGTGGTTACACGCCCGAGCAGATGAATCATATTCGCCAGATCTTCCGCATCCTCTACCGCGAAGGTCTCAACCGTTCGCAGGCGTTGGAGCGACTCGAGTCACACGCATCGGCTGGTTCGGCTGAGTTCAAGCACATGCTGGACTTCGCCCGCCGAAGCGAACGCGGCCTCGCGCCCGGCAACTGAGCCACTGGTTGAAAGGGTAAGGCAGGTTCGAATTGGAGGGCGACGCTCCGTCGGAGCCGGGTTTTTGTCTGTCATCCCGAGCGCCGCGCGAGGGATCCACTTGGAGTCAGGCCAACCCGAAAGCATTTTACAGGACGAAACGGAAAGCACAAAAAAGCCCGCACGGCGGGTGCGGGCTGGTCGGGCCGGACCTCGTGTCCGTGCCGTCCGTATTTAGGCGGCCGGTTTAGTGTCGTCGGGCTTGGTCTTGCGGTGAAGACCGCTCTTGCGCTCGCTCGCTCGCTCGCACGTAACCGAGTGCTTCGTAGAACTCGCCGTCTTCGCCTTCCTCCGGATCGGCGACCACGGCTTTGACCACCGCGTCGATGACGTCAGCGCTCTTGTCATCGGCCATTTCACGCAGGCTGATCTCCGCTTTGAGCGAGCTTTCGAACGCCGCGATTTTGGTACGCGCGGTGATGCTGGGGGCGGTGGCGATATTGAATTGCTCCAGCGTCAGCCCCGCAAACACCTTGTCCGGCCGATGGGTTTTCCAGGCGGTGGCGGTCGTGGTGATACGGTCTAGTTTTGATTTGGGTGATGTGCCCATAGGATTATTTCTATGTATTTGCAGGTTTTGGCGGCATCGACGTGATCCCGCCTTGCTTGTATATTAGGAATTCCGCGCCGGACGTTTCAGGATCTTTTTGATTCGTTCTGTCTATTAGTTGGAATGGTGCCTCGCGTTGGTTGAGCTAATAACCCCGGTCCAGCCACCATCGCCCAAGGAGTCGCGACGAAGGCCGGGCGAACCGGTGGTTTGGTTCCAGTCGTTTGAGCGCTGCCACCGGAACCAACGTCGCCCTCCCTGGAACGAAACACCTGCACCCAAGGTGCGTGAAACAAGGTTCCGGGATCGTGATCTTGGTCTTGGCGATTGTGCTCGCTAAGACCGCGACCGCGATCGCCAAGGCAGCGAACGCTCTCGCCAAGGCAGCGAACGCTCTCGCCACGTCAGCGACCGCGCTCGCCAAGCAAGCGATCACGCTCGCTTAAGTAGCGACCGCAGTCGCCAAGGCAGCGAACGCGTTCGCCCAGCCCGCGATCACACTCGCCGCCTCGAAACCCACCGGGTTCTACCTCTGAAGCTCAACGCGGATCGACTACGCGACCGAGGAAGAGACAAGCGCCGCTGGCACGATGCTGGATCGCGAAGAGGAACGGATGGTCGACCCTGACTTCGATGGGGTTGGGGCGAGGGCCGGTTTCAATGCCAAAGCTGGCCAACGTAACGACCGACGTTGCGGCGGCGGCTTCCGTTCCTTGCTCGTCCAGCGCGAGGAAGGTTTTATGGAAAACCTCGGAGAGGGCGAGGTAGTCGTTCGGTTTGCGCGGCGCCATCTGGTCAAAATCCGCACTACCGTTGGGTAGATCGAAGGCCTTTCGCAGGCCGAGCGATTGCAGCACTGAGCCAAGCAGAATCATCGGCGGCTCCAGTTTAAATTTGGGCAGGTGCAAGATCAGGAACGCTGGGTCGGAATCCGCGCATTTCGCCAGAAGTTTGGGAGACAGCTGCGTCTCCAAGGCCGCCAAGCCGTCTATTTTGTCCGGCAAGAGCACGAGTAGTTGCACGTCGCTGCCGACATAGCGGATCGTCAACGCGCAAAAGCCGTCGCCACGCATATACCCAAAACGGTGGCTTTCATGTTGCATCGTCTGCACCTTCTCAACCTGGGTGCCACCGACAAAAAACGGCTCTTTATTTGTAGATGATCCCGGAAATTCCTCCATCCAGGCCGCCTTGAAGTAAATGGCGTTCACCAAAACCAGACGCGTTTTCCTATCCAATCCACCATAAGGCATCAGGTTGTTGATGCGTTCGTGCGTCCGCTCGGAAACCCAGCGATTGATCTCTCTGCAGGCGCTTTCGGCCGCGTGGAGAAAATCAACCGGCTGAAAAGGCGCGCCGTAGTTGTCCTTCACGAGGGAAAGAAAGGCCGGTCGGAACGCGTAACCACTTTGTCCATACAACCGGTTTGCGATTTCGAGGGTGACGGGCTCGCTGGGTCCGCCTTCGTTGGCCGAATCCTTCACCTCACGCGTCGTTCTTCCATGGATCTCTTCGAGTTTTTTCCGGAAGGCTGCGAACGAACGATGCAGCGCGGCTTCGTCATCCGGGTAGTGGAGCACCTTCGCCATCTCGGCCTTCGTTTCGCCGGCGGCGCCGGCGTACGTCATGGCGAGCGCCGACTGAATCGAGTACGGCGAGAGCAGCGCGTTTTCGTTGGGCTTGGCCACGCACGCCAGCAGATCAACGCCGAGGGCATTGACTGCCGTGGCCGCGACACTCGTGTCGTCCGCCAAAGCCGGGCAGGCGAGGGTCGCTTGAAGAAGAGCCAAGCCGCCAACCAACAAAACCGTTTTTCGTAGATGCATGGGGGAATCGGGTGTCACCAACCTCAACCGTATCACCAATGACAACGAAGACGCCCGGCCTTTATTACGACAAAAAAGCGGCGCGGGGTGAACCGCGCCGCTGAAAGCTAAAGAGGTGTTTAACGTGTTAGGCCGTGTATCGGAAATAAAAATGCAACCCAGCCTGTTTGTCATCCAGAGCGCAGCGAAGGATCCACTTGGTCCCGGGCAAACCGTACGTGCAACGGCTCACGGGATCCTTCGCTACGCTCTGGATGACAGAGGAGGTTATTTCCGATACGCGGCCTAAACGTGACCGATCAAAATGGTAACATTTCTAACGGCGACCATGACCACCCCCACCGGGATGAATATATCCATTACCGCCGTGCCCGCCGTACCAGCCTCGGCCTCCTCCGTCGCGCCAACCGCCGCCTCCTCCTACGGGAACAATGCAAGCGGTCGAGGCGAACAACAAGCCGATGAGCAGAAGCGTACCAAAGAGAAATTTGTGTGAGTGTTTCATGGATTATCGGCGGGGTTTGCGTTGTCTAGGTATTGCACGAGGCCCACCGTGCCACCGGTAGGATCTAATATGATGGCGAAGCGACTTCCGAACTCGATTGGGTGCGGAGGAACTAGTACCTCACCGCCAAGTCCGGGCACCCTGGCCAGAGTTTTGTCGAGGTCCGCAACGCGAATGACGCCAAGCCAGCTGGGCTTGATGCCTTCGCCATCAGGCAACGGAGCGATGCCGCCGCGGGCCTGTCCCTCGCTGGAAAAAATGAATTCGCTTTTCCGGTTCGAGTTGGTTTCGGGCGTTACCGTAAAACCAATAACGTCGCGGTAAAAATCTGTGGAATCCGTCGGGCTCTTTACGTAAAGCTCGAACCAGTTCCATTCGCCAGGATTCTGCCCGTCATCCGGTGCATCACCTGAACTCGATTGGAGAAGGCCGATCGGAACGTGGTCCTTATCCGCGACAATTGCCTGGTATCCACGGTCGGGGAAATTGTGTGAGGGGACATGGACCACGCCGCCATCCTTCGTCACGATGGCCAATGCTGCGGCGAGATCGTTTACAGCGAAATAGCCAACCCAGCGCGAGGGGTGAGCTGAGCTTTTCCCGGAACGGGGTGATAGACCGGCCACCGGTTTCCCGTTGTTGTTAAATACCGTGTAGTCTTTCCTTTCTTGCTTGATCGGCGTGGCCGTCCAACCGAGCAGACCGCAGTAAAATTTGGTGGCACCGATAGGATCGGTAGTAAAAAGATCGACCCAGACCAGTTTGCCGGGGCGGTGTTTCAATGTCGCTGGCGTATTGAGCGGCGGAAAATCGGCCGCTTGAACCGAGGAGGCAAGGCCGACGGCGAGCAGGACGGCGACAGCTAAAACCGGCCCAAGTTGGAGAAATGATTTTTGGCGCATGAGGTTGATTGAGGGATTCCGAGTTGAGTTGACGACCATGCCTGATCCGCAGTCGTTCGGAAATGGGGTGTTGACCCGCCAGAAAGAGATCGGCGTTCAGTCCGTATCGCAGAGGCCTCGACGGAGGATGAATGCCTCTCGGTCCCAACTACGACGGTCATCGGGCTAAGTCGAGTATCGGGAAAACCTTCTCTGTCATCCAGAGCGTAGCGAAGGATCCAGTGAGCCGTTGCACGTAGGGTTTGCTCGGCACCAAATGGATCCTTCGCTACGCTCTGGATGACAGCTAGGTTGGATGTATTTCTATTTCCGATACGCGGGATAAGCCGACGTGCGGACCTCGGTGTTTTCCGCGCAGTCGGTGTGTCGTTTTGTCGGGCGGTTAAACTAAAAGAATCAGATCTGTGCCGACAAAAAAAGCGGCGCGGGATGAGCCGCGCCGCTGAAGGCTAAGGGGAATTTGATGACTCGTCTGCTCAGCCGAGGATCAGGCTTTCGCCGGTCATTTCGGCGGGCTTGGGCAGGCCCATGAGCGCGAGGAGCGTCGGCGCGAGATCCGCGAGGCGGCCTCCCGTGCGCATCTTCGTCTTGCCGGCAGCGAACTTATCGCCAACGACAAAGACTTCGACGAGGTTGAGCGTGTGTGCGGTGTGCGGTCCGTTGACGGTCGGGTCCCACATCTGTTCGCAGTTGCCGTGGTCGGCGCAGATTAGCGCCTGGCCGCCCATCGTGTTTAGTGCAGCGAGTAGTTCGCCCACGCCGATGTCGGTCGCTTCGCAGGCTTTGGTGGCGGCGGCGAGATTGCCGGTGTGGCCGACCATGTCGGGGTTGGCGTAGTTGACGACGAGCAGACCGTACTTGCCGGAGAGGATCGCGGCCTTGGCTTCCTTCGTCACTTCGACGGAGGACATCTCAGGCTGCATGTCGTAGGTCGCGACTTTCGGGCTGGCGGGGCAGGCGCGGTCTTCGCCGGGAAATGGGTCTTTGTTGTAATTGTTGAAGAAGAACGTGACGTGCGGGTTCTTCTCGGTCTCGGCACAGCGGAATTGCGGTATCCCGGCATCGGATACAACTTTGCCGAGGATGTTTTTCAACTTCTCGGGTTTGCCCGAAACAACGTGCACCGGCAGGCCGGACTCGTATTCGGTCATGGTGGCGTAGTAAAGGTCGAGCTTCTGGCCGCGGTCGAATTCCTTGAAGCCGTCGATCACGAAAGCCTTGGTGATCTCGCGGGGGCGGTCGCCGCGGTAGTTGTAGAAGAGCACGGAGTCGCCGTTGGCGAAGGTGGCGAGGGGCTTGCCGTCGGCGCCGACGATCCAAGTGGGAGCGACAAACTCGTCGCCCTTCTGCGTTTCGGTGAGCGGCTTGTCGTAATATTGCTGGATGGCGGCAGTCGCGTTGGGCGCGGTGGCGATGGCCTTCTGACCGGCGAGCATGGCGTAGGCTTTGGATACACGGTCCCAGCGGTTGTCGCGGTCCATGACCCAGAAGCGGCCGCACACGGTGGCGATTTTGCCTACGCCGATCTTGGCGCATTGTTCCTCAACCTGCTTGATATAGCCAAGGCCGCTGGAAGGCGGCGTATCACGGCCGTCGGTGAAGGCGTGGATGAAGACCTGCGTGATGCCGTCTTCCTTGGCTTGGCGGAGAATGCCGTAGAGATGCTCGAGCATGCCGTGCACGCCGGCGTCGGAGACGATGCCCATCAAATGGAGCTTCGCGTTGGGGTTGGCCTTCACGCGTGCCGTGGCGGCTTTCCAGACCGGGTTGGTGGCGAGGCGTTTTTCGTCGAAGAGTTTGTTCAGGCGAACCAGCTCTTGATCGACAATGCGGCCGGCGCCGATGTTTTCGTGGCCGACTTCGCTGTTGCCCATCACGCCGTGGGGCAGGCCGACGTCGAGGCCGCTGGCGGCGACGAGTGCGAACGGATACTTTGCGTGCAACATGTCGTCGCAGGGCTTCTTGGCGAGGAAGGTCGCGTTGGTTTGGTTTTGCTCGGGATGCGGGTTTTTGCCCCAGCCATCACGGATCACAAGGAGAACAGGTTTGCGCGGATTATTCATAAAGTTGAAAGGTAGATCGATGACGGCGGAACGTCGCGGGCGAAAGGCGAAAATGAAGCGCTGCTGATAGTATTCGCCGCCGTCATCGGAGGGTTAAAATATTTAGCGGGCGTGACGTAGTTGGCAGCAGGAATGCTAACACTCATGGACGAAACAAAGGAAACGCATGACGCTCATCATTCGAGATCAGCTGGTCAACCCACCGACGTGGTTCGCGTCGTTTCGTGATCTGACGCTGTACTGCAACGTTTTCCTGCACTTGGAAATCGTGGTCGAATCTTCAGACATCGACGCGTATTACCGCTGGATCAAGCCGCGCGGCGGCATGGATTTTATCGAGGATTTTGTGCGCCCCGGAAGCGAGGACGGCGTGCGACTCGACATCGAGCACTGTTACCCGCGCACGATTATCACGGATCGGATCGCGCCGGAAAACGTGCACCGACTTATTGCACAAATCCAGCAACTGCGAGCGGCGTGAACCGCGATGACTTTACAACAACGTCACAAACTTGCCCGTTGAGTTGCCTGAACCTTTGGCTCAGATAGTTGTCTGTGAGAGGCCACGCTCTCGCAGCGCCTATGAACATCAGTACCGTACTACACGACACCGACAGATTTCTTGCCGTTCGTGGTGGGCGTGAAAGAGGCCGTGAGGAGGTGGCCCGTGTTTTGGGAACAACCCCATTTGTCATCCAGAGCGCAGTGAAGGACCCAGTGGCGCGTCGCACGTACGGTTTGCCGGGTCCAAGTGGATCCTTCGCTGCGCTCTGGATGACAACCAGTCTGTGGGGCGTACTGTTTCCGAAACACGATTTAGCTTCGGTGGAAGTCGGCGCGGTATTCGGAAAATGGATGCGTGTGGTGGCTGTTGGGGTGGTATTTGCGTTGGTGCCGGCGGTGCATGCCTGGGAGCGCATTATGGTGCTGGAGGCGATTCATCAGGTGGAGAATCCCAATGATTCGATGCGTATCGGTCCTCGCGGTGAGCTCGGGCCATTTCAATTTCGTCCCGCCGTCTGGAACACGTACACGCAGAAGCCGTTTTCCTTGGCGGCCGATCGGGCCGAGGCGCAGACCGTGGCCGAGTTGCATTTCGAATGGATTAAAAAAGGACTCGAACGAAACAAGTTGGAGGTTTCGCCGTATTATATCGGGCTGGTCTGGAACGCGGGGATGCGCGCGACGTTGAACGGGCGCGCCTCGGCTCACAGCCAGTTTTACGCCGAACGGGTGGCGAACCTCGTGGAGCACGCGGTGAAAACCTCCGTGGCTGATACGGCGCCGGCGGTGGAGAAGAGTGCGACGACGCCTACGATTGTTGAGGCACTTTAGGTTCGGCTTGGAGAGTGTTCGAGGGTAGGGCGTGACCGCTGGGCACGCCGGGTATTCGGAACGGCGCGCCCGGCGGTCGCGCCCTACCTAAGACGGCTACGATACGTCGGGAAATGCTCAGTCGCCCAGCTTCTTGCCGGGCACCATGTAGCCTTGCACGTAATCGCGGACGGCTTCGGGGAGCGGCGTGAGCGTTTTCGTGTAGCCGGTGCCGCGGAGTTTGGCGATGTCGGCTTTGGTGTAGTATTGATACTTTCCGCGCAGGACTTCGGGCATCTCGATGAACTCGATCTGCGGCTCGCGGCCGAGCGCGGTGAAGATCGCGCGGGACAACGTGAGCCAGGTGTTGGCTTCGCCGGAACCGAGGTTGTAGAGGCCGCCTGAGGTGGTGGCTGTCTCTGCGAAGTGGATCGTCATCTCGATGGCGTCCTTCACGTAGAGGAAATCGCGCATCTGTTCGCCGTCTCTGTACTCAGGCTTGTAGCTTTTGAAGAGGCGCACTTTGCCGGTTTCGAGGATCTGCTGGTAGGCCTTGTTGACGAGGCTGCGCATGTCGGCCTTGTGGTCTTCGTTGGGGCCGTAGACGTTGAAATATTTTACCCCAACGATGGAGTTGAGGATGCCTTCGCGTTGCGCGTACAAGTCGAACAGATGCTTCGAATAACCGTACATGTTGAGCGGGCGAAGCGCGGCGAGATCGGCGCTGCGGTCGTCCATGCCCTGCGCGCCGTCGCCGTAGGTCGCGGCAGATGAGGCGTAGATGAAACGCGCCTGTTGGGCGAGCGACCAGGCGGCGAGTTCCTTGGTGTAGGCGAAATTATTGTCGATCAGGTACGAGGCGTTTTTCTCTGTCGTGGCCGAACAGGCGCCTAGGTGGAAAACGGCGGAGAATTTGCCGAAGGCGTTAGGTTGAACGGCGAGGCGTTCGCGGAAAGGACCGGCCTCGACGTAGTCGGCGTAGCTGAGAGAAACGAGGTTCTTCCATTTCTCGTCGTGGCCGAGGATGTCGCTGATGACGATGTTGGTCAGGCCGCGGCGGTTGAGGGCCCAGACGAGGGCGCTGCCGATGAAGCCGGCGCCGCCGGTGACGAGAATGCGTCCGTTGAGATTGCTCATGTGTTTCTTTACGCGTGGCGGAGTTTGGTGCCGGGGGCAAGTCGCGAGCGCGCGTCACGTTGCACCGGGCGTGGGTTGGTCGATGCGGCCTTGCAGGTCGACGATGAACTCCGTGCGGTTTCTGGGCGAAACGAGATGGAAGCCCTCGTCGAGGACGATTTTCACGCGGTTGAGGGAAAGGGCGGGCGCGGCCCAGAGACTGCAGGATAATTCAAGACGCTGGATTTTTTTATACGGGACGTTGGCTTGGAGGATGCCGCACTGAATGAGGAGTTCGGTTTCTTTTAGGACGTAGCGGCAAGGTAGGGTGAAAACGGCGATGAGGGCGCCGAGAGCGCAACCGCCACCGACAAAGAGGAATCCGGCAACGCGGCCAATGGCTTCGTGCCAGTGGAGGAAATACAGACCGAAGGCGATGCTGACGCCGGTCAAGATGATCGCCAGTGGCACGCCGATCAGAATCGCGGCGAGCCAGAGATCGACGGCGGATTTGTAGGTTTTGACCATGATCGGGCGGTGCTCAAGGTCGGCGGCGGAAGACGTTGGGGACAATTAGCTGTCCTTTGACAGCTCTTCGGAGCGTTTTGTGGCGGCGAGGACGGTTTCGGCGATGACGGCGCGAAAATTGTGCGCTTCCATGCGTTTCAGGCCGGCGTAGGTAGTGCCATTTGGCGAAGTGACTTGGTTTCGGAGCTCTTCGGCTTCTTCGGGGCTTTGTACGAGGAGTTTGGCGGCGCCGAGAATGGTTTCGTAGGCGAGGAGCTTGGCGGTGTCACGGTCGAGACCGACGGCGATGCCGGCTTCGCGGAGGGCGGCGGCGAACTCAAAAACATAAGCCGGGCCGCTGCCGCTGAGGCCGGTGACAGCATCGAGTTGGTCTTCGCGCAGGCCGACCATCTTGCCGAGGGCGCCGAGAATGAGGTCGACGATCGCCTGATCAGCGGTGGCGAGTGGTTGGAGCGAGCACCAGCCGGAGACGCCGGCGCCGATCTGGCCGGGGGTGTTGGGCATGACGCGGACGAGATTGCGGGCCTTAGGAAAGGTTTTGGCGAGCGTGCTGAGGCGTTTGCCGGCGAGGATGGAGAGCACGAGTTTGCCGGCGGTCAGATCGGCGAGGCGCGAGTCGAGCGAGGCGAGTTGCTGGGGCTTGCAGGCGAGCACGACGGCGTCGGCTCCGGCGAGGAGTTTGGCGAGATCGTCTTCGGCGGTGATGCCGGTCTTGGCGGAGAGCTGGCGCGCGGTGTCGTCGGGGCCGCTGGTGCAGGAGAGGTCAGCGGGGCGAATACCTTTGCTGAGAATGCCACCGACCATGGCTGAGGCCATGCGTCCTGCGCCGAGAAATGCGATTTTGCTCATGTTGGGAAACGGTTTTGAAGAGGAGACTATTCAGCGCGAATCGGCGTCGTTGAAAGGGAAATCTTCGGACGTCGATTGAGCAGAAAGGAGAGGCGCTGAAGAGCAGATCAGGGACGTTTGGCCGAGGACAGGCGAAGTAATCAGAGCGGAACCGCCCGGTACGGACCCGTACGGTTGGGTGGTGTGGGAGCGGAGGTTAATTGCCTCCGGTTATTCGATTAGCCTTCATGATCTGCCCCCCGGGCTTGTTCAACAAGAGTCTTAGTCACGGCTTCGCGTGACTACAATTCTCCGGGTTAGGCTCCTTTTCTTTCCGTATTTTATATCGATAGAGATCGGTGAAAGAATCTCCGTCGCTAACCTCGATCATTCCGGGATTCAAGTCAGATGGCCGTTCAATCTGTTTCTGACCTCCAACCTCGACTGCAAAATAGATGTAGGCGCCACGATCCTCAACAAATCGGTACTTTGCTTTCGTACTGTCATACCAATGTGCAGGTACTTCCTTCACGGCGTGAATCATCTCGTATCGCGCAAGAACGTCTCTGAATCGATTCGAAGCTGGTAGCGAGCGGCCCTTACAATCGGTGTCCTCTGAAATCCCCAAAAACGGCTCAGTCACAGACTGGAGATGCGGACCGCATGCGCACCCAATCGCGAAAAATTGTAATGAGAGAAGGAGGAGACCGAGCTTCATTTCTTTGCCGAACGTTGTATAGGCGTACTGTTTTTCGGGATTGAAAGGTTAAGGCCGGTGATCCCGGAAAAAAGTGGACTTTTTAGGGTGAGGGGTTCGTTGGAAAAAGGGTGTGGCGGGGAAGTCAGTTGTGTTTTAACCTACGGATTCAGTGAGGCGAATTTTGCCGGCGGCAGGGGCTGTTGTTCCCGACAAGGAGGAGCACTGGCTGGGCTTCCATAGGGAGCGTTTTGTGAAGCAGACCCGGTGGGTTGGCGAGTTTTTAGATCTATTAACGGAATCGGTGGTGCCGCTCACGACAGTGGTTTTGGTTGAACGGGGCGTGGTAAGTTTTGTCATCCCGAGCGCGGCGAGGGATCCACTTGGAACAGGGCTTACCTGTACGTGCGAAGGCTAACTGGATCCCTCGCGCGGCGCTCGGGATGACAAGCAGGGCAGAGGACGGAATCTTTTTTAACCACGGATTTCACGGATGAACACGGATGGAGCTATGAGGGGCGGTTTGATTGGTTCGTGGGTGTTATCCGTGTGCATTCGGTTTTATCCGTGGTTAAAATTCTGGTTCTGGTGGTTCGGGTAGGGGGAACGTTTAACGTTCAACCCTTAACTTTTAACGCTCAAGGATGAGGAGGATGGACGCCGGAGTCTTGAACACGAAGTTCGCCAAGGAACGCAAAGGGCGGAGGGGGCAAATTGAGAATGATGAATGAAGAATGAGTGAACTTGGTGATCTTTGGGTCCGGGCGATTTTCCTTTGCGGACTTTGCGTTAAAGGTTCGGTGTTGCCGATCAGTTTTACAGGAGGAAACGAAGGGAACAGGGACGGATTTTTAGCCACGGATTGGAACGGATGAACATGGCTGGATCCATGGTGAGTGGTTTGGGAAGGGACGGCGGTGAACCGAACTCGAGGCCAGCTATTTGTCGTCTCGAGCACAGGATGCCGAGCTGCGGTTATCGCATCGCGGCGTTCAGCCGCGGAAGGGGAGCGAGGTAGCGTTTTTCCAACGGGTCCGGGCCCGTTGGCGGTGCAAAATCTACGGTGCTGGCGCAGCGGCTGACGTAACGGTGAGCGTGAACGGATTGCTTGGGGTCGAACCATTTCCGGTAACTACACGGAATTTATATCCGTTTATGGAACTGGAGGCATTGACGATCAGCGTGGAGGTGGTGCTTCCGCTGTAAGGGGCATCTTTGCCGATATTGGTCCAAGTCGTGCCGTCATTCGTACTGACCTGCCATTGATAAGTGATACTCGAAGGGGCTTTGAAGGTGATGCTTTTCCCGGCTTCCACGGTTTGGTCGGGTAGTGTGGGCGCGGCGTAGGTTGGCCAGCCTTCGGCATCCCAATAGAGATCGTTGATCCGCATCTTGGGCGCGCCGCCGGTGTTCTTGTCGTAGCCATGGCGAACAATGATCCATCCGTCGCCATCGGGGTAGACGTAGGGGCCGCCCATGCCGGCCCAGCGTTCATCTCCTTTTTCAAAAACGGTCAGGCTGGAGGTGAGCATGCCGCTGACGGCGTTCGTGATATCGGCTTTTTTGCCTTCGTAGGGGCCGGTGATGGTTTTGGAGCGGCCGCAGGCGATTTTGGCGGTGCTGACTTTGCCGTTGCAGCAGATGTCGATGGCGGTGAATAGATAATAATAGCCGTTTAGGAAGACGATATTGGCTCCTTCGAGGCCCAGTTCTTTTTGTCGGCGCGCGATGGTAGGGTACGGCGCTTCGGTTAGCGGTTTCATCGTCTGGGGGTCTAGCTGGACGATGTGGATGCCGTCAAAGTACGAACCAAACGCCAGCCACGGTTTTCCGTCGGCGTCGATCGTCAGGCTGGGATCAACGGCGTTGAATGCTTCGCTGGCTTGTTTAGAGGAAATGATCACGCCGTCGTCGCGCCAGTCGCCGCGAAATATTCCAGTGGAGGAGGTCAGGCCGATGGCAGAGTTGTTTTTTCCAAATTCGGAAATGCTATAAAAACACCAGAAGCGATCGCCAAATTTTCTGATGTCGGGTGCCCATACGTTGAGTTTTCTCATCGCCGGGGCGTATTCCATCCACCAGGTCGGTTCATTGTCGGCGGTGAAAAACGCGATGCCTTGCCGCCATTTTATGCCATCGAGGGAAAACTTCATGGACAGGCCGAGTCCGGTGGCTGGGCTCCACCACCAGTTGCCGTTGGGGTAGGTGCCTTCTTCTTTGATAATCGAAGGGTCGTGGGCGCCGAGTTCGCCGGAAAGGAGCCATTCTGCGGCGGGCGAAAGTGTGGTCAGTGTAGATAAGAGAATCGTGCCACAAAAAATTCGAAATGCTGACGAGCGGGTGCGGGCCGGTGGCTGCGTGATCAGCGGGGCGGCGAGACTGGACGAAACGGTATTTTTTGAATTATTGCGTCTCATGAATCTAAGGGTGGTGATTGAGATAGAAGCTGTCGATCCTTGTGTGGATCGGTTCGGCTAACTCGAGGTTGCTGGGCGGGGGAGGTCCGGCGTGGCGGCGAAGGGAGATTGGCCTGTTCTGAAAGGGTTGAAATTGACCTGAGACTCGAAGGGGAGGGCAATGGAAAAAGGGGCATCCCGGTTGGCAGGAGGCCTGTTTTCTTATTACGGCGAAAGGGGCCGGAAATTCAGGGGAAAAGTGAATTCGGGCGTTGATTTGATGGTGGGAAAATTTGCTTTATCGGGTTCAAAATGAGTCGTAACTGAAAGTATGACATGACTTCGACGGTGAAAACAGGATCGTATACCCTGCCCGTCGATCGAACCGCTTCGTGAATCTAAATCCGCTATTTGCTTTTTCCCGCAAGTACACTTGCGTGCGTCCTTTTTATTTGGCTTTGGGCTGCCTGTATTTTGTCAGTTCCGCTTTGGCTCTGAATCCAAGTCGCAGGGCCGACAGTTACACCACGCATGGTTGGTTTACCGAGCACGGGTTGCCCTCGAATAAGATTAACGCGATCGCGCAAACACGTGAGGGTTACCTTTGGATCGCTACGTCGAAGGGGATAGCGCGGTTTGACGGAAGTCATTTCACGGCTTTTACCGGATCGACGAATCCTGAGTTGAGGGGCGGTGGTTTTCTCGCGATTCAAGAGACGCCGGATGGCACGATTTGGGTGGGTGGCGACACGGGGCTTTTCCGTTGGCGCGATGGCTACTTTGAACGGTTCACGGTGGCGGATGGTTTGGCCAATAATTACGTGCGTTCGTTGATTCTGGCCAAAGATGGAACGCTGGTCGTCAGTACGCGAGGGGGCCTCTCGTTCGTGCGCGACGGAAAGATCACGCCGTCGCAGGGAATTTGGAAGCGGATTGACGGTACAATTCGTTCTTACCTTGAGCGGTCGGATGGTAGCATTTGGGTGAGTGGCGAGGCTTTGTGGCGCGTCGTTGGCGATCGAATCGAACGTGTTTCCGACCAGCTTGGTTTGCAGGGAGACTCGTTGACGGGGGCGATTGAAGGACCTGATGGTTCGTTATGGGTTGGGTCGAGCGAGGGCGTCTATCGGATCGGAGCTGACGACTCGGTGAAGAACTATGGTCTTGCCGAGGGGTTGTTGAATTTGCGGGTGAACGATCTTCGTTTTGACCGCGATGGGAATCTCTGGATAGGCACGTTTGGCGGACTTTTCCGGCTGACGAACGAACGGGTTGAGCCAACGGAATCCCGTGAGTTTTTCGGGGTGACGGCGATTCAGCAGATTTTTGAAGACAGCGAAGGCCAACTGTGGGTGGCCAGCGCGGCGGGATTGTTTCAGCTGACGGACTCGGCGAGTTCCGTCATCGGCAAAGGGCAGGGGCTGGATCAGACGTCCACGTGTTCAGTCTTTGAAGCGAAAGACGGTACTTGGTGGATCGGGTTGTGGGGTGGCGGCTTGTACAGTTATGACGGCCGGATGGCGACGCGTTTTGATGTCGCCGGTGATTTGAAGCAGGTGATTGCCGTTGCCGAACAACCAGCCGGAACTCTTTGGCTCGGTGCGGCCAATGGCTTGTATTGTCTGACGGGAAGCGCGGTCACCAATTTTTACCAAGCGGACAACGCGGCGGAGTGGCAGAACCGGTTGAGCGTGGCGCCACAAGCGGTGCTTCCGGGTATTGCGCATGCCCGGGTGAACGGACTCGCTTCCGATGGCGATGGCGGGCTGTGGATCGCTTGCGATGGGGCGCTTTATTATGGCGTGGACGGACAATTTACCGGCCAAAATACCATTCCCGGTCTGGCGAGTAACGTATTCAAATCCGTCATACGCGCGAAAAACGGCGACATTTGGGTCACGGTGCCGCCCGCCGGAGTGGCGCGCCTGCATGAAGGTCGGTGGATCGTGTATCGTTGCGGCCAGGAGATTTCGGACGTCATCGCTCATTCGGTTTACGAAGATAATTCTGGTGCGATCTGGGTGATGACAGATGGTGGCGGACTCAATCGTTTCAAAGATGGCCAATGGCGAACTTTCACGTCTCACGACGGTTTATCCGACGATTTTATCGCAGGCATGTTGGAGGATAGCCTTGGTTATTACTGGATCGCGTGTCCGCAGGGTTTTATGCGTGTCGCTCGCGCGGAATTTGATGAAGTGGCTGCTGGTAAACGCCGGACAATCGAGCCGCAGCTCTTTAATCGTTTCGACGGTCTGGTGGCCGCCGAATGCAACCAGGTCGGAAGTCCCAATGCCTTGCGAACGAGGGACGGACGCTTGCTTTTCGCGACGGACCGTGGCGTGGTGGTGATTCATCCCGATCAGATTGTAACCAGTAAACGCGAGTCAACGGCCCGGATCGAGCGGGTTCAGGTGGGTGGTTCGACCGTTTCGCTGGCCGACGCGCTGGTCGTTCCGCCGGGGCGCAATGATCTCCAGATTTATTTTTCTGCGATCAATTTTGTCGCGCCCGAAAAAGTGCATTTTCGCGTCCGGCTCGAACCGCTTGATCCGGATTGGGCGGATGTCGGCGCTCGTCGGAGTATTCGTTATGACCGATTGCCGCCGGGCGATTACACGTTCCGGGTGGCGGCTTCAAATAATAGCGGTGGTTGGACCGAGCAGGGTTCAGAAATGAAGTTCACCGTGCAGGCTTTTTTCTATCAGACGCTCTGGTTCGCCTGCGTGGTGATTGTTGGTGCTCTCGCTGCCGGGCTTGGCCTGCACCGTTATCGTGTCCGGCAGGCCAGGCTGCGCACCGCCGAGTTGGAAGGGCTGATCGAAGCCCGTACGCATGAACTGCGCACCGCAAAAGAGTCGGCCGAAACAGCCGCCAAAGCCAAGAGCGAGTTTCTCGCCAATATGAGCCACGAGATCCGCACGCCGATGAATGGCGTGATCGGAATGACCGGGCTCCTGCTGGATACGCCACTTAACACTCAGCAATACGAGTACGCCAACACCGCGCTCAACAGCGCCGATGCGCTGCTGACGATCGTTAACGACATCCTCGACTTCTCGAAGATCGAGGCTGGAAAGTTGACGTTTGAGATTCTGGATTTCGACCTCATTGAGGTGGTGGAAAGCACGCGTGACATGCTGGCGGGGCAGGCGATGCATAAGAATATCGAACTCGCCAGTTTCGTCGCGCCGGATGTGCCGCGGCGTCTGCGCGGTGATCCGGGTCGATTGCGCCAGGTTTTGCTCAATCTTATGAACAACGCGCTCAAGTTCACTGAGCGCGGCGAAGTTGTGATTCGCGTGACGCGCGAGGAAGAGCAGGAAGGCAGTGTCCGGGCGCGGTTCGATGTGATCGACACGGGCATCGGCATTTCAGCGGAAGCGCAAGCACGGCTTTTTCAGCCCTTCAACCAGGCCGACGCCTCCACCACGCGCAAGTATGGCGGCACGGGTCTCGGGCTGGCTATCTCGAAGCAACTTGTGGCGATGATGAAAGGTACGGTTGGCGTGAATAGCACGCTCGGCAAGGGCACGACTTTTTGGTTCACGGCTGAGTTTGAAAAGCAAAAAGGCATGTCGACGCCGGCCCGACTTCATAAACGCGAGCTGAGCTCGGTGCGTGCGCTGATCGTTGATGATAACGCAACCAATCGCCAGATCTTCTGCCAGCAGCTCACGTCATGGAAGATGCAGCGTGATGCCGTTGATTCGGGCAAGGCTGCGCTGGTTGCGCTGCGTGTGGCTGTCAGCGAGGGTCGTCCCTACGGAGTGGCGCTGCTTGATATGCAGATGCCGGAGATGGACGGGCTGATGCTGGCTCGTGAGATCAAAGCTGATCCTTTGATCGCATCGGTCCGCCTGATCATCCTGACCTCTTCGGGCAATGTGCATAATAATGATGAGCTGCGCAATTTCGGCATAGATGCGTTTCTGGTCAAACCGGTCCGACAGACGCAGCTCCATGGTGTCTTGGTGAAAGTGGTGAATGACGAACAGGATCAAGAGATGCCCACGGCCAAACCGGTGCGAGTTCAGGATCTTCCTCCTCTACCGAAGATGCGCATTCTGGTGGCCGAAGACAATCGCGTGAACCAAAAGGTTTCACTCGGTCTTCTGCAGAAACTTGGCTGTGCTGCCGAGGTGGTTGCCAACGGTTATGAAGTGCTTTCGGCGTTGGAGCGCATTCATTTCGATGTCGTTTTCATGGATTGCCAGATGCCGGAAATGGACGGCTACGAGGCTACACAGGCGATTCGCCGTATCGAACAGGCTGATACAAAACCGTGCCCATGGAAGGGGCCTCTTCATATTATTGCGATGACGGCCAATGCCATGCAGGGCGACCGCGAGCGGTGCATCGCCGTGGGCATGAATGACTATGTGAGCAAACCGGTGCGCCTGACGGAACTGCATGCGGCGTTGACCCGGTTGAAGCCACGCGAAGTCACACGGCCACTCATGCCACCGAAGCCATAAAAAACCCCCGGCTCGGATGAGCCGGAGGTCGTTGCTATTTGGATACGACGTGGATTTACAGCGGAGGAGCCCAGCCGCCGAGGACGTTGGACTTTGTGTAGGTGGCGGCTTGTGCGGCGGTCAGGCGTTTGCACCAGGAGGCGCGGGTGGCCAGGTTGATCGTGGCGCCAGCGGGGGTTTTGCTGCCGTATTCGTAAGCGCGGCAGGTGGCTTCGCGGCCGCCCCAGGCGAGCCAGCCGGCAGCGGAAATGCTGGCATCCATCGTGCAGTTGACGAAGACGGATTCGCCGTAGGGACCCCAGGGACGCATCAGGGTGGAACTGCCGGCGGCGACTCCACTCGCGCTCGTAATCGTGCAACCGCTGAAGACGAAACCGTAGGTCTGCGTTTGAGCGGTGTTCGGAGCGGTCGCTGGGCCGCCGGTCGGACGGACTTGGCGGATGTTGCACGAGGTGAAGAAGGCTGCGCTGCCTCCGTAGATGAAATCAACGCTGCCGCGGACCTCGCTCAGGGCGAAATAATTTGGGCCTCCGCCGAGATACATCGTGTCCTGCGAGCCGATGATGTAGCAGCGGTAGAACTCGGTCCGGCTCCCGTAGACAAAAACGGCGGGGCTGGTATTGCCGGCGGTAAGGCCTGCCGTGTTGCGGATAGTTAGGTACGAAAACGTGGTATCGTTGCTATTAACGACCATGGCTTTCTGGTTGAGTCCTGCCGTCAGGATGACGCCGGTCTGACTGGCACCGACGATCTTCAGGCTGTTCTTGCCGCTGGGTATTACAACTTGTTCGGTATAGGTGCCGTTGGCGATGCTGATGGTATCGCCCGAGGCGGCGGCGTTGACCGCGGCTTGAATGGTGGAGTACGAGGAGGGAACGCTACGGGTAGCGGCAAAGGCGGCGGGCACGAGGGCCAGCGCTGCGAGGAGGATGAACAGACGTTTCATTTTTGGGGGTATGTTGTTTTGTTATTATTGACCGCTATCCCGTGGTTGCGGTGTTGCGATCAGGGAGAGGGTTCGAGCGAGGAGAGGGCGAGCCCGCGCGTTTCGGTGGAAAGCGCGGGGGACTGGGTCGCGTAGGCGCGGGCCGCGTTCAGGTCGTGCTGCGCCCAGAGGCGGATGAGGTCGAGCAGAGTGCTGGCGCGCAGTTCTGGATCGGTGATACTTTCGGCCCAACTGGCGGCGATGTCGGGCTTCTTGGTGATTAAAGCAGGTTCGACAGCGATAGCGGCGGCTCCGGCGTCGAGATCAGGCGCGGGGTCGAATTTGTCCATCCACGCGGAGGCTGCACCGGGATTGAGATGGACCCATTGGGCGAGTCCGAGGTTGAGGCCTTCGAGGCGGGCTTCGCCGATCGGTAGGGTTTGGGCGTGAGCGACGAGGCTGGCGGGATCGCTGTTGCTCCAACCGGCGTAGAGGCCCGAGCGGGCTTCGCGTTGTGCGGCGAGGTCCGCGATTTTATCGAGCGCCGCGAGCGCGGACTGGGGTTGATAGGTCGCCCATTGATTATAGGTGGTGCTGAGCCAGGCAGCGCGGAATTCGGAGGGACCGGTGGCGGCAAATTGATTGGCGGTTTCGAATTGTCCGGCGCGGGTAAAGGCCGTGACGAGAGCATTGCCGTGGTCGCTGGCGAGGAGCGGATCGGCGGCGATCAGATGATTGATGGCGGCGATTGCTTCGGCGGGCTGGGCGATGGCTCCGGTGGCGAGAGCCTCGACGGCGACGCGGCGTTCCTCGGAACGAACATTGGCTAAGGTCCAAACGGCGGCGGCTTGTGGATCGCGGGAAGCCCAACCTTGAAGAGCGGCGTTGCGGAGTAGCTCGCGCTGGCGGGGAGTTGGCGCGGATTGTGCGATCAGGATGGCTTGAGAAAAATGAGTGGTTGCGAGTTGCTTTAGTTCGGCGACGCCGGCCTCTTCGGAGGCGGGCGTGGTGAACGTTAGTGCGAAATTCGGGGCTCGCGCGGGTGTTGGGTCGTCCGGCCGAAGGAGGGAGGAATTTGAATGCGACGAGGCACTGTGCGATTGGTCGAGTGCCTGTAACTTCGCTCTGGGGGCGAAGTGGTATCCGAAGAGAAATCCGATGCTCGCGCAGACTGCAGCGAAGCTTCCGATGCGAACGACTTTATGTTTCATAACGAGAACTCGTTACGGTAGGGATGTAAATGTGGACGGAAATCAAACGATTGCCTTCGTTTTTTGTGAGAAGGCAGTCGGATGAAGTGCGGAGGTTGCAGGGTGTCTGCGGCTACTTGAGATAGCCGGCTAAAACCTTCAGTTGGGCATTGGAGCTGGATCGGACGGCACCGGCGACGAGACTG
>Ga0302321_100000739_pt1 | contig 28427 bp, 23 predicted proteins | sample Fen_T0_1_FD_202505 | JGI IMG/M metagenome (GOLD analysis project Ga0302321, IMG submission 202505) | Peat permafrost microbial communities from Stordalen Mire near Abisko, Sweden - Fen_T0_1 | ecosystem: Environmental > Terrestrial > Soil > Wetlands > Permafrost | place: Sweden: Abisko... | reverse complement strand
CCTGAAGCCAATGGATTAAGAATCCACTGCTCTACCAATTGAGCTAATGACCCGTCTTTACGGATAAAGTGCCGAAAGGAGGGGCGTATCTCCCATAGAACCCGGCGATCGTCAACCGCGAAACGTCGCCCTCCACCGAGCGGCCCGCGCGCCCGGTGTTGGGCGGTTTTCCGACGTGCTTTACCGCCAGTTTCGCGTGCTTGCCTGCGCCTCGGCGGGCGGCTACTTGCCGTCGATGCGATGCGATTCGATCCGCGCACAGTTGATTGGGTACACGCCGGCGAATGAGGCTGAGGCTGGCTTCGTCGTGCGCATGCTGCAGCTGAGCCAGTCCGAGGGGGCCTGCGAGCGGTCGCGTTTTTCGCCCGGCCACTTTACCGCCAGCGCGTTCGTGCTGAGTCCCGATCGCCGCGATCTCGTTTTGATCCACCACAAGAAGCTCGGCATCTGGGTGCAACCGGGCGGGCACGTGGAGCCGACCGACGACGATCTGGTCGGCGCGGCACGCCGCGAAGTGCTGGAGGAAGTCGGGCTCGGGGATCTCCAGCCGATCACCTCGAACAGCGGGACGAACGGCGCTTCACTCGTGTTCGATGTGGACATTCACTCGATCCCCGCGCGCAAGGCAGATCCGGCGCACGAGCACTTCGACGTGCGTTTTGCGTTCGTGGCAAACACGCGAACGCTCGTTCACTCCGAGGAGGTCGCTGATTTGCGTTGGGTGCCGCTGTCCGACGTCGAGCAGCTGGGTACGGACGAGTCGGTACTGCGCGCAGTGGGCAAGCTGCGCGTACTCGGCGGCTGACGGAGCTGACGGACGGCTGTGCCTATTCTTGCATCCGGGCACGCACGAACAGGCCCTCGCCGTGCAAGTAGCCGCTCGTCCAGCCACCCTCGACCGGGGCGTCGGCGCTGAGGAAGCAGGTCGAATCCTGGCAGTTATCGAACTTCCACGCGGCCCAGCTGATGCTGCGCTCGTTCAGGAAATCCATCCAGGTTTGCGATTGCTCCAGACAAACCTCGCCTTTCGTCCCGCCGTCGGCCTTGGTCGCTCCCCACTCGGTGACGAACAAGGGAGCTCCGAGGTCGAGCGCGGCTTTGGCCTTGGTGATTAGGTTGTTGCCGTGATCGCAAGAATAGAAGTGGAGCGTGTACATCAGGTTTTTGCCGACGAGCTGATCCTGCGCGGCCTTGTCCACGTCTTGCGACCAGGTGGGTGTGCCGAGCACGATCACACTGTCCGGCTCGACCTCGCGAATCGCCGCGACCACCGCCTCGTGATACGGCTTCAATTGGGTCGACCAATCGAGCTTGGTCGGTTCGTTGAAGGGCTCGTAGATGACGTTCGGCACGCCCGCGTACTTGGTCGCCATCTCCGTGAAAAAAGCGACTGATTCATCGGTCTCCTCATTGGCGGTCTCGGTGTGCCAGTCGATCAGCACGTACACGCCAGCGGCTATCGCGTTGTCCACGATCTGCTCGACTTGGGCTATCGCCTTCTCTGGCTGTGCCTTGCTCGGATCTTTGACGCTGAGGTAGGCGTACTCGGGATCGACGCCCATGGCGGCGCGGATCACGCTCAGGTGCCAATTGTTGCGGAGCCATTTGAGCCCTTGGAGGTTCTCGGCGTAACCGTCGTCCTCCCAGTTCAACCACATGCTGCTCACGCCCTTGAGCTGAACCCGATTGTTCGAAGCGTCGCGCAGCTCGGTCCCGCTCACGTGCAGCTGGCCGTGAAGCTCCACCGGCGTCGGCCCGAAGTCATCCCCGGCACCGAGGTCGTTGTCATCACCAATCTCGAGGGCGGCGGGGTCCACCGGCGTGGGCGGGACATACTTACTCCCGACGTCACAGCCTTGGGTCGTGAGTGCCAACAGAAGCAATCCGGAGAGCACGGTCGAACGCAGCATGGTCCACAGTGAATGACTCATGGCGCTGCGATTTGCCAGCGCCAACGACGCGCTTTGCGCAATTTCGAATCGTTACGAACGGAATCCGGAACCGGTTCCAGCTTCGCTCCTTTTTTTCCAGCCCTGGCGCTCGAGCGCCTTCTCCCCCCGGGGATGGCGAAGCGGATTGCGCGCCCGTGCCGACGGGCCGAGCCTGCGCCGTTCACCCCCTAGAACCCACCTTTAGTGCCTTTTGCGGCAACGGTGATTGACGCGCGCCGGCCGCCCTCTGGACACTGAGGGGAATGGAATCCGTAGTGCGCGGCTATCGCGTCCAACCCTTGGCCGAGATCTTGGCCGTGGAGTTTCGCGACCGAACCTACAAAGCCGACCTTGCGACAGTGGTGGGCGATCGCGGTTTCGAAGAAGTCGAGCGTTGGATCGACGAACTGACGCAAGCGGAGCTGGGCGTGTCACCGAACGGCGCGCTATTCGCCAAGAAGAGCGTCGGCGCAGTCTTCGGCATCGTGCTGGAGAGCGGTGAGCCGGCGGTGCTCAAGTTGTTCAACCGTAGCCTCAGCCACTCGGAATTATCCGCGATGCACCGTTGTCTGGCCGTGGCGGCCAGCAACGGCTTCCCAGTCGCCCGTCAGCGCAGCGAGATCTTCGAGGCCGACCCCGGACTATTCGGCGCTTTCTACGGCTACCTCGACGGCGCGCATCGAAACCCGCACGAACCCCCGGTGCGACGCGAACTGGCGAACAGCTTGGCCGAGTTGAACGCATTGCTCGCGCCACTCGACACGAGCGAGTTGCCGCTCTCACCCGGACGGCAAGAGGCACTCTGGCCTGCGCCGCAACGCATTTGGGAAACGCGCGAGATCGACGACGAGGACGGCCGCTTCATCGCGGCCCATGGTCGAGCCGCGCAGCTCGCCTTGAAGAAGAGCAAGCTGCCGCTGCTCGCCATGCACCTCGATTGGGGCGTGAAGAACATTCGCTTCCGTGACGACGCGGTGTGCGCCGTCTTCGATTCCGACTCCGTGCACGCCGCTTCCGAGGCCGAATGCGTCGGGCGCGCCGCGGCGCAGTTCACCGCCCAATGGGACATCCCGGCGGTGCTCACGCCCAGCGCCGATGAAGCCCAGGCCTTCGTCGACGAGTATCAGTCAGCCCGCGGTCGAAAATTTTCGCGCGCCGAGCGCGCGCTGGCGGCCGCTGCCGCGCGCTATTCAGTTGCGCAGGCAGCGCGCCTCGAGCACTTATCGGGTGTGCCCGAAGCCGACAATTATCGCGGCTTGCTGCGCAATTACGAGTCTGATCCGCTGCTCTGAGCCGCTCGAAATCAGCGGCGCGAGGTGCTAGCTTGCAGCTCTCCGATGGCGAGTGAAATCGACCCGAGCAAGTGCCCGACATGTGGCGAACCGAACGCCTGCGGCCTCAGCCAGGGCAAGAGCGAGTGCTGGTGCTTCGGCGCGCTGGTCACTGAGGCCGCGCTCGAACGTATCCCGAGCCAGGCCAAGAACCTGGCCTGCGTCTGCGCGCGCTGCGCCGCGGCCGCTGCCGCCGAAGCGAAGCCGAGCTGAGTGACCCTCGCTCAGCGCCTCCTGCTCGCCATTGGTGCTCTCAGCCTGGCCACGATCATCGCACTGGGCTTCGGTGTGCGCGAGGCCTGGCACCGCAGCGAAGAGCAGCGCTTCCGTGATCAGTTCGCGCAAGCGCTGGAGCCGCTCGGACGCGAGCTTTCGGACGAGCTCGAGGGCTTGCCACTGCTCAGCGAGCCGTTGTGCCGGCACGATCCATTGGTCGACAGCGCCCTGGTCGGGCTCGAAGCCGGCGATCTGGATCAAAGACGACTGGCGATCAGTGTGCGCGTACCGGAACTGGCTCAGGCGCTCCGGCTCGACGAACTGTATGTGGTCAGCTCGAGTGGTGAGATCTTGGGCTCGCACACCCCGGGCAATGCGACTCAGGGGCCAACGCTGGTTCGGTATTTGGAGCACGCTTCGAAGGCGGGCGTGCGCGGCAGCGCGCCGCTCGCCATCGAATACGGCTGCGTACATCGCTCGCGCGAACATGAAGGCTTGTGGGTGGGGGTTTACTCAGCGCGACACTTGGAACCACTTCTGGCCAAGATTGGTGCCGCATACAACGTCAGCCTCAGCTTCGAGACATTGCCTGCATCCGAGCAACGCATGGTCAGCGTCTTGGATCTTCCGGAGCTCGGACACAAGAAGATCAGCGCGTTTCGATCACGCGTTCCGTTGCTGTCCGCGCTCGAAGACTTGGACGTGACGATATCGCTGATCGGTGTCGGCACGCTGGTAGCGGCGCTCGTGGTGTCACTCTTGCTCTCGAAGAGCCTCAGTCGACCATTGGTCGAGTTGGCGCGCGAGGCGGGCGCAGTGGCGCACGGTGAGCCGAAGCCCGTGGCCGTGCGTGGCGCCGCAGAAATCCGCGCTTTCGCACACGCCTTCAATCGCGCAATCGCGGATCTAACCGCACTGCGCAAGCGCTTGGCGTCCACCGAACGGATCGCGGCACGTCGTGAAATTGCGCGGCGCGTGGCCCATGAAATCAAAAATCCGCTCGCCCCAATCCGAGCTGCGGTCGAAACGTTGCGTCGCCTGCGCGCCCGCCAAGATCCTGCGTTCGACGAATACTTCGACGAAGCCACACGCACAGTGCTCGAAGAAGTGCAACGCATCACGCGCATCGTCAGCGAGTTTACGGAGTTCGCGCGGCTACCCGCGCCGAACCCCGCGCCATTGGACGTCGTAGACACGCTGCGCGCCCAAGCCACGCTGCACGGTAACAGCGGCTCGCAAATCGTCTTCACGAGTAGCCCGTGTCCGGCGCTAAACGCGGATCGCGATCAGCTCGTTCAGCTGTTTAGCAACTTGATCCAAAACGCCCAGTACGCAGCTGAGTCACGGCCCGCGCAGAGCGGTCTGCCGGCGCGAGTTACGGTCGATGTGCGTCCATCGGGCACGGACAAGGTGCGCATCGTCGTCAGTGACAATGGCCCGGGCCTTGCGCCCGAAATGCACGCGCGCCTGTTCGAGCCGTACGCCACGAATAAGCCGGGCGGTACAGGGCTCGGGCTGGCGATTGCCCAGCGCATCGTGATCGAGCACGGGGGCGAGATCGGCTATTCCGAGAGCCCGGGCGGCGGCGCTACGTTCAGCGTGGAATTACCCGTTTCCGGGCCGAGCTTCATGCAAGAGGCGCCACTGAGCGAAGAATGAGAAGCGTTGATATTGCTCAATCACTGCGTTGGATGAGTCGCCGCGGATCTCGCACTGCGCTGGACGAGTCGCCGCGGATCTCGGCTGACGAAAATGCCAGGAACTCAGCCGCGTTCAGGAGGCGCCCCTCGCCAATCAAAGTTATACTGTTTGAACAGAGTATAGCTTCTGCGCCGCGAGGCGATCATCGTCGGACAAGAGTCGATCCAACAGGGGCACCGCGCGTCTGCGCAGGGTATCCGAAATTGGGCGCCGAAGGCTGGGACGAGCGCGGCGGGAATTGTGACCATAAAAAAACCCCGGACCGAACCCGCCCTGCCGAAGCTGATTGGGCGTTCACGAACCGCCGCGCGGACCCTCCGCAAGTGATCAAGTAGTATTAGATGGCGGGAAGGAATCGCCGCGCGCCGTGTATAGTTAGGCGTGGCTTACCGCATCGTCTCAGCTGGCGTCGCCGGCCTCCTGCTGCTGTCAGTGAGCGCCTGCACGATCACCGTTCAATCGGGGCCGAGCTCGCCCGCCACCCAGGGCTACGCGCCAGCGCCAGCGCCCGTTTACGCCGCGCCCGCCAATACCGTGTACGTACCGGTGGCCGTTGCCCCGCCCGCGCGCACGCCCGCCCATCCCGTCGTGGTCACGCGTCCGCAACCTCCGACTCCGACGCCCGCGCCAGCACGCCAACCCTCGTTGCCGAGCCCGCCGATCACACACGCACCGACCGCGCCGCCCGGTTTTGCAATAGTGCCCGCGGCGACCGCCCCGACGGCAGCGGCCACGACCACGCCGCCAGCGGCCACGACCACGCCGCCGCCCGTGACCAGCCCTCGAGAGCCTGTGCGCAAACCCGGTGATCCACGGGCGATCAAGAAGCCCCAAAGCCCGCCGTCGGTTAAATAAGCGGTAAAGCAGGCACTAGCGCTGGCGTGTGCCGGGGCCGGGGCCGTGTGTAGGTGAGGCGCCGGGCCGGATTTGAAATCGGCCCGCGGTGAGGGCGTAGAAGAGTAGTGTTAGGCTCTTGGCCTTCCGCTCATCTGGGGACACGGCCGCACGCAATGATCCGCATCTCACCGCGTCAGCTCATCACTATCGCCATCCTCGGTGCCATCGCGCTCCTGGCGGTCGTGCTGAATCACTCCACCATCGTCGGCCCAGGAGGCTGCGCGATGATCGTCTTCGTCGCAGCGGCACTTGCAGTGTTGAGCGCTCCGGGCGAGGCGGTCTCGACTGAGTTCGTCGACTCGCTGCGCGCCGCGGTGCGCCGCGTGCTCGATGGCAAGAGGCCGGACGCGCCCATCGGCGCACCGGTCGGGGTGGCCCAGATCTATCAAGAGCTGCAGGAAGCGCACGAGAAGTTCGAAGAGCTCAGCACGCGCAGCAACCGCAACGAGACCGAGCTGCAAGAGGCAGCCGCTTCGCTCTCCGCTGCCGTTCGCACGTTGACCGAGGGCGTTGCAGCGCAGCTCAATGCCAGCGACGAGAGCGCGCGCTACGTCAAAGAGGTCACCAACGCCTTGCGTGAAATCGCCCAGCACGTGGAAGTGCTCGCGGCCAGCGCCGAAGAATCCAGCTCTTCCGTGCTGGAGATGACAGCCACCAACGAACAGGTCGGCGGCAACATCCTGGAACTCGCTGCCAGCGTGCGCGAAACCGTGGCTTCTATCGAGGAGATGGCGTACTCGATCAAGGAAGTCGCCAAAAACGTGGATGCGCTCTCGCTCACGGCCGAGGAAACCTCCTCGAGCATGAACGAGATGGACGTGTCCATCGATCAAGTCCAGTCGAACGCCAACGAAACCGCGCGCTTGTCCGAAGAAGTGGCGCAGGACGCCGAGCGCGGCGCCGAAGCGATCCTGAAAACGATCGGCGAAATTTACCGCATCAAGGAGAGCAGCCAAGAAGCCGTGGCGGTGATCTCGAACCTCGGTTCGCGGATCGACGCCATCGGTCAAATCTTGAACGTGATCGACGACGTCGCCGAGCAGACCAACTTGCTCGCGTTGAACGCCGCAATCATCGCCGCTCAAGCCGGCGAACACGGCAAAGGCTTCGCCGTGGTGGCTGACGAGATCAAGGACTTGGCCGAACGCGCAGGCGCCAGCACCAAGGAAATTGCCGATCTGATCAAGACGATTCAGGCGGAATCGAAGAACGCGATCCAAGCCGTGGAACGCGGCGCACAAAACGTCGACCGCGGCGTGGAAGTGTCGAACGAGGCCGAGCGCGCGCTGAAGAAGATCTTGGAGAGCTCGCAGAAGAGCACCAACATGGTGCGCGCGATCGCGCGCGCGACGGTCGAGCAGGCCAAGGGTAGCAAGCAAGTGACCGACGCGATCGGCCGCATCGCCGCCACCGTGCAACAGATCGCCGCCGCCACCGCCCAGCAGGCACGCGGCTCGGAGTTGATTATGAAGAGCGGCGAGAAGATGCGTACCATCTCGCAACAAGTGGAGCGCTCTAGCCAAGAGCAATCGCGTGGTAGCCGTCAGATCACGCAATCGATCGAAACCATCAACAACTTGGTCAACCAGCTCAACTCTGCCCACCGTTCGCAGGCACGCGGTTCGGAGCGCGCGCTCACCGCTGCAACCCAAATCGAAGAAGCCGCACGCCGCCAAGACACGGCCCTGCGCGACCTGATCAGCAGCACTGAGCGGATGAAGAAGTCGGTTGCGTGAAATGTGAGCGCGGCGCCGGCCGCGACACGTCCGCCAGGCCGCGTGTGCCTGGCTGTGCCAGCTGCCGGGATGCACATCCCGGAAAGCGCCTGGGAAAACGGCTGCCAGGCTCTCGCGCTACCCGCGGCACACTGCTTGCTTGGGTGTGTTCATGGCCCGAACGCAGCTGTCGAGAACACCGCTCTCGCGACAGACCGGTGCTTTGCGGACATCGCTGCTGTTATCGCTCGGATTGTCACCGCTCGCCTGCGGCGGCTCGACGGTTACGGCTTCCCACAGTGACGGCGGCGGCTCAGCGCAGGCAGGCGCAGGCGACGTAGCGGGAGCGCCTGCGCAGGCCGGTGCGGGCGATCTGGGTGGTGCGCCTTCGCGCGCGGGGGCGCCCTCCTACGCCGGCGCGCCCTCGGTGGGGGGAGCGCCCTCCTACGCCGGCGCGCCCTCGGCAGGCGGCGCGCCCTCGGCAGGCGGAGCGCCCTCGGCAGGCGGAGCACGGCCGGTCTCCGATTGTCCGAACCCGGTCTTCAACGCGGTCAGCAAGCTCGTCGATTGCTCCAACGGCCTCCAGCATCGCGCCGAGGCGCTGGCGTGCACGTTCACGGTACCTCCGTCCGGTGCGGGTGGCGCCAGTGGCTCAGGAACTGGAGGCGCTGCCGGAAACGCGGGCGGGGCGGGTGCGGCCAGCCACTGCACTTCGGACGCAGATTGCGCGGCGATGCCCCTCGGCTACTGCGAAGAGGGCCTTGGGAACGCGCCGTACCGCACGTGCCGATCAGGCTGCACGACAGACAGCGATTGCGGCAGCGGGGCCTGCGCTTGCAATGGCATCAATCCTGGCCGCTGCATTGGCGGTGGCTGCGGGACGGACGCAGATTGCGGACCCAACTCGTTGTGTGCGACCGACCACGGCGTTTGCGGGTACGTCTCGTTCCAATGCACGACGCCGCAGGAGGACGAATGCATCACCGACGCCGATTGCGGCGGCCACGGCACTTGTTCGTCCCAGGGCACGCATCGCGCCTGCAACAACGCCGTCTGCGGGCGCCCATTTTTGATTGCGAATGCGCCGCGCCTGGCAGCCATCGAAGCGCGCGCGGATTGGCTCGAGGCAACGCTCGCGCCGAATCCGAGCGATCTCACGCCCGTGCAACGCGCGCAGCTCGCCGCACATTGGGCGCGTTTGGGTCAAATGGAACACGCCTCGATCGCGGCCTTCGCGCGCTTCAACCTGCAACTCCTGTCGCTCGCTGCCCCGAGCGATTTAGTCGAAGCTTGCAACCGTGCGATCGCCGATGAGACCGCGCACACTCGCGCGTGCTTCGGCCTCGCCAGCGCCTACGGCGGCACCGCCCTCGGACCTGCGCGGCTGGATATCCAGCACTGTCTCGAAGACACGAGCCTGACCGCGATCGCCAAGCTCGTGCTGCGCGAAGGCTGCCTGGGTGAGACCGTCGCCTCGCTCGAGGCCTTGGCCGCCGCCGAAGTTGCCAGCGATCCCGCGGTAAAATGCGCCCTCTCGCGCATCGCCCACGACGAACTCAACCACGCCGAGCTGGCGTTCAAGTTTCTGCGCTGGGCGCTTTCGCTTTCGTCCGCCGAAGCGCGCTACGAACTCGCTTGCGAAGCCGCGCAACAACTCGCCGACTTCGAGAGCGACGCGCGCAACGGAGAACGCGAGCGCACCGACGATCGCTTGGCCGCACACGGATTGCTCGCAGGCGACGCTTTGCGCTCGATTCATCTGGCCGCCATCCGCGACGTGACACGTCCGCTGCTGGCCGCACTGTTCGACGTCGAAACGTCGAACAGCGCTTAGCCGCTGACACCAAAGGCGCAACTGCAAACCCGATCGAGCCGAAGCATGCTCGATGGCGCTCTCGCTAGAGCACTCTGCGCTCGTGCTTCTGTTTCAGAATCGACCCTCCTTGGCGCTCGAGCTGCTCCGGGGCGCGCTCGGCGTGCACGTCGACGCGGAAGAACCCGCCCGCGTCGAGAGCGTCGACTTGACTGCCGCACTTCCCGCGGAATACCGCGCAGACCTAGTGGTCCGTTATTCCGGGGGCGGCGCACCGTTGGTGATTGTTGTCGAGGTCCAGCTCGAGCGCGACGCCGAGAAGCGCTACAGCTGGCCCGCGTACGTTGCACTGCTTCGTGCGCGCTTTCGCTGTCCAGTATCGTTGTTGGTTGTCGCGCCTCGCAGAGCCGTAGCCCATTGGTGTGCGAAACCAATCAACTTCGGAAACGGCGCAATCTTCACGCCTGCCGTGCTGTCAGCCGAAGCAATTCCGGTAGTTGTTGATGCCGCCGTGGCCCGCGCTGCTCCAGAACTAAGCGTGCTCTCCGCGTTGGCGCACGGCGCAGGCGAGCAGGCACAGGCCGTGGCGATCGCACTCGCCGGGATGTCCTCTTTGGAGACCCTCGACGCCGACCGCGCCATGGTATATTTCGACTTGCTCAGGGCGGCCCTGAGCGAAGCCGCAAGAAAGGCACTCGATGCAATGATCCCTCACGGATACAAATTTCAAAGCGACCTCGCGCTCGAGAATCAAGCGCTAGGTGAAGCTCGAGGTGAAGCTCGAGGTGAAGCTCGAGCCAAGGCCAACGCAGTTTTGACTGTCCTCACACTGCGCCGCCTCAGTCCTAGCCCCGAAGAGCAGGAACGCATCTTGGCCTGCACCGAACCCGCTCAACTCGACCGCTGGCTGCAGCGAGCGGTGACCGCGAGCGAGAGTTCTGAACTATTCGAGTAGCAAGCTTGTTTCGACTAGCGAGCTGGGCCCCCACACTGCGCGGAGCGCGGAGTGCTCGCTATCACCGAATAATCGCCCACTTCGAGGTCGAACGGCAGGGCCACGCGGCCGTCGTATTTTCCATCTGGATCCGTGGCTAGCGCGCCGAGCCAATGCTCAGCGCCCGCTTTGTCGCGCAACGCGATGTCGACGCGCGAGTTGGCACATGCGCTTTGGTCCGTGCGCGCGACGCCACTGACGTGGAAGCGCGCGCCCCGGCGGAGTTCGTGGTCGTCGCTGCTGATTGCGACTTCGTTCTTGGATTGGGGGTCGTCGCGCGGCGTGGGCGGCTCGGGCGCTCCAGACGACGATGGCACGACGTTCCGCGGCAGCGGCGCGCTGGGCGGCGCGCCGCTCGCCGCGGCTCCCGGTGAACCGGATCGCGCCCCACCTCGGTTCGCCGCTTGCGCGGTGAGTGATTCCCCTGCCTCGCTGCCCGGCGGCCACTGATACGGATCCGCGGGCGGCTGATGCTGGTGCTCACTCGAGTGCTGCTCGTAATCGAGGTGGCTCGCGGCCCCGCCCAAGTCGACGCGATGCCACGAAAGGCCGTCCGAAACCTCCACCCAAGCGTGCGCTTCGTTGCGCACCAAGCGAGCCGGGATCCCGAGCGCCAGCGCGCTAACCACGAACGCATATGCGCGGTGCCGACACACGCCCTTCTTGGACAGCGCGAGCTCCGAATACAACGCGCCGCCGGACGACGCACGCGGCGCATCATCGGAAGGCGCAAAGGTTCGGAAATAGTTGACCAGCGCTCGCACTGCATCCGCTGGCCGCTGAGCCTGCGAAATGCCGACCGCGCTCAGCACCTCATTCGCCGACGCGCGCGCCGCGGGCGGCAATCCGGGCACGCCGCGCGCCAGCTCCGCCCAGGACACCTCGCCGAATTCCGAGCCAAACGCGCGCCGCGCGATCGCCAGCTCGAGCACCAAACGCACGCGCTTACGCGCATCACCGACGATGAACCAATTGTCCGCGCCGTCTCGCGAAAGCTCGAAACGCAGCGCCGGTTCCGCGCGCGCCACCAGCACCCGCGTGCCCGGCCCGACGCTGGGAATGCGCACCGGCACCCCAGGCACGATGTCCACGAACAAGTCCCCATAGAATTGGTCGTCATCCGGTCGAGCTTCGCCGCCGATCGGAAGCGCGCGCAGCTGCTTATCGTGAACGACCAATTCAAAGCCCTCATCCAGGCCGTCGTACGCGTACAAGCGCTTGAACGGCGTCACGGCCGGAATGAACGGATCATCATAACGCACCGCATCCGGCCGCGACGTATCGCGATCGATACGATAACTGGCATCGATACTGTCCGGCGTCGCGCTGCCACCATACGCCACCTGACTCGCCGCGGAGTTCGTGCGCGGCTCGGTGGGCGCCGCCAGCACGCCGCTCCGAGTATCGATCGCCGCCGGCATCGCGCCGTCTTGCGTAGTCGCCCCCATCCGCAAATCCTCCGCCGCATCCGGCGCGAGGTACTCGTGCAACACCGGGCCATCCGCGTGCGCGGGGAGCGCGAACGCGAGTACGGCAAAGACGTAGATTTTGGGACGGTGGCGCATAGCGGCCGTTCCGAGTGTATCACTGCTTGCGGCTCGCGACTCAGCCAAGCTGGCCATGGGTGCTACATTCGACCGGGTGCGCGCGTTGACCACCGAGCACTTTCGTCCCCGACTCCGAAGGCTGGGACGCACTCAGTCGCGCTCGAGACTCCTCGACTCTCCGCGCGACAAATAGCAAGGTGATCGAGCGACTGGCTACAGTTCCGACCTCCCAGCGGTATCGACGCCGAATTATTTCGATGGATCCGCTGCCGCGCTCGGGTAAACGTCTCGACGGTGTTTCGGGTCGCACTGCATGCCGTTTGGCTGACTACCCTTTCGGGCTGCGTGATTGGACGCTCTGCGCGACCGTCGCTCAATGAGTCGGCACAGGGTCCGCTAGCTCCGCCAGTCACTGGAAGTCCAGTCGTCCCGCAGGCGGCACCTGAAGACGGGGACGCAGCGCCCGACAAGGCCAAGGCCGGCGCGACTTGGGTGCGCGGCTACTGGCACTGGGACGGAGTTCGATACGTTTGGCAGCGCGGCCGGTGGCAGGACGACGCGGGTGCAACCAACGCCGCACCAACTCACTAATGGCCCGGGAATGGCTAAGTCGATCGCCTTCGCGGCCGATGCATCCCGGCTGGCTTCTTTGCTCCTCAGTTACATACCCGCAGTATGCGCCTTCGTCGCGCCTCGCCACCCGGGCGTCACGACGCGATCATCGACCGACTTAGCCATTCCCGGGCCCTAAGCGGTCCGCACAGGTGGCGGTGGGAGCTGGCCTTTGGCGAAGTCCGCCAGTTGGCGATGATAGACTCGACTCACACCCTCCACCAATTCCACTTTGCGATGAGTATCACCGGTCCATATCTGCGACCGGAACTGCAAACGCCTTGGCTGCAAAGCTGCGAGCCGATGAAGACCGGCAATCACGCGCAACCTACGGCGGCTGATTTGGCGAAATACTCCGAGCAGACCGCCGATCGAGATTTCGTTCTCGGAAGCGATCACCTTGACCAAAGGCGGCTGTCTTTCGCCCGCTACTCGGCGCAGGCCGGCGACCAGTGCATGCGCCGCATCGTCCACGAACAAGTAGTCTCGAATCGTGTCCAGCGAAACGTAGACGTGCAGCGGCGAGTTGTGGATCAGGCACCGTGAGGCATGCGAGATCAAACCTTGCGCCTTGTGCAGTCGCTGCGCGGGGCCGTACAGGTTCGAGAAGCGGGCGATCAACACGCTGACGTTTCGACGGCTTTCGGCCCACGCCTTGAGCAGCTCTTCTTGGACTAGTTTTGCGCGACCATAGGGAGAAATTGGCTGAGGCGCGGTGGTCTCGCTGATCGGGCTCACGAAGCAACCGCCGTAGACACCGCCGGCGCTGCTCGCGAGTGAAAAGGAACCGACCCGCGTGCCGAGGGCGGGGTCGGCCGCCACCTGCGCGAGGAACTGCTGAAACGCGAGTGTCTCGGCGTCCAATGCTTGCGCCGACGTAGCGACCACTCCTGCGCCGGCGCACCAAGCAATCGCCCACGCTCGACCTGGTTCTGCTGCCAAACGCTCGCCAAACGCCCGCAGCGCATCGCTGAAGTCTTGGCGGAGGCACGCCGGGTCCGACCAACGCAAGGCGTGACTGGGACGCCACGCCTCCGCCCCGAGTTCGCGCCAGACCGATGAGCCCAAAAGGCCACCCGCGCCCACCACCCAGACCAGCGGGGACACGCTCATGATTTTTTGGCGATATCCTCACGTGGGCGGGACACGATCAGGTACGCCGGTTTGCCCATCGCCATCGACACGCTGAAGCCCAAATATTCTGCGATGATGCCGATCGAGACCAAGGTCAGCCCGCCGAATAGACAGAGCACGATCATGGTCGACGTCCAGCCTTGCACGGGGATTTCGTCGTGCAGACGGTTCCACACTTGGAGCGCGCTGAACAAGACGGCGAACACGACCGACGCGCCGCCGACAAGGGCGATTAGGCGCAAGGGCAGGGTTCCGGAGCTCAGCACCAATTGCCAGAAATGGCGCAGCAACTTGCGCAACGTATAGCCCGAGCGTCGGCCGCGCTCTTCGCGCAATTCGACGGGACAGCGGCCCGCTGCGCCGACGACCCACGACAACGCGACGTCGAGGTAGACGTTTGGGCCAGAGTACGCAGCCACGCTTCGCGCGACTTCTCCCTCGATCAGGCGAAAGCTGTTGAAGCGACCGATGTTTGCGCCGAGCAGCGTGGCAAACATGCCCTTGGCGATGCTGGAGAATGCGTTGCGCAACGCACCGTGTGGGGGAGGATTGGTGGGGTGTGCGTAGACCAGCCGCGTGCTCTCGTCCAACGCACTGTCGAGCATCTTAGCCGCATCCGCGGGCGATTGTTGGCCGTCTTCGTCGAGCGTGACGACCCACTCACCGACGGTGCTGGCGAGCCCTGCGAAGGTTGCGGCGTGTTGGCCGAAGTTGCGCGAGAGCCAAATCAGACGCACGAACGGGAAGGCGAGCGCGAGATCCTTCATAGCCAGCGCGGAATTGTCGCGCGCGCCGTCGTGCACGAGCACGAGCTCCATCACCCGAAACGCTCGTCCTTTTGGAGTCTGTTGCAGCACCGTCAACGGCGCGACCTCCGCCACCAGGGCAGCCAAGGTGTGCTCCCCTTGATACACCGGCACCACGAACGACAGCTCCGAAATAATTGGGGGATGGAGCGCTTCTTCGGATGTCATTGCTGGGGTCGCAGATTAACAGAATGGCCCGTGAGGCCGAAACCGGGGCCGTTCTTGCTCGGACGGCTTTCAGTAGGCGTGAACCGCGACCAGGTGCAAATAATTTTGCTTTAACAAGCGAACCCGAAGATAACGACCGTTCACCGGGGCAAACAGCGCCTCCCAGGAGCTAAATTCGCCGTCGTGGCGCGAAACCTTGCGCCAATGCTTTTGATCCGCACTGACCTCGATGACCAGTGGGTCGGCGCGCTCCGAGCAGCAGTCGGCACGGTTGTCGATGTGCACCTTCGAAATTTTTCGATTGGTACCCAAATCGAATTCGACCCACGGGCTAGCTTCTTCGAGGGTGTGAAAGAAGAAGTTCGGGCTCTCTGCACATTGCTGCGCGGGCGAAGTGCAGCCGTTGCCCACCATCGTAGAGCTCGCGCGCCAGGGCTTGCCGAGCGTGAGTTCAGCCCGTGCTTCGACTACTTTCTTCAAGATCGCCGGGCTCAGGGCAACGCCTAAGGCGAAGAACGCCAATAACGCCAGGCGCCAGGCGCGCTCCTGGTAGATCCCATCCAGAGCGACGGAACGTTCGGCGAGCTTCACCAGCAAAGCGTGCGAAAGCTTGCGGAGCTCGATTAGCGAAGCTTGCTGCTCTTCCGCTGGCAGATCGGCGAAGTACACGAACGAACCAGTGCGCAGCGCGCTCCGCAACCGCTCGACGCGATCCTCACTCGAGGCGGCTTCGAGCAGCAGCGCCCCGTCGAGAGTGTCCCAGACGCGTTCCCCGTCCGCTTCGAAAGCCGGCTGAGCCTGTGCGAGGCGCGCGCAAAGCGACCAATAGATGGATTGCCGATAGGTTTCACACGCGCTGCCCTCGTTGCGAGTGGCGCCCGGCTCACTGGCCATCAACGTGTTCTGAGCAAGCTCAGCGCTGGCGCGTGCGCGTTCCGCGAACAACACCGAGCGCGCGCCTGGCTCAGGCAGTGCGTGGCGGGCTTTCGCCAACGCCGAACCGCGCCAAAACCAATCGACCATGCGCGCGGAAAGGCCACCCTCCCGAGCAGTCGCCACGGCTGTCTCTTGGTTCACTTGCGGTTCGCCCATGGTCACGCCCGAGACGCAAGCAGACTGTCAGCCACGGGTCAATCGGAACTCGCGGGCAAGGTGCGGCGTCAGCTTGTGCGAAAAAGCCGCATTTCATCGATATGCAGGACGCTCGCGGTTCAGGGCAGAATGCGAACGCGCGACAGGTGCAGGTAAGTCACCTTGTGAGCCTTCAGGCGCACCCAGCGCGCCTTTACGGGCCCAAAGGTCGCGCGCCAACTGGTGAACTCTACATCTTGGCGCGCTACGGTGCGCCAGCGTTTGTGGTTTTCACTGACCTCGACGACCAGTGGAATGGCGCGATCCGCGCAGCAATCCGTGCGGTTGTCGGCTCGTACTCCAGATACCTCTTGCACCGTGCCCAAGTCGAACTCAATCCACGGATCCTTTTCTTCGATAGTGTGAAAGAAAAGAGTCGGGCTCTCCGAGCAAACCTGCGCGGGCGACACACAGCCGGGCTGGAACATCGAGCTCGCGCGCCAGGGTTTGCCTTCCGCCAGATCACGGCGGCCCTCACGTGTGTTGCGTTCCCAGACCGCGCCTCCGACGATCGCCAGCAAAAGCAAAAGCAAAAGCGAGAACCGCCCGACGCGCTGCCAGAAGACTGCGTGCAACGCCAGGCTACGCTCGTTCACCTTGGCCAATAGCAACTCGGAAAGCTTCCGCAGCTCGACGGAAAGCACCTTTTGCTCGGCGGCCGGCAGCTCCGCGAAGTACACGAACGAACCGCTGCGAAGACTGTTCCGTAGCTGCAGAGCCCGATCAGGAGCGGCGGCGACTAGCAGCTGCTCGTCGAGCGTGTCCCAGATCGCCTGATCGTAGCTCGTGCCCGCGTTCTCGTCCGAGCGCGACGCAAGCGCGCACGAGGCCCAATACACCGATTGCCTGTACAACTCGCTGGTGTTGGGCTCGGCCGAGTTTTCGATTGGATCGCCAGGTGCCACGGCGCTGTTGTCGAGTTCCGCACTTTGAGCGACTTCAGTGCTGCTCTGCGCCAGGTCCGCACTGTTGCGCGCACGTTGAGCGAGAGCAATCGCGCGGGCACTCAACTCGGGCAAGAGCCGTGCTTTTTCGGCGGGCACCCCGCGCCAGAACCACTCGCTCACCCGTTTGCCGAGCGAGGCCGGCTTGGGGGTCACGTCAACGTGCTGCTCTTGATTCGATTCAGGCTGGCCGATAGTCACGAGGCTGACGCAAGCAGAGTGCCATCCGGGGGTCAATCGGTTAGCCGCGGGAGGAGCGGCGTGTTGACCGAAGCTTGCTCTTGATTCGACTCGAGTTCGCCTGTAGTCAGTGGCCGGACGGTCGCCGACTGCCAGCCGAGGGTCAATTGGCAAACCCGCGCTTCGAGCGGCGACTTGACCGATGCTTGGGATACTCGCATCGTTTGCGAACGAGCATGAATCGAACGAAGGAAGTCAGTCCTGCGCCGCGCCCAACCTGGACTTTTGGGCTCGAATCGCCGCAGCTCGTGCGCGCCATCGAGCTGCTGCTGACGGCCGTCATCGTGGTGGCGTCGATCGTACCGCTCGTCCGTTTCCTCCAGGTCGCGCTGCTGCGCGTAGATTACCCGTTCGACCTCGAATGGTGCGAAGGCGGCACGCTAGGGCACATCCGCGTCGTGCTGGCGGGACAGCACATTTACCGCGAGCCTTCGTTGGAGTTTACGCCCTACATTTATCCGCCGCTCTATTACTACGTGTCGGCCCTTCCTTCACTCGTATTCGGCGCGGGCCATCTCGCGCCGCGCTTGGTTTCGCTGGTGTCGATCTTGGGCTGCTTCGTCTTGCTCGGCCGCTGGGTCCGCGACGAAACCGACGATCCAGTCGCGGGCTTGGCCGCGATTGGCTTGCTTTGCGCGACTTATCAGCTCACTGGCTATTGGTTCGAGCTTGCGCGCGTTGACGCTTTCTTCCTGCTCCTGGTGTTCAGTAGCCACATGGCGGCGCGCACGGCGAAAACGTCCGCGCGCGCGGTGATCGTCGGCGTGTTGATAGCTGCCGCCTGCTTCACCAAGCAGCTCGGCATTCCGTTGGCGGTCCCGGCCCTGCTCCTGCTCACCATGCGCTCGGTCCGCCTGGGCCTAATCGCCGCCGGTGTTTCGGGCGCGCTGGTAGTGGCCACCGCGCTGGCCTTCAACATCAGTTCCCACGGCTGGTTTCTGTACTACGTGCTCGATCTGCCATCGCGCCACGAGATCGAAATTGGGCGCTTCTGGCCTAACCTGCAGACGTATTTCCTGAGCAACACTTTCCCGCTGACGTTGGCCGGCGTAGCCGTGGTCTGCGGAGTCACTTTCGGCCGCCGCTCTTGGAAAGGCTGGCTCTTTCACGCGGTGTTCGTCGGCCTAGCTTGCACCACGTCGTTCTTGCCCTTCCTCAAGTCCGGCGGCTACCCGAACGGCCTGATCCCGGCCTATGCCTCGCTCGCGCTTGCCTCCGGCATCGGCCTCGGCACGCTCCGCCGTTCGCGTGTCGGCTCGGCGCTGGGCTCGATTGGCCCACGGCTAGCGGGCTCCATAGTGCTCGTGATCCAATTTGCCGTGCTCGACTACGATCCCAAGCCGGCCTTGCCGAGTGCAGCCGATCTGGAAGCGAACAAACAGGTGATGGACAGGCTGGGCGCGCTGCCAAAGCCCCTGTTCGTCACCGGCTCCAGCTTTTACACCATGGTCGCCGGCGGTGAAAACGTGATGACCGACACCATGGGCTTGATCGACATCTTCAAGGGGCGCGGGCCGCAAGCGGAGCATCTGGAGGTCCTGCTCAGCCAGGCCATTCATCAACACCGCTTCAAGACCATTGTCCTCGACCGCGCGGCTGGCTTCTTGCCAGACAACATAGTGTCGATGATTCGCCAGGAGTACGTGCAGCAGGGGTCGGTGCTGCACGGTTTACCGCCGGACGTGATTTGGCCGAGGAGCGGAGCTTCCGTCAGACCAGACTCCGTCTGGGTCGCGCGTTGAGCGGAGCCAGATCCGCAGGGGCGGGCGCACGGAGGGGGCGATCAGGGCAACGGCAAGCCGTGACGGATGTAGATCTTGTACGGAAACTTCGAACGATTGGGGACGTAGCCGGGCGGCAGCGCTTCGTACTCAGCCTCCAGAACGGCCTTCACGTGGCCGTCCTGCGGGCCAGTCATGTGTTGGGCGAAGACCACGAGTTTGGCTTCGTGAAGGCGCGTCTCGAACTCGGCGGCTAGCGCCGGGTACATGCCCTCGAAGAAGGTTACCTGCTGGAAGAATAGAGGCCCAAGTGGCTGGTGGTTGGTAAACGGGAGGGGTGAGCGGCCAGGATGGCCGAGCCACAAGTATCGATCGACTTTCAATCGATCGAGCACCGTGTCGATGACCGCCGCCGAGCGTCGCGCGCCTTCGTCCTCCACTCGCTGGCTGAGCAGTCTTTGCTCGAAAGACTCCTTGTTCACCCATTTCGGGACACAGACACAGAGGAGCGCGAGGCAGACGATTCCACTGCGCGACCAGTCCCCTGCGCTCGGAAGGCGCGCCAGAGATCCCATCAGCGCGAACAGAATTGCGAGATGAACTGGCGTCGCGAACATGTAGTGGTGGGCGTAAAATTGCCCACCCAAGCCGACCGCCATACTGGCTAAAAGCGTGGCTAGAAACAGCGCCTGAATTCTGAGGACGAACCGTCTCGCGCCAATCGCGGGCGGCGACGCGGGCGAAAATAGGTACACACCCGCTAGGTAGAGCAGGGCGAATGGCACGAGTGGCGAGTGCTGCGCCAGAGCGGTCCAGGTGTTGTCGAGCGCCGGACCAACACGGCTCCAGGGTGAGCCCGCGACATTGATGTGCCCGCCCGCCATCGTCTTGAGGTAGATGCCGAGGTAAGCTGGAAGCCAGCCGGCGAGCAACAAGCTGACGACGCCAATCACACCAGCAGCTGCCAGCGGTCCAAAAAAGTCGGCCCATGGGTTCGTGGCATCCGGATCGAGCAGCAGGTAGACCGCTGGCACGGCGAGCACGAACGGCTCTTTCATTCCGATCGCGACCAGGATGCCCAGCGTTCTGAGTGCGAAGGCCAGGCGGCCGCGGGTTCCCAGGAGGAGCATGTACAGGATCAACGCCGGCAGTGCGTGCGCCTCCGTTTGCACCTCCCCAGCGCAGTCATCCACGAAGCTTGCCTGGTCGATGACTAAGGCCCACAGCGCCACGAAAATCGGCACAACCGCGAAGGGCCTTCCGGGGGCACGCCAGATGCGCAGTGCGTAAACTGCGGGTGACAGCGCAATCGTCAGCAGCGATAGGACCTGAGTGGCGTTGGTGAGGTGGCCGTTTCCAAGCAACCGATAACTCAGAGCCGAGAGCAGGAAGATACCTGGCGGCTTGGTCTCGAACAGATCCTTCCAGGGCTTCAGGCCGTGAACGATCCCGTTGCCGACCGCCCAATAGACCGAGGTGTCCGGATTGTACGGCAGGTGGCACTCGTACCAAACGCGCAACCCAGCCGCGCACGCGGCGTACACGAGCGCCAAGAGCGCAGGCGCGAGCAACAGCAGCGAGACGAGGGGCTCGCGAAACAACGCGGTCTGGAGGCGCGCTACTGCCTGAAGGACGCTTCTGATGCGGGCGCGGCTCACTTCTTCTCGTGATACTCGTGCGCGGTGTGCACGTCCGTCATCTTGCACTTGCCCGGCCGCCGCCGACGAGAAAACCCAACGGTCATCGCGCTGAGCCGTGAGTGCTCGCCGTAGTCACAGGGCCAGCACGCTGGGCCGCCACGCGCCCTCGCGGTGAAGTCAGGGCTCGCCACCGCCTGCGCGTGCCCCGCGCACTTCCGCCTGGGTTCACTTACTCGCGTTCTTGATCTCGTGATGGAAGATGGTCTTCTGCGTCTTGTTCTGGACGAAATTGTCGCCAAGTTGGAAAGCCATTTCGATCGAGTTATCCGAGTTGTTGTAACGGAAGATGCCGGTGCGGCCGAGCAAGTAGGAGTGCCCGTCCTCGAAGAACTTGACCACCGTCTGCAGCAGCTCTGCGTAGTCTAGATCGTACACGGGGTACGCGAAGCGCAAGCGGTGCACGTACGTGGATTCCACCTCACCGCGCTTCAAGTACTCCGTGCGGTACGCGTCCTCCAATACCTGGTTCGAGAGCGCTTCGTCGCTCATCTGCCAGCGTTCATCGTTCTCGTAGGTGGTGATGTCGAAGCAAACGCTGGTCTTCCCCGGCGGGCACATCTCTGGAGACCAATTGCTAAACTCCACTGCACGGTTGAAGATCACCTCTTTGTCCGGGAAATAGAGCCAGTGATCGTTCGAGATGGTCGGGCGGTCGACGAAGGCATAGACGAAGATGATGTCCATGTACCTCAGCCGCTTGAACGCGGCCTCGACCTCTGGCTCCCGCTTCTCCTGCAACCAATAAAAGGCCTGTAGTGGGATGGTGGAGATGATGTCGCCATAGCGTGCGACGTGCGTTTGCCCGCCGTGCTCGTAAGTCACCGTGCGCTCGGAGCGTGAGATCTTCGTGACCTTGGCTTCACACAGCGTCACGGCGCCGTGTGACTTGGCCGCGCTGTTCAGCGCATCGGGCAGCTCCTGAATGCCCTTCTGTGGGTAGTAGAAGATGCCACCATCGGGCGCCAAGCTGTCGTCTTCGATCGAGTAGCTGCTGAAGTCCAGGGTGACCAGCTTCTTCAAGACCCGCTTGACCAGCTTGGCCATGTTCTCGCCCTGAAAACGCTGGTCGGCCCAGTCCGCCGAAAGATTTGCCGGATCCATCCGCCAAATCTTGGACGTGTAGGGGTAACACATCACGTCGTAGAGCCGCTCACCGTAGATGTCGATGAACCAGTCGCGGTACGACTTGATCTCCGCCTTCTTGCGGACCGCGCGCAAGGCGTAGTTCTTGGTGAACGAGAGCCCGCTCAGCAGACTCTGCGTGAGCGGCATGGCGCGAAGCAGATTCTGAATCTCGAACGGGTACTTCAGGTACTTCCCGAACATGTAGATGCGGCTCTTCTTCTCGTGCCGAGTCATCTGCAGGCCGGGCAAGTTCAACACTTCATCCAACAGCTTCTTGTTGTTGGTGTGGAAGCGGTGCGCGCAAAAATCCAAGTGGAAGCCATTGTGGAGCAGGGTGCGCGAGAGGCCACCGACCTCTTTTTCCTTCTCCAGGATCAATACTGTTCGTCCATGCTCGCTCACGCGCTTGGCAAAGGCCAGACCGGCCACGCCAGCGCCGAGAACGATGAAGTCGTACTCAGCCATGATAGTCCTCACGAAACGTTTGGCTGTACTCCGCCAAGCAGACCTTCCAGTCGCGCATGAAGTTGATGCTGCGAGCGTTGAGCTTCAAGTTCACGAGCTTCTCGGAGTAAGGGCGCTGTGCGAAGTACTCGTGCTTGAAGTAATCCGAAGTCACCTGCGTCAGGCGTACGTGCTCACTCAGCCCCAAGAGCTGCAAGAACTCTCGCGCGACGTCGAGCCGGCTGCAGCTGCCGCCGCAGACCTGATTGTAGAGGCCGTAGTAACCGCTCTCCACCACCCTCAGGATCGCTTCCGCGAAATCCCTGGTGTAGGTGGGTGTGCCGAGTTTGTCATCGACGACGAACAGCTCCTTTTGACCTGCCTTGAGCTGCTTGTAGATCTTGTTGATGAACTTCTTGTCTTTTTTGAGCCCGCCGCCCATCATCCAACCAGCGCGGAATACGAAGTATTTCGGCACGTGGCGCTCGACGAACTGCTCACCATGGTACTTGCTCTTCGCGTAAATGCTGAGCGGGTTCGGGCGATCGAAGTCGTTGAACTCTTCCTGCTCGCCGCCGAAGATTCCCGCCGTGCTGATGTAAACTAAGGTCGCGTCCGCGCGCCGCGCCAGCATGGCCACGTTCTCGGCTCCGAGCGCGTTGGTAAGCCAAGCGTGCTCCGCGTTCTGCTCGCAGTACTCCAGGTCCGTGAGGGCCGCCAAGTGGAGCACCAGCGTCGGCTTGAACTCCTCGAACACGCGCTGGCACTGCGCGATGTCACGCACGTCGAGCGGCTCGAGCCAAGGCTCGTTCAAATCGATGTCCGTGGCGAGCACGTGCTCGAATCGGAGCTTGCACGCCGCGTACACCGAGGCTCCCAGCATCCCTCCGCAGCCCGTAATCAAAACTCTGTCGCTCGCCATCGTGTACAAAGGCTTTCTTCGAATTGACTTCGGCCTGCGCGCCCGCGAACTAAGTTTCCGCTAACAACGCCCCGAATTTGCCTGCTCCTGGTGCCACATCCGCCGCGCCAGGGGCAAGCAATATCTGCGGCTTGGGGCGCCCGAGCCGACTGCCCGAGGGGGTCCCCGGCGAGATCCGCCGGGACGTCGGAAGGGCGCGGAATTGTAGGATAATTCGTTAGGCCGTCAGGCGCGCGAGACTGGAGTCAGCCGGCTTCAGGCCGACATACCAGGCCGGATACCCGGGGGTGTGCCAGAGCAATCCAGGATAGGCCTAAGCACTCAGCCACCTACACCGCATCCTGCTCGAAAAATACAGCTGAAGCGGCGAATGTCAGCACTGGACTCTGCAGCGTGGCATTTCGTCGGGCGCGCCGCAGCTGCCTCGTTCGTGCGCAACGCTATGCGTCGTGGAGCATACCTGTGCTGCCCGTTACCCACGCTCTCAACGGGGGGCTCGAGCGCGAAAGCTGGCGAAGGACTCGGCAGTTTGGTCGCGCGCCGAAAGCAGTGGCGAGCTGATCGGCCAAGCCACCTTCAAGTCAGGATCAGCGTAGTCGAGCGCCAACTCGGTCTTCGCATCGTAGGGCGAACTGACCTTGTACTGGACTTCGGCAAAGTCACTCAGCACACAAAACCCGTGAGCGAATCCGACAGGCACGAAAAGCTGTTCGTTCTTTTGGTCGTCGAGCTCGACCGCGTGCCAGCGTCCGAACGTCGGCGACTCCGGGCGGATATCGACCGCGACGTCCCAAATCCGACCCCGAGAGACGCGCACTAATTTGGCTTGCCCAGGCTGCGATTGATAGTGCAGGCCACGTAGAGTGCCCTTGACCGAGCGGGAGTGATTGTCCTGGACGAAGGTAACCTGGATGCCCGCCGCCGCGTAACGGGGCGCGCTGTAGGTTTCCAAAAAGAAGCCGCGTTCGTCGCCGAACACGGTGGGTCGAATGAGCTTGAGCCCACTCAGTTCTAGATCGATGACCTGCACGCGCTGACTTTCTAAGGAGTGGGGTCTTCGAGGGCCCGAAGCATGGACCGACTGTAGCGGCTCTTACCGCATTTTTCGGCTAAACGGGCCAGCTGCGCGGCATCGATGAAGCCCATCCGATAGGCGACCTCTTCGATGCAGGCAATGGACGTACCCTGCCGGCGCTCGAGCGTAGCGACGAAATGGCTCGCATCGAGCAAACTTTCTTGGGTGCCGGTGTCGAGCCAGGCCGAGCCACGCATCAGGGTCTTCAGACGGGCACGACCGGCCTTGACGTACACGTTGTTCACGTCGGTGATCTCGAGCTCGCCACGCGGCGAAGGCTTGAGCGAGGCTGCGATATCGAGCACCTGATTGTCGAAGAAGTACAGACCGGTAACGGCAAGCTTGCTCTTTGGGTGCGCGGGCTTTTCTTCGATCCCCAGGAGCTCGCCCCCGGGCCCCAGCTCCGCGACGCCGTAGCGCTCCGGATCTTCGACCTGGTAGCCGAACAGCAGTGCGCCGTCGAGCTCGCCGCGCGCCTCTCGCAGCTGCAGCCCAAAGCCCGCGCCGTAGAAAATATTGTCACCTAGAATGAGACACACGGAGTCCGTGCCCACGAACTTTCGGCCGATGATGAACGCCTCGGCAAGCCCGTTGGGCGCAGCTTGCACCGCGTAGCTGAAGCGCATACCCAGCTCCTCGCCGGTGCCCAGCAGGCGCTCGAACATCGGCAGGTCCTGGGGAGTCGAGATGACGAGCACCTCCCGAATTCCCGCCAGCATCAACACCGAGAGCGGGTAATAAATCATCGGCTTGTCGTAGACGGGCAAGAGCTGCTTCGAGATCACCCGAGTGAGTGGGTCGAGCCGGGTCCCGCTGCCACCCGCCAAAATGATGCCCTTCATGCCCGTCGAATTAGTCACTTGGCCGGCACGATAGCATCACGAAAATCAGCCTGCCACCGTGAAATTGGCGAGAAAAACGGTCGTTCTTCAGAGCGCGATGCTGATTGGACGAACGTTCCGGCGCGAACCTCCCGGCCAGGGCCACTCTCGATCGGCAATTCGCAGAGCGGTTGCGCCGCGACCGCTTTCAGGTGCTCATCCAAGTCATTCGCCTGCGCCGCCTGTGCTGCCACTTCGAGCTGGTCGCGCCCGGCGCAGCCAACTGCGCGCTCGAGGCTCGCTAGCTTCCTTCAGCTAGCCGACGAGCTCACTGCAGGTCATAGGTGCTCATCCAAGTCATTCGCCTGCGCCGCCTGTGCTGCCACTTCGAGCTGGTCGCGCCCGCTCGGCCAACTGCGCGCTCGACGCTCGCTAGCTTCCTTCAGCTAGTCGACGAGCCCACTGAGGTCATCACCGCAGGCCCGGATTCAGCCAGCTCGACGGCATCCTCGGACTTCCGACAATGACAGATCGCGGTCGTGCCAAGACGGCCAGCGCGCGAGAGCCCGGTAGGCACGTAGCGAGCTCAGCGAGGCTCGGCCGAGGGCGCATTGCTAGAGTGACTCGCATCGCCGAAGTTCACCAGCTTGGTAACGATGAACTGCGGGCGCTGCTTCACTTCTTCGAAAATCTTGGCGATGTACTCGGCAATGAAGGCCAAGCTGAGTAGGTTGATCGCGCCCAGAAATAAACTGATGACGATGATCAACGAGATCCCTTGCGGCAACTCGGGGTGAAAAATCCGGCTGACGATTTGTGCCAATGCGGCTAGCACCGCGATCAAAGACACGCTGAGCGCACCGAGCGCGATCATCTCCAGAGGGATGTACGAGAAGGAGAAGATGCCTTTTTTTGCCCAGCGAAAGTTGGTCAGCAGGTTGTTCGTCGAGCGACCGAACATGCGTTCCGGTCGAAGGTATGGCACGCCCGTCTGCTTGAATCCGGACCAAGCGCGCAAACCGCGCACGAAGCGATCTCGCTCCGGCAAGCTGTTGAGCACAGTCATCACTTTGCGATCGATGAGCGAGAAGTCCCCCGCGTCCACGGGCACCCGAATGTAAGCCATGGTCTGGAACAGACGGTAGAAGCCCTTGTATCCGAGCTCCAGCAGGCGCGGCATCTCGCGCCGCGTGCGCACGCCATAGACGACATCGTAGCCCTCGAGCCACTTTTCGTGAAAGCTTTCGATCAACTCCGGGGGATCCTGCAGATCGCCGTCGAGCAAGATGCAGGCGTCGCCCGAGGCCAGCTTCATCCCGCTGGTAAAGGCGTTCTGTGAGCCGAAATTACGGCTGTGAGTGATGCCCTTGATTTTGGCGTTGGCCGCCGCCAGCCGCTCGATCACGGTTTGCGTATCATCCGGGCTGCCGTCGTTGACGAAGATGATTTCGTAGTCGACGCCGATCTTCTCGAACGTCTCTTGCAGTCGCGCGGCCATGAAAGGGATGGCCTGCTCGTCCTGGTAGCAAGCCGCAATCGCGGTCAGCTTGCGCTTGGGTTGGGACGCCCCGGTCATGGCGCCCGAAGTTGTGCTTGGACGAGCGCCATCAGCGCCTCCGGGGTGAGCTGACACTGTTTCATGTGGAACGCGGCGCTGCCGTAGCGTTGCTCGGGCTGGTAGCTTGCGCTCATCAGCGAGAAGGCGGCAAGGGGTGGCAGAGCAAGCTTCATCGATTCACCCATGCCGCCCGCGGCGTAGTGCTCTTCGACGAAGACGACGTTCCGGGTCTCGAGCACGCTGGCCAGCAGCGCCGAGTCTTCTGCCAATCGGAAAGGGAAGCGCGCAATGCCGAATACATCCGCGTTCTCGCGATCGAGACCGTGCGCTGCGAGCGCTCGCAAGGCTACCTGTACGCCGTGGCCCGCACCGATCAGGGTCACGCCCGGCTTCTTGCGATCCGTGCGCGCGGCATAGGAACGCGTGAGGGTGTGCGGATGCTCCGCGAGCGGCGCGCGGTCCGTGTTGTATGCGGACACGGCGAGTCGGAGATACGACGGGCCGTCGAGCGCACCCATCAGCGAAACTGCAGAAGCCACGTGATCGTTGGCACACGGGTAGAAGAGCTGCATGTCGGGGAGCACTTTCAGCACGGCCAAATCTTCCAACGCGTGATGGGTGGAGCCCATGATGCCGTAGGTGTAGCCGCCGCCATTGCCGACGATGCGCACAGGTAAGTGGTGCAGGCATACGTCATTTCGGATCTGCTCCAAGCAGCGGTAGGTCGCAAACGGGGCGATCGAATAGACCCAGGGCCGCATCCCAGTGAGTGCAATACCCGCCGCCAAGCCCATCATGTTCTGCTCGGCCACGCCAGCGTTGATGAAACGCTTGCCGTACTTGGCGACCAGGCCCTCGAACGCGTTGAAGCCCAGATCACCCGTGATGAATAGCGCATCCGCGTCGCCTGCGAGGACGGCGTCGATGGCCTTCACGAAGTCGGCCCTCATGGCGAGAGCTCTCTCTCGGTCTGAGCGAGCTCCGCGAAGGCTTGGCCATACTGAGCTTCGTTCATCGGCCAGTAGTGCCAGTCGACCGTGTTTTCCATGAAACTGACGCCCTTGCCCTTCACGGTGCGTGCGATGATGCAGCGCGGGCGCCCGGAAGAGGGCAGCGACAGCGCCGCATGCAGCGCGACGAAATCGTGGCCGCTGCACTCACTGACGTCGAAGCCGAACGCTTCCCACTTCTTGGCGAACGGTTCCAGCGTGAGCACCTCTTCGGTGCGGCCAAAGGCTTGGATACCGTTGGTGTCGACGAATACGCTGAGATTGTCCAGCCGGTGATGACCTGCGAACAGCGCGGCCTCCCACGTGGAGCCCTCATTGCATTCGCCGTCGGACAGCAGACAAGCAACGCGCGCGTCCGTTCCGCGCAGGTGCTTGTAGCTGTGGGCCATGCCGGCCGCGATCGGTAAGCCGTGACCAAGCGAGCCGGTGGCGGCCGGAATTGCAGCGACCCCGCGCGCTGCGGGATGTGCGGGCAAGAGCGTATTATCCTTATAATACGTGGCCAGCTCCGCGTCGGAAAGCTTTCCGAAGTGGTGCAGCGTGGCATACAGGGAGGATGCGGCGTGGCCCTTGCTCAGAATGAACTGGTCTGGCGGGCGGAGCCAAACGGAATAAACGTAGGTTAGGATATCGATCGCGGACAGGCCGCTGGCGACGTGACCCGCGCGTGCTTCATAATGCATGCGCAAAAATTGGCGGCGAATGGCCAGTGCCGCGCGCGCGAGCGCGGCGGGCTGTATGGCTTGGCTCACCGCTGCAGTGCCAGCACCGTTTTGGCGCGGCCCTCGGCAACCAAGGCCGGGTTGTCTTCGATCCAGCGCGCGCTGGCCGCCAAGCCATCAGCGAGCGACGTGGCGCTACGCCAGCCGAT
>Ga0302321_100000737_pt1 | contig 28469 bp, 18 predicted proteins | sample Fen_T0_1_FD_202505 | JGI IMG/M metagenome (GOLD analysis project Ga0302321, IMG submission 202505) | Peat permafrost microbial communities from Stordalen Mire near Abisko, Sweden - Fen_T0_1 | ecosystem: Environmental > Terrestrial > Soil > Wetlands > Permafrost | place: Sweden: Abisko... | reverse complement strand
ATCGAACCAGGCTGCAAACTGAAGTTCGTGAAGAACGGCGGCTCCTGAATGTAGGTCGACTTGGCGTCAAAGGCATAGACGTTGCCGACGCTCGACGGGATTTCGTTCCACTTCGGGTTTTGCGCGGCAAAATCGGCATAGAGCTTGCGGAAAACCTCCGGCTTAAGCGCTGCCTGCATCTGGTCGCGCACTTCTTGGATCGACGGCCAGATGTCTTTCAAAAAGACCGGCCCAGCCTTACCGGTTCCGATCGGTTCGGTCGAAAGATCGATGTCCACGCGGCCGGCGAGCGCAAATGCGACGACGAGCGGCGGCGACATGAGAAAATTGGCTTTAATATTCTGATGGACGCGGGCCTCAAAGTTTCGATTGCCGGAAAGAACAGACGCGGCCACCAGATCGTTTTTCACAACGGCTTCTTCAGTCCTTGCTTCAAGCGGGCCGGAGTTGCCGATGCAGGTCGTGCAGCCATAACCAACCGTTTGGAACCCGAGTTGGTCGAGGTAGGGCGTGAGGCCGGTCTTGTTCAGATAGTCGGTAACCACGCGCGAGCCTGGCGCCAGCGATGATTTTACGACCGGATTAAGTTTAAGCCCTTTCTCGACGGCTTTCTTCGCCAGGAGGCCGGCGGCAAGCATCACGGACGGGTTGGACGTATTCGTACAGCTCGTGATCGCGGCAATGAGCACAGAGCCATGGCCAATGCTCGCGGGAGCAGCCAGCTTTGTCTGAACAACCGTGTCCGGCGTCGGCCGATTGTTCGCCATTTCAAGCTCTGTCTGCGGATTGGTATTCTGCTCCTTAGATTTGGCGAGAGAGACAGGTTCCTGGCTGCCACCGCCAGAGGTCGTGGCCGCCGCTTCGTTATTGATCTGAACGCGACGACCGAAATCCTCGCTCTTTTTGCCGAATCCGTTATCCGTAACCGGCTTCGAAAAAGAAGATGTAAACTCGTTTTTCAGATTACTGAGAACGATCCGGTCTTGCGGGCGCTTCGGACCAGCCACACTCGGAACAACCGAACTAATATCAAGCTCTACGATTTGTGAGTAGTCGATCTGGCCCTGCTGCGGGATACCCCAGAGTCCTTGCGCTTTGTAATACGCTTCGTAGGTCTCAACGAGTTTCTCGTCGCGGCCTGTAGCACGGAGATAGTTGGAGCACTCGGCATCGATCGGGAAAAAGCCCATCGTCGCGCCATACTCGGGCGCCATGTTGGCGATCGTTGCACGGTCGACAACTGGAAGCGCAGCGGCGCCCGGACCAAAGAACTCGACGAACTTTCCAACCACTTTCGTCTTACGCATGAGCTGTGTAACGGTGAGCGCAAGGTCAGTCGCGGTGACTCCTTCGCGCAACGAACCAGTCAAGTGAACCCCAACCACGTCAGGCGTTAGGAAATACACCGGCTGACCGAGCATGCCTGCCTCAGCCTCAATACCGCCGACACCCCAGCCGACGATGCCAATCCCGTTGATCATCGTCGTGTGCGAGTCCGTGCCTACAAGAGTATCAGGATAATAAATACTGTTGCTGTCACTCAGCACGCCCTTTGCGAGGTACTCTAGATTCACCTGATGCACGATGCCGATGCCGGGCGGCACGACCTTAAACGTATCGAAGGCCTGCATACCCCACTTGAGGAATTGGTACCGTTCGCGGTTGCGCGAAAATTCAAGTTCGAGATTCTTCTGCAGCGCCTCGGCACTTCCTGCAAAATCGACTTGGACCGAATGATCAACCACGAGGTCAACCGGGACGAGCGGTTCGATGATCTTTGGATTCTTCCCAAGCTTGGTCACCGCCGAGCGCATAGCGGCGAGATCGACCAAAAGCGGTACCCCCGTAAAGTCCTGCAACACGATACGCGCGACGACGAACGGGATTTCCTCGGTGCGCGGCGCTTTCGCTACCCATGTGGCCAGCTCGCGTATAGCCTGTTCCGATACACGCTTGCCGTCGCAATTGCGCAGCAACGACTCAAGCACGAGACGGATCGAGACGGGCAGGCGCGAGATTTTACCCACACCGGCTTTTTCGAGCGCCGGCAGCGAGTAGAATTTTTGCGTGGCTCCAGCAGCAGTGAAGGCCTGGAGAGTGTTGAAGGGATTGGGGAGGCTCATCGTGAAGAAGTGTCAGCGGGGGCCCTCGCCCCGCAAAAAACATGAGCTTCCGGCGAGGGCAGCCGGCGCACACGAGTTCGATTACGCTAACGCCGCTTTGACAGCATTGAAGTTCGGGAGATCTTTAGGCGTGGCAGTCTGTTCGGCGTACTTAACGATGCCGTCTTTATCAATCACGAATGCCGCACGCGCTGACGTATCACCCACACCGGCGAGCATCGGGAAAAGCACGCCGTAAGCTTTCGTGGTCTCTTTGTTCAGGTCAGACACGATGGTGAGCTTAATTCCATTTTTCTGAGCCCAAGCTTCCTGCGCGAACGGGCTGTCCACGCTGATCGCGATCACGTTGGCTCCCAACTTTTCGTAGTCCGCAAGACCACCGCTCATGTCGCACATCTCCTGCGTGCATACGCCAGTGAACGCGAGTGGGAAGAAAAGCAGTACGGTCTGCTTCTTGCCGAAATTGTCGCTCAGCTTGACGTCTTTAAGACCGTCTGCGGCCTTCGATTTGAGGGTGAAATCAGGGGCTTTGGAACCAACTGCGATAGGCATGGTGATCAACGTTGATGGTTGAATGTTAACCGGCGCGACATGCACCGGGAAAAGAAACTAAAAGCTAGCGGCCCAGGCTGAGTTAAGACAAACCGTTTTTCCCGAAAGAAGCGGGCGTTCTAGAGGCAAGGGGCTTGCCATTAGCGTTTCTGCGATGGATTCCGCCGTCTGCCAAAAGAACACCCGCGAACCTTCCCCTTGACCCTACCCCATCGGACACGTTTTCCTCGGGCCTCCCATGAACATCCTCGAAGACCTCAAATGGCGTGGCCTGCTGGCCGACTGCACCGATCACGACGCGCTCTCTCAGCGCATCGCTAGCGGACCTGTCACGCTGTATTGCGGCTTCGACCCAACCGCCGACTCGCTGCACGTAGGCAACCTCGTGCCGCTTTTCGCACTACGGCGCTTCCAACTCGCCGGGCACCACCCTATCGCTCTTGCCGGTGGCGCTACAGGCATGGTCGGTGATCCATCGGGTAAATCCTCCGAACGCAATCTTCAGACGCCAGACCAAGTTTCGCACAACATCGCTTCGATCAAAGGACAACTCGCGAAATTTCTCGACTTCGACGTCAAGGCCAACCCTGCACGATTGGTCAACAACGCTGACTGGTTCGCACCGATCACCTTCCTCGATTTCCTGCGCGAGGTAGGAAAATATTTCACCGTCAACTGGATGGTCGCCAAAGAATCTGTCCGCGCCCGCATGGAAGACCGTGACGCCGGCATCAGTTATACCGAGTTCAGCTACATGCTGCTCCAAGGCTACGACTTCTACCATCTATGCAAAACTCTGGGCTGCGAACTCCAGGTCGGCGCCACCGATCAATGGGGCAACATCACCGCCGGCACTGAACTCTGCCGCAAAAAACTCGAAGCCACTGTCTGGGGCCTGACTTTCCCGCTGCTCACCAAATCCGACGGCACCAAATACGGTAAATCTGCCAGCGGCGCAGTCTGGCTCGACCAAAAACGAACCAGCTCTTACCGCTTTTATCAGTTCTTCATGCAGGCCGAAGATACCGACGTCGTGAAACTCCTCAAGGTGCTCACGTTTCTCTCGCACGAAGAAATCACGGCTCTCGAAGCCGAAATGAACGCGAACCCAGGCGCCCGCGCCGCGCAAAAAGCTCTCGCCCGTGCGGTCACCACACTCGTGCACGGCCAGTCCGCTTGCGATGACGCTATCCGGGCCAGCGAGATCATGTTCGGCGGCGGCCTTGAAGGCGTAGCTGAAGCTGTGTTCAAAGACGTCGTAGGCGAAGTACCAACCAAAGACCTCGAGCGCTCTAAGCTCGAAGGCGCCGGTTCAACGCTCATCGAACTTCTTGTCCACTCCGGTCTGGCTCCATCAAAAGGCCAAGCGCGCAAAGATATCGAAGGTGGCGGCATTTATTTGAACAACGTCCGCGCGGCCGAGATCGCCCGCGCAGTCACTAGCTCTGACCTTTTGTTCGGCAAGTACCTCCTACTCCGCAAGGGCAAACGCACGTACAATGTGCTGAATGTTGTTTGAAAACAAAAACCGCTTCTCGGAAAGAGACGCGGTTTAGCTAGAAATACGTTTCCCGAGACTTAGTCGTTTCGACGACCACCACCTGAGAACATAAGAAGCAAGTAGAGGAGTTTACCGAGCGAATCTACAAAGGCAGCGACATAGGTGAGCGCCGCCGCGTTGAGCGTTTCGTTAACACCGACCATTTCGTCACGGTCAAGAATGCCGAGGTTCACCAATTGCAGTTTCGCACGACGGCTCGCGTCGAATTCGACCGGCAGCGTGACGAGTTGAAAGAGCACCATCACGACCAAAGCGGCGACCGCGATCGGCAGCAAAGACTTGATGAACGCGCCACCCAGGAAAAAGCCCCAACCAAAAATGAAATAACTGACCGGCGCGGCAAACTGCACCGCCGGCGCGACCAACTGCCGCACTTTCATCATCGCGTAGCCCTGCTTTTGCTGAATGGCGTGGCCAGCCTCATGTGCTGACACGCCCAGCGCCGCCAAGCTATTGCCGCGGTAATTATTAGGCGATAATGCGAGCTTCTTGTTAATAGGGTCGTAGTGGTCGCTGAGGAAACCTTGCACCTCCACGATTTCCACGTCGCCAATGCCCGCGCTGTTCATGACCGCTTGGGCAGCTTCCGCGCCCGTGATGCGACCGCGCGAGGCGATCTGCGAATTTTTGTGGTAAGCACTCGACACCTTCATCTGGGCGTAAAGTCCGAGCAGAAGAGGAATACCAATGAGGACGATCCAGTATATCATAGTGAAAAAGGAAATTTAGATTTGGACACTCACAACATTAGCAAGTCGCAGCCCGTTTCGGCAACTGAACATACAAATTCGATCACTTACCTCAACATAATGAAAAATCGCAGGTTGCGAGGTTTATAATCCGTCGTGGAAACAACGTAGAAAATTGGAATCGCGTCACCGTTTCCCAAATACGCGACAAAGCGACACGCTCGCGTGCGCTCATTGATAAACCCCGGGACAGTTCCCTTCCGTCAAATGCGCAAATCTTAAAACGGAAAACCAACCGAAAAGTGAAACGTTCCGCGGGGATCGCCAACACGAGGGTTTATATTACGGCCGTATTCCAACCTGATCGGACCGACGAGGGTTTGATAACGCAGGCCAAGTCCGACCGAGTACAATCGTTGATCGAATGGATAATCTGCCAACCTCGCTGCGGCACCCAACGCGTCGGCAAAGACAACCGCCGACCAAGACTCGGTGAGCACTTGTTCGTACTCGACGTTCAATAATGTATAAGTCTTCGCACCCACAAATCGTCCATCCGGTCCTCGCGGCGCCGCTTCGCCGTCCTGATAACCACGAATGCTGCTGTCGCCTCCGGGAAAGAAACGTTTGTTGACCGGAATCGTGGCGTCGGTGGTCCCAAATGTCGTGATGACGCCGTGCGTAAGACCCACGTGCATAAACTGCCACGTACCGACTGCAAAGTGATAAGCGCCGCCTAATTCAAAACGTTCATAGTTCACTTCGCCACCAAACGCCTGGTTAGCGGCTTCCACCTGCCCGAACCAACGATATCCGCGACGCGGCCGCAAAGGACTATCGCGCCGATCGCGTGTAATGCCAAAATCGATACTGCCTACGTTCACGTTCTTGTCATCGGCCGTGCGGGTGGTGAGCTCGTTGTCGCGATTTTTAAGAGTTTGAAGAGTATAGCCGAGTGTTCCTTCCGCCCGAAGCCACGGAATCTGCCGCTTCAGCGCCGCATTAACACCGAACTCCTGTCGCTGGAACGCAAGTTCTTGCCGTTGCAGGCCGAAAACGCGTGCCGTTCCGTCGATCGTCTCGCCAAATAACTCTGGCACCGAATACGTGTACTCGCCACGTGTACTTTTCATCGACTGCACAAGCTCAAGCCGGCTCTGGTGAGCGCGCCCGAACAAATCCATCTGCCTAATCTCCACGCCGCCGCGCAACTGCTCATAACTGCCATAGCCAGCCAGCAGATTCGCCTCGTAACGTGCGCCTTCACGCAAAACATATACAGGGTCGCGCACTTGTCCGTCCGCCGGATCATAGTGCAGGTCCACCGCGTCGAAAACGCCTAACCTCGAGAGCCGGTAACGTGACCGCTCAAACTGAACCGGGTCGAGCGGATCGCCGGTTTTCGCCGGTACACGGCGTTGCAAGATAGACATTTTTGTGTGCTCGTTTCCTTCGAAACGGACATTGCCTACTTTCACGAGCGGACCTGGCTCAACTTGAATGACAGCAATGACCTGCCTCCGATTTCCGGATTCCGGCGCGGCCTCTGGCCGGAGGTTAACGGATATATCTGCGTATCCTTTTCGATAATACGCCTGCCGAATCTCCTCGGCCATATTCTGCTGCTCCGTCGGTGTCCAGGGATGGTTTACATGGCTCGCCAATTTCAGTCCGACGTCCTGGGGATCAGCTTTTTCAAAACGCAAATTCGAGATCACCCACAATGGTCCCTCAATCACGCGTACATGTAGTTTCACCGCTCCATCCGTCGTTTTGTCAGCATCGATTCGCTGCGCCTCGACCTTGGCTTGGGCATAACCACGTAACCGGAGTTCTTCACGTAATTTTTCGGCGGAGCGTCTTGCCCGAGAAGGCGAATAAGGCCGATCTGCTTTCGTGGTGATCAGTGTTTGCAGAGGCTCGAAAAAGGATTTGCCGGTCCTCTGATCCAACGCCTGTAAGCCTTCAATTTCTACATCGTCCACGTAGGATCGCGGCCCTTTCTTTACGTCAAAATGCACCGCGCGCGCTGCCAAATCGCGGGGAAGATTCACATCGAGATTATCATCGAGTTTGTAGGTTTCAGTTTTGCCGTCCCCCACTTCCGCGCGAATCGTGATCACCGGCTTTTGATATCCTTCGTCATTGAGAACGGAGTAGAGCAAAAAGACGGTGTCTTCGATTGAGTTGGCCCCGAGGGTCAAGCCACGGTTATTACCGAGCAGCCTTTCTAACGCGATTCGCATTTCCCGATCGCGCCAGAGACCAAGTCCGGAAACACGGATTGCGGCAGGCTTGAGCTGTTCGGCATCCGCAGTCGGTACCCACGCGAATGCCGCTAGAATTATCAACATAACCAGCCACGCGTGACTCTGGATTTTACTTCGCATCACGTTTTTTCTCCGGGCGTTTGTCGCGCAACGCCTGCCATTTTATCCCGGCGTTGTAGTCATCGAACTCGTCGTACTCTCCCACCAAGGACCAACGCTGCCCGAGTCGATACTCTACGTCATAGGTCTCCCGACCCTGCCGCGAAACTTTTTCGCCTGTACTGATAGTGAGCCGATCCGCAGCGCCTGAGTCGCCACTCACACTGCTGAAAAGACTCTTCCCAATATATGCACCGAAACGCGCCGCCCGCTGGTTTCCAGAGTAGCTTACTTCGTCGTTCGGTGTTTCACCTGCCATAACCATCAGCAACACCTTCTCGGAATCAAGCGGTGGACTTGATGAAAACTTCAACACCGGTGCCGACGCAGTGCCGGTCACTTCCATGCGCAGGTCGTATCCATATCTTCTGGACGTACCGGTCACAAACAGAGCCGGCTCATACGGATTTGCTTCGGTCAAACGGATCGAACTCTGCTGCAGCGAAAATGTCGCGAAAGGCAGCAACACTTCTCCTTCATCAAGGATGGCTTGCCCGGTGGCGCGTGGTTCACCAAGAGTGTTCGCTAGATGAAAATTCATTGACGCGAGCCCATTGAAAACAGGTGTATGCAGTCGCAGGAAACGTTCACCACTCAGGTCAACATCCAATTGCCAGGTATTAAACGGTGGCGGATCCACCGAAAAGAACGGTGGCCGCGCCGCTGGGCCGGCGCTTCCTCCGCCTTTAGGAATGAGATCTCGCACGTCAGTCGAGAATAGACTCTCACGGAGCTTTACTTTGCCGGTGATTCTTCCAACCCCACCTTCGACCGAAACGAGTTTCAAATCCAGATCGCCACGCATCAACAATCCCACCTGGCGCACAAATGGCAGGTTTTCGCCCTGCAATGAAAAATCAAAACGGGGCGTTCCGTCACTCTTCAACGCAGCAGTGCCTTTCACTGTCACCGTCTGACTGCCCATCTTTGCCTCAAGCGTACGAACCTCCACGCCGTGGCCCACCAAGTTAAAATCTGCCTTGAGATCCTGCAGCACACCCAAAGGTCCAAGAGGGCGCGTCGCCGCATTTTCGATACGCAGAAAACCTCGCGCCTGCCCGTGATCCAGCGATACATCGATGCTTAACCGGCCCTTAGGAGCTATCAGCGTTGGCGCGTACGCAGCGATAGCAGAAAGTTCGGCTGAAGGGAGCTGCATATGGCCCGTCGCTTGACGTACGAGTTGTTTCCAAGACGAGTTCTTTAACGCCTGCACGCCTCCTTTCGGAATCGGCAGACGCCCGTCCAATTGAACCTGCTGCCCGTCAACGGAAGCAGAGAGTTTGTTTAAAACAATTTGATCCCGGTCTAATTCGACGAGAACATCTACACCTTCAGCCTCTGGTATTTTCCGTTTGAATCGATCGGGAAGTGGTGCCACCCGAGGCATCTGCAAAGTGATCTTTCCACGAGGTGCCCGCCAGGTTCCCGATAGCTCTAGGTTAAGCTGAGGGTGCTCGAACATCAGACCTGTCGCATCCGCGAAATACCTCCAAAACCTCGCATCCGGGCGCGTCGCTGCAGAGAAACTCATCGCCGCATCCGAGTTTACCGCCAAAAACGGGTGCGATGCTGGTGAGATCGTCACCGGTAAAGCTCCGTTTCCCGTGATCGCGTCCTGTTGCCCCTCAAGGACCTTAAAGGTTTCTAATTTCACGCCATCACGATCGCCGGTTGCTCTTAACACCAACTCGATAGGCCGTTGTTCTGAGAGACTTGTCCCTAAGATAGCAGCGAGTGTGAAATCCATAGGGCCTTTCTCCCAGCGCCCTGAAAAATCGATGCTCGCGATCCGCCAATCAGGACCACGCCAGATAAACCAGTCTTTCAGCCAATCAGTCGTAAATTCATTCACCTGAAACCGCACGTCGCCTTGTACTCCCGCAGTTCCGGCTACTTCAATCCTACCCGCTTCGCCTGAAAACACCAGCGGTTCGATGTGTATCGCCGGCTGCCAATCGATCTTGGCGGGCTTTTCCAACTGCAACCAGGTTGTCTCCTTTTTCTGAATACGCAGGCCATCAAGTCTCACGCCGTTTCGATCTCCCGCGCCATTCAACGACAATCGTGCCTCACCGCTCGACACCTCGGCCGTGAGTTTCGCCACCACATCACCCGTCGCCTCCCAATGGAGTTCCGTCGTAAGCGGGTGCAGCGATGCCACCTCAAGATTGGCGATTTGTGCATTCCCATTGTGACGTAACGCCGTTCGAGGTCCTTCGAACTGCGCGGTTATCCATCCACTCGAAAACCGAGGTGCACCCGGGAACCAGCCCGCTACGGTCGCGCCATTAAGCCGAGCCTCAATCTTGCCCTCATGTACTTCTTTGCTCTCAAGATTCATCTCTCCGCTCAGCTGAATGGATTCGTTAGCCCCCAGCTTAAAATTCGCATTGTTGATTTGCAGTGAGGGCCAGTCCAACACGCCGACCACCTGCAGTTGCGGCAAAGACCACCGGCTAACCTTGAGCGCTTGAGCGGCGAGCTGAACATCAACGCGCGGTTTGGAATCACGACCGGTATCGATTCGCGCTTCACCGGTCACATGGCCTTCTGCAGAAAACCATGGCTGCCGCGCGAGATCGGCTTCCAGCGTCAAACGTGAAGGGCCAGAGAGCAACTGCCCTTCGCGGTTCCACCGAACCGGTTCAGTCAAGTGAGCGTCGAGACCCGGAATCGCCGCATGCAAGGTCTCGATCGTAAATGTTTCAAGATCGCCTCGGCCGTGAGCTGAAACCTCAAGAGGAGGTATATCTTGGTTCGGCACTGGCTCGCCCTTAACCGATAGGTCGATAACAAAGCTGTCCTTCCGCCAATCAACGCGTCCGCTACCGCGCACAAGCTCATACACTCCGGCAAGCCGCAATTCCCGCCCATTAAGCGTCCAGTTTTCAGCTACAGCTTGAGCGTCGACCGGTAGCCAGCCTCGGTTAGGAAACGTCGCTGTCAACGTAACAGGCTGCTTCCTCCAGTGAACGTTTCCCGAAATTTTTCCGCCACGACTCTCAAGTTCCAATTGAGATGAATTCTCCCGGGTCGCGAGCTGTAGACCGATCAAATCGTCCTTCGAAATAAACGCTGCCAATCCTTGCACGGAGCGGCCACGCCATGAAAGTCCATCGAACTGCAAAGCCCGATCGCGCCAAGTCGCAGTGCTGAGACCGATTGGACCGCCTGAAAAAGCTACTTCGCCGTCTTCCACGCGAGCCTCTGGCAACCACCGCTCAAGTGTGTCGGCGATGCTCAGCAGCTCTTTTCGTAACGACATCCACCCTGCGCCAGGATCAGGCGCACTCTTTTCGGCACTCTTGATCTCCACTCGCCAGCCCTTCACAAAAACTGACGACGCTTTCCCCCGCAAATGGCGCCAACCCCAGAGTAAGGGCGTGTCAATTTCCGCGCGTTTTACAGAGACCTTCACACTCTCTCGCTGAAAGAGAACCTCATTTAGCGCGAATCGCGTATAACCGACTCGTTCGTACTGAGCGTATTCAACGCCGAACTGTCGTTTAAGCACGCTCACCAATCCCCCCATCCACCAAGGCAAAGTCACCGCCGCGAGCAAAAGCCCGACGACCAACCAAGCGAGGATTTTAAGAAAGCGGCGCATGAACAGCTAGATGGACCTTGGATCTTCGCTGCGGTAGCACCGAATTCTCTCAATCTGTCGGTGCCAAGCCGCTCCTATGCAGCAGTGCGGAAAGATCCGGATCTCGCCCCATAAAATCACGATAAAGCTCAGCTGGATCGGCTGAGTTTCCCCGGCTCAGAATCTTGGTAACGAAGTCGGCGCCCGTCTTCGCGTTGAAAATGCCTTCGCGTTTGAAACGCGTGAACGCGTCAGCATCGAGCACTTCCGCCCATTTGTACGAATAATAGCCAGCCGCATAACCGACCGGATCGGCAAAGACGTGATTGAAGCGCTTCACGATCGTTGGCGACGGCGGTTGGGTCGGCACAAGACAATCGGCAATGATCGCTCGCACCTTTGGCTCGATATCGACCACGCCCGCAAACTCCGCCGTGCGCGTGTGAAGGACTAAGTCCATTTTCGCAAACGCGAGCTGCCGCATCGTGGCGCAGGCCGAGCGGAAATTTTTCGCCGCGATCATCTTTTTGAAAATCGCGTCCGGAATCAGTGTATCATTTTCGTGGTGACGTGCGAAGAGGTCGAGGCTCTCGCGTTCCCAGCACCAATTTTCCATAATTTGCGAAGGCAGTTCGACGAAATCCCACGCAACATTCACGCCGTTGAGCGACTTGATTTCCACTTCACCGAGTAGGTGATGCAGCAAATGACCGAATTCGTGGAAAATCGTCTCGACCTCACGGTGCGTGAGTAGCGCGGGTTTGTCTCCGGCGGGCGGCGTCATGTTGCCGCAGATGAGTCCAAGGTGCGGCTTGCGCGAACCATCACGTTGCGGTCCGCCCGTGATAAGATAGTTCATCCACGCGCCACCGCGTTTCGACTCGCGCGGATGCCAGTCGGAATAGAATGAACCGAGATGTTTACGGTTCTGATCGTAGAGATCGTAGAACTTCACCTCAGGATACCAGACTTCAACCGCACCTGGCGACCGCGCCACAATCTCAAGCCCGAAAACGCGTTTCGCTAACTCGAATAAACCGCTAATAACACGCGTCATTGGGAAGTATGGCCGCAGCTGTTCCTCATCGAAATCATAACGCGCCTGCCGGAGTTTCTCTGAAAAATAACCAAGTTCCCATGGCGCGAGCGCCGTCACCGGCTGGCCTGTCTGCTGAGCTTTGAACTCCTCCAATTCACGGCATTCCTTAGCAAAAGCTGACGTCGCGCGCTTCTTTAAATCTTCGAGAAACTCTTGAGCACGTGCGCCAGACTTGGCCATACGCCGCTCCAATGTGAGATCGGCAAAATGTGGACGGCCAAGCAGCGCAGCTTTCTCCGCGCGCAACGCGAGAATACGCGGCACCAGCGGTGTGTTGTCGTGTGGTTCTTTCGCCCCGACAGTAATCGCTGCAGCCCACATTTCGCGACGCAGTGCCTCATCCTCAAGATAAGTCATGAACGGCTCCTGCGACGGCATGTGTAGTGTGAAACGCCAAGTAGGTTTTTCAGCCGAACCAATCCCCTTCGACTCTGCACTACGTCGAGCCGCCGCCTTCGCATGAGCAGGCAAACCAGCGAGACGTGTTTCGTCGTCCACAACCAGCTGCCAGGCATTCGTCGCATCAAGCACGTGCTCGGAATATTTTTCGGTAACCTGAGCAAGTTCGCTTTGCAACGATTGTAGACGCGCTTGCTTTTCCTCTGGCAGATCAGCGCCCGATTGGCGGAAATCGGTCATCGTTTCCTCGAAAAAGCGACGGTGAACACCAGTAAGTTTTTGGGCGTCTGGCTTGGCGGCGAAACTCTTCAATCGCGTCCAAAGCCCGCCATTGAGCGGGATCGCAGAATAGAAAGCCGAGACTTTCGGCAAAAGTGCATTGTGTGCTTCGCGCAATGTGGGCGAGTCCGCGACGGATTGCAGATGCGTCACCTTGCCCCACGCGAGGTTCAGCTGCTCAGTTGCACGTTCGAGCGCGAGGAAAGTATTCTCGTAGCTGACCGCGGCCAGATCTTGCGTCGCCACGGCATCAATCGCGGCCTGCGCACCCGCCAGCGCCTCGTCGATGGCAGGCACGATCAGCTCAGGCTTGAGCTGCGACCAACGGATTTCGAAGGAAGGATCGAGAAAAGGATTCAACGACATGCGGGCGCCAATGCCCGCCAGACCGCGTATTTTGTCAAATCGCAAAAACGAACTCCCGCGCGCCTGCGCAACAGTACATCACGTAGATCCCATGCCGGAGGGCGTCGGTGACACGATCTCGTTATGTCGAGGAAAGTAGGTTTAGACCCCATGTCGGCGAATGCGCTCTCAGACGATATTACCTACCAATCTACGCGGTCGCTTCCTGATACCTTCAGCCACAACCGCGTTTATCTTGGTATCAAATCATCAACTTACCCATGGCTGTTCGCTTTAGCTCTAGTCTAGAGGTCTTAATCGCTGACATCATTGCTGGCGGATATCGCGTGCAGAGCATACAAACCATTCCTGATTCCCGAGGCCGAACCATTGACGTATGCCTAAACAACAATATCGTCGTTTGCTGGGACTCGTTCAGTAATGTCGTATGGGCTGAAGGCCCTCGCGGCCAGATAAGAAGCGTCGAGTGGTATCTCCGCAAAATCTACGAAGGCCCGAAGTTTCTCCGCTCATTTGCCACCTGGTGCACACGCTCAGTGCTGCGCATGAAATCGGCGAATCACGCGGCCGCGCTCTGGCTCCTCCGGAGCGCAAGTTTGCCGGCGCGTATTTTACGCCACTCGATTAAATGCGTGCCATTGGTTTTTTTCGGGTGGACTCGCCACAGGTAAGATATCTCTCACCAGCGATACGTCATGCCAGCGGACAATTGCCGACCCGGCGCCGGGACTTTAGGCACTTCTTGGAAGTTGCTGCCCCAGGGATTGCTGGCACCTAGCGAAATCTCCAGGCTGGGCACAGCCTTCGGTAAATAATATAGGCCAAGCGATGAGATGAGCGCTTCGTCGCCACCGATGGCGCGCAAACGATTATCTTCTTGCACACGCGCGACGTTATCCATGCGCAACTCGAAGCCACCGCCAAGTTGCGCTACGATGGCCGCAGTCAGGCGATGCTTCGCAAAATTGAGAGCATAGAAACTAGCGTCAACAGCAGCACCGTGATAATCTGCATTTTTGTCCAACCAAGTATAGCCTAGCACGATCTTCAGGCGTTTGGCAGTATAAGTGGCCACGCCTTCAAAGCCGAACGTATCAATATCGACTGCGTTTGCCTTTCGTGCTGCGTCAGTAGCATACAAAAACGTCCAGTCGACCAGATCGAGGTCGCGTCGGGAGAAAACCGCAGCCCGGTAAGACCAGGCACCTGCAGTTCGCACCCAACCAATTTCGACGTTGTACGCACGCTCACGTCCTAGGTCTGGATTACCGCGAAAAAGCCCCGCATTGGGACTCGACTTTAGCGCAGTGTAAGTGGGCACCTGCGTTGTCTTCGTGAAACTGAAATAGTAACGTTCCGTACCCGCAGCGCCGTTATTTTCAAGCAATGCAATCTCCATCGCCGGGGATACTGCCGACGCGTCGCGATTCGTGTCGTCAAAGGTCAAACCGGCCTTCGCTACCAGTCGGTGCGTGGCATCAATCGTCCAGCTTTTTTCCGGCAACAAACCTGCTTTATAATAAGTGCGTGATTTGTAATCGCCTTTGGTGGGGCTGCTGAAAGTCAGAGAGGTCGAAACAAGATTGTCCGACAGGACCTCGGCGGAGTAATTCAGCACGAGAAAACCAAGATCGTTGCGACCACTGAGCGACGCGGCACGCGCCCACGTGGTATGCTGATACGGATTAAAAAGGCCCGGCGACTCGCGGCTGTATTCGTAATCATCTTTATTGCGGCGGTAAAATGCACCGAGTTGCACAAAGTCGTCTCCACCTAGGTTCTGGCGATGGTTTAGCGTGACTAAATTTGTCTGCAGGTTTTCGGTTTCATGTACACCGAACGGCGTGTAGAGATTGGGCCAGCCAAAGAATTTTGCCTGATAACCGTAGAACAAATCTGTCTGCGAGGATTCATTGGCTAGCTGCAAGCGCGCGTTCACGCGCGAGAAACGATGATCGCCAAACGCGATCGTACCATCGCCCGTCGAGTGTGAAAATTCTGTATCCGCCGCGACAGTACGGCCGGCAATTTTCACGCCACTGGCGTAACCCTGGTAAATGCTTTCCCCTTCGAGATCGTGATCGCCGCGATTCAGCGAGACCTCTCCGCGAGTCGTAATCGGGCGCCACGCGTAAGCGACGGTGCCGACATTGGCGTTAAAGCCTTCGAATGCGTTGTCCACGCCCGTCAGAATCTGCGGCTCCATCAGCATGCCCGACGCCACCGGAATCTCGGCGAAGTAATGTCCAGTCTGCGGGTCATACAGCGAGACGCCACCCACTCGAAAACCCGTGTTCTCAAAAATGCCACCGCGAATTGTTACATCGGCCTGGGCTTCACCAAGATTGCGAGCCTGCAAATCAACCAGTGGTTCGAAACGCAGCGCCGACACTGGCATCGTGAAACCGCCCACCGGATCCTGATTAGCCACACGCGACGAATAGGTCGTGACGCTCGGCAATAATACCGGCGCATCTTCTGCGCACAGCGCAGCGAGAATTGTTAGGCTGAGAACTAAAAAGATCACAGGCAGTTTCATAACGGGCCGGGAACGTGATGAACTCGCAGCGACAAAACAAGGCTTTTGTTAGCTTAAACTTATTTTGACTTAACAAACGCTGACCTGGTTGTCGTGTTCTTTATTGAGCGAGAAACGACAATACCTCTAAAGATACAGTTCGGCCACGGCTGCTTACCGGGCATGAACACGAGAGGTAAGTTCATGGTGCACTTTCAATTCCGGGGCGGTGAGCAATGGTTGCAGAAAACAAAAAGCCCCTCGGCGGCGTGCCGAAGGGCTTATAAAAAATTGGAGAAGCGATTGGTTATTCGCCGTCGTTGCCGATAGCTTCGACCGGACAACCTTCCATAGCTTCAGTACAGAGAGCAATCTCTTCGTCCGTAGTCGGTTGTTTCTGCACAAAGGAGTAACCTCCTTCATCGCTGCGAGTAAAAAATGCCGGAGCCGTTTCGCGGCAAAGATCACAATCGATGCACTGTTGGTCGGTATAGAATTTTCCGGGAACGTTAGGTGCCCACTTGTCTGCTTTGTTGGCCATGGTGGATTTAAGAAGAGTAAACGTTCTGATAGTGTCAAGTAGGAGGACGACTCATGGGCACAAAACCCCATTAACTAATAAATGAGTCCGCAATTAGCCTGGTGACGGCTTGTATTTGCCGGAGTGGATACCTAGGTTGCGCTTCGATGCTTTCAGATCGGCCTTACATGCGTGATGACTACCCGCGACGCGGGCGGACGGCTTTGACGTGGTTGCTTTCAGGCATCGGAGCCGGCTTCATTTTAGAAGCGGTCTTCGAGCGAATGTTCGCTTCCGTAGCGTTCACGGAGTGGTTTCAACTTACCTTCAATGGCCTGAGCCACGGGCTGATCTGGCAGCTTGTTTCGTACAGTTTCATTCATCCCCTTGAAGAACGTGTCCTGTCAGTCCTGCTCGTGGGCGCGAATCTGTTTTGCCTCTATTTTTTAGGGCGAGAAATGGAATCGCTGCTCGGCGCACGGCGTTTTCTGGTGCTGTATTTCGGTGCCGTAGTACTGGGCGCCGCCTGTTGGCTGGCAGTGAATTTCCGCTTCGGAGGCGTACTCACGGGCGCGTGGCCAGGCATTCTCGGCTGTCTCACCATGTACGCTTGTTTGAATCCCGATGAGGAAAAGCGAGTGCTCATCATGTTCGCGCTGCCGGTCACAATCCGACCGAAATATCTGGTTTGGTTTTTCATCGCAGTGGATGTCTGCGGCGTGGCTTTTTGGGAGCTACGCGGGGAAACAATGCCGTTGCAGATCGCCCCTTCTGCCCACCTCGGCGGTATTCTCGCGGGATATATTTATTTCTATTTCGTGCATAAGCGAGAATGGCGTAATCCCGATGGCCGCACCGACATCGAACTCCCGCGTTGGATGCGCAAATCTCGTAAGGCCCCTACCGCTCCTGCGAAATATCAGGTAAATCTGACCACGCCTCAAGACCTGAAAGCCGAGGTCGACCGCATTCTCGATAAAATTAACAGCCAAGGCTTCGCCTCACTGACGCCCGAAGAAAAGCGACTGCTCGACGACGCGCGCGACCAGTTGAGCCACAATTAGTAACCTCCTGTTTCACCTGCGCCCTTCAACTTTCAGAACGTCCTTGCGTGTTTCGGTTTTGAGAAAGTTTAATTTAATCCTTCCTGTGGCGCGTCGTAGGCATGATTAAGCGGCACACTTGGCGACCGTCCCTTGTTTTTGAAACATTTTACTCTTAGACTCGTCCCATCATCGATGAAATTTACTGTCCTTCTCAAACGCGGCCTGCTTTGGACGCTCCTTGCCTTCGTTATCACAGGGAGCTCCGTTTACGCATGGACTGACCGTAAATTCACGACCGCCCCGACTCTCACGCGCGAGATTCGCTCACTCATCGGCTTGCTTGAACAGGTGCACTACAACCACGAGAACGTGCATCCCAGTGATTACAGCCAGGTGATCCCCGACTTCATGGGGGAACTCGATGGCCAGCGGCTTTTCTTTCTTTCCTCGGACAAAGACGCTTTCGTCAAACGCTTCCCGCCGAGTTGGGTTTATAACAATATCGCCTCCCTCGGGAAGATCGATCCTGCCTACGACATCTACAACCTCTACGCGACTCGCGCCGACGCCCGCATCCATTGGATTTTCGAAGAACTGAAGAAGGACATCGATCTCAACGCTAAGGAAACCTATCTAATCGACCGCTCCAAAGGGCCGTGGTGCGCCACGCAGGAAGAGGCTGACGAGCTCTGGCGCAAACGCCTCAAGTTCGAAATCCTACAAGATGTTCTGAACAAAAAGACCGTCGACGAGGCTAAGCAAAACGTTCGCAAACGCTACGAGCGGATGCTGAAAAACCTCGACGACATCGAGTCGGAAGAACTCTCAGAGTGGTTTCTTTCCACCGTTACTCGACTCTATGATCCGCACTCGACTTATTTCTCTCCGAGCACGTTTGACGACTTCGGTATCCAGATGCGCCTTCAACTCGTCGGCATCGGCGCCCTCCTCGGCCTTGAGGACGACTACTGCGTCGTAAAGGAAATCGTCGCAGGCGGCCCCGCTGACCAAAACAAACAACTACAGCCAAATGACAAAATCATTTTCGTAGGCCAAAATGACGCTGAACCAGTCGAAGTCATCGGCATGAAGTTGCGCAAGATCGTCAACATGATCCGCGGAGACAAGGGCACGAAAGTTAAGCTTATCGTCCAACCCGCAAGCGCGACCGATCCTTCGGCCCGCAAAGAGATCCTCCTCACTCGCGACGTTATCAACCTCGACTCAGCCCGTGCGCGGGGTGCTATCTTTGAGGTGCCCGACACCACGACCGGCAAAAAGGTCTCCATCGGCGTAATCACCCTACCAGCGTTCTACGGCCCAGACAGCAGCGGCCAGTCAGAAGAAAAAACCAGCGCCACACACGACGTCGCCGAGCTTATTAAACAGCTCCAAAAAACTGGCATCCACGGCCTCGTTCTCGATCTACGTCAAAACGGCGGCGGCCTTCTCTCTGAGGCGATCGACCTGACCGGCCTTTTCATTAGCCAAGGACCAGTCGTGCAGGTTCGCTCTTACTACGGCGACGTTAAAGTCGACAGTGACGAAAACCCGAAGATCGCGTACGCGGGCCCGATGGCAGTGCTTGTGTCCCGTTTCAGCGCCTCGGCTTCCGAGATTGTTGCCGGCGCTCTACAAGACTACGGACGCGCAGTCGTCGTAGGCGACAGTTCCACCCACGGTAAAGGCTCAGTTCAGACCGTTATCGAAATGAAAAACGTGCTCTCTGATCTCGCATTTTCATCCGAGAAAACAGGCGCCACTAAACTCACTGTACAAAAGTTCTATCTGCCCGACGGCCAGTCCACGCAGCTCCGCGGTGTCATCCCCGACATCGTGTTGCCGTCCGGTGACGAATATTTGCCCATCGGCGAAAAAGATCTTCCTCACGCGCTCGCGTGGGACGAAATTTCCTCCAGCAAATTTGACGGCCACCGCCTCGCCCCTCAGGTCGTCACACCTCTGCGCGACGCCAGTGTCGCACGCCAAACCAAACTTGATGAATTTGTCCTGCTAAAGAAGAATATCGAATGGTTTAAAAACCGCCAAGAGACGAAAAGCGTTTCCCTAAACTTAGAGGAACGCCTCGCACAAAAAAGCACTGACTCCTCATTCCGCAAAACCATGGAAAAGGAAAAAGAACGCCTAGCAAAAAATAGCTATCCGTTCCGCGAATTCACGCTTGGTATCGCACCTGTGAAGAAACCCGTTGAGAAAAAACCCGACGCTGATGAGGACGATACTGATCTTACCGCCATCAATGACGAAGGCTACAGCAAGTTCGATTTCCACCTCCGCGAAACCTTGCGCATTCTGACGGACGCCATCGATCTCGGCAGTAAGCCCAACAGCTGGGTTGGCGATCACGCTCCACTGACCGCTGCGCAAGTCGCTACGAAAGGCTAAAGCCGACGCCATTGCTGGCTCCTAACTTATCTCAAGGGACAGGTTGTAGACAACTCAGCGCCACGCAAAAACGAAACGGTCGCGACCAGTCAGGTCTTGCTTAGACTCGCGACGGCCGAAACCAGCTCCCGCGCAAAGCTGCATCAACGTAGCATGCTGGGCTATACCCGTTTCCATCGCCAAAAGCCCGCCTACAGCCAAATACCCTGGCGCAACTTCAATGATCTTACGCAAATCTGCTAGTCCATCATCCTCAGCGACTAATGCGTTACGAGGCTCGTGTTCGCGCACTTCGGGCGCGGCCGCATCCGCTTCCGCTTTTGTTAGGTAAGGTGGGTTCGCCACAATCAAATCAAACGACTCTCCGCTTGGCAGCGAGCTAAACCAGTCGGATTCGACAAAATTCACTCGGGCATCCAAGGCGAGTTTAACTGCGTTCTCGCGTGCAAGATCTAGCGCTTCCGCACTTCGGTCAACCGCTACCACTTTGGTTTCTGGCCAATGTTTAGCGAGGGCGAGGGCGAGCGCGCCGCTGCCCGTGCCGAGGTCAAGAATGCGCGTAGGCGGCGTCAAAACAGCCTGCGTTATTCGTTCAGCCAGCAACTCAGTCTCAGGTCTCGGAATGAGTACACGTCGATCAACTTTGAGTTTTAAGCCAAACCATTCCGTTTCGCCAACGATATATTGTATCGGCTCGCGCTGCGCTCGTCGGCGGAGCAGAGGACGGATCATTTCAAGTTCTGCTTCGGTTAAGAGCCGCTCGAATTGCAGATAAAGCTGCATCCGTTTAAGCCCCAGTGCGTGTCCCACCAACAACTCAGCATCGAGGCGCGGATGCTCCACGCCTTTCGCGGCAAAATACTCCGTCGTCTTTTTGATGATGTCGAGAATCGCAAGCATCGGATCATTCTCTCGCAGAGTCGCAGAGCGTCGAGGGCTCATCAACGACTCCGTTGGCAATTCGCACAACGCCGTTTTTAATCAAAGGCGCACCAAAGTTGATTAACAGCCCGAGCCGTTTGCCTGATAGTTTGAGATAGGTGAGTAACTGTTTTTTATGAACTGGAGCCAGAATTTCGATAGATTTCAGCTCAACGATCACCGCATCTTCTACGATCAAATCGGCTCGGAATCCGACTTCTAGCACCTTGCCTTCGTATTGGATGGGAACCGGTTTTTGCCGTTCATAGCGCAATCCCCGCTTTGTAAGTTCACAAGCAAGTAGTTCCTCGTAGACTGATTCGAGCAACCCGGGACCGATCTGTGAGGGCAGATGATAAGCCGCGTCAACGATCGCTCCACTAATATCGTTTAACTTCATTAATCCTCCTCTGCGCCTCCGCGGCTCTGCGCGAGCCCAGTGTATTCTTGTCCGGTGAGAGCAGCGAATTTCTGTTCGAAATCCACTCGTTGCAACGCCGTCACGATTTCGTCGATCTGACCTTCCATGACTTGAGGAAGATTATAAAGTGTGAGGCCGATGCGGTGATCAGTTAATCGGTTTTGCGGAAAATTGTAGGTACGGATTCGTTCGCTACGGCCACCCGAACCGATCTGGCTACGCCGGTTCTCAGCGTACTTCGCGTGCTCTTCGTCTTCCTTCAACTTGAGAAGACGCGAGCGCAGCACGGTCATAGCCTTGGCCTTATTCTTTAACTGGGAACGTTCATCGGCGCATTGCACGGTCAGACCTGAAGGCTTGTGGTGAATCTGCACCGCCGAATCGGTGGTGTTAACGCCCTGCCCGCCTGGACCGCTCGCCCGGCAAACGCTGATTTCGAGATCCTGCGGGTCGATTTGCACATCGACCTCCTCGGCTTCGGGAAGCACTGCGACCGTAACCGTAGAGGTGTGAATACGTCCGTTGGCCTCGGTAACCGGCACGCGTTGGACGCGATGCACGCCGCTCTCGAACTTGAGTTGCTTGTACACGTCGTCGCCAGTGATGAGGAAAATAACTTCCTTCACGCCGCCACGCTCCGACGGACTAGAACTCATTGGTTGAATTTTCCAGCCATGATTGTCGGCAAACTTCGAATAAAGTCGGAAAAGCTCTGCAGCGAATAAACTCGCTTCATCGCCTCCTGTGCCGGCGCGGATTTCCATGACTGTGTTGCGCGAGTCACTCGGCTCAGGCGGGATCATCGCCTGCAGCACCTTCTCATGAAGCTGCGTTTGACGGACCTGCAATTCGGGCAGTTCGGCTGTTGCCAATTCTTTCAGATCTGGATCGCCCGCTGGTTCTTTTGTCAGCGCCAACGCATCGTCGATATCGCGAGTGATTTTTTCGTGAATGCGAAAATCTGTCACCAACTGCAGAAGCTTTTGTTGCTCACGGCTGACTTCGGCCGCTTTACGCGGACTGGAGTAAAACGACGGGTCCGCCATCTGCGCATCGAGTTCGTCGAGGCGGCGTTGAAACGGAGTGATGTCGGGCAGTTGATCCATGGAATTCGGGTGCAGTCGGGAAGTGAGTGGTAATTTGCGAATTGCGCCAGCGGCACAATACGGCTTGGTTGGGCGAAACGACAGGCGCTTCCACCTAGAGGTGCTGATCAGATATGGCTACCACACTTTTCACTCAGAACATCATCGCGTGTATTTGGGACTTCGACAAGACCCTAATCCCAGAATACATGCAGACGCCTCTCTTCCGGCGCTACGGCATCAATGAAGCTAACTTCTGGGCCGAAACCAATAGCCTCGTCGAGCACTACCGCCAGCGGGGCTATCATCTCTCAGGCGAAATTGCTTACCTCAATCACCTCCTGACATACGTGCAGGCCGGTGAAATGCAGAAGTTGAACAATAAAATTCTGCGCGAGTGCGGGGCTGCGATTAAGTTCTATCCCGGTCTGCCTCAATTTTTCGACTGGTCAAAAGGCTTCGTCTCCGAAAAAGAAACGTACCGCAAACACGAGATCCAACTCGAGCACTACATCGTGAGCACCGGTCTCGCCGAAATGATTCAGGGCAGCGCTATCGCCAGCCACGTCGACGGCATCTGGGGTTGCGAATTCATCGAAAACCCACTCCAGCCCGGCTTCCTAAAGCAAAAAGAAATGGAGCTTTCCGCCGAGGCCGAAATCGCGCAGATCAGCCTGGTCATCGACAATACCACCAAGACTCGCGCGCTTTTCGAAATCAACAAAGGCACCAACAAAAATCCGGCGATCGACGTCAACGCCAACATCACGCCCGAGGATCGGCGCATCCCATTTCAGAATATGATCTACATCGCGGATGGCCCAAGCGACATCCCGAGTTTTTCCGTAGTAAAAAAAGGCGGCGGCAAAGCCTACGCCGTACACAATCCAGCCCGAACCGACGAATTCGCCCAAAACGACCGCTTGCGTCAGGTCGGACGCATCGACCACTACGGCCCCGCCGACTACACTGAGACAAGCAGCACGGCCCACTGGCTCAAGCTCCACATCCAAAGCATGTGTGACCGCATTGTGTCCGACCGCGAAGCTGCGGTTGCATCGCGCGTATCCAAACCGCCGCGACACCTAAATTCGACGCCCGAAGAAGAAGCCATCAAGCGAGCGATAAAATCGCCTAAGCAAGCGTCGTTTTTGGAATAAGACCGGGAACCACTGAGCAGCGTTCAACGCTCCGCCACGCTGGTACTGCTTATCAGCGCAACTGGTGTAACTGCAGCAGTTGTCGCGTCCTTATTTTCGACGAGGTTGGCTACACGTTGGGCGTAGTGCTTGCTGTTAGCAGATGCACGGCCGTTCAAAGTCGCATGCAGCCCAGCGTTCCACACCAAACCGATATAATACGGCGTAACATCGAGCTTGTTGCGCTCAAGTCCTCGCTTGATCCAATCGTAATGCGCCTCGGCCACCGCTTGAGCCTCATTCCCATCCGCTGCAAGCGAGAAAGGCTTTTGGGTATAACTGTACCATACCGCTGGCCGAAATTGAAAAGGACCGAGTTCGCCTCGCCGACCTACTCGCATTGTGTTGTGCGGGTTTTCAACCTGATGAATCGCATCCAGAACATCTGTGCGTTCCCAGGCCTGCACGGATGAAGAAAAAATCAGCGCAAACGCGGCGAAAACTACGGCGTACCCTGCGTATAAACATGGCACATGACGAAAGGGCTTCACGGTCAAAGTCCGGCCTCCCTCACGAGTTGCACTAAAGTCATGATCAAGGTCAGGCTTGGTGCGAAAGTTCATAAGAACCGCGTGAGCGGCCAACAGCAGACAGCTATCTTGATCAAAGGTTCATGCAAGCTCGGGGTCTCTTTTTACAATTCGAGACGTAATCAGCTTGCAAAAATTATTTTGCTACCTGCATCGACTCGAAACGTTGGAGCAACTCAACGTACTCCCACATCGGACCGCGCACTCCGCGACGACGAAGTTTGTCCATCGTCACGAGAAAGTCCGGCGGTGGATCACCGATGATCCAGTTGTGCGATTGTGCACGGACGGCGTTAAGGCGGCTGTAGACGCCATTCACGGTGAAACCTGGAGCGAGATAAAACCTTGGCTCAACCAGATAGTCCCCGGGGACTTCGCCGTTTTTCTCAGGGTTTATCTCACGCCACAACGGCGTACCCGGATAAACCCGCATGCCGATCGTCGCGAAGTAATAAGCGCCCGGCAGAGACTGCGCGTGCTTGATTGTTTCCTCCAACGTCTCGGGTGTTTCTCCCGGACCTCCTACTATCAGGAAATGGCTATAGTTGAGCTTTAGCTCATTGGCGAGTTGGCTAACGTTCTCAATTTCCTGATAACAAAAACTCTTCCCATATCGCTTCAGTACCGGATCTGAGAAACTGTCGGAGCCAAATTCGACATGCCTCAGGCCGGCTGCTCGCATCATTTCGAGTACTTCACGCGTGATCAAACGGCTGGGCCTAAGGAAACATTCCCACTCTATACCAAGGTTTGCGCGTATCAGAGAATCGCATACGTCACGCACATGATCCGGCCGGGTGTTGAAAACCGAATCAACGATAAACATGTACTTCACTCCAAGATCAGCCACGCGCTTCATCTCTGCCACGACTTCCGCTCCGCTACGGTAACGACTGCGTTTGCCCTCGATCAGTGGATACGTGCAATAACAGCACTTCAACGGACACCCGCGCTGAGTTTGAATACCAGGCAGCGAACCTTCAGCCACGTAGCTTTTAAGAATCACCGGATCATGGAAGGGTTCCGCAGAAAACACCGCGTCGGACGGATTTCGGGGAATATGCTTCGCAGCCCCAGCTTGATCGCGATAATGCAACCCGCTGATGCCATCAAAAGCCGAACCATTTTGTACCGCCTTAACTAAGCGTGGGAGCGTCTCTTCGCCTTCTCCTTCGATAGCGTAATCGACTTTGGTTAGCTCAAAAAGCTCCTTGGGGAAAACGGAAAAACCGCTGCCACCTAGAATGAGCGTCGCCGTCGACACTGCTCGGACTCGCTGGCAACAATCGAGTAACTCGTAAATGAAAGACTTGGGGTTATGGCACTGCACGTTGTCGATGTTGCGCAGTGTGAGACCGATAAAATCAGGACGATATGCAGCGATACATGCCTCTAATGTCTGCTCTGGCAGTCGCGCGTCCCACGTTTTTGTATCAAAACCATGGTTTCGCAAGGCACCGGCAACGTACGCCAAGCCGAGCGGATAGACCGGGTATGGCTGGTCATAACGATTGAGGTTGACGAGCAACACCCGAGATGCGGCAGCTGGATCAGCGGCAGAAATCATAAATGCGACCCTCCGTGTTGGCGGATACAAGCCGCGGCACAAGCATGAATCCAATCTCGCCAGGATTTTGCAGGGGTGACGTTCGACATATCAGAAGCGGGAGCTCTTCCTATCGCCCACCGGCATCCTTTTGTCCAATCGGCTCCGCGGAAAAAGGTTCCAGTTCAACCACAAACAACGCCGTTAACACGATTGTAGCGACCATCAAGCCCAACGCTGCAATCACGGGTATGTGACTCAACGCCAACACACCAAACGACGCTGCCGTAGTCAGGGCTGACAACCGGATTGAGGGCGGTGGCAGATCGCCTCGGGCCGCGTTTTCAGCCGAAAAAATCGCGTAGTTGTGGCTCAAACACACGCCCAGAAACGCGCCCAACAAATGAAATAGATTCAAGGTCTGTCCAGTCAGGCCGAGCAAACCGAACGCGAACAGACAGCTGCCCGCCGGCAAAGCGAAAATACGTATTCCACGCCGAATTCCATAAACAAGCAGTACGCTCAATCCAACCAGTCCCAATCCAACTGCGCTCAACCACAACGCGGATACACGATAGCGTTCAAAAAGATGATTGAACGTCTCCAGCTGAGCGGAACTCACAGTCGCGACTTCCGCCGGGGGTTCTATCCCCGGGGCATGATTTGTTAAAGTCGCAAACCAACTCGCCTTCGGTCCGCTCTCCATCATTAGCCCCAAAGGACCGGTTAGTGCAGCCCGCAAGCCAAGCACGAGATCGACAAAGGTTGGCGACGTAGAACGAGCCAATAAATCACGCCAAGCAGTAAAAAAAGGATCGAAAGCCTCGGCTTCGAAACCGTGCTTCACGAGAGCCGCTCGCAGGGTAGGTTCGAAGTCGGCCATTTCGTGCAAGCTCGTGCTAAAACTTTCCCAATCCTCTGGCTGGGGCAAAACACTTCCTACCGAGACAGCGTTGCTGCCAGGATAGGCTTGCGTGTGCCAGGTATGAAAACGTTCCAACGCCACACGCGCCTGCGCCGCAGTCGCACCACGCGTCAAGTAGATCGTCTGTGAATCGTTTTCGCCGAACAATGACTGAACTTCAGCTGCGTTGTTGCGCAGTTCCGGCGACGAGATGTCGAGATCTCTGATGTCGTCGCGCCATTTCAAACGCCAAAACCCTACAACAACCACTACACATGCTATAAGCCAAAATACGTGGAGTATTTTTTTGCGGCCTGCACCCGGCAAACGAGCGCGGATGAATGCACGCGTTTCCCACCACGTGTCTCCTGACTGCGCAAACCATAGCAACGCCGCTCCGAGCGCGAAGAGCAGTCCTGCGCTCACAAACACGCCCAATTGCCGGATCAGCGGCAGATCAGAAAAAAGCAAAAGAAGAAATCCGGTAATCGCGGTCAGCGCACTTGAGAGAAGCGGCTTTAACAGACGGCCTGCCTTGGCGAGCGGTGGCTCATCCGGTGTGCGCGGCGGTTGTAGAAAAAGATAAAACCCGTAATCCACCGCCACACCGCCAAGTAGCGAACCAACCACAAAGACCAAAACATGAACGCGGGTGAACAGTGCAGTTGTAACCACCCAGGCGCCGAGTAACGAAAAGAGCAGCACTGGCGCAAGGTTCAGCGCCTTGTACGGTCGCCGCACGCCGGCGAATCCGATCGCCAGGACAGCGATGAGTGAAAGTAGATTCAGCCCCGACATTTCGCCCTCAATACGCCGCCGGCTCGCCTCGGCAAACCGGCTGATCCCGGTCCATCGCATCTCAAAATCGCCTTCGACATGCGCCGCAGCTTCAGCTGCAGCCACCGCTTTGAAAACCGGCTGCTGTCCTTCTGCTTTGAGTGGCGAATCTGTCGTACGCGCCCAAACCAACACAAGACGATCACTCTTGCCAGACCCGGCCAATCCCGAAAACGCCTGCCACGGCTCTAGCGCCTGTGGCACCAACAAAAGCGGATCAGACGGTAACATATCCTGAAAAGCCATCGCCTCCGGTTTGATCAAATACGCGGAAAGGCCACCCGCTGCTTTTTCTGCCAGCCATTCGGTAAAGTTTATTTCCTTAGTGCCACGGCTGTATTCAGTTTTCCACTTCGCCAAGCGTCCAGGCAGAAGCAAGTCCAGCCGATGGGAAAAGATATAGGTACCAATTGAAACGAACGCTTTGGTGTCGCCCAATCGAACGACCTCAGCGAAAGCCGGTGAACGTCTCAGTGTTTCAATAAAAACGTCGGCCGCCTTTTCGCGCTGGGCGGCTATTTTCTTCAATGGATCATTTAGCGTCTCTGGAAAACGCAACGCGATCAACACCACGCGCGCCACACGTTCGTCGGCCATTTGTCGCACCAAAGCCAGCTCTGGCTCACGCTCGTCGGCTGGCACCAAATCTAGAATGTCAGTCGAAATCTTTCGGTCGTAATCAAACCACCAAAACCAGCCACAAAAAACTAACGCGACGAATCCAAGGATCAGACGAGCAAAGAATTTATGGCGAGACACGGCCATATTAATTTACCGAAAGAATTGTTTTTTCTCGTCGGGAGAGAATTCAACGCCAAGGCGCGTTTCGCCGATAAAAATTTCCACACGCTGCATGGCCGAACGGCGAAACTCGAGTTGCCGCATCGTACTATCATCGCCTAGAGCCGTGATACGACCAAACGTGCTCGCGAGTTGGGGATCGCGTGGCACAAAGTCGAGTCGCCATTCATTGCCGTTACGCGCAGCATAGACGAGGAATGTCTGATCGAGTTTCTGCCAGTCGAAATTGAGAATAGGAAGCAAGGCTGCGGAGGCCGCCGGCGAGTTGGGATCGGCCGGGATCTCACGTTGTCGTCCATTAGCCTCACGCAAAAGCAGGCCCTTCGTATCCACTATTATGACACGCTTCTCAGGCTCTGTGTAGCCGAGACTCATGCCAAGGTTGGGCGAAAGTCGCATCACACCTTTGAGTTCGACAGGGATCTTTTTAAACGGGAACCAACGCTGTTCGGTAAACTCAGAGACAACAGCTCGTTTTGCGCCAAGCTCCTTGAACAGCGGGAGCCATTCCGCGTCGTTTTTTCCAACAACGAGTTGAGGCCCCATATCCAATAACGCGACGGCATGCAGTTGGGCGACAATCAGTAAAAACAAGAGAAATGTACGTTTCATGCGGTTGAGCCTTTCCGTCGAAAGACGAGCCCGATCC
>Ga0302321_100000735_pt1 | contig 28509 bp, 23 predicted proteins | sample Fen_T0_1_FD_202505 | JGI IMG/M metagenome (GOLD analysis project Ga0302321, IMG submission 202505) | Peat permafrost microbial communities from Stordalen Mire near Abisko, Sweden - Fen_T0_1 | ecosystem: Environmental > Terrestrial > Soil > Wetlands > Permafrost | place: Sweden: Abisko... | reverse complement strand
TCATAAACCTGAGGAGGTTTTGTTTCTTATAAATGCTGATCTTAAAATACTTCTTGATCCGTCAATAGTCAGAATAAAACCTTTTAAGATCAGAGGAGAGATGCTTGAGATAAAATATTTTAATTATGAGGAAAACACTATATGGGGTGCAACTGCGATGATGTTGAACGAATTACTTATAATTATCAGAAGGGGTGGTTTTTTTCCTCCGGAATAATATTCTTGTAATGCTCAAACCTTTCGAGTACCTGACTTACAAAATTCACGGACTCGGTTCCCCTGAAATACCCGTTTTTAACTACTGTGTCATTATAGTATTGAGGTTCAGATTTTTTCAGAAGCCATGTTGCGACATTCCTATCCCATTTCTGTGGATCCATCCCGTTTTTTTCAGCAAGTTTCATAGCGTCAAGAACGTGACCCGGTCCTGCATTATATGCTGCAAGTATAAAATTAATTCTTTCCTTTTCATCAGTAATCCTGGTATCGAATATTGAATGAAGCCAGTTGATATAACGAATGCCTGCTTTCAGATTATTTTCAGGGGACGCAGTAATATCAATACCAAAATCCTTTCCGGTGCCTGGCATTATCTGCATCAGTCCGAAGGCGCCGGTATAAGATTCCACAGTCGGATTAAAATGTGATTCCTGACATATAAGTGAAGCAAGTAACCTCCAGTCCCAGTTAATAATTGCACTAAACTTTCTGATAAGATCATCATATGGTGATACTTTACCGGTATTCAGAGCGTAAAAATCGCTCCTGATAATGGAAAAGGAACGCGGATTTTTGAAATATTTTGCATATAGCATGGCATAAGATCCTGTCTTTTTATATATTGTGAGCCAGCGGTTTAGTTCCGACAAAAGAGCAACGGAGTTGTTTTTCCTCACACCCCAGGCAATTTTCTGCGGCAAGCTGACAGGTGTACTTACATCAATATCAGGATAATATGTCGCATTCACCATTGCCAGATTTTCGTCACAAACAGTGTATTCAATTTCTCCGCTTGCAACATGCTGAATAAGTTTTTCCGATTCAAAAGGAACCTCAATTAAATTGATTGAATCGCCAATCTCCCGGGCAAGAGAAATGAGCTGTTCAGCATGTGCTGATCCTTCCTGCACATAAATTGTTTTTCTGGTTAGCCCAAGTTGGCTCCTGATAAGTTTTTTATCTAATGCGTCTATCGTTAACGATCTCCAGTTGTGGGGTTTCTGTTGAACAAGCACTTGTCGTGTTTCACCTATCGGATCAGTGAAAAGAATATCTTTCTTCGCAGATGAATCTACGGTAAGACTGAAAGCCAGAAGATCAGCTTCTCCTGAACCCAGCATTGCAAATGCACGTTCAGGATGATTTTCTGTGATGATTTCCAGGTCAATTCCGAGGTTATCAGAGAAGGATTTCAGAAGTTCATAGTTAAAACCCATTGGCTCACCCTTGTAAACGAAATAATCCGTTGAATTAAAGTCAGTTACAGCAATTAATCTTCCTCTTTTCCTGATCGAATCAAGATCGCAGGAAACATTATTCTTATTTAAATTTTTAGAAGAGTGGCGATTTAAACAGGATGTAAATAATGTTACAAGTAACGCAAACAGAAATATTGATTTTTTTATCAAAGATGTTGATTTAATTAAATATTTACCTGTGAAAACAGGTGCAAAGGTACAACAATTTTATTAATCGTAAAAAGTCCAGGCAAGACCGTATCGTAACATTCTGGTATTCAGAGGATACGTTGGCACCATTTCATAGTGGTAGCCCATCAGATTAGCATTTATATGATCGAACATAACAAAGAACCTGGTTCTTTTTACTTTAAAATTTAAAAAGACATTGATAAACGGATAATCACCCAGGGTTACATTATCCTGCCGGTAAAATCTTCCTGTGGCTGGCATATATGCATAAGGATGGTATATTGTATTATATGTTACATCAGCACCCAGCTGGATATTCAGCTTACCTCCGGTCTTTGCAAATTTGAAGAGGTGCTCAAAATATCCGGCTGAACGGACAGTAAACAGAGGGAGGTCAAGTATATTTGAATTGCTGCTTTTCTGTATAATTACATCAGAAGCAAGATGAAATTTCCAGGCTCTCAATTCTTTTTTAAGTGTAATGGCAGCTACTGATAGTCCTCCCGAATACTGTGAAGGAAGTCGGGTTGTATCGAAATCTGTATAATTTTTTATTATAGCATAATTGAATTTTATTTCGGTCTTCCTTACCGGATATTTAAAAGATGTCCCCAGATCGATCCTGAACTCTTTTTTAAAACTATTTTCCCACTCAAAATTGTTACTTCCCCAATGGTTGTACCAGATAGATGGTTGTCTGTTCAACATTGAACCGGTTATCAACCATGATGCTCTTCCTTTCTTCCAGTTAAATGATTTTAATATTTCACCATTCAGATTGAAATCACCTGCCCTGTAACCTGTTACATATAATTCTCCTGTTGCTACCCAACCAAACTTATCTCCTATGTTGTTATACAATTTCCCGATCAGAATATTACTGTTTTCATGTAATACCGCATTTGTACCAGCTAATATGAGTTGAGTCGGAATAATATAACTATATGTTGAGATTTCATCTCGTATCCCGACTCCTCCACCCAAATTGAATTTACGGGTTTCATCAGTTGAAAAATCAAACCTTACCGTGTTTTTTATGCTCTTCGAATAGATAGAATCATAAGTTCTTACATTTGTCACCAGTATAGTTTTATAAAATCCTGAAGTCGGATAGGCGTCCTGATATTTCCGGGTATTATCTTCAAGAATAAAAATATGAGAAAAGGTACCGCTTAATCCAAAAAATCCTGATCGTTTATGTGATGTACTGTCATTTTTAACCAGAGGGTTACTGCTGAAAGTGTATCTCTGAACCAGTAAAATATTGCGGTTCTTGAGAGTACTGATAGCTTTATCGAGTGCTCCCAGCTGTGTAGGAACGTCAAGGGTATTAGCAAGGCTGAGATCAGAGGTACTTTTTATTCCACCGTTTTCATATGATATCAGGTTATTTATACCGGCAGAAAAGTAGAGTTTATATTTATCTCCTGTATATGATGAATAAAAATTAGCTGTTTTATCAATTGACCTCTGATAATTGTATTGACCAAGGCTGTAAACTATGTCAAAAATTACCCCGAAATTTAAAAATCTGTTTACATTTTGGGAATGTCTCACCCTGAAGGTTTGTTCCGAAGTCGCTACCGGCCCAGCAAAACTCCAGTCCAGTTCTGTATAAGGAACCTGGGTATTCATGAAAACGGGATTGGAAGGAAGATGCATCAGTGGATAGTAGTAGGCATACAGAAATTTATCAGGGTCAGTAATTCTGTCAAAAAAACTAAGCTGATAAAATGGGAGTCCATAATTACCAAGAGTAGCATTTACCGGTGAATATTTGTCAGCCATTTTGAATCTGTTAGACATTGAGAAGACAGTGTCTATTGGTATAATGACCTCCTCAGAGTAGTCGGGAGAAAGCGTCCATTCCTTTAATATCCTCGGTTTCTTTATAGTATCCTGTTTATGCGTAAAAAACATTTTCGGATTTTTTACAGAATCCTGTTTCTGCGTACCCGGCTGGATTGGAATAACGATTGGTTTCTGGGCATATAAACCTGAAGAAATGACTAAAAGCAATATAATGAAAATGTGTCTTATCATCAGGTGCAAATATAGAAAATATGAAAGGGGCTTTGTCCTGAAACCATAATAAAATTAAACCGCAAAGATCGTAAAGTTATTGTAAAGGTCGCATAGAATTAATTTTCTTTGCTGTAATTTAGCCTGAAACAGGTTGACAAAAGAAGCTGAGCGAAGTTTGCAACTTCGCTTCAGAAAGTTGTATAATAATAAACTATGGCCTTTTCATGGGCGAAGTTACAAACCTCGCCCAGCACAGCGGATTTATGACTTTAATCTACATTATCATTCAGATATGCATTGTTTTCCCTCAGAACAGGTTCATCATTATCATCAGATGTCAGAGTGAATTTTGATAATTTGGTTTCAGCTCCAATCTCCGGGACTCCAAGTGACAGATTCTTTCTGACATATGCAGGCACATCTTCAAAAGTATCGATGTTTTCCTTCATTGTTTTATTTGAAAGACCTTCCCTTTTCAGTATGTTTTGCATATGCTTGACTTTTCTCAGAGTCGCTTCGGGCTTTTCCCTGCTATCTTCATTCTCCTTTGTTCTCCTGCTTCTGATCTCATCCATCTCATGATTATGTTCAAGACTGAAATCAATTACTCCCTGCAATTCTTCCTCGAAATCAGTAATAATAGATTTTTTCCCCTTTTCGTGAACAGAAAATATATCACTGCCCGTTTCAGGAATTATTCTCGTGGGAACTGTATTTTTATTTGACAGTAATTCGACTTTGCTCGGTTTTTTAGGTTTATAAGGCTGGAAAATACTATTAGACTCAAAACCTGTTGCAATAACCGTTACAGTTATCTCATCCTTAAGGTTTTCATCTTTTGATAATCCCCTGATGATCAATGCATCATCTGAGGCAGCATCATACATATAATCAGTTATTTCACCTAGCTCATCCATAGTGATCTCATGTTCTCCGCTTCCCGAGGAAATATTTATAAGAATACTTTTTGCTCCCGTGATATCATTCGAATTAAGTAATGGTGAGGCAAGGGCGTTCTCGATGGCTTTTAATGCCCTGTTTTCTCCTGATGCCTTACCCATGCCCATAATAGAAACTCCCGAATTTTTCATTACAGTTTCCACGTCGGCAAAATCAACATTAATATAACCTGTTACAGTAATTATTTCAGCAATTCCTTTTACAGCTGTTGTAAGGATGTCATCAGCCTTTGCGAATGCTGTAGAAACAGGTTGGTTGCCATATATTTCCCTTAGCTTTTCATTATTTATAACCAATAATGAATCGACATAGTCTTTAAGTTCTGTCACTCCATCGATAGCATGCCGTATACGGACCTTGCCCTCAGATTTAAATGGGATTGTGACAACGGCAATAGTAAGTAATCCCGCTTCTTTACAAGCTTTGGCAATTACCGGTGTAGCACCGGTACCTGTGCCTCCTCCCATTCCTGTTGTAATGAAAACCATCTTCGTGTTTCCCGATAATGCATTCATTACATCGTCTATATTTTCAATAGCTGCCTGCCTGCCAATTTCCGGTTTGCTCCCGGCTCCTCTGCCTTCGGTAAGCGATTCGCCGATCTGGACTTTTATAGGTACCTGGCTTTTTAACAGAGCCTGATGGTCAGTATTGCAGATCACAAAATTAACATCCATGATACCTTTTTCAAACATGTGATTTACAGCATTGTTGCCGCCACCACCTATTCCAAGAACTTTTATAATCGACGATCTCTCTACAGGCAGATCAAAGTTCATTATATCGTCTGACATAGTGTAGTTATTTAATTGATTATGAACAGCTCAAATTTATATCCCAATACTTATTTACTAATTGTCTGATCTTCAACCTCAAACATTTTTGAAAGCATTATTTTAATTTTGTCGGTCAGTGATATTTTTTCCTCTCCCTGTACAGGCTGTACAAATGATTCTTCCATTTCATCTTCCTCCTTATGTTCTTCAACTATCACAGGTTTGGGTTTGACATATTCTTCCGAACTTCCGGCATTGAATGACTTTTTATAGGTTTCAAGATATTCAAAGCCACGCATAATCAACCCGACGCTTGTAGCATACATTGGCTGGTTAATTTCATTTTTAGCTGATCCTGCAAGATGTTCATTTGGCAGGCCAATTCTTACATCCATTGCAGTTTTAAACTTCATCAGCTGCGGCAGGTGTTTCAACATTGCACCTCCGCCGGTGATTACAACTCCTGCAGCAAGTTTGTCTGCATACCCCGAGTTCTGTATTTCAAAATTAATAGCATCGATAATCTCTTCCATCCTCGACTGGATTATATAAGCAAGACTTTTAAAAGATATCTCTTTAGGTTCGCGCCCGCTGATACCGGGGATGGAAACAACTTTATCTTCAGGTGCAATGTCCCCAAGAGCTGAACCATACTGAATTTTAAGCTGTTCTGCGTGTCGTTGCAGAATTGCACAACCTTCCTTGATATCCTTTGTCACAACATTACCGCCAAAGGGAATCACTGCCGTATGACGAATAATATTATCATAATAAACTGCCACATCAGTTGTACCACCTCCAATATCCACCAGAACTACTCCAGCCTCTTTTTCATCATCGGTAAGCACTGCATCGGAAGAAGCGAGTGGCTCGAGTATCATATCCTTCACTATCAGATTCGCTTTTCTGATACATTTCTCGATGTTTTTTGCAGCAGCTACCTGTCCGATCACAATATGGAAATTAGCTTCCAGCCGTCTGCCGCACATTCCAATAGGACTCTTAACCCCGGTTTCATTATCAACAATGAAATTCTGAGGAATAACATGAATTATCTCTTCACCTATATCGATATGGATCTTATGCATATCTTCAATAAGCTTGAAGACCTCTTCTTTCTTGATTTCATCATCATAAGCTTCCCGCATTATATAGCCCCTGTTTTTCATACTTTTAATATGCTGTCCGGCTATACCAACAAAGACCTCAGAGAACAGAATACCTGATCTTTTCTGTACGTCTTCCACTGTTGTCTGAATGGCATTCACTGTCTCTTCGATATTAAGAACAACACCTCTCTTAACACCTTTTGAAAGAGCTTTACTAAGTCCGAGAATTTCAATTTTCCCATTCTCGTTTTTCTTACCGACTATTGCCACAATTTTTGTGGTCCCTATGTCGATGGCTGCTACATACTGTTCTTTTTTATTCATATCTTATGGTTATTTCTGATTATCTCTTCTCTTACAAACTATCTGATCTTTAAATTCAAGGTTTATCAATGAATATTTATTCCATCCTACTTCTGGCAGCACCTTATCGTAGAAAGCTTCGAGATTCCTGAGTTTCCCTTCGTAATTTTCAGCAGTTCCAAGGTGTATCTGCTGGTTTCCGGCACGTGGTATCAGGTCAATCTCATCATTCCCGTCAACATAGATCTGATCGATCTGAGCTGACCAGAACTTGTCATCATTTATGTAACTCACAAGGTGAAAAATATCTTTAAGTATTGAGTTTTTTATGCTGGTATCCAGAACACTCACGCCGTTAAGCATTGCAGAACTGATATTCACGTTGCCTTCAATAATATGTAATCTGGGGTTATAAAGGTTTCTTCTCCTCATAACAACTCCGTCTTCATCAACAAAATAGTCTCCGCCGTTCTCCGGCATCACTCTCATAATCGGATTTCGCTGTACTACAAAAATGTGTACGATCCCGTCAATTGTCATATACGCTTCAGCCTTTTTTAATTCTCTCAGTACATTAATCCTGTTTTCAATTGCCGACACAGATACCTCTTTAACAGGTTTACCGGCAATACCGGCTGAGTTGCCATAGGCGAGGTTTAATAATTGTCTTTTAGTAACAAAATGATAATCAGCCGAATCACTTATATCTATAACTATTCCTCCACAAGGTCTTGAATTATTGGAACTGGCCATATAAACCGGTATTATTACAAGGTATAGCAATGGAATAATCAATAGTATTTTCAGTAATTTCCTCATTTCACCCTCTCCTTCCTTAGCATTTCCTCAATAGGACCAACCAAAGTATCAATATCTCCTGCTCCGATCGTTAACAGGACATCAAGTTTGTCAATTTCAAGTTTATCAGGTATATCCTCTTTTGCCATCAGCCTTTTTTTACCGGATCTCATTTTATTGAATATCAATTCTGATGTAACTCCTTCGATAGGTTTTTCGCGTGCTGGATAAATTGGTAACAGAATTACTTCATCCAGTTCATCAAGAATTTTTGCAAAACCATCGGCATGATCAAGTGTCCGTGAAAAAAGATGAGGTTGAAAGATCCCTGTAATTTTTCGCCCTGAAAAATATTCCTTCACGCATGTTATGCATGCCCTGATCTCCTCAGGATGATGTGCATAATCATCAACAAAAGCAAGACCCGGCACATTTATCCGAATATCAAATCTGCGTCTTACTCCCTGAAAGAGGAGAACAGCTTTTCTTATTTCCTGTTCCGTTATACCACACATCAGCGCGACAGCAATTGCTGCAGTGAAGTTTTCAATATTAATAATTCCGGGGAACGCAAAGTGAAGATCCTCAATGGTTGTTGAAGGTGTATTAATATTGAAACTATAATAATCTTTAGATCTCTTTATATCTGTTGCACCGAAATCAGCGTTTTTATCTAGTCCGTATGTATAACACTCTACCCCTTCAGGAACAACAATTTCCCCACGTATTTTGATATTTACTATAAGGTTGCCACCTTTTCTGATTTTTCCGCAAAACTCATTATATGCCTTAATCATTGTAGCCTGATCTCCATAGATATCCAGGTGGTCTGCATCGAGTGAAGTCACAACTGCCATCAAAGGATTGAGCCGGTGAAAGGAACGATCGAACTCATCAGCTTCCATGACCGTATACCTGCTGTTGCCCAGCAGAAGATTTGAATCATAGTTCTTTGATATCCCGCCAAGAAATGCGGAACAATCAATATGTGACTGCTTCAACAAATGAGCTATCATCGTCGACACTGTTGTCTTTCCATGAGTCCCAGCCACTGCAAGAGTATCGGTGCTTTTTGATATTTCACCAAGAATCTCAGATCTTTTATAAATCAGATATCCATTACTCCTGAAATATGAAAGAATTTTGTTTTCAGCAGGTATAGCCGGAGTGTAAACTATTATTACCCTGCTTTTATCTGAACTGTTTCTGAAAAGATTGGGAAGAACATTAAGATCATCCCTATAAGAAATATCACAACCATTTTCTATTAACGAAAGGGTTATTCTGCTTTCCGATCTGTCGTATCCTGCAATACTATAGCCACCTTTCGCAAAATAAAGAGCTAGAGCACTCATGCCGATACCGCCGATCCCGACAAAATAAATCCCCTCTATGTTTTTGAACTCAATCATTTTCCTGTAAGCTTAAGTACTTCCTCAGCAATCCTTATATCAGCATCCCTGTCGGCCATTTTCAGAATATTCTCAGAAAACATGTCTCTCCTTGATTGATCTGAAATCAGTTTGATTGCTTCATCCACCAGTATTTTACCTGCCAGATTATCTGCAATCAGCATGGCAGCATCGCGGCCTGATAAAGCCTCGGCATTTCGTGTCTGGTGATCTTCCGCAACATTCGGAGAAGGAATCAGAATTACAGGCTTGCCAACGAGACATAATTCAGAGATGGTTCCTGCTCCTGCTCTTGATACAATAATATCTGCAGCAGCATAAGCGTAATCCATCCTGTTAATAAATCCATGGACTGAAATATTTCCGCTGAATGACAAGGAGACCAGGGCTTTGACATTTTCAAAATAATATTTTCCTGTTTGCCAGAGCCACTGACAATCAGAGTCTCTGAGCTTATTTATATTTTCTGACATGCAGTTATTTATGCTTCCGGCTCCGAGCGAACCACCCAGTACAAGGATGACAGGAAATTCCTTCTTCAGGTTGAAAAAGGAGAGCGCTTCATACTGCAGACTCTTAAGGTCGTCGAAATTATGGCGAACCGGGTTACCCGTTTTAATAATTTTTTCCGGAGGAAAATATTTTCCCATACCATCATATGCAACACAAATAACCGAAGCTTTTTTTGCGAGAATCTTATTTGTTACACCGGCATAGCTGTTTTGTTCCTGAATCAGGGTAGGAATTCCCAATTTCCCTGCCTGCCTGAGAACTGGTCCGCTGGCATAGCCTCCAACGCCAACAACCACATCGGGTCCAAATTCTTTTAAAACCTTTTTTGCTTTTTTCAGGCTTTTTAAAAGTTTAATAAGCACTGAAATATTTTTCAAAGAAAGACTCCTGTGCAGACCCGCAACAGGCAAACCGATAATCCTGTAACCTGCGGCGGGAATTTTTTCCATTTCCATTCTTCCTTCAGCTCCGACAAAGAGGATCTCAGTCTCAGGATCAATTTTCCTGAGAGCATTGGCAATCGATATAGCCGGGAAAATATGCCCGCCGGTACCGCCACCGCTTATTATAATCCTTTTATGTCTTTGCAGGTTCATATATCTTATCTCCTCCATCAGAAATTTCATCTTCGGGCAGTTCTTCTTTTTTTATTCTTGCATTAACCACCCTGCTTACACTCAATATTGCACCAATTGAAAAACTCATTACCAGAACAGAAGTCCTTCCCCAGCTTACCATTGGAAGTGTCTGCCCTGTAACCGGAAACAGCCCTACTGCCACCATCATATTTAGCATTGCCTGTATGACGATCATTACAATCAGACCCAGCACCAGGAAGGCCGGGAACGCAGTTTCACATTTTTTTGCTATAGTTATGCCTCTGAACAGCAGAATCAAATATGCCAGAATGAGTGGAATTGCGCCGAATAATAGTCCATATTCTTCTATTATAATTGCAAAAATGAAGTCAGAATTCGATTGCGGAAGCATGTTTCTCTGTGTGCTTTTACCCGGAGCTTTCCCGAATAACCCACCTGTCGAGATCGCTATCTTTGCCTGATTCGACTGATAGTCACCGTCTTCATTCCCCTTTCCAGAGAAAAATTGTTCTATCCTGTTTTTCCACACCTGGACCCTGTTATCTTTTTTAACCACAGTTAATACCATAGCGAAGAGTAGAACACCTGCTACACCCATTCCTATATAGGACAAAAGGAACCTGACAGGAACCCTGCCAATAAACATTATGATCATGCTCATTCCAAATACCATAAGCGCAGTAGAGAGATTTTCTGGCATTATTAATCCACATACAATACCGATAGGGAGAATAAAATACTTTGAGACCAGCATGAAATTATTCAGTTCTTTCTGATATTTGGCAAGAGATCTTGCGAGATACATCACAAGAGCAACTTTTGCAACATCTGACGTCTGAAGTCTGAAGCTTGTTCCGGGAATTGCAATCGTACGCATTGCTTCATTTACCCTCGACCCCAGGGCAAAAGTAAGCAACAGCAAACCTACAGAACCGATAAGAATCAATCCTGCCATGGAAAAGTAAATTCTGTAAGGAAGGTAATGAACAACTATAATTATACCCAGGCTAACAACCAGCATAATAAACTGGCTTTTAAGAAAATAGGTTGTATTCCCGCCATATTTCATAAAGGCCACACCTACTGAAGAACTGTAAACAGCCAGGAGTGAATAGATCATAAAAAGAGCCACAAGGCCCCAGATTGCCCTATCTCCTTTAAATGTCTTTGTAAGCCAGCCTTGTTGCATCAATTTGATTATTAAAGGTTCCTTACTGCCTGTTTAAACTGCCGACCTCTGTCTTCATAATTCTTGAAAAGATCAAAACTTGCACATGCGGGTGATAATAGTACCGTTTCACCTTTCTTAGCCAGGTAATAGGCAGATCTTACAGCTTCTTCCATTGAGCTTGTTTCCACAATTGTTGCAATCTTATCTTTAAAGGATTCAATTAATTTCTTATTATCCTTTCCCAGACAAACGATTGCTTTGACCTTCTTTTTTACTATTATGAACAGTTCTGAATAATCGTTTCCTTTATCGACACCGCCAACAATCCATATTATATTGTTCTCCATACATTCAAGAGCATACCATGTTGAATTGACATTGGTAGCTTTTGAATCGTTTATGAAATTGATACCACAGACTGTTATAACCGGTTCCAGGCGGTGTTCAACACCCTGAAAATCAGCCAGACTTTCCCTGATTACGTCCTTGCGGATATTAAGAATTTTACCTGCAATAGCTGCTGCCATTGAGTTATAGGTGTTGTGACGACCTTTAAGAGCAAATTCATGAATAGTCATTAGGTTGATTTTATTTTGGTAATCAATTATCAGTTCGTTGTTCTCAATATAAGCAGCCATGCCTTCCTTTATTTCATCTGAAAAAGGCAAAAGGGTCATTTCAGTTTTTCTATGCGATAGTTCTGTCCTGATGATCGGGTCTCCTTCCCAGAATATCAGAAAATCATCTTTCTTCTGGTTTTGTATTACCCGGAACTTGGAATCTATATAGTTCTGAAGTTTATAATCGTATCTGTCGAGATGGTCGGGTGTAATATTTAATAATATTGCAATATCAGCCTTGAATTCATACATCCCGTCCAGCTGAAAACTGCTCAGTTCTATTACGTAATAATCATACGAACCATCTGCAACAGCCATAGCAAAACTATTACCAACGTTTCCTGTCATTGCAGCTTTTTTCCCGGCTTTTTTCAGAATATGATAGATGAGGTTAGTTACAGTTGTTTTACCGTTGCTCCCTGTAATACAGATCTTTACGCCTTTGGCGTATCTGCCGGCGAATTCAATTTCTGAAATAATGGGGGTGTTTTTCTCCCTGATCTTCCTGATTATCGGAGCATTTTCAGGTATTCCGGGACTCTTGATAACTTCATCTGCAGAAAGTATGATTGATTCGTCGTGATTATTCTCCTCCCACTTAATGCCGTTTTTTTCAAGAATTTCCCTGTAGTTCTGTTTTATCTGACCTTTATCAGAAACGAACACTTCGAATCCTTGTTTTTGTGCAAGAACAGCCGATCCCGCACCACTTTCTCCTGCCCCCAGTATTACAATCTTCTTAGCCATTTTATCATCTTATCTTAAGCGTCACAATACTTATGACTGCCAATATTATTGCCACTATCCAGAACCGCGTGACTATTTTCGGTTCGGGAAAACCTTTTTTCTGGAAATGATGATGTAGCGGTGCCATCAGGAAAATTCTCCTTCCTACTCCATATTTTCTTTTTGTTCTTTTGAACCAGCTTACCTGGAGCACGACCGACAGATTCTCAACAAGAAATATCCCGCAAAGTATCGGGATCAAAAGTTCCTTTCTTATTATTATGGCAAATACCGCTATAATGCCACCGAGAGCCAGGCTGCCCGTATCACCCATAAAGACCTGTGCCGGAAACGAATTATACCACAGGAACCCGATTGTCGCTCCTATAAAGGCGCTTGCATAAACAACAAGCTCCTCAGTCCCCGGTATATACATTATCTGCAGATACTTTGCATATATTATGTTACTGGAAACATAGGCAAGTATTGCAAGTGCTGTTCCCACTATTGCCGAAGTTCCGGTTGCCAGCCCGTCAAGACCATCTGTCAGATTAACACCATTTGAAACTGAAGTAACAATGAAAATTACTATGATTACGAAAACGATCCAGGTATATGGCCGCCTGTTTTCCTCCTTAATAAGTGATACCAGCCATGCATAATCGAACTCATTATTTTTTACAAAAGGGATAGTCGTTTTTGTTGACTTTCTTTCCATTGTTATCTCCCCATGCTCAGGAATCTTCACCGAGGGGTCGATAAACTCATGTCTCTCTCTTAATGTCAGATTGGCTACATTAACCTTCTCAGCAATTCTAACTTCACTACTGAAAAACAGTGTTAACCCTACAATTATCCCGAGAACAATCTGGCCGGCGATCTTAAACCTGCCGGCAAGTCCTTCCTTATTCTTTTTAAAAATCTTTATATAATCATCAAGAAAACCTATAATTCCCAACCAGATTGTGGTAATAAGCATCAGGATGATATAAACGTTCCCGATCTTCGCGAATAAAATAGTCGGAATAATAATTGATGCAAGAATTATAACCCCCCCCATTGAAGGTGTTCCCTGCTTTTTGTACTGTCCCTCCAGACCAAGGTTTCTCACAACCTCTCCGACCTGTTTTTTCTGAAGATATTGAATGATCCTTTTACCTATGAGAAGTGAAATAATCAGAGAAGTGATAACTGCAGCCGCCGACCTGAAAGAGATAAATGTAAATAACCTGGCTCCGGGGATATTAAGTGATCCAAGATAATTAAATAAATAGTAAAGCATTTTCCTCAGTTTTATTTAAGTAACAATGCATTTTTCAATTCTTCCCTGTCATCAAAGTGATGCTTCACTCCCATAACCTCCTGATAAGTCTCATGGCCTTTGCCTGCAATGAGTATTACATCTCCCTTATTTGCCAGCATAACAGCCGTTTTAATTGCTTCGTGCCTGTCAGCTATTCTGAGAGTTTTCCTTTTTAAATCATGGGTTATTCCAACTTCCATCTCGTCAAGAATTTTTTCAGGATCCTCACTTCTCGGGTTATCGGATGTGAGTATTACTTTAGTGCTACCTTCTGCAGATATTGCTGCCATTTTCGGGCGTTTTGTCCGGTCACGGTCACCGCCTGCGCCTACAACAGTTATAAGCTGAACACTTCCTTCACGGATTTTATTAATAGTATCTATAACATTTAAAAGAGCATCAGGGCTGTGGGCATAATCCACTATACCGGAGATACCTCCCGGAGATTTGATTACTTCCAGTCTTCCCGGGACGGGATGCAGATCACTGAGAACTGTTAATATCTCTTTTTTTGATTCTCCGAGTAGTTCGGTAGCAGCATAAACTGCCAGCAGATTTGAAGCATTAAAATCACCAATAAATCTGGTCCAGACTTCCTCTCCCTGAATTTTCAATACCATACCTTCGAACCCCTGTTCAATAATAGTACAGCGGTAATCGGCCATTCCACGTACAGAGAAGGTGTAATGACGGGCCTGACAATTCTGAATCATCACCCTGCCATTTCGGTCATCAACATTTACCAGTGCAAAAGAGCTCTTAGGGAGTGAATCAAAAAAACTTTTTTTTGCCGCCAGGTAATTGTCAAATGTCTTATGATAATCGAGGTGATCGTGAGTAAGGTTCGTGAAAATGCCCCCCTCAAATTTTAATCCTGCTATACGTTTCTGATCAGCTGAGTGAGAACTGACTTCCATGAATGCAAAATCGCAACCTTCTTCTACCATCCTGGATAACAACAAGTTGAGCTGAACAGGATCGGGAGTTGTATGTGTCGCAGCAAGTTCTTTTTCATTAATATAGTTACATACAGTTGAAAACAAGCCACATTTATAACCAAGCCTCCGGAACATCCTGTACAGCAGGGTTGCGATGGTTGTTTTCCCGTTTGTTCCTGTAACGCCAACAAGTTTAAGTGAAGATGAAGGGTTTCCAAAGAAATTTGATGCCGCCAGTCCGAGTGCTTTTGCCGAATCTCCTGTTTTTATCCAGCAGATATCTTTTCCCTGGTTTTCAGGAAGAATTTCACAGATAATAGCAGATGCACCTGATTCAATTGCAGCGTTGATAAAATCGTGTCCATCACTTTTATAACCCTTTACGGCTACAAACAATGAATCTTTATTCACATTCCTTGAATCAAATTCAATACCTGATATAACCCTGTTTTTTGTCCCGGTCACGGAAACAACATCAATTCCGGCTAATATTTCTTCGATCTTCATCATTTCACATGTTCATCTCCAGAGAAACAACCGTTCCTTCATTATATCTTGCACCATGCTCGGGAGATTGCCTCATAACTTTTCCTTTGCCTCTGAATTGCACTCTTAGCCCCTCGTTCTCAAGGAGGTATATAGCATCACGGAGACTCATTCCTCTCACATCAGGTACAAGTCCTGGCTGTATTTTCACACCTGCAAGACTTACGGTATCTCCGCTTTCGCGGGTTGCAACCCAGTCTTCATCAGAAGTCCGCCTGTACCGGACATCAAGGTTTTTAAGCACTTCATTTATATCTGCCCTGTACCCGTTACCCACTTCAGGTACACCAGGTTTTATATCATCTTTATTTTCAGGTCTGAAGTCTCTGAAAAACCTTGTGGCATACACCTTATCAGAGATCTCCTTGAATACTGTTCCTGCCACAACATTTCCGAAATAAACCCCGTTTGATGGTGAATTGACTACAACAATACATGAGTAAATAGGGTTTTCAGCGGGAAAATATCCCACAAAAGAAGCCGAGTAGGATACACTTTTCCCGGTTTTGTAACCGTATTTATTTTTTGCTATCTGTGCAGTTCCCGTTTTTCCTGCAATTTTATAATTCGGGTTTTTAAGATTAGTTGCAGTGCCGTGTTCAACAACACCTTCCATCATTTTTTTCGCTTTTCGTATTGTTGACCGTGATGCTATAGAGTTTATTATAACCTCAGGATCATAACTCCTGATGACACTTCCGTTTCTCATGACTGCACTCACAAAAAGAGGACGTATCATTCTGCCATCATTTGCGACCGCATTATAGAATGTGAGTATCTGCAAAGGAGTGAGCTCAACTTCATAACCATGTGACATCATGGGTAATGAAAGTCCCGACCATAATTTATCTCCGGGATATCTGATAAGTGGTTCACCTTCTCCTTTTATCTGCAGATCGAGAGCTTTATTCAATCTCATAGCATAAAGCCTGTTTACAAAATCTTTAGGCTTGTCTTTATAATGCTCATATATAAGCATGGAAGTTCCTACGTTGGATGATTCTTCAAATACCTGTTTGACGGTAATTATACCATGTTCTTTAGTATCCCTGATTATCTTGTCGTAGTATTTTACCATTCCTTTTCCAGTATCGACCAGATCGCCTGTGTCAATAACACCATCTTCAATTGCGGCCATTAGCGACGCAAGTTTAAAGGTTGAACCTGGCTCGGTGCTCTCCCCGACTGCATAATTATAAGTCTCGTGATAATCTCCGTCACTTTGAAGACCCAGATTAGCAATGGCTTTAATGTATCCGGTTGAAACCTCCATAAGAACCGCGCAACCGTGATCGGCATTATTTTTTTTGAGCTGATTCAGAAGGGCAGTAGATGCAACATCCTGTAGATCGAGATCCAACGTTGTTACAACATCATTTCCGTCTCTCGACTCGACACTGTTGGGACCTTCAACTGTAATCCAATCGCCTCCTGTGAGACGTTGTCTTACCGCAACACCGTTTTTACCTGCCAGATCCTGATCAAAAGCTCCTTCTACACCAACCTCATTGCCTTCGCTTCCCAGATTTAGATAACCGATTGTTCGGGCTGCCAGATCACTACTCGGAAGTATTCGTCTGTTTTCAGCCTGAGCAACCATACCTCCCCTGTACTGGCCCTCTCTGAAAATCGGTAACTCTTTCAGCCTTTTAAGTGTTTCATAACTTACTTTTCTTTGAATGAGGAAATAGCGATCTCCCTTTTTCCTGGCCTCTGATATTGCTGATTTCCAACCTGCGGCGGACCTGACACCCAAAAGCTGAGCAAGACCCACAGATAATCCGTTAATACCATTCGACCATGTGGCGGGTGACATGCCGCTGCTACGTGTGTCCATGTAGATTGTATAGAATGGGACCGAACTTGCCAGAAGGCGTCCATCGCTGGTAAGTATATCACCCCTGTTCGCAGGCATCTCGGCAGTTTTGAAGACAAATTTCTCACTCATATCTGCCCATTTATCGTGCTGAACATATTGCAGAATAAGGATACGCACGAGCAAAGCAACAGCCAGTAATCCGATTACCAGATATATCAGTGCGCCGCGCCATACTATTTCATCCCTTGCTGCCATTCCTTTACTTCTTATCAACCAATAGTTTATAGGGTGGAGTTTTCAGCTCTTCAAGATTCAGCCCCTTTTCCCTTACCATATTGAATACCTCCGACTGTTTACTGATATACATCAGATCCGCAGAGGTTGAAAGGGCCTCAGCTCTAAGGTCTTTAACTTCTCTTTCAAGCCGGGTTGTTTCACGTGTTATTTTTTCTGCATGAAACCTGTTCCCGATGTATACAGCAGCGAGGAGAGTTACCATCGAGATGTATCCGAGATTTTTAAGAATGATCTTTTCAGAAACCATACTTCCGCTCAGTAGTTCTTTTATAAAACTTCCCGGATTTATATGTCTCTTGTTATTTTCCTTATTATTCTCTTTTTTCTCTTGCATCTGTCAGATCTTTTCAGCTATCCTGAGTCTGGCACTTCTTGCCCTGTTATTTTTCGCAATCTCATTATCATCAGGAGTTGTTCCCTTCCTGTTTATTATCCTGAACGGAGTTTCTGCATTTCCGTAAAAATCCTTTTTCTCTTCTCCTTCAAAATTGCCGGTCTTCATAAAATTCTTTACCACACGGTCCTCAAGAGAATGATAGCTGATGACAACCAGTCTTCCTCCCGGTTTCAATACTGAAAGAGTCTGTTCAAGCATCTCCTGCAGATAATCAATTTCATGATTTACAGCAATTCTCAAAGACTGAAACATCTTTGCATAGAATTTATGCTCCTGCCGGAAGGGTGCCAGTTTACCTGTGGCATCAATGATATCGTTAACAGTTGCCAATGGTTTTTTGACCCGTGCTGCAACAATTTCCCTTGCAATCCTTCTTGAATTTAAAAGCTCACCGTATCTGTAAAAAATATCCGCGAGTTTTTCCGTGTCCATTGTGTTCAGCAGTTGGGCTGCTGTTACAGTTCCGGTTTTATTCATTCTCATATCGAGGGGAGCATTCTGTCGGAAGGTAAACCCTCTTTCCGGTTCATCAAACTGGTGAAATGAGACTCCAAGGTCAGCAATCAGTCCATCTACTGTTGTGATATTATTGAACTGAAGATTGTTTTTAAGAAATCTGAAATTCTGGTTGAGAAATATAAACTTCCCATCTGAAGGAATATTAATTACAGCATCTTCATCCTGATCAAATGCAATTAGTTTACCTGTTTTTAGATGTTTAAGGATTTCCTTTGAGTGCCCTCCTCCTCCGAATGTTACGTCAACATAAATCCCGTTAGGCTGGATATTCAGCCCGTCGATACTCTCCTGGAGCAGTGCGGGGATATGGTAAACCATTATGCTTCAGTCTCATTATTACTACTACCCAAGTATTTCTCTGTCTGGTTTTCAAAATCTTCAGCAGGCATAGAAATTGTATCATAAATATCGGCCGCCCATATCTCAATCCTTCCATCCTGTCCAGCCAGAACTACATCCCTTTCAGCCCCGATAAGATCCATTAATCTTTTCGGGACAAGCAAACGGTTATTGTTATCAAGGGAGAGCTCGGCTGTTCCTTTAAAAAAATTTCTCAGGAACATGTTTTGCTCACGATTATATGGGTTTAATTTTTTTCTGATTTTAGCTAATTGCTTGTTCCAGTCTTCCAGGGCAAAGAGCACAAGGCAATTTTCGTAGATATCCTTTCTTACCACGAAATGATCCTGTGCATCAGCAGGCATCTGCTTCTTAAATGCCATGGGAAGGATAATCCTCCCTTTAACATCTACTTTGCACGTGTAATCACCAATAAATGTGGCCATCTTTGCTTTTTCCAATTAAACGGCTAAAGTAAGGAAAAAATATCCACTTTGCTCCACATAGCCCCACTATTTTTATTTTTTGTTAATAACTTTTAGATCTAGAAAACTCACCCCCATCCCCCTCTCTAATCCTTAGAGAGGGGGTGTAACTCACATTTTGTCTGCATATGCCCCCCTCTTTACGAAGTAGAGAGGGGGATAAAAGGGGGTGAGTACATGAAAGAAAAAACAGAAAAAAAGAGAGTTCTTTCATATCTGGCTCTTTCAGAGCCTTGCTAAAAAGAGCTAATAATTTGAAGTGGAATGGAAAAAGCTAAACTACCGAAATATTTTTAGCTATTTTTGGATCTTTGATTCTAATCAAAAAAATATGGATAGTTCACCCAGCCCATCTGAAAATCAGAGAATAGATGTCAAAGAAGTCCTCCATTCGAAAAATCCGGCTCTCTCACGTACCATACCTGGTTTTGTCATTAATTACCTGAAAAGGATTGTACATCAGGATGAACTGAATGAATTCCTTAATAAGTGGGGACACCTTAGAGATTCAGAACTGATAGCTGCCGGATTGGAACATTTTGAAATTAAATTCAAAGTTTTAGGAGACGAAAATATTCCAAAATCCGGCAGATTTATATTTGTTTCAAATCATCCGCTTGGAGGACTCGACGGGCTGGTATTTATTTATGAATTATCGAAACATTTCAATAACGTTAAATTCCCGGTAAATGACATACTTACCAATATCAGGAATCTGTCAGGCATCTTTCTTCCTGTAAATAAACACGGGGCTCAGGCAAAGGATGCAGCCATATTGATTGAAGAGGCATATGCATCTTACAAACAGATTCTTTATTTTCCGGCCGGATTATGTTCAAGAAAAAAGAGAGGGGTTATTAAAGACCTGCAATGGCATAAAAGTTTTATTACTAAATCTGTACAGCACAAGAGAGATATTGTACCTGCATTTTTTTCAGGTAGAAATTCAAATTTTTTCTATAATCTTGCTAATATCAGGCAGTTCCTTGGAATTAAAGCAAATATTGAAATGCTGTATCTTGCTGACGAGATGTTTAAACAAAAAGATAAAGAAATAAATCTGGTTTTCGGTAAACCCATACCATGGGAAACCTTCGATAAAACAAAATCTGCATTGGAATGGGCCGATTGGGTAAAGTCAAAATCCTATGAACTGGAATCATTTATTTCCTGATATCCGTTAAACAAAAAAAAAGATTAAATTGCACTGGATTTTGTGAAAATAATATTCGGATATATCACCCCCATTTTAAAATATTAAATGAAACCACTAGTTGACCAACTACCGAAGGATCAGATCATTGCTGAATTAACAAGTGATAAGCTTCTGCGCAGGACCAACAATGGCAACAATGAGGTTTATGTATTTGATAATAATAATTCTCCTTCCCTTATGCACGAAGTAGGCAGGGTCAGAGAACTGACTTTCCGGCATGCCGGAGGCGGAACAGGGAAAGATATAGATATTGACGAATTTGACACCCCAAAGGTTGATCCTCAGAAACAACTCATTGTATGGGATCCTGAAAACAAGGAGATAATTGGCGGATATCGTTACTATTTTCCTGAAAAAGGATGTACAGATTGTGATATTACCAAGCTCGCTTCATCAGCATATTTCCACTTTTCTGATAAATTCCTTCATAAGTATTATCCTCATCTGATGGAACTTGGCAGGTCATTTGTTCATCCCGATTATCAATCACGTTCCATGGGAAGGAAAAGCCTTTTTGCCCTTGATAATCTTTGGGATGGTCTTGGTGCAGTAATTATTGATAATCATCATCTTAAATACCTTTTCGGAAAGGTGACCATGTATCCTCATTTCAATCAGAAAGCCAGAAACATGATCCTTTATTTTCTGAAGAAGCATTTTAATGATCCCGACGGTCTTGTTATTCCTATCGACCCCGCTAAAATTGATCTGAATTCTGAGGAGATGAAAAAAATCTTCAGGGCATGGGGATGGAGAAGATATAAAGAAAACTATAAGATATTGTCGCGGGAGGTCAGAAATCTCAACGAAAATATTCCTCCCCTAATAAATGCCTATATGAATTTGTCGCCCACTATGAGGACTTTCGGTACTTTCATCAACCACAAATTCGGGGATGTGGAAGAGACAGGAATAATGATCACTCTGAGAGATATTTATGTAGAAAAAATAAACAGGCATCTCGCTTCATATAAAAAGGATTTTGAAATCACCTGGTTCTCGCATGAGAATCAATAAGCCCTTATATTTCTTCCTTCTATATAGTTAATGAAAGACTGGTTTACAACCTTATTACCTCCCGGGGTTGGATAATTACCAGTAAAGTACCAGTCGCCCAGATGTCCCGGGCAAGCTTCATGGAGACCTTCGATTGACTGAAAGACAATTCTAACCTCTGATTTTATTTCGTCGGATTTAAGCATCGATGAAATTTTTGCAGATATCTCCTCTGTAGAGAATGGTTTATAGATATCGCGTACCATATTTTTCATCTCTTCAACAGGTTTCTTAAGCTCAGATAATGCCCCTTTATAGACAGACTGAATTATTGAATCTTTTCCGGAATCTCTCAAAAGCTCAATAGCAGCTTTGAAAGCTATGAAATCACCAAGCTTAGCCATATCAATTCCGTAACAATCGGGGTATCTCAGTTGCGGTGATGAGGAGACAACAACTATTTTTTTAGGATCCAGTTTATCGAGGATCCTGATTATACTTTTCTTAAGAGTAGTACCTCTTACAATCGAGTCATCTATAACTACCAGATTATCAATACCACGCTTGATTACCCCATAAGTGACATCATAAATATGTCCGACGAGATCATCCCGGCTCGTATCTTCTGTTATGAAAGTCCGCAGCTTTGCATCCTTTACCGCAATTTTTTCAACTCTAGGCCGCTGGTTAATAATCTTTTCAAGTTCCTCTCTGCCAAGGTATTTTCCCCTATTCAGGATATGATCAATTTTCACCTGGTTGAGATAATTTTCAACACCTTTTATAAGCCCATAAAACGCGCTTTCTGCAGTATTGGGAATATACGAGAATACGGTGTGATCAAGATCATAGTCAACAATCTTCAGCACACTATCCGCCAGCAACTCACCCAGTTTTTTTCTTTCTCTATAGATTGCCTTATCAGTTCCTCTCGAAAAATATATTCTTTCGAATGAGCATTTCCGGGGTTCGGTTTCCTCCCTGATCTTTTCGACGGTCGTTTCTCCGGATGCTTTAATTATTATTGCACTTGCAGGTGGAAGTTCATTGACATTATCTGTTCTTACATTAAATATTGTCTGGATGACCGGTCTTTCGGAAGCGACAACAACTACCTCATCATCAACATAATAGTATGCCGGTCTGATACCAGCAGGATCTCTCATGACAAAAGCATCTCCATGTCCTATCATACCTGCCATCGCATAACCACCATCCCAGTTACGGCTTGCTTTTTTCAGAATTGATGTAACGTCAAGATTTTTCTCTATCATCGGGGAAATCTCTTTTTTTGAGAAACCTTCCTCTTTGAATTTCCTGAATAATCTCTCATTTTCCTCGTCGAGCCGATGGCCTATATTTTCAAGTATGGTAACCGTATCGGAAAAATCAACCGGGTTCTGACCCAATTCAACAAGGCTGCTGAAAACTTCTCCGACATTAGTCAGGTTAAAATTTCCAGCCATAACGAGGTTTTTTGATTTCCAGTTATTTTCGCGGCTCACAGGATGTACGTAGTCAATGTTATAACTTCCGTAAGTGCCGTATCGCAAGTGGCCGAGATAGATATCGCAGGCAAAGGGAACATGTTCTTTAATAAAAGCAGAGTCTTTAAAACCTTCGGGATTTGATTGTGTCAAAGCATCAATATCCTGGTAAATGAGACCGAAGACCTCTTTAATAGGATTTGCTTTGTTAGATCTTTGTCTGAATATATACCTGTTTCCCGGGGGAACATCCAGCTTAATTCCTGCAATTCCTGCTCCATCCTGACCCCTGTTATGTTGCTTTTCCATCATCAGGTACATCTTCTGCAGACCATAGCTCCATGTACCATATTTTTCAATATAGTATTCCATCGGCTTACGCAATCTTAACATTGCAATGCCGCATTCGTGTTTGATACTATCGCTCATAATTATTTTTTATTCAGTTCCGGGAAGTTTATAATATCCGGAACTATATACGCGTCGGGAAAGACTTTACTTATTAATATAAACAACCTCGTTGCCTCGGTTCTTGTTCTGAAGTTACCCACTCTGATTTTCCAATATCCGGGTTCGGCAAATAACTGATATGAATCGATGTCTTTAAATTTGTTCATAAAATCACCCTGGGCTTTGCTGGATTCCTCCCTGGCATTTCTTTCGGAACTGCTGTATATCTGAATACGGTATCCTTCCATGCCCGAGTAGCCAATTTTCTCTTCCTGGATCTTATTTGCAAGTATATACCTGTTTATAAGTGTATCCAATGCCGGATCCTGGATTATATTTAGCTTGCCGGTGTGCGAGTTGCCATCTGTTCTTTTAAAAAGATCCGATGAGCTTTCAAAAGACTGCGACCTGACAATCATGGCAGAAAAGCCAAAAACAATTAATACAAAAGAGAGTTTCCTGATCATGTCGCAAAATTAGTAAAAATTTTTATCCCAACTCTGCAGCCAGTTCGTCAGTCATTTCAAGATTATGATACACAAATTGAATATCATCATCATCTTCAAGTGTATCGATGAGTCTGAGTACTTTTCTGGCAGAATCAAGATCAAGCTTTTTAGTATCGTTTGGAATCCTTTTCAGTCCCGCTTCTTCAGGTTCAATTCTAAGTTCATTAAGCTTCCTGTTAACGCTTCCGAAATCCTCTTTAGCACATGTAACCGTAAGCATATCACCATCGACTTCAAATTCTTCCGCACCGGCATCGATCATTTCAAGCTCTACCTCCTCCAGGGATAATCCTTCATTTTTTATTGAAAATATCCCTTTCCTTTCAAAAAGGAATGTCAGAGATCCATTCGTTCCAAGATTACCTCCATGTTTATTAAATGCGGATCTTACTGATGCAACAGTTCTGTTATTATTATCAGTCAGACATTCAACAAAAACTGCTACACCGCATGGCCCGTAACCCTCAAAAGAAGTTTCGATAAAACTCTCAGCATCCGCGCCAGTAGCCTTTTTAATAGCTCTGTCAATATTATCTTTAGGCATATTGGCACCTTTTGCATTCTGGACTGCCAGTCTTAGTCTGGCATTTGATTCGGCATCACCACCCCCCTCTTTCGCCGCAATTATTATCTCCTTGATAATTTTAGTAAATTTCTTTCCCCTTTTAGCATCTATTGCCCCTTTTTTCCGCTTAATGGTTGACCATTTGCTATGTCCTGACATACTTTAGATATTTATTATACAGAATGCAAAATTAAATAATTCTTTCAAACCTCGATCATACTTTATAGATTTGTGCGATCAATTAAGGGCGTCAGGCATCGGGCGTCAGGCTTCAGGTGTTTTCTTTAGCACTGCCTGTCGCCTGAAGCCTGCAGCCTGTAGCCTGTTACTAAATTTAGATGAGTTTGTAATGTTAAAAAAAGTGTATATAGAAACCTACGGCTGTCAAATGAATGTTGCTGACAGTGAGGTTGTTATATCAATTCTTTCCCGGGCGGGCTATGAACCAACCGAAAATATTAAAGAAGCGGGGTTAATATTAATAAATACCTGCTCAATCCGCGATAATGCCGAACAAAGAATCTGGGGCCGTCTTACAGCAATCAGTCATCTGAAAAAACAGAATAATGATCTGAAAATCGGAATAATAGGATGCATGGCCGAAAGACTTAAGGAGAAACTTCTTGAGACAGATCAACTTGTAGATTTAGTTGTAGGGCCCGATGCCTACAGGAAGCTTCCTCTTCTTGTTACTGAAACAGAATCGGGTCACAAAGCTGTAAATGTTCTTCTATCACGCGAAGAGACCTATGCTGATATTTCACCTGTAAGAATGGATAAAAATGGAGTTTCCTCATTTGTTTCTATAATGCGGGGATGCAATAATATGTGTGCTTATTGTGTTGTACCTTATGTACGCGGAGCTGAAAGGAGCCGGAATCCCGAATCTGTTCTGAGGGAAGTAAAAGAGTTATTTGAGATGGGTTACAGGGAAGTGACGCTTCTCGGACAAAATGTTGATTCTTACAATTGGGAAAGTAACTCCCTGATGGTCGGATTTCCCAGACTTCTCGAAGAAGTTGCCGGAGTTGATCCTCTCCTGCGTGTAAGGTTTTCAACTTCACATCCGAAAGATATTTCAGATGAGCTATTGTACACTATAGCAAGGAATAAAAATATATGTAAGCATATTCATCTGCCCGCGCAAAGCGGAAGTAGCCGTATTCTTAAACTAATGAATCGTGAATATACCAGGGAGTGGTATATGGAGCGTGTTGATGCAATACATAGTATTATTCCTGATTGTTCATTATCGACTGATATGATAACCGGCTTTTGTACCGAAACAAAAGAAGATCATAAAGAATCTCTCTCGCTGATGGAGTGGGCCGGATTTGATTTTGCATACATGTTTAAGTATAGCGAAAGACCGGGCACAAAAGCTGCACGAAAGCTGAAAGATGATGTTTCCGAAACCATAAAATCGGAAAGACTGAGTGAAATGATAGCTCTTCAGAACAGGCTTTCGATAAAATCGAAAAAAAGTGATATTGGCATGGTCTTTGATATTCTGATAGAAGGATTTTCGAAGAGATCAGCAGAGTATTTATCCGGCCGGACATCACAGAATAAGGTTGTTGTTTTTCCTGGAGGCGATTTTAAGAAGGGAGAATATGTGAGGGTACTGATTGAAAAGTGTACCTCGGCAACCCTGATAGGCAAATGTATTTAAGTGATAAATTATTTGCGCTTCTCTGTACAACTCAGTAACTTGCTTACATAATCTAAACATATTAATAATTGATGTAATTAATACTTAAAACATGAAAATACGCCTAATTTTCTTTATCCTTTTGTCAGCATTATGTATAACAAGCATAACTGCACAAAAAAGCAATAAAAAGATAACTATTACAGGTACCGTAATTAATGCTTCCAAGGAACCTATCGCAAATGCAATAGTTATGATAGATGACCAAAAAACAAATTCAATTACAGATTCCAAAGGAAACTATAAAATCAAAGTTAAATCCACAGCCACAAAAATTGGAATCTTTACTTTTGGTCAGGGTACTTCGGAAGAAATTATAAATGGAAGAACAGAGATTGATTTTACTTTTGGAACAAAATCTAGCAGACAACCTACAGATCAAGCAGTTGCCCCGGTAGAGCAGGGAGCCAGTACCGGATATGGTCTGGTTAAAAAGAAAGATGCAACCACCACGGTCAATTCTATCGATGGAACAAATAAAAAATATGCTTCATATCATTCACTTATTGAGATGATCGAAAGAGAAGTTTCGGGTGTTCGTTTAAATGGTTCCAGAGTAATAATTCAGGGATCTAAAGATTTGTTTGGCGACGTATCAGCAATAATTGTGGTTGATGGCGTTACCATGGATGAACTTCCTGATATTCCTCCTTCATCTGTTAAATCAATTGATGTACTCAAGGGTGCAGCAGCTGCAATTTACGGAAGCAGGGCATACGGTGGAGCTATTGTTATTAAAACCAAACTACAGAACAATTAAACAATCTGTCGTTTTGTTCTATTTGTAAGTAGTTGCAGTCATTTAATTGTACTCTCTGCCGATGTATGGGTCATAATTTAATGTCATCTCCTTTAGTTTAGTGTATCTCGATTTCTTTTTATATTTTCCTCTGAATTCTGGTCCAAATGACTATAATGACATATCTGAAAATGTGAATTTTGAACATTTTATCCGGGTTTTTGTTTTGTGGAAAATGAAGAATATTTAAAGAGATCCGGAGAATTATTATTGGGAGCAAGTTCCCTGAATACAGGTTCTTTCCTTCATCGTAGTTTGATTCATAACATTAATAACTCAGTACTATGTTGAAAAAGATACTCATTTTAACTATTTCTGTTTTATGTATAAACAGTATATCGGCACAAAAACCTCCCAGGAGAATAGAAATATCAGGTAATGTGCTGGATGTTTACAACGCGCCCATAGCAAATGCTATTATTATGATTGACGGTAAAAAAACAAATACCATCACCAATTCTAAAGGATATTATACGATCAGGGTTAAGCCTACAGCATCAAAGATCGGAGTATTTACTTTTGGTAATGGGGTATTTGAAGACAATATCGAAGGCAGAAGTCATATTAATTTCAACTTTAGTTCCAGTGCAGCACTTCAGTCCGATCCTGATTTAAGAGATGGGGAGCAGGGAATAAACAGTGGCTATGGGCGTGTTAAAAAGAAAAATCTGACTTCCGATATCAGTAAAATTGATGGAACAGATAAAAGGTATTCTACCTATTCTTCAATTTCTGAAATGATTCAGAGAGAAGTTTCAGGAGTTCAGGTTTATGGAAATGATGTAATAATTCAGGATTCCAAGAATTTATTAGGTTACATTCATCCATTAATTGTTGTTGACGGGGTCTATATGGATCAACTTCCTGATATACCTCCCGTGTCAGTTAAATCGATTGAAGTGCTGAAAGGTGCATCTGCTACAATTTACGGAAGCAGAGGTTACGGCGGAGCAATTGTTATCGATACCAAGATAAAAAACAATTAGAACGATCAATTCTCACTTTTTCAGACTTATAATTAACTGAAGTTCTTCTAATTGTTTATTTGATATTTGTGCCGGAGTGTCAAGCATAACATCCCGTCCTGAATTGTTTTTTGGGAAAGCAATAAAATCACGTATTGAATCCTGACCTCCGAACATTGCCACCCAGCGGTCAAATCCGAAAGCAATACCTCCATGTGGGGGTGCCCCGAATTTGAAAGCATTCAGGAGAAAGCCAAATTGTTCGTTTGCCTCTTCATCGCTGAATCCAAGAACTTTGAACATTAATTTCTGGACAGCAGCATCATGAATCCTTATTGAGCCGCCTCCGATTTCAACACCATTTATTACAAGATCATATGCATCAGCTCTTACCTTTCCCGGATCTGTTTCCATCAGAGGAAGATCTTCAGGCACAGGAGAGGTGAAAGGATGATGCATTGCGTAAAATCTCTCCAATTCCTCGTCCCATTCAAGAAGGGGAAAATC
>Ga0302321_100000734_pt1 | contig 28522 bp, 26 predicted proteins | sample Fen_T0_1_FD_202505 | JGI IMG/M metagenome (GOLD analysis project Ga0302321, IMG submission 202505) | Peat permafrost microbial communities from Stordalen Mire near Abisko, Sweden - Fen_T0_1 | ecosystem: Environmental > Terrestrial > Soil > Wetlands > Permafrost | place: Sweden: Abisko... | reverse complement strand
CCGGTGCAAGAAAGTATTCGATGAGAACCGCAGGTTCAATCCCACATTCGATGATAACGATATCGAAGACATTCCCGCCGACACGGTCATTTACGCCATCGGGCAATCGGCGGATTTGTCTTTCCTGAAACCAGAGGATGGAGTTGAGAGCGACCGCGGGCTAATCAAGGTCAATCGCGAAACCTATCAGACGACGGCACCTGACGTGTTTGCGTGCGGAGATATCGCGCACGGGCCACGGCTTTTCATTGACGCCATCGCTTCGGCACAGATCGCGGCCCGGTCGATGCACGACTATTTGCGGGGCACTCGGACGGAAATCGCCGTCCGCAGTCAGTGGTCCCCGGCGGTTTACACCATGGCTGAGGGCTGGGAGCGTACACCGCGCAGTAACCCGCCGGTGATTGACGCAGTGCAACGTGCGTCATCGCTCGAGATCATTGAGGTGTCGTATCCGGAGGAAGAAGCGCACCGTCAGGCCTCACGGTGCCTGCGCTGCAACATCAACACCGTATTTGACACGTCGATATGTATAGCGTGCACCGGCTGCGTGGATGTCTGCCCGATGAACATCATTAAGCTGGTCGGGCTGAGTGAACTGTGCAAGGAAGATCGCTGGCTCGACATGATTTCCACTTCACTCGAAGTCACCCGTGACGACTTACGCAAGATGGACAAGGCAGAGCTCGATTCACTCGGCGGCGTGATGCTGAAGGATGAGACGACTTGTATCCGGTGCGCCATGTGCGCGTCACGGTGTCCGACGCACGCGATTGCGATGAAGAAATTCGAGTTTTACCGCGAATGCGTGACCGTGCCGACTCGCAACGAAAAGATTCGCTATCAGGCAGAGGGAACAGGAACGGGCACGCGCTGACGCGCAGGAGCAAGGAGCGTCGTAGTGACTGGGATTGAGCTTTGGGTGGTGTTCACGCTGGGACTGGTTAGCAGTTTGCATTGCGTGCAAATGTGCGGACCGATCGTGCTGTCTTACAGCGTGGCGCTCGAGCAGATCACGAAAGTCCCAGGCTACCGTTCGCCGTCGCTTGTGTTCGGACACCTCGCCTACAATGCGGGCCGCATTCTGACTTATGCCGTGTTGGGCGCGGTTGCTGGACTGGCAGGAAAGACGGTTGGCCTGGTCGGCCGCCTTGCCGGATTGACCAGTACGCTTGCGATTGTCGGCGGCGTCTTGATGCTGATCGCAGGCTTGGTCATGTTTGGGGCGTTACCTGCAGTGCAAGCTTTTGGTGGCAACTTCTTCCGCGTTACGTCGACTTTCGTTCGTCCGCTAAGCAGATTTATCTCCTCGGCAAGCGTGGGGAGCCGCCTCGTGCTCGGCCTCGCCTTTGGACTATTGCCTTGTGGCCTGGTTTACGCGGCATTGGTGCGGGCGCTCGCGACCGGGTCGGCGCTTTGGGGAGCCGCAACGATGGCGGCTTTTGGTGCCGGTACGGCCGGTGCGTTGTTGGCAGTAGGGATTTTTTCGTCCGCCATTCGGAGCAAAGTCAGTCGGTGGGGCACGCAACTCGCCGCAGTCAGTGTGATGGCCATGGGCGCGCTACTGATCGTGCGCGGCACGATGCCCGGAATTCTCGCAGGAGCGCATGTCCATGTCTGTCATTGAGCCAGTTCGGGACCCTGGAAACACGCTCGTCACCATCTCCGACAAACCGCAACCTTCTCCGCGGAAAGCAAGGCCGGATCCGATTGATCCGGGTTTTCACTATCACCGCCTGCGCAAGACAGTTCACGTCATCTGCGTCATCATTTTCTTTCTCCTGCCGCTGTCGAACCTGATGCGCATTGATATCCCGCGACAGCGCTTCTACTTCTTCGGCTACGAGCTCTGGATCAGCGAATTCGCCATCATTTTCTTTTCGATGATGTTCCTGATGTTCGTGGTGGCGGCGATGGCCATCATGTGGGGCCGAGTGTACTGCGGCTATCTCTGCCCGCAGATGATCTTCAGTGAAGCGTCCATCGGGCTGGAGAACTGGCTACAGCGAACAGTGAACAAGTATGTGGATGCGGGCGCCAAGACTCGCGCCGTGTTAGGTAGAGCGCTGTTTTACCTGATCTCCGGAGCCGCCGCCGTCCTCCTGTCGTTCGTTTTTATTTCCTACTTTGTCGAGCCAAAAGACCTCCTGCATCGGTTGATGGCGTTCGATATCAAGACCACGGCCGGCATCGCGGGAGCCACCACAGCGCTGCTGACGCTGATCGACTTCCTTTTTGTGCGGCTGCGCTTTTGTACCACCGTGTGCCCATATGGCTACCTGCAGGGCATGCTTACGGACGGCCACACGTTGTTGGTCCACTATCGCGACGGCGATCAGCAGTGTATCGAGTGCATGAAGTGCGTTCGTGTTTGCCACATGGGAATCGACATCCGGCATTCGCCATACCAGATCGAATGCGTTGGCTGCGGCGAATGTATTGAAGCCTGCAACGTCATCCTGGCGAAACTTGGCAAACCGGGCCTGATCCACTACGCCTGGGGCGAACAAGGCGAAAAACTTGGCACTGGCGACAAGACCTGGTTTCAGAAGATCGGGCTGCGCGACGCGAAGCGCGTCGTCTTACTGCTGGTCCTACTGTTCTACGGCGTCGGCTTGTTTACTGCTCTCTCCATGCGGAATGCAGTCCTGGTGCAAGTTTCACCCGTGCGCGCAACGCTCTATCGGCAGGGTGCGGACGGTACGGTTTACAACCGTTTCCACTTGAAAGCAGCGAATCGCAGCGGGACGCAACAGACTGTGGTTCTTGGAATCGAGGGACTGCCCGGAACGCATTTCGAGGGATTCGAAAACGCGGTGATCGTCAATGCCGCCCAAACTCAAGATTTTGATTTTGAAATCGCGGCGCCAGTTGTGGCAGGCCTCACTCCAGGCGTGAATCATTTCCGCCTGACCAGCCGCGTGGGCAACGAGAAGGAATCGTTTGACGAGACCTTCATTACGCCATTCAAGGATTCAAAGTGAACCCTCGGGTTCAGTTTGATTTGTAGTTCGTACGCCGTTCACAAAGAACCCCGACGCAGGGAACAGAAATTGGATCGGGGAATCATAGAGGAGGAAATAATGTGGAGTAGAGAAAGGAAGATGTTGCTCGCCACGAGCGTGGTTTTGCTTGTGGTAGTCCTCGCCTCCGTCGCTGCGTTTGGGCAGACGGCGGCACCTGTACAAATCGCCGCAAACACAACCGCGCCGGTGGTAGCAAGGCAGGCTGCTGAAATTACGCCTTCCACATCAGCGTTGCAGGCTCGCATTGACGCGCAGCAGCAAGAGATTAACAAGCTCACCATGCTAGTCGAGCGGTTGCAGGCAACTCTGTCGCCGGTTGCTTCCATGCATCCCATGCTGCCGAGCGCCAGCATCGGCTCTCCGTCGCCCTCACCGTCTCCTTCGCCCGAGCCACCGCCAGTGGAGGCCGGTTACACAGCGCCTCGGGAATTGCTGCCGGATATCGGACACATTGGAGCTGAACTCGGATTCTTTGTAGGCGGAGCGACAAATCCCTACAAGGCTGACAAGGGTTTTGCTTCCGGCGGCTATATCGATCTGCCCTGGAAGAAGGTTCCGGGCGGCAAACTCTCCTACGAAATCATGATTGGATTGCAGCGGTCGGTAACAACGACGAGTTCGACCTCTGGCGTGAATGCGCTGGTGAATGCGGCGACGATGAACTATCTATATAACGCCGGCGTATTCGAAGGCCTCCCAAGTCTGACTGACTATCTGGCGGGCCCGTTGCCGATCACGAGCGTCGTTCAAGAACGCTCAAAGGTCCTGACCGTTGCTCCGTTTGAACTGAAATACACCATCACGAAGTTGGGCCGGTTCCGTCCCTATGTAGTGGGCGGATTGGGCGCGTATGTCTGGATTGGCTCAGACAGCAATACGGCTACCTTTGATGCCGTCACCTCGCTGAATAACTATGGAGCCACGATTGGCATACCTGATTTGGCCAGCCTTCCGGTTGGTGGATCGACACTCGGGAACACGTTCAATGCATTGCTGAAGGGCTCGCAGATTGGTGGGCTCGCCCCAACCTCACCGGAACTCGCGGCTCGCGGCGTTCCGCACGGCCAAGGCAATTTGCTATTCGGTGGGCAGATCGGCGGCGGTTTCGAGGTCAGAATCTCTCCCAAGCTGTCGATTGGCGCAGACTTCCGCCACAACGCGGTGGAAGGCAAGAATGCCAGCTTCAATACGTTCGCGTTCAAACAGGGTTTGCACTGGTAAGAAACCGGAGGCGGGAATCATGTCAAAAAACGAAAAGACAAATCCGAAGACGGTTTCGCGCAGGCAGGTTCTGCGAGCAGGAGGACTTTCGGTAGCTGCGGGCGTTGTGGCATCGGCCACACCCGCAGTTGCCGCGAAGGAAGTCCGGTATGGAGGCGATCTCGCGATTCTGAACGTGGCGTTGGGGCTGGAACATCAGGCCATCGCCGCCTACAACGCGGGCGCAGCCAGCAAACTGCTGAGTGCCGATCAGCTCAAGCTAGCCGTCAGTTTTCAAAACGACCACAAACGCCACCGCGACGCGCTGACCAGTTTCATCAAGCGTTTCGGCGGCACGCCCGTCGCGCCCAAGTCGAGCTATGACTTCGGCACGATTACCTCGGCAACTGACATCGTCAAACTGGCGCAAAGCCTCGAAGACGGTGCCATGGGGGCCTACCTGGCCAACGCCGGAAAACTCGAGAATCGCGAAGTCTTGAACGCCGCGGTTCCCATCCTTGAGGACGAAGTGCGCCACAACACCGTCTTCAAACAGCTGCTCGGCATGGATGTGACCGAGCGGTTGAAATATTGAAGGCGGAGGAGGACTAGTTCATGAAAACAGAAAACGCGGAAGTGAACTTGGTGGAGCCCATTCTCGAGGAGAAGAACCTACGGCGGGAGTGGCTCCGTCTAGCCGGCACGGCAAGCGCGGGAGCGATCTTGTTCTTGCTGACTGGAAGCACGAAGCAGTTGTACGCGCAATCGAAAGAAGGCGACCTGGGCATCTTATCGGCGGCTCTCTACCTTGAGCATGAAGCCGTTACTGCCTATCAGGCCGGGGCCGAAAGCAAACTCCTGTCACCGGGAGTGCTCAAGGCCGCGGTTGCGTTCCAGAGCGATCACAAGTATCACCGCGATGGAATCAGCGGCGTACTTAAGTCGCTCGGCGTGGACCCGAACGGACCGGAAAAGAAGTATGACTTCGGAAGCTTGCACAGCGAAAAAGATATTCTTCGCCTGGCTCGCGATCGGGAGAACGGCGCTGTGCTGGCCTATGGCACGCTGGCGTCGAACATCTTAACCAAACCAGTGTTGAACTTTGGCGCGAACGTGCTGGTGGATGAAGTTCGCCACCGGACGATTTTAGACAGCGTGCTGGGTTTACCAACTTACTGACAACAGCATGGAAATGGGCCGGAACATGGTTTCCGGCCCGCATTCCAAAATTCCGAGCCGTTCGGGACGTTCGATCCCGGCGGTTCAACAACGGGGTGAACGAATGAGTGCAATCGCGATGGCAACGAATCTTCCAGATAAGAAGAAACCGGCGCCGCTGGTGTATTTCCTCGGATTTATCTTTGTTTTGTTCATCGGCATTCTGATCTTCTGCTATGTCGTTACGAAGCGGGCAAACCCGGTTTTCCTCGATGAGCACGGGAAGCCTGTGAGTTCATCGACGGCGCACGATCATGCCGGCCACTGATCTGACCCCGAGCCAGACGCGGAGTTGCGATCTCTGCGGTCTCGCCTGTGGACGGCATCCCTACGCGCAGAATGTTCGCGAGCAGGATCGATTCTTCTGCTGCCTGGGCTGCATGAATGTGTATCTGATTCTGTCCGAGAATGCGTTGGAGGGGCAGGATCTTCGAGAAACCGAACTGTTCAAGCGCAGCCTTGCGATGGGACTGGTGTCGCAGCCAGAATCGCCGGCGGTCGAGACGCCCGCCGCTGCTGAGGACGACACTCCGACCGAGGAACTGTTGCTCCATATCCGCGGGATGTGGTGCACATCCTGCGCATGGCTCATCGAGTACGCGCTTGCCAAGTTGCCAAGCGTTGCCGGAGTGGAAGCCTCGTTTGCAACCGATCTGGTCAAGATCAAATATCGGCCCCAGCAGATCCCGCCTGCACACATCACAGCGCGCATTCAGAGCCTGGGATATGAAGCGCGCGAGTTCCAGGCTGGAGATAATTCGAAGGACACCGAGAAGCGCGATCTGTTGCTGAGGCTCGGCCTGGCAGGCTTTCTTTGGATGAACGTCATGTACTTGAGCATGACGTTCTACATCAGTTTTTTTGAGCGGATCTCCGACAGCATTCGACACTACATTCCGTTTTTCGTTTGGGCACTGGCGACGCCAGTCGTCTTCTATTGCGGGTATCCGATCTTGCGTTTAGCCTGGCGCGGGTTGCGTAACCGCGCCATCCGCGCGGAAGCGCTGCTGAGCCTCGGCATTTTGACCGCATATTTCTATAGTATCGTGCAGGCATTCCGTAGCGATCCCCACATCTACTTCGACACCGCCTGCGTGATTGTGACCCTCGTTCTGACGGGCAAGATGATCGAGCGCAATGCTAAGGAACGGGCTTCGCGCTGGATTACGTTGTTGCACCGGTGGATGCCCAACAAGGTCCGGTTGCTGGCTGGCGGACAAGAACGCTTTGCTGCCATCGACGCCCTGGAACCGGGCCAAGTATTCGTGACAAAAGTCGGCGAGCACTTTGCCGCGGACGGCGTGGTGTCAGTCGGCAAGTCGCATGCGGATGAATCCCTGCTGACCGGAGAATCCAGTCCAGTCAGCAAGGAGCCCGGCGATTCGGTGGTCGCGGGCAGTATTAACCTGGATGGTGTGCTCGAGATTCGTGCGGTACGCGCCGCCAATGACTCGACACTGGCGCGCGTCGTTACGTTGGTGGAAAAAGCGTTAAGCAGCCGTTCACCGCTCGAGCGGGTTGTGGACCGCGTGTCACGAGTCTTCGTGCCGGCAGTAGTCACAGTGGCGCTCGGGACATTTGCTGCTCTTTGGTTGTCGGGATCTGCGAGCTTCGGTACATCGCTGATGCGCGCGATCACCGTGCTGGTGATTGCGTGCCCGTGTGCTCTTGGCCTGGCGACGCCGCTGGCGATCACGGCTGCCATGGGCGCCGCTTCGCGCCGTGGGGTTCTTTTCCGCGACAGCGAAGTGCTCGAAACCGTTCGCAAGATCGACGCGGTGGTGCTCGACAAGACGGGCACGGCGACCGAAGGAACGTTTTCCGTGCTGGACTTTGCGCTCTGTAAGAACGCGTCCCGAAATCCTGTGCTGGCGGGTGCGATCGGATTGGAATCGGAAGAAGCGGTGTCTGCTGGAGAATCAGGCGCCTATGCTTTTGCAGAGGCGAGGGCCGAGGCCCTTTCGTTGGTTGCTTCACTGGAGCAATATTCGGAGCATCTGCTCGGCCGGTCGCTTGTAACTCTCGCCAAGAGAGAAGATGTGGCCGTTACGGACGTCTCGGAAATTGGGGTCCTCAAAGGACGTGGGATCACCGGAACGGTGGAGAGAAGGCAGGTCTTCATCGGCAATCGCCGCCTTCTCGAAGAACGTGGTGTCGCGCTGCCTGAAGATATCGAGGATCGGAGTCAACGTTGCGAATCCGAGGGCAAGACCGTTTCTTTCTTCGGATGGGACGGCGAGTTGCACGGTCTGGTCGCCTTTGGGGATCGTATTCGAAGCGAGGCGACGGCCCTGGTAACGCAATTGAAGGCGAAAGGGATTTCGGTTCACGTCGTGTCTGGCGATTCGAAAATGACGACCGCGTGGGCGGCGGCGACCATCGGCGCGGACCATTATCGGGCAGAAGTGCTGCCGGAAGAGAAAGCAGAGTTCGTGAAAGATCTGCAAAGCCGCGGATCTCTTGTTGCCATGGTGGGTGATGGCATCAATGACGCGCCGGCCTTGGCCCAAGCTGATCTCGGGATCGCGATGGGTTCCGGTACGGATATCGCGATGAAGGCTGCGGCGGTTGTCCTGATGAAGAGCTCACTGGACAAGGTTCCGGAGATTTTTGCATTGGCCTCAAAAACAATTCGCGTCGTACGCCAGAATCTTTTCTGGGCGTTTTTTTACAACGCGCTCGGTATCACGTTGGCGATCGCAGGCTTGCTTAATCCAATCCTGGCTGCGGGCGCTATGCTGCTCTCAAGCGTTTCCGTGGTAGTGAACTCGATGCGGCTCACCAGGACGGCCAGCGATTAGCCGGATTTCAGATACTAGGTCTTCGCATCGGCCCGCTAACGAGTTACGCTCGCAACTGTTGATCGACGCCACCGTACCTTTGCGTGGCATACCCAACGATCAAGCCGACCATGCCTCCTGGCAGCATGATCTGCAAGTAGTAACCGTGTTGCAGTTGGGCGACGATAAACGCAAGCAACAGGCCAACGGCAAGACCAAACACCGTGCCTAATGCCCGGGAATGAACTTTGCGGGAGAAGACTCCAACGAGGACGCCAGCGACCAAGCCCTTGATCGTAGAGCCGATCACGATGCCGACGATCTGCGCGCGTACCGCGGGCGTGAGCCACGCCGTCATGCCATCGAATGCCCCTAAAACCGCACCCAGCACAAGACCTAGAACAATCTTGTTCATGTTTTTTCTCCTTATTCTGAACCGCTACTGTTCTATTACCCGTTTTGAAGGATTCCTTTAACGGCGTGCCAGGAGCAGGAAAAGAAGTCGCATCAGCAGATAAACAGCCACCAGAATAATTGCCGTGCTATGACGCTTGTAGATTCGGATGGCTCGCTCAAACGGGCTTTCCGAATAGGCTCGTACCGGAGATCCCTCGAGATAGCGAGCGACGTCAGCAATCATTTCCGCCGCGGACTGATAGCGCTCGTCAGGATCGGGAGCCATGGCCTTTTGTGAAACCGCACCCAAAGGCCGAGGTACGCTGGTGTCAGCGCCGGGCGGGTTGCCGGGCGGCGATCCGGTCATTAGATACCACAGGATTGCCCCCATGGAAAAGATATCGGAGCGGTGGTCCACGGCGGCGGCGCCGCGAGCCTGTTCTGGCGACATATAGCCATGCGTCCCGAGCACTTTGCCCTGGCCGGAGACTCCGGGCGCTGTCACCATCGGAGCGTCGGTATTGTTCTCGGCTGGTGGTGGAACGCCCGCGGCAATTTTCGCCAACCCCCAGTCCATCACCAATACCTCGCCAAAGGCACCGATCATGATGTTTTCCGGCTTAAGGTCGCGATGAATAACCCCGCGCGCGTGTGCAAAACTCACAGGTTCCGCAATGCGTTCGAGGAGGCGCAGCTTATCGGCCAGGCCCGTACCAGTGACATGGTGCGTAAGCGTTTTGCCTTCGACGTACTTCATACAATAAAAGGCTCGCCCGTCCGGCAGCGTGCCGACGTCGTGGATCGGCACAATGCCAGGATGTTCCAAGCCAGCCAGGATGCGCGCCTCCTGGAGCAGTCGCCTGGCGAAATCGTCGGTTGGCGGGACCAGGTCAAGCACCTTAAGCGCAACTCGACGCTGCAGCATGGTGTCCTCGGCGAGCCAGACGCTGCCCATGCCTCCCCGTGCCAGGTAACGTACGAGGGCGTAGCGCGTCCCCGCCAAGTCGGGCTCTTGCATACAACTTTGGAGCCGTGCCACGGCTTGGTCGGAGAGTTGTGTCACTCGATCTCCATCCCGAGTAGAGATCGCGCTTCGCGGCGAAACTCCTCGTCCGTGGCCGTCATCTCCCGCAGTTGTTCGAGCACACAGCGCCGGAACTCCTTGCGGGCGAAGGAAAGATAGTTCGTCACATCGGTTGCTGACAGTCTGAACTCATCCGCTAGCTGCGCATACGAGGGTTTGGAGTCGGCTTCGTCGAGATCGTAGCGCGAGAAAAGGTGGAAGGCGGCCATCTTCCCGCGACTTTCGCAGTCAGCCCTCAACCTCTGCATCGCTTGTGCGAACAGGCTGCGTATCCATTCCTTGTCGAACAAATCTTCTGGAGACTGGGCACTTGCGCTGGCTGCCAGTTCCTGCTCAGCCTCCTGGAAATCGAGAGAGAGATGTAGGCTGCCGGAACCTCGTTTCACTCGCGTGGAGTCGCGCATCTGCTTCATGTAAAGCCGGTCTGCGCAGGTCCGAAGAAACGTGCGCAGGCGACCCTTGCTGCTGTCGTAGGAATCGAGAAATTCCTTCTCCAGAAGGCGAGTGAAGAACTCCTGCGTGAAGTCCGCCGCGTCCTCCGTATCGATGTTCCATTTCATTCGGACATATTTGTAGATCGGTTTCCAGTACGCGGCGGCAATGGTTTCGATCGCCCGCGCCCGCGAGCTCGGATCAGGACTCTGAGCGGCCGACACGATCGAGTGTCGCGTGAGAGGGAAATTACCGCCTTGGGAGTTTGCGGACAAGTGGGCCTGGAGTGCCGGGGGAATTCTAGTGGGAACGGACTTGACCGGCAAGTTCAGCGTACAGAACGGAAGGTCGCCACTTGGCAGTAGCGACCTCCCATTGCAGTAATTAATCGTGCTCTTTACGGATCTTCTTGCGGGCACGTTTCTGCGCCAGAGCTTGCTTGACGCGCTTTTTCTCACCTGGCTTCAGGTAATAGGAGTGACGTTTGACTTCTTTAATGATGTCTTCTGTCTGAACCTTGCGCTTGAAACGGCGCAGGGCATTCTCCAACGACTCGCCTTCTTGCAGTCGAATTTCTGCCAAAACTCATCACCCCCAATCCGCACTGATCGTAACCCTAATTCTAACCTCTATCGGCGTTTTCCGGGTGGGGACGCCTAACGTTAGCGGCCTTGAACCAGCCGTAGAGCATCGGCGACGGCCGGCTCTTTCCCATTCTTCGGAGCGGCGTTGTCCACTGGATCGCCATCGCCTTCGCCCGGAGCCAGGAAGAGATTGGTCTCCAATCCGTGCTGTTTTGTGTAGAGCTCGTGATACCGACCTTCCAGTGCGTAGAGCTCTTCATGGGTGCCACGCTCCACGATCTGCCCTTGCTCAACCACGAGTATCTGGTCGGCGCGGCGAATCGTGGACAGGCGGTGCGCGATCACGAAAGTTGTTCGCCCCTGCATCAGGTACGACAGGCCCTGTTGGATCATCTGCTCGGATTCGGAGTCGAGGCTGGACGTCGCTTCGTCAAGAATCAGAATGCGCGGTTCGGCCAGTATGGCCCGCGCAATCGAAATGCGCTGGCGTTGTCCGCCAGACAGCTTGACCCCTCGCTCGCCGACGATCGTGTCGTACTTGTCGGCAAAACTCTCCGCAAACTCGTCCACGCGGGCGATGTGGCAGGCACGCATGATCGCTTCTTCCGGAGCGTCCGGTCGCGAAAAAGACACGTTGTCACGAATCGTTCCGTCGAACAGGAATGATTCCTGCAGTACGACTCCAAGTTGTGTGCGGTAGGAATCGAGCCGCACCGTGCTCAAGTCAATTCCATCCACGGAAACCGTCCCCTTCGTCGGCACGTAGAACGCAGAGAGCAATCCAATCGTTGTGGACTTTCCGGAGCCTGACGATCCGACCAGCGCCGTGACTGTGCCGGGCGATGCGTGGAAGGAAACATCATTGAGTACCGTACGCGAGCCGTTGTAGCTGAAGCTGACATGGTCGAAAGCAATGTTCCCGACGATTGCAGGCAGCGAGACCGTGCGGCGCGGGTCCTTGTCCTCGGCACTCTCTTTCAGAATCTCGTGCGTTCGTTCCAGGCCAGCAAGCGCCTCGGTAAGCTGCGTGCCAATCGCGACAATCTGCATGATGGGCGCGATCAGAAATCCCATGAACAGCGTGTAAGTAAAAAAGCCGCCGATCGTGAGCGATCCAGCCAGAATCTGTCGGGCGCCAACAAACATGATCACCGCGCCGACAACGCCCAGCAGCACGCTCGCGGAAAGACCCATGATGGACGTCGCGGTCAGGGTCTTCATTACGTTGTCGAGAAGACGCATAACGCCGGTAGAGAAGACCTTCTCTTCGCGATCTTCGGCGTGATAGCCCTTCACCACGCGGATACCGCCAAGAGATTCCGCCAGACGCCCTGTGACTTCCGCGTTGATCTTGCCGCGGTCGCGAAAGATGGGGCGGATGGTCGTGAACGCTTTCTTTAGCGCCAAGCCAAAGCAGAGCAGAAAGCCGAATGCCAGCAGCGTCATCAACGTGCTGATGCGCAACAGAACCACGAGCGCGATGGCGGCAGTCAGCAACCCGCCGGAAAGATCAACCAATCCAGTTCCGATCAGGTTGCGAACACCCTCCACATCGGTCATGATCCGCGAAACGAGCACGCCGCTCTTGTTGGAATCATGAAACGAAACGGGAAGGCGGCCAATGTGTGCTTGCACTTTTTGCCGCAGTTCCGAGATCAGTCGCTGTGCTGCCTTCGACAGCAGTTGTGTCAACGAGAACGAAGTAACGCCCTGGATCAGCGTCGCAAGCAGAACGCCAAGCACCAGCGGTTTGAGAAGGTCGACGTTGTGCTTGATGACAACGCTATCGATCAGGAACCGCGTCGAGTAGGGAAGTACCAGCGACGAAACGCGGTTGATCACCATCAAGAGGAAGCCAAGCGCAAGCAGTCCGCGGCGGGGACGTATGAGTTCCCACACTAGCGGCCAGACGGCACGAAGCTTCGGGCGAGAGCCGCCCACAGGTTTTGCTGTTGCTGAGTGATAGGCCACGTTCTTTAGAGTCCGCTCCGGGTGTTTAGGGTTCAATTTGCCTTCTGTGAGTTCACCAATCCTACCCCTTTCCCACAGCCCCAGAACTTAGAATGACTTCATGAAGCGAATCTGCGTGTTTTGCGCATCCAGTTTCGGGACCCGCCCGGAGTATCGCGTCGCCGCTGAAGAACTGGGGACCGAACTGGCGCGGCGCAAAATAGGCCTCGTATATGGCGGCGGCAACGTGGGCCTGATGGGTGCCCTGGCGGACACCGTGTTGAAGGCCGGCGGCGAAGCGGTAGGCGTCATTCCAAAGCATCTGATAGAGCGCGAGATTGGGCACGACCGATTGACGAAGCTCCACGTGGTTGGCTCGATGCAAGAACGCAAGGCGCTCATGGCCGACCTGGCCGATGGCTTCATCGCCTTGCCCGGCGGTTTTGGGACGCTGGATGAATTCTGCGAAATCCTGACCTGGGCGCAACTTGGTTTGCACACAAAGCCTTGCGGCATTCTGAATGTTCTCGGTTACTACGCGCCGTTACTGGCGATGTTTGACCACGCTGCCGAAGAGCGTTTGCTGAAGGTGGAGAATCGTCGACTGGTCCTCGCGCGAGATTCCGTGGAAGAGTTGTTTCGAGCGATGGAGGAATGGCGCCCGGTGCAAGTCGAGACATGGCTGGACCGGGAAGAGCGGTGAACAGAGTTCATTACTCTGAGCGGGCCTGGCACTGCCGGGCTATTTGGGCCCAGTTCTCCACAAGCTGATCCGCGCAGCCACTTGCGAAGCGAGCACGACTTCTCGATAATTGGTCAAGGACATCCGCCGTGTATCGCTATAGACGCGCCGATGTGTTGCGTATCTTGCACCTCGTACCTCGGCAACTTGCCACGTGGGAAAAGGCTGGCTTGGTCAAGGTGAGCGAGGACTATTCTTTCTTCGATCTTTTGCAGGTCAAGAAGGTGCGGGATTTGTGTGCGCAGCGCGTGAAGCCGACGGTGATTCGTCGCTCACTGGACGCCATGGTCCAACAAGTGGCGGGGATGGAAAATCCCCTGCTCGAAGCGACCGCCTACCGCAGTGGACAGCGCGTCGCATTCCGTCATGATGGACGTTTGCTCGAGCCCATCGCCGGACAGTTCATGTTTGATTTCACTTCCGAAGAGCAGAAAGTTATGACCAGTTCGGGGCGGAACGGACCGGAACTGGTGATCACCGACGTTGCCGACCTGTTTGCCCGCGGGATTACCCTGGAAGAAAATCCTTCGACGCAGAGCGAGGCCATTGGCATTTACCTGAAGGTTCTGGATATGGATCCTGTTCACGCTGCCGCGCACATCAACATCGGAACTCTGTACTACAACCGCCAGGAATATTCTCTTGCCGAGAAGCATTACCGATCCGCGATCCAGATCGATCCCCGGTACGCGCTCGCCTATTTCGATCTAGGCAACGTGCTGGACGAAACGGGAAGGATTGACGAGGCCATCAGCACCTACAAGACGGCGATCCAGTTGGCACCCACGTATTCCGACGCGCATTACAACCTGGCGCTCGCCTACGAAAAGAAGCGTGAGCCGCGCAAGGCTCTACAGCACTGGCGTGCTTATGTGAAGCTCGACACGGCCGGTCCTTGGACGGTGCATGCCAAACACCAGATTCAGCGAATTCTGCAGGGCGACCGGCTGCGGCTGGTTCACTCGCGCCGGGCGAACTAGTGCTTTTGTTCCGCAGCCTCCTGTAAGATTCTGTCTTTCGGCCCCGTCCTGTCTGTGGAGGAACTCCAGATGCAAGTCTCTCGTAAGGTTTTCTTTGCAGCTCTCATGCTCGCGGTCCTAACTGCTCTAGGCGCGTTCTGCTCCGGACAGCCAGCCGCGAAGGGTAAGCAGATCTATTCCGAGACCGCCAACGCTCGTGCGGAGATCAAAGAAGCTCTGGCCAAGGCCAGTGCGGAACATAAGCGCGTGATCGTTGTGTTCGGAGCGAACTGGTGCTTCGATTGCCATGTGCTCGACACCGCGTTTCATAGCAAGGAAATCGCACCTGTCATCGTGGCTAACTACCAAGTCGTGCATGTGGATATCGGCAAGGGTGAGAAGAATCAGGACCTCATGCAGAAGTACGAAGTTCCGCTCAAGCGCGGCATTCCCGCGCTGGCAGTGCTTGATGCTGATGGGAAGCTCGTTTACGCACAGAAGAACGGCGAGTTTGAAAATGCGCGAGCAATGTCGCAGCAGGATTTTCTGGCGTTCCTGAACAAATGGAAGCCGGGCTCACAGACATAGCCGGTAGCAGAAACTTCCAACCCAGCCGGACAAAAAGAGGCGCGGCTTGCGCCGCGCCCAGGAGAGAATTTCACTCTGCTTTGCTGTGGTTCTGCCGTAGCCCCTTAGTCCACAACCAGTTTGTTTTCCACGGAGAAGGCTCCCGGAACCTCGCTGGCACGAATGCCCGCAATGTTCTTGTCCATTTGACTCTGGACCGCTCCGTAAAGCGTCACGTGTCCGTTACTGACCACGATCCGGATCGGATCAGCCGGGTCCGTCGAGTAGCGCCCGAGCTGCGAGTCGCGATAAATCGCACGCGCAGTCCGAATGCGGATCGAGTCATCGAAATTCGAAGTTGGAAGCACCTTCACTTCGTTGACCACGTCCTTGACGCCCGGCATGCGAGCCGCGATCGCCATCGCGTCATTCCGCGGCACGTCCCAGTAAGTAGCCCCCTTCAGGGTGGCAACGCCGTCTTTCACATCGATCGTGATGTAGTTGAACGCGTTGTCGAAGTATCCGACGCGGTCGTAAACGAGTTTCTTCGCCAGTTTCTGCTGAAGCTCGCTATCGGACACATTCTGTCCGGTGACCGCGATCTCATTGCGAACGCCTGCGACGTTCGCGATCTTCTTTACCTTGTTGGCCGCGTCCAGTTTGTCCTGATACAGGTTGACGCTGCCGGTCAGCGTCACGATTCCATCATCAACGCTGGAGGTGACACTCTGAAGTTGTTTGGAATCCACAATCTTGTGGTTGACGGCCTGCTGAATCTGTTGATCATAGCGGCCCGTTGCGGCCACGGCCGTCATGCTCAGCAGGACGAGCAGCGCCACGGTCAATGCGAGGAATTGCTTTTTCATGGTTGCCATCCTTATTTTGAATTCCGGTTTCCCACTCTTAACCGGTTAGTTAAATAGATGCAGGTGAGGCGCTGTCGGGATGCACCCGCAGAGCGTCTTACAAACTGAAGCCGTCTGAAGGCATCTGGAGCGGTCTGAAGAATGGGTACAGAAGACCCGGGTGGTGCATTTCAACCACTTTTCGTCCGCACTTCCGATTGCTTCACTGGAACAGTTGCCAGGAGTAGAATTCCTTTGTGACTACGGACGAACGTTTAGATCGCCTTACTGAGAGGCACCAAGCCCTGGCTGAGAGTCTCCAGTTACTTACCGCCGACGTGCAAAGCCTGGCGCAGTCAGTCAAGGAAACGGTGAAGGATCACGATCGAATTCTTCGAGGGCATGCCGAACTCATCGGCGACCTCGTGCGGATTGCCACGGCACACGAACAACGTATTCAACGACTGGAAGGACACGCCTGATCCAAGGATCTAGTCGAATCGGTTGACAACTGTTCGTTATCACAACTAATCTCCCATCATGTCGCGTGGTCTGCAGGCGGAACTCAAGCAAAAAGCCCCGTTCACCAGTCGCGAACAGGAGGCGTACCTCTCGTTGCTGCGGACGGCCGATGCACTGCAGACGAGGGTCGAAGCAAAGCTGAGGGAGTTTGGGCTGACGGGCACCCAGTACAACGCGCTGCGCATCCTGCGCGGAGCAGGGCCCGAGGGCCTGCCTTGCAGCGAAATCGGCGAGCGCATGATTACGCGCGATCCCGATATCACGCGTCTTCTCAATCGTCTCGAAACGCGAGGCCTAGTCATTCGAGCGCGAGCGAAAACGGATCGGCGCGTGATTCACGGAAAGATCACGACGGCAGGTTTGAAGCTTCTCCGTGAAATGGATGAGCCGGTCGCACGGCACAACCGCGAAATGCTGAAACACGTCGGCCAAGGGAAACTAACGCAGATGATTGAACTGCTAGAGCTAGTGAGGAGCGACGACGCTTCCCGCCGAGATTCCAGGTAGTTGTTGCGGCTACTGCCTTCGCCTCGCCGCCTTTTTCTTGGAAGATGCTGGACCCCTCTTGCCAGAGTTATTTTTCGGAAACACTCTCGCGAAAATCTTGTCGATATTCCTCAACTGTCGTTTCAGATCGAACGCCTTCTCGATCTTTGAGCGTGGCACGCGGTCGGTGATCGTTGGATCACTGAGAATCAATTCGTGAAAATCGAGCCCTTCCCGCCACGCATGCATTGCGTGCGATTGCACCAGACGATAGGCGTCTTCGCGCGAGATGCCGCTTTCGACCAGATCGAGCAAAAGCTGGCCGCTGAATACCAGACCTCGCGTACTGTTCAGGTTGGCCAGCATCCGCGCCGGATAGACGAACATTGTCTCGACCAGGTTCGCGGTCTTGTTCAGCAAGTAATCAGCGAGCGTAGTCGAATCGGGGATGATGACGCGTTCGACGGACGAATGTGAGATGTCGCGCTCGTGCCACAAGGCTACATTTTCGTACCCTGCTTGCGCGTTGGAACGAACGACCCGAGCCAACCCGGAAATCTGCTCACAGGTGACCGGGTTGCGCTTGTGCGGCATAGCCGAGGACCCTTTCTGTTTTTCGCTGAAATATTCCTCGGCCTCCCGTACCTCGGTACGCTGAAGGTGACGAACCTCGGTAGCGATCTTGTCGAGCGTGGAGGCGATCACTGCGAGGGTGCCAAGATAATGCGCATGCCGATCTCGTTGAATGACCTGCGACGAAACGGCGGCGGCCTGTAATCCCAACCGCGCACACATCTTCTCTTCGAGTTCGGGCGTAAGGTGCGCGAACGTTCCCACTGCGCCGGAGAACTTTCCAACTCGAAGATCTTCAGCCGCCGCTTGAAAACGAGCTATATTGCGCCGCGTTTCCGAATACCAGTTGGCGATCTTGAAGCCAAATGTGATTGGTTCCGCATGCACGCCATGCGTACGCCCGATCTGCGGCGTGTCTTTGAACTCCCAGGCCCGGCGTTCGAGCACGTTGGCCAATCGTTCCAGATCACCCGCAATCAGCGATGACGCTTGCTGAATCAGCAGCGCCTGCGCAGTGTCCACAACGTCATTCGAAGTCAGTCCGTAATGAAACCATCGCGCATGCGGCCCGACAATCTCGGCGACAGCAGTCGTGAACGCGATAACATCATGCTTCACCTCCGCCTCAATTTCGAAGATGCGCTCAACATTGAAATCGGCACGCTCGCGAATTGCCCGCGCTGCCTCTTTGGGAACGCTGCCCGCGGCAGCCAGTGTTTCCGTGGCGGCAACTTCAACGGCAAGCCAGTTGCGGAAGCGGTTTTCATCGCTCCAAATGCGGGCCATCTCAGGCCGGGTATAACGTGGAATCACGGAACTCTCCTGCTAAGGAAACTAGAATGAGAACTCAAGATTGTAAATCAGTGGTGGGGGTGCCGCCCAACATTAGGGACGATTCACTTCCTCAAAGATCTCGACCGCATAGAGCACGCCCTCGGGAGTCTCTTCGTGCTTGAAATAGGCAAACACGTCGCGGCCTTCTGAGAGGTGTTCCCGAATCCGCCCAACCATCGCCTTGCGTTCCTCTGCGGTGTAGGTCGGCTTGCGATATCGGTAATAGGCGTAGTCGGCGGTGACCACATCGGGAGTGTCGCGTTCTTCGGTCTCGGCGACGCACAGCGCAACATTGCGATCCCGCAAGGTCTGCCATGTGGAATCGGCGAGTGCGCCCTCTGTCCATGACGCATGCCGGAACTCAAAAGCGGCGCGCACATTGCGGGGCAACGCCTGCAGGAATTCCGAGAGGACGGCGTGATCCGCCTTGAAGTTTGGCGGTAGCTGGAAGAGTATCGGTCCAAGTTTCTTCGCGCGCTCCAGTCCTTCCAGTGTCCCCAGAAAACGTTGAAGGAACTCATCCGCGTTCTTCAGGCGCTTGATATGTGTCAGCACCTGATGCGCTTTGATCGTGAACCGGAAATGCTCGGGCGTTTCAGCAATCCAGTTCTGGACGGTCGTTTCCTTCACCAACTGACGGAAGGTGTAGTTGACCTCGACAGCGTTCAGTTTGCCCGCGTAGAAGTTAAGAAATTTCTTCTGCGCCAGCTTCTCTGGATAGAAAGCGGGTTTCCATGTTGGATAGGCCCATCCGGAAGTGCCGACGTAGAGTTGAGGCATGGGATTGCAGAAGTTAGAAGTCAGAATGCAGAAGTAATATCCTCTGGATCCAAGTCTTCCGATTCGTACGCGATTATACCTCGCTCTACTTGCTCTTTTTCTTGGCCTTAGGACTGCGTGTTTTGGAAGCGGCTTTCTTGTCGCTATTGACCGGCATGTCCTTTTTTCCGCTGGCTGCTCTATTGTCTTCGTCCGTATCGACTCCCGACAACTGCGGAAGTTCTTGCTTGAGTTTGAGTACCGGCGCAAATAGGTCGCCCATCTTCTCAACGCGCTCCAGAACATCCTTCGCTTCAAACACAAGCCGCGAAGCGTCCTTATTCTTCAGCGCGTCCTCGACCTCTCGCCATTGCACCGGCGTCGAAACTGTAGGCCGTTCACGGGCCCGAAGCGAATAGATCGAAATCGTGGTCTTGTGCTCGTCGTTCTGACTCCAGTCCACGAAAACCTTATTCGTCCTCACCGCCTTCTTCATGTCGGATACAACGAGGTGCCGATGCTCTTGCTCCAGCAGACGAGCCACCGCATGCGCGAACGATTTGGTCTCGTCATAGTTCGTCTTGGTGTTGAGCGGAACGTAGATTTGCAGTCCTTTTGAGCCAGAGGTTTTCGGGAAACTTTGCAGACCGAAGTGCTTGAAGATGTCACGCACCCACAGTCCCACCTGCGCGCACTGCACGATGTCAGCCGGCGGCCCAGGATCGAGATCGAACACGATCATAGTCGGCGTCGCCAAATCCGCAGCCAGAGAAAGCGACGGATGCAACTCAATCGAAGCCAGGTTGGCGATCCACACCAGCGTTGCCAGATCGTTCGCCAACAAGTAATGGATCGTGCGCCGATTACTGTCGCTCCAAACCGGCGTCGTCTTCACCCAGTCTGGCTTGAATTTCGGCGCATTCTTCTCGAAGAAATATTCGTGATCCACGCCCTCCGGGTAGCGCTTCATCGTTAGCGGGCGCCCCGCCAGATGCGGTACCAGAACTGGCGCGATGCGGGCGTAGTAATCCAGTACCTGACCTTTGGTGAATCCCGCCGCAGGGTAGAGAACTTTCTCAAGATTCGAAAGCTTGAGCTTCCGTCCTTCGACCTCAACCATCGTGGGAGTCGTCATAGGAATGCGCCGCCCTAGTATAGTGTCCCGATGCGCGGGATGTTCGTTGTCAGGCTTCCGCGAAGATTTTGATGGAAAGTGTAATACGTTACCCATAGATGCCTCCGGGCAAGCGAGGTCTTGAGATGCAGCCATCACGACGTGAGTTTCTTTATGGATTAGGTGCCACCGGCGCGTTCGCGTTCTTGCCGATGGAGCGCACCGAACCCGAACTCATCCTTTACAACGGAAACATCTGGACAGTGAACTCGCGCCAGCCGAAGGCCCAGGCCGTCGCAATTTCCGCCGGTCGCTTCTTTGCCATCGGCACCAACAACGAAGTGCTCGCGTTGGCGGTCGGCAATGCAAAGAAAGTTGACCTCGGCGGCAAGACCGTCCTGCCAGGATTTATTGATGCGCATTCCCATCCTGCGGAAGCTGGTCTCTCGCACTTACGCATGGTGGACTGTGACTTGCGCTCGATTGCGGAAATCCTGAAAGCGTTGCGCGAGCGCGCGGCAAAGACGGCACCGGGCGAATGGGTGCTCGGTTTCAAGTATGACGACACGAAAACCGCCGAGGGCCGGCCCCTGACGCGGGCCGAACTCGATTCCGCCATCCCGGATCACCCGGTCTACGTGCAGCATCGCGGCGGGCATACCGCGTGGGTCAATTCCCCAGCGATCGCTCTGGCCAAAATCACCGATCAGACACCGGATCCCGCGGGCGGCAAATATGATCACGACGCAGCGACGGGCACGCTGACCGGCCATGTTCGTGAAACCGGCCGAGAGACGTTCGACAGGATCATTCCGTCGAATTTCACGCGAGATGACCATCGCGAAGGCGTGCGCCTGATTTCGCAGATGATGACGCGCACCGGCGTCACATCTGTCACGGATGCGATGGGAACGCCCGACGATCTTCGCGCCTATCAGGATGCGCGCGAATCCGGCCAATTGAAGATGCGCATCTATTGCCACATCTATCAGGAGTTCATGGATCAGATGCTGGGGGCGGGAATCAAAACCGGCTTGGGGGATGACTGGGTAAAAGTGGGCGCTCAGAAGATGATTTGCGATGGGTCAATCTCGGAGCGCACTGCCCGGCTTTCGCAACCATATATGGGACGTCCAGACGACTTCGGAATTCTGGTGACGACCGAAGACCACCTCTACGAGCAAGCGCGCAAGGCCCACTCTGCGGGTTGGCAACTCGGCACGCATGCCAACGGCGACGTCGCGATTGACATCACGCTCCGTGTCTACGAGCGACTGCAAAAAGAACTTCCGCGCAAAGATGCCCGCTATCGTCTGGAGCATTGCACGCTAGTGAATGATTCGCTGATTGCGCGAATGAAGGCGCTGGGTGCGATTCCGACTCCATTTTCGACCTACGCTTACTATCATGGCGAAAAGATGAAAGAGTACGGTGCCGAGCGCGTGAATCACATGTTCGCGCTCCGTAGTTTTATCGATGCCGGAATTCGGCCCACGCAAGCATCGGACTATCCACCGGGACCGTTCGAGCCCATGATGGCGCTCCAGTCCGAAGTCACGCGCACCGACATGAAGGGCAACGTGTGGGGTCCCCAGCAAAAGATCACGCTGGAAGAAGCCATCCGAGTCGGCACGATGAACGGCGCATACGCATCCTACGAAGAGCACCTAAAGGGCTCGATCGAAGCCGGGAAACTGGCGGATCTCGTCGTACTCGGACGCGACGTTTTCAAAGAAGATCCGTCCAACATCATTAACACCCCAATCGAGCGCACAATGGTCGGCGGACAGTGGGTGTGGGAAAGCTAGAGTGGCGGCAGGCCCGCGGGTCTTTGGTAGAGCGAGAACGCTGTGTTTCCGCAGCCTTACATCGGGGTTATCCAGAGGGTCATCCGGAATTTGGGTGGCGCAGCGCTTCAGCGCTGCGATCAGATCGTAACCCCGTTAACGGCTTTTAGCCGCTGAGGCCGTCGGCTCTAGAGCCTAGGCGTCGGGGAAGTTGCATTCACAATACTCTCGCTCGTTTGACAACCCTCCCCGCCGCCACGTAACTTCGATTTTTCCAGTGATTTTGTTGTGGAGGCAGGATGAAACCGCGTTTCCGACTCACAGCTATCCTATGTTTTGTATTCAGCACGCTGGCGTTCAGCCAGGATTTGGCTTCCTTTGAAAAGCGCACAACGGTGAAAAAGCTGGCCAACGGCCTCACCGTGCTTATCTGCGAACGCCCTGAGGCCCCGGTATTTTCCTTCTTCACGCACGTTGACGCTGGCTCAGTGCAGGATCCCATGGGCAAGACCGGCCTCGCCCACATGTTTGAGCACATGGCGTTCAAAGGCACAGACACCATTGGCACGCGTGATTACGCCGGAGAAAAGGCCGCGCTGGCAAAGGTGGAAGAAGCTTACGCTGCCTATCTTGCCGAACGCGACAAACCCGTAGGCCGCGACGACAAAAAGTTAGCGGAACTGGAAAAGGCTTGGAAAGATACGACCGCCGCCGCGGATAAGTTCTCCGCCCCCTACAACAATGAATTCGGCAAGATCGTAGAAGGCGAAGGCGGTGAGGGCATGAACGCCTTCACCAACCTGGACGAAACCGCTTACCACTATTCTTTCCCGATCAACCGGCTGGAACTGTGGGCCTATCTGGAATCCGAGCGCTTCCTGCATCCGGTTATGCGTCAGTTCTACAAAGAGCGCAACGTGGTGATTGAAGAGCGCCGCATGCGCACCGACAGCAATCCCATCGGCCGCCTGCTGGAACAGTTCACGGAAGAGGCATTTGCCGCGCACCCGTATCACCGGCCCACGATCGGCTGGATTTCCGATCTCAATTCCTTTTCCGCGACCGATGCCCAGAATTTCTTCGACAAGTATTACGTGCCATCGAACATGGTGGTCACGGTTGTGGGAGACGTGAAGGCCTCCGAGGCCATGCCGATCGTCGAGAAATACTTCTCTCGCATTCCGGCGCGCCCCAAGCCGGATGAGTTTACAACTGCAGAGCCGGCACAAAATTCCGAGCGGCGTGTCGTCATGCACGAGCAGTCGCAACCACTTTACCTTGAAGGCTATCACCGCCCCGATTACCGCAGTTCCGACGACCAGGTCTACGACGCCATCGCCGATCTGATGTCGAGCGGTCGCACCTCTCGCCTGTATCGCGCGCTGGTGCGCGACAAGCAGATTGCATCGGACTCGGCTGGCTTCACCGGCCTGCCCGGCAACAAGTATCCGCACCTCTTTGCCTTCTACGCGTTTCCGATCCCCGGCCACACGACGCAGGAAGTTGCCGATGCCATCCACGTCGAGATCGAAAAAATCAAGAAAGAAGATATTTCGAACGACGAGCTCAAGATGATCAAGACACGCGCAAAGGCGAACCTGATTCGCTCCCTGGGATCGAACGAAGGCTTGGCCTTCGCGCTGGGTTTGAATCAGGCGCGCTACGACGACTGGCGCGAGCTGTTTCGATCGGTTGACCGCATTGAGAAGGTGACGAAAGAAGACATCCGCCGCGTTGCCAACCAGATATTTGTTCCCGGCAACCGCACCGTGGGTATCATTGAGTTTGCAGGGGGACCGCCGCCCGGTGCGGGTGCCGCTCCGCAAGGAGGTGGACAATGAAGAGCACGCGAATCGCTTTCACTGTCTTCTTTGCATGGGGACTTCTGCTGACTGTTGGTTGTGCACCCAAGAAGCAGACCACGGCACAAGTTCCAGTGGCACCGACCGCCACGTCCGCGGCGCCCTCAACTTCTTCTTGGAAGGATGTATCGATTCCGTCGCTTCCTCCCTTTCACCCAGCCCAGCCCAAGCGCGTCGAACTCCCCAACGGCATGGTCATCTTCCTGCAAGAAGATCACGAACTGCCCATGATTGACGGTATCGCTCGCATTCGCGGCGGCGAGCGAGGCGTCCCGGCGAACAAAACCGGGCTAGTGGATATTTACGGCGAGGTCTGGCGCACCGGAGGCACCAAGGCTCAAACCGGTGACCAACTCGACGACTTCCTGGAACAGCGAGCCGCCAAAGTTGAGACCGGTGGATCGGGAGATTCCACCACAGTTAGCTGGTCCTGCCTGAAAGAGGACTTTGCCGACGTCTTCGAAGTTTTCGAAGCCTTGCTGAAGAATCCTGAATTCCGCGCCGACAAGATTGAAATCGCGCAAAAGGGAATCTACGACGGGATTTCGCGCCGCAATGACGATCCGCAGCAGATTGCTGGACGCGAAGCGGCCAAGCTTGTCTATGGCGCAAATAGTCCCTATGCCCGCAGCGCCGAGTACGCCACGGTCGCGGCAGTCACGCGCCAGGACCTTCTCGATTTTCACGCGCGCACCGTCCATCCCAACAACATCATTCTCGGAGTGGTTGGAGACTTCGATTCCACCAAGATGGAAGCGCTCCTGCGCCAGGTATTTGCGTCGTGGCCGAAGGGTCCCGCGGTAAAGGATGGGGAAACAAAGCCGCAGTCGGCGAAGCCGGGTTACTACCTGGTCGAAAAGACGGATGTGAACCAGAGCAATATTCAGATCGTAGCCTTGGGCACAACCCGCAGAAATCCCGACTACTTTGCGATCTCGGTTTTCAACGAGGCCTTCGGCGGCGGCTTCTCGTCAAGATTGTTCAGTGACATTCGCACCGAAAAAGGTCTCGCCTACGCCGTGGGTGGCGGGATTGGCACTTCGTGGGATCATGACGGCATCCTTCGCATGATGGTGATGACCAAGAGCCCGACCACGTTTGAGTCCATTCAGGCCATTGACGAAGAGATAAGTTCGCTCACGAAAAATCCAATCAGCGACGAAGAGATCAAGCGCGCCAAGGACAGCATTCTGAATTCCTTCGTCTTCCGCTTCGATTCGCCGGGCAAGGTTTTGCAGGAAAAGATGGCGTACGAGTTTTACGGCTATCCCCTCGATTTCCTGGAGAGCTATCAGAAGGGAATTGAAAAGGTCACCAAGGAAGATGTCGCGCGAGTAGCGGCAAAGTATCTACATCGCGATCAGATGGCCGTGTTGGTCGTGGGCAATCTCAGCGAGTTCGATAAGCTCCCGGCTTCCATGGGAGCGGCACAGAAACTCGACATCGCGATTCCCGCCCCGCCTCCGGGGTTGATTCCAGAACAGCAGGGAGGGCAGCAATAGAGATTGCTGCCTACTCCACCTGGTGCTTCGCCGTGTAGCCTTCGCGGCATTGGACAAGCGTCTTTACGTCTTTGCCTTTTTGATCGCGCACCTTTAGCGGGCCGCCCTCGCCTGCCTGTAGCTCCACTTTGATCTTGCGATACGTCCCGTCCAATTTCGTGTTTGTGGGGTGGTAGGCGAGCTTGTATTGGTTCCGGATATCGGAAGCGATTGAATTAAATATCTCCGGCAGTTCTCCTTCGAAGCGAGGAAAATAGGCTCGACCGCCCGTCAAACTCGCGAACGTCCTCATTTCGTTGTCGGCTTGCAGGTAATCCATATTGTCGACGGGGATGCCCATTCCATGTGTGTAGCTGCAGCGATGTGTTTCGCAGTAATTCCGAACAGCGAATCCCACGCTGATCGGGAAGATCGTCGTGTCCTTGGTTGACTTGATCTTCTTCAGAATCTGGTCAAGCCGCAACTTGCTAAAGGTGTCCACACCAGTGGTCACGAGGATGATGTATTTCTTCCCCTCGATACGGTCCAGTCGGTCCAAGGTGTCGAACACGGCGTCGAACATGTTCGTCTCGGCGAAGCCGGGAATTCGCAACTGGTTTAGCGCTCCATAGACCGCGCGCTTGTCCTGCGTGAAATCCGCAAGAATCTGTGGCTTCATGTCATAGGAAATCACTGCAATCCAATCGTCCTTCTTCAACGTGTTGGCGAAGGAGTAGGACGCATTCAGGGCGTCCCGCATGAAGTAGTAGTTCGTTGAAGCGAACTCTACCAGCAGGACAGCTGTGATCGGCGCATCCGACGACTGGCCGAAGTTCGTTACCTTTTGCTCCACGCCGTCTTCAAAAACCTTGAAGTTGCCTTGTTTCAGTCCGGGGATAAACTGGCCGTCTTTGCTGGTGACTAGCACGTCAAGGTTGACCAGCGGCACATCCACCTTGATCGAGTAGTCCGGCATGTTCTCGATTTTCTTGGGCTTTTCGGGCGCGGGCGGAGGCGGCTCCTCCTTCTTTTTCGGAATCACATATGGCCCAACATCATTCTGCGGCCCACCGGCCTCGGCTGGAGCGTCCTGCTTGTTGGGATTCGACGGAGGCTGCTGCGAGGTGTCCTGTGCGAAAGCCGACAAACGAAAGTTACCTAGGCAGAGAAAAACAAACGCCAGCAGGATCAGGCTCTTGGGGCAAGCTGAAAATCCACGGCAAAGCCGTGAAAACACGCTAGAAATCATGGGAAGTCCTCGAAAATACCTGTGCTAGTATAGATGCAAGAACTCTGCGGTTGGGATATTTTGCGGGCTGAAAAACGCACGCCCCCTCTCCTGGCAAAACCGTTTTGACAACACGCGGAGTCTAATCAAGTAGCAAGGGTCATTCTTTGACCTCCGGGGATTCGCAATGAGAATTACGGCGTTGTTCGCCGCCCTCCTGTGCCTCGCCACCGCTATGCCCGCCGTTGCGCAAAATAGCCAGGCCATCATTCCGCTCGACCAGATTCACGAAGGCATGAAGGGCAAAGCCCTCACCGTGTTTCAAGGCGTAACCCCAGAATCCATGGACGTGGAAGTCCTGGGCGTCATGCATAACGTGAACGGCCCCAAAGGCGACATCATCCTGGTGCGCTTGTCGGGCACCAAGCCGGAATACACTGGCGTGGTCGCGGGCATGAGTGGCAGCCCGGTCTATTTCGACGGCAAACTTGCAGGCGCGCTCGCGTTTCGCATCGGCGAGTTTTCCAAGGAGCCGATTGCCGGCGTAACTCCCATTCAAAGCATGCTCGAAATCAACGCCATGGATCGCCGCGCCACCGAAGCCCCGGCCCGGGCCAGTATTTCCGAGCAGACCGGAGCCACGGCGACCGCAGGTCCGGGAACGAGTTCGACCTCACTCGACGGCGCCAGCAGCGGTTTCCGCAATTATCTGAAGCCGATCGAAACGCCGTTCGTATTCACCGGATTTTCCGACGTCACCGTAAAGCGCTTTGCCGACCAGTTTGCTGCCGTCGGCATCGTTCCAGTGATGGGCGTCGGTTCAGCCAGTGACCGCAAGCAGCCAGAGCCAATTGAACCTGGTTCGGCCGTCAGCGCTGTGCTGGTTCGTGGCGATATGGATATCGCCGCCACCTGTACGGTGACCTATATTGATCCGGAGCGCCTCCTCGCATGTGGACACCCGCTTCTGCAGTTCGGGCAAGTGGACATGCCGATGACGAAGGCGCGGGTTCTGGCGACACTGCCATCTCCACTCAACGCCTTCAAGATTGTGAACACCACCGAAACCGTCGGCGCCTTTGTGCAGGACCGTCAGGCTGGCATCATGGGCCAGATGGGCCACAAGCCGAAAATGATTCCGGTAACTGTGACCATGCACGGTGACGCGGAGAAAAAAGAGTTTCACTACGAGGTTCTGAATAACGCGCGCCTAAGCCCAATGGCGATGATGGCCACGGTCTTCAACGCCCTGCACGGCACCAACGAATACGGCGAAGACATCACCTATCGTATGAGTGGTGTGCTCAGCGTGAAAGGCTATCCCGATGTCACGATGCGGAATATGTTCGCGCCGCAGGACAACGGTCAGCCCGCAGCGGCTTTAGCCGCCGCCAACATCGGCGATCGTTTCGGCCGGATTTACAGCAATTCCTATGACGCGCCCGACGTCGAGGGTGTGAAGCTCGATTTCGATCTGGTGCGTGAACGACGTTCCGCGCGCCTGGAAGCATCGCGAACCGACGTGACGGAGGCGCGCCCGGGCGACCAAATCACAGTCGAGACTGTCGTGCGGCCCTATCGCGGCGAGCGCATCGTTCGCCAGATCGCTCTCCGTATTCCAACTTCAGTTTCGAAGGGCACCTTGCGAATCCTGGTCAGCGATGGCGATACGCTTGACCGCGCTCACCGCGCTAACCCCATGATGACCCGCGGCCTGGGCCTGGCCCCGACAATTGCCTTGCTGAATAAAGAACACGCAAACGATCGTGTCTACGTTTCTCTGTTCGGTTCCGATCCGGAAGCCATGGTCGCCGACAAAGTCATGCCGACACTTCCTCTTTCCGTGATGAACGTCATGGATAGCATGCGTGGCACTCAGGATATGGTCGTGCTCGGCGAGTCGTCCGTAAGCGAAGCTTCGAGCGACCCGCTGGATTGTGTAGTTTCCGGTGCGCAAATGCTGACGATAACGATCAAGTAGCGCGCAAGATACCGCCACGTGGCCGCTCAAATTTCCAAAGTTTTTGTCTTACCGAGCGAAGCGAGTAATCTCCTTTTTGCGGCGGATGACAATTCAAGTTCATAAATCGAGG